>Ga0207125_10002_pt1 | contig 68887 bp, 60 predicted proteins | sample Alteio_BWMinHeat_19_FD_153556 | JGI IMG/M metagenome (GOLD analysis project Ga0207125, IMG submission 153556) | Enriched cells from forest soil in Barre Woods Harvard Forest LTER site, Petersham, Massachusetts, United States -... | ecosystem: Environmental > Terrestrial > Soil > Temperate forest >...
CATAGTTCGGCGGGAGACGCTCCCATACACAGGACACCGCTGAACGTCGATTGCCGGTCCCCACTGCTTCATTAGTGCAGCCCAATAGGGAACGGAAGTCACCTGCACGGATGGTCACCGGCAGTGCTTCCTTAGTTGGTCTTAGCTGGCGGGTTTTTATCTGCAGACACCGAAATCACCCGGATGTAGGCAACCACCGCATCGATCTCATCCTGGCTCAGAGACCTACCATAAGGGGGCATCATCGCGGACTTACCGACGGCGCTTCCTCCCAGGGCAATAATCTTCCGTAGGGAATCGTCGCTCACGGCATTCAGCACTGCCCCGTCGTTCATAAGGGGCGGGTCGGGAGTAACATTGGAGCGATTGGAAGGTCCTGCCGGCGTCGTATCCGCGTGGCACCACACACATTGCTGGTAAAAGATTCGCTTGCCTTGGGCTTGATCGTAGTTCAAGGGAAGGATGCGATCGGGATTGTTCCAGTCAATCTCCGATCCATACGTGCCGAAGGAGATGTACTCCTTTCCTTCAGTATGGGGCTTGGCCTTCACAAAAATGCGATGATCCCCGGGCCAGCACCAGCAGGGCCTGGTCGTGATGTTCTTACTGGCAACGACAAATAGACCCAGACATGCAACCAATGCCGAGAACCTCCTCCAGCCGTCGCAGCGACAGCCGCGTTCGGCTCCGCCGGAGTTTGCTTAAGTGTCAACAAATACGCGGTAATCTCTTTGATCTCATCTTCGCCGATAGATTGTCGCGGCTCGATCGTCCCGGGGATCAGATCCTGCGGATTGCGCAGCCAGGCTTCAATCCATGCCGGAGTAAGCCAGTTGCCGGCATTGTTCAGGCTCGGTCCCACATAGCCGCCCGACGATCCGATTGTGTGGCACGACTGGCACGCGTACTTTGTTTCGAAAAGCTGCTTGCCCTGCGCAGCCATTTGGTCAGTAAACTCCTTCTCGTTCACCGCGGCAGGATCGAGGTTCGGCTTCTGCAGCGTAGCCGACAGGTAGTTGGCGATCGTGGTTGCGTCCTCTTCCGACATGTTGAAGTGGGGCATTCGCACCGTTAGAGTCGGGCGCAGCGTTTGCGGGTTCCTCAGGAATTGAGCCAGCCACTCCCGTCGAGACCGGCTACCCTCGTACGAGAGATCTGGCGCGAGGGTTCCGCCATATCCCTTGAACGTATGGCACACATAGCATTTGTAGCGCTGGTAAAGCTGTCCAACCTGCCCTTCGGGATGAAACTCCTTGTGTGGGCGCTCGATGATCAATGAATTCTGCGCTGTGCCGGCGATAGGAGGCCCACTCATGCTGAGCAGCGCCATTGTAAGATCTTCCAAGTCTGGCTGGCTTAAGTGAAACTGCGGCATGTGTGCTTGAGGAGTCACTGAAGTGGGGTCGGTAACCTTGGCCTGGATGTAACTAATCATGAACTTGGGAATCTTCGACACGCTTATGTCCAGCTGCTTTACATTGCTGGGGACGAAGTGTAGTGCGTTGGACTCTTTCCGAGGAAGCTTAACCTGCACAAGATAAGGGCCTGCCGCCATGCCGAGGGCCGACAGGTCAGGAGCAAAGTTACTCCGCGGTTGTACCCCCCGGATCGCATGGCATTCGGCGCAGCCCTTCTCAACAAAGAGTCGCTGGCCAAGCTGTATCTCGTCTTCGCTGGGCGATTCCATTTGCGGCACGTCTTTGAGCAAATCGGGATCGGTAAGTTTCTTCAGAATGAATTGCGTGACTTCATACAAATCCTGGTCCGACCATTGATACTGCGGCATTCTGGTGTGCTCCAGATAGCCCTCAGGATTGCGAAGCCAAGCCACCAGCCACTCCGGCTTGACCTTGCTTCCCACCTTGGTCAGTTCGGGTCCGATATCCCCTCCAATGATCGTGGTTTCCCCACCCCGATCAACGGCAAGAGCATGGCAGGTCACACAGAACATCTGGTTGAACCGTATCTGGCCCTGGTCGGCCGGATCCCCGCCTTTCGCCGCAACGGTAACAACGTGTGGACTGAATCTGTAGGGTGCGACAGGTTTCGCATGTTGCGCGCTCAGATAGGCCGACAGGGCTCGCAACTCGATCTCGCTAAGCCGGAATTTCGGCATCCGCGGATCAGTGCTCACACCAGCCACGGTGACCGTGCCGTTCGCATCGGTGAGAGTGCGAGGCTCTTTCAGCCACTTGTAAATCCATTCGCGGCTGACTTTGGTCCCAACGTTTGTCAGGTCCGGGCCGAGCATGGCCGGGCGTTCAGAGTCCTGAAGCCGGTGGCATCCTATGCAATTGAATTTAACGATTAACTGGCGGCCATGATTCAGCCGTGGCGTCTGAGGCATGTCCTCGTGATGGCAGGCGCCGCAACTGCCCTCCGCATACTCGGCCGGCAAAACGGGCTGCCTCCAGGCGAGCGTGCCTGGTTGCAGACTTGCGAACCTGACGGGACCCTGGCTGTAACGTCTCAAAGCCTGCCAGTCCGTGGTCGCCTGCCAGAACACCAGAGCCAGTAGTAGGGCGTTGCCGGCAATTAAAGCATACGGCAGCCAGGAATTACCCCTTCGTACTTGTTTGGCCGACATACCCTCCTCCAGGGCCGAATCCGTGAAAAACTTGAGGCCTCAGGAAGGTGATCGGCCCTTTAGGCGATTCAGGCGTAACCCAGAGTCTGCGGTTGGTGTAGATGGTTATTCTGCACCGCGGATAGTCTACTTGACTACGCCCAAATCGACGACTTGCATGATTTACTATTTCGTAACGGTCAGATTGACGTTTACGGCTCCGCTTGCCACGGTTACTGCCTGCGCCGCGGGTTTGGCGTCTTGACTTCCGGTCTTGATCGTGTATTGCCCTGGAGGCACGTCCTTGATCGTAAAGTTGCCTTCCTTATCGGTCAGGGCAAAATATGGTGTCGGCACAACAACGATGTAGCCGGACATCTCGGGGTGGACGTTGCAAAGCAAGGGCACATCTCCCAACTCTGTAAAAGTGAAGGGCTTTGACATTCCCTGCGGCCAGGTGCCCAGATTGTGCCCCAACTTGCGGTTGTGATTAATCGCTGGCCAATACACGTTGTGCCCCACGGTGTCTTCATTCCGAAAGTCGACCGTTGTCCCCTGTTGAACCACAAGTACTTTCGGAACAAAGGCCAAGTGTGTCTGGTTTACAATCGGATGCGCCGACGGTGGAGTAAATGACTTGCCCGGGCTATCGAGGTAGACAGCAATATTCTCCGCCGAGCGCATTCCCTGAGCTGTAATTTTTCCCTTTACCTCTCCCGCCCAAGCCGAATTCACAACCGATGCAAGGGCGAGCAGAACAGCGGCCGACAAGACAGTAATCTTTAACTTAGTCATTTCCCATTTCTCCTATCAAAGTTGTGAACATCGACTCGCAATCGACCTGTCGCGCGCTAATCCTTGAAAAGCTAACGATCTTCGCTGGTGCTTTCCCAGCCGTCGCATTGCCTTCTTATGCCCCGCTCTAATCGTTCTCCACAAACATCGGTCCCTAGACGGGCGGGTTGCCGGCCCTGGGAGCACAGAACTCGGAGAATCTTCGGCGCGCAACTTACTCAGAGCCATCCAGGGGGCAGGAGGCTCCGGACAATCTAGGCCAAGCATGCAATGCTGGGGGAGCACGCGTGCCGGTCCGTAATCTCTAAGTAACAAAAATAGCCAGCTAAATACTCAACCTGTGGAAAGCTAACATAACTCCAGAAACCAGGTTGTCACATCCTTGTCACTGAAATGTCATCGCCCCCACTCCAGCCTGAAAGGCTCTGGCGAAAATGGCTATTTCGTTTGCGTGGCTTGTTACCAGATCAACCTCAAGGAGATACAAATACCAAGGGGATCTAAGATCGACGGCTTGAAGGAATGGCTCAAGGAGTCCAGGAACTGTAGAGCTTCCTCTGCTATCGTCGGTTTAGCAGGGATCTTAAGAGAGACAATCGAGTGGGAAGCGGGATTCGTGAGTCCCGCTTCCCTACAGATCTGCGACTACAGGTCTGTTCACTCTCTGATCAACAGCGTCACAAACCACTCAATCCGTCATGATGTGGCGTTGTTCGATCGGCTTCTGTACCACACCAAGGCAGTTGTACCTGTCAAAAAACCATTTAGAACACAAAATCAACCCCGGTTAAGAACTGGTTAGCGCGATAAAAGTTAGTGGCATTCGGGATAGGCTGTTCGAAGTTATAAATATATTCTGCCTTTAACTTGATATTCGGCCGTACCAGCATCTGCAAGCCAGGTGTGTAGATGCTGCGCGTATCGTAACGTGAAACCCCATTCAGGCGGTCGGTAGGGGAGTTGACGTTGTCATAGCGCATCAAGGCAATGAGCCAGGGATAGATCCAGTACTCACCTTCAACGAACCCTCCGGAATACGTTACCGGCTTGATAGATACATAGCCTGTACCGGCATCATTCAAGGTTTGATTGGAGTCATGGGCGTACATATAAAGTCCCCAGAGTGCAAAGTTGCTGCGGAACTTATAGTTGAACGCGCCACCTGCTCTGTAGAAGGGCTCGTGAATCGTCGGTAGCCCAGGAAAGAGATCTCCAGCGTGATTCAGCTCGTTCTTTCCATAATATCCGAAGGCATTGAACCGTATCGATGTGTGGTCGTGCACGCCAGTCGGGCCTGAGGCCTGTATTTCCTTGCGCACCTCAGGACTGCGCTCGAGGTCGAACCGCTGGCCGATGTTGACGTAAACATCCTTGGAATTGACCGTGCCTTGCGAGTTGCCTCCATCCAGAAGCGTGACCGACCACCAGGTATACCCTCTGTTTGGGTATCCCCCAATCTCAATGCCTCTCTGCGTGCTCGCAAAGGTGAAGGGATTATTCGTGGTTCCAGGCAGCGAGCCGACGCTGGCTGTTTCGTCGTAGATCGCATAGTCGCTCATGTTGATGGTGCGCGCCATCGTGAAAGGGAGATCGAGCTCAAATTGCCCGAAGCGAGCGTTGAGATCGTTTCTCGGGACATGCAGAAAATGGCCCAGAAAATCGTTTGCCTTGATATAACCATCTCCCAGCCCGCCATCAGCTCCAGAGCCTTCGGTCGAGAGGTCGTCGTCGATCCAGAAGGCGATCGAGGGGCCAAAGCTGCCCGCGGCAAGGATGGTAAACGTATTTGGCAAAAACAACTCAGTTTGAGGGACATAACCTGCGGCTTGAGTGATTGCCGATGGCTGAGGGCTGGTGTAAGACAGGTTACCGGAATAGCGGAAGGCAATAGGAAGGATCGGAAGTTCTCCGGGATAAATGGCGTGGGGGAAAGCCTCCTTTTGCGCCTGGGCGCCGAGCATGAGAGGCGGCTCTTTGAGAAAGTCCTCATCGTCTTTCGGGAACTTGAAGCCATTAATCTTGAAGGCCCGGCCGAAGTCGTTGAGTTCGGGCCAGTTGTTGTGGCAGGTTGCGCAAGCCGTGTGGTACTTCCGCGCGAATGCTGGAATTGCCATTGCGCGAGGTGCCGCCGCTTGAATTGCGATCAGAATACCTAACGCTGCGAGGCCCTTGATGAGAAACACCCTAATTGTCCGATTCATCGTTCACTCATTCCTTCCGACCGGGGTCCAATCTAATAAATTCAGAGCAGCTACACGCTACTTGTTGTGTGTCCGGAACGACGCGCAGCTCCCTTTCCGTCAATATGTTAGTAATCTCCTCTTACTCGCAGTCCATCGGGCGTAGCTCGGTATTGTCGCTGGCTTAGTTCTGATAGTGCATGCCAAGACGACTTCAAAACACAGCCCTCAGATATAAGCAGCACCAGACCAACTCGGAGTCAACCAAGGGCTGGGCTCTTCGTACTGCAACTCGGGCACGCATACTGGGGAAGCAGGCATGAAAGAACCATTGCCCCGAGTAACAGAACAGTCGGCCAACTGGAACAATCTGTGGCAACTTACCATAGCTTAGAAAAACGAGTTGTCACATCTTTGTCACTAACATGTCATCGCAGCTCAAAAGTTCCAAATTAGCAACCAAAGCTACCTGTGTCCTCCGGCCTGGTCTGATTGGAAACTCTTGACCGCGCATCGAGGCCCGCAACAATTCGCCAAGAATTTAGACACACCTCTGCTATTCGCGCGCTAAACACATTTGCAGTCACGAATTTGTGTCAAATTCTTGCGGGGAGACCAGGGCTTGTTGAAACCTCAACACACGCCGGTAAGAGCGAAGGAGCAATGCCGTCGTGTCTCAAATTCCTCATGGTAGGCGGATTTCCGCCTACCATAGGCAATTTCGCCTAAGTGACGCAAACATTACTATGCCTTCACAGTCAGATCAAGTGGCGAGTCTGGCTATTCTACTCAGGAGTGCCGTGCTGGCTGTCTTGCGCGTTGCTCGATAGTTGCTCAATCAATACTGAGGACTAAAACGCCAAGCCGTTCAGGCATTCTGCGTGGCACATCCGATTTTGTGCTCCGGCCTTTCCGTAGCCTCTGCAGAGACAATTCCCCTGGAAGCATCGCAATCGCGATTGAGATACAAAGTAGTCAAGAGAATCTGCGACCCTATGAACGCTGAGTAACATGCAACGGCCGTCGTGGCATTCAATCTACTGAGTTCGGATTGTGTAGCGATGACGACACCAATTGCAGTGAGCGCCGCTGCCAGAACACAAAGTGGAACCATTTTCCTCGGACTTGCAGGAAAGTGGAATGCAAGCCTCACATACCAGAGGCCCCAAACGAGGCCATGCAGTCCAGCCAACATTGCCAGGAGGCGAAGATCGGATGGAGCAGACTGGACCAGCCAGACGATTAACCAGCAAGAAACAGACAAAGCACCGGCCAGGACATAGGCGGTCAGCAGGCGACGATGGCGCTCTCGAAATGTCAACACCCCGAGATAGGCACCAGTTGCCAGCAGACATAGGGACGTCAGGACTACAGCCACCGCGTAGCTTAGGTCCCTGTGCACAGGTGCAGTCATCAGCGATCCTAGACCAAAAAGGGCCATTCCGAGAGCCAGCATGAGCCCTGCGTGGCCGATCAAATATCGGCGCTGAACCGTCCAGATCCGTATCATTCCAATAGCCTCCCACATTTTCTCGGGCAAAGAGTCGCAGGAATTTCGCAGGTATCAGGTCCCTCAATCCAAGCGACGACCGAGTCTCCCGTGCGCAAATGTTCGACTGCTAGACCACCGTAGCATGTCTCGCGCACTACGTTATCAAAAAGCGATCAGACTTAAGAGACGAGAATCTGGTCATGGCCCAACTTCACCTACGCTCCCCTGACACAGGAGCAGGCCGCGGCTGACGGTACGCGTCTGCCGTCAATTCAGCCGCAATCACCTCTTGTGCCCGGCCTGGATGTGAGCTATGTTTGGGCACACTTGGGCGTATCTCAATCTCGGGTGTTACTGAATGAGTGCCGCTGCTAGTCCAAGTGCTTTCTCTAAGGCAGGCAGCCCGTTGACGCGATAGAGCGTTGCCATGAATCGTAACGACTGGCATCGGGACATCGGCACCCAAAATTGCTTTGCGCTTGGTTTGATCCGCCCAGTCGACTCGGCCCGTTGATCCCCGGAACTGATTTGCGATTCACTCCCCCTTCGTATGATTGCCAGATTCAAGAGTTCCCTGAAGTCTCGAAGCTGCCCTTCGTGCAAAGCTGGGCGGAGCGAGACAAATAAGTGAGGAGGAGATCCAATGGAAAATCGTCTGAGAAATGCTGGACCGACAGGTTCTCGCGTGGTTGTGGCTTTGTTTGGACAGACAAGGCAAGTAAGTGATGCCATAGCCGATCTGACCAACGCAGGGTTTGCCAAATATCAGATTCGTGTCGCGTTCGCTGACGAAGCCCAGCAGAATCACGCAGGAAATGGGAATGGTAAGTCGAGTCACAACGGCCCAAATGGAAGTGGCCGCAATGCACACACTCTTAGTTGGAGGCTGCGGCGAAGCTTTGAGCTTGACCTTCATCGGAGCGGCAGAGAGCAACTGGCAAGAAAAGGCAATGGTTCCTCCTTCCTCAAAGTTGGAGACCAGTATTCAAGAGTGAACCTCCATGAAACACTGCTGAACCTGTGCGTGATTGAGGACCGGATTCGCTTGTTGAAGAGTGAAATTGGACCGAGCGGCGCGCTGGTGGTTGTCGATGCCAACGATCGATGGAACGAGGCAGAATCGATCCTGGCGAGAGTAGCGGGCAAGATTCGAACAGATACTGCAACCGAGCGGCCCGGTTCGTTCGCATAGCACCGAGTGAGCCCGCGGGCCTACGCGACCGCTGCGCCTCGGCAATATTTGTAGTAATTCAATCTGCGGGCTCAAGCTTGCGAGGTATCAGTGCAGGTCGGAACGCGTCTGCCTCGCCGGCCCGGCAGGCTCCCTATGGCCAGCCGGCTCCCCTGCCGCCCCGGTAGGTTGCGCTGTAGATATATCTATTGCTAGTCTCGATTCCATCCCGTGCAACTTTGCCAGCCCGATGTATCCAATGCTACTCAAGTTGCGAAATTCGGCTGAGGTGCCCACCAATTGGTGGCAGGCTGCAATCTATCTCGAATCGCATGGATCGGTTTGAGGGACGCGGTCTGCCTAGTGTACGAGGTTTTGGGGGCCTGGCTGCAACTCTGGATGAGTATCAAGTATGGGCTGCACTCACATCGCCATGGTTCTCCGGGTCCAATTAATGGCGAGGCCGACCAGTGACCGCGCTGATATCCTTTATGAGAAACTGCCTCCTCTTCCGCTGGATCTCTCGAATGCGGAGACCGTATCGAGACCCAGAGTACTGGCGCATACATGACTATCTATGCATCGGTGGGGCTCTATGGGTTCCACTGCTCACGGCGAATTGCCTCTAACTGTTCTGAGACGCGGCCTTCGCATGGCCGGTGAGGAGATAAGCGATGTACCTTGCTTTAACGTGCATGGCTGCGCTGGCGTTTACCATCGGCGGGTACTTTATGAAGCTGTCGGCCGGCCTCACACGCCTCCGTCCTACGCTTCTTGTATTTGGCTTCTTTATTGTGGGAGCTTGCCTCCAGACCCTAGCCATGCGCGGGGAACAAATGTCCGTCACATATATCGTAGTGCTCGGGATCGAAGCGATTAGCGCATTTTGCTGCGGCGTGCTTTTTCTCAAAGAAAGCACTTCAGTGGCGAAGTTTGCGGGCCTCGGTCTGGTGGTCGTCGGCATCGTACTGCTTCGCATGGAAAAGCCATAAACCACGCTTGCGTGGGGAAGGACGAATCCTTCGTGTTCTTGCGTCCGACGGAGCCGAGTCGGCTCGCGGGTTGAAGCTTGAACGGCTGTCAGGCTAGAGATGTCATCAAAGCCGACTTCCATCCGGGAACATCGAGTTTCCAGCAGATTCTGGCTTTTGATTCCGATGTCGCCTCATTCCATACCGCACGATTGCGCTCGTCTCCCGTGACACTCAACCGATCAACCACGGTCATTCCGCGCGTCAGGTCGCTCACGGTTTCAATCTCTACAAAGTGCAAACTGGATTCAAGACTCAGTTCGGGATCGAGGAATACTGCCATGGCGATTGGATCGGGCAGTGATATGCCGACTTCGCCGGTTTGCCGATGATAGGCGATCGCTGCCGTACTATTGCAGTGAATCGCAAACTCAGCTAGGGGATTCTGCAGTCTCTCGATGGTGGCGATCTCGTTCTGGTTGATTACGGCATCGAATCGCGAGAGCTGCCACCCAATCATCTCAATCGGCAGTCCGGACAGAAATACTCTGCGCGCGGCATCTGGATCAACCCAGATATTAAATTCCGCCGCAGGTGTTACATTTCCCTCGCAGCACGGCGCTCCTCCCATAACCACGCAGCGGCTTATGTTCTTCACGATTCGCGGCTGGCGTTCCAGCGCAAGCGCGATGTTGGTGAGCGGGCCTAAGGTAACAACTTCGAGGCCCGGATATTTCAGGCCTGCTTCGACAATCGCGTCGACCGCGTGGACAGGCTCCGCAGTCCGATGAACCGGCGAGTAGCCATGGTCCCCCAATCCATCAACTCCGTGAAACCAGTCGGCCGTCTGCAGTTCGCGCACCAAGGGGCGGCTGGCGCCCATGTAGATCGGAACCTGCGACCTGCAAAGCTCAGCAGTATAGAGAGCGTTACTGGCCGCTTGCTCCACGGCCACATTGCCGGCGACCACCGTGATGGCGACGACCCGGACGAGAGGCGACCGCAGCGCCATGATGATCGCGACAGCATCGTCGGAAGCCGTATCGGTGTCAATTAACACTCTGCGTTGCGTATCCACGAATTTCGCGACCCCTTTTATGCCTAATGTCTTTCGAGGGCGATAAGGTTGTTCTTCGCTAGGAGTTGTCCCGGTCAGAGGCAGCCAGAGTCTCGGCTCTCTGCTGAGCCGCCATCCACCCCTCAAGGATCACGACGGCAGCGACCTGATCGATGACATGCTTTCGATTCCGTCGATCATGGCCAACCTCGTCGAGAATCTCATGCGCCGCAACCGAGCTCAGGCGCTCGTCCCACAAATGCACCGGCAAAGCAGCGCGCTCCCGAAGCTGTCGGGCGAATTCCTGAACTTTGGCTGCCCATGGGCTTATGTCGCCCGACAAATGCAGCGGATTCCCCACTACGATTTCTGTTATTTCGTGCTTGCGGATGAGACGCATGAGGCTGCGCAGATCCCCTCCCGGGCTCTTTCGCCACAGCGTCAGCAGGGGTTGCGCTGTGTGGCCGAGAGGGTCCGTGAGCGCCACGCCCACGCGCACCTTTCCTACATCCAGCGCCATCACACGCCCGGTTGTCATTTCCCTAGTCTAACCCTGTCCATAGAGGCGCATCCGCACCGAGGACGCGTTTTGACTGAAGCTCAAACATTTGGCGTCTAAGATTCGCGTAATCGGGACGGCGCCGTAGAATTTTCTAAAGCAGCAGCTCTGCCGCCGCTATCTGCTCAAAGCCTATGGCTGCGGTAGTTCGCGAGGGGCTCTTACCGGCGGACCCTCGACCGTGCGCAGTAATTCGATAATCTTAGGGGCCGCGAAATGCCGGTAGTCGGGAGACAGCAAACCATAAGTCTCAACGGCGTCGTACTTGCGGGTCTCTCCCGTCGACTGGGTGCCGTTTAATGGCCAATAGCTCCACGACAAGCCGTTCTCGCGAAGGTAGCGAATGTAGAAGTGAAACCAGTCAGAATTCGCGCCACAATTCAGGTTTTGACAAGATCCGAATTCGCCAACCCAGACCGGGACGCCCGGCTCCAAGTGAACCAAGAAGCCGCCGCGCGCATCGTAAGCTCTTTTCAGCTCTTCATAGCTGGAAAAAGAGTGATCGCTGATGTTGTAGGCGTGCGGCGAATAAACCAGCCGGTGTTCCACCTTTAGCCTTACCGGGAGCTTGTCAAAACCCGTGAAGTTAGTTGAATAATCCGGGCTTTCCACCATTACCAGGAGTCGTGGATTTGAGGTGAGGACCGCATCGCCGCCGCGCTCGGCCGCTGCATGCCAGTCGAACTTGGGGTCTGCACCGCCCCAGGCTGCACCGGCTCGCAGCTCATTGCGGAGGTCTGCTCCAACCACCCAGCGCTGGTGTTGATAGCGGCGCACGATGGCCTGCCAGTCCGCCAGCCAGTGGCTTTCCGGATACTCCGCGTTGTACCAGAGGCCGTTTCCGTCTGTTTCGCTGCAACACCAGTCTGCGCGACTCACATGATTGTCGAGAATCACCATGATATGAGCTTCGGCTAGCGCGGCGACCACGGCATCCATGATCTCCATTGCATGCTTGCCCTTGAATTGGGGATTCGCCTTCACGGCGTAATCGGCGACCACTGGGTCCCGCTCGCGCGTCTCATTTGCCCAAGGTAAGCGCACAGAGTTTACGCCAATGCGCCGGATCTCATTGACGATCGTCTTCAGCGGAGCGTGGTCGAGCCCGCCCACCACATACTCCTTTTGGTCAAATCCATACCAATTGACTGAAGTGAGGCGAACGCTCCTGCCCGCAGCATCGACGATTCGGTGACCCTCGGTATGGAGTGGCGGCTGAATATCCTGTCGTCGCTCAGCCGCTGCCAGCAACTGTACAGAGAATGCCGCGAATAGAGTGGCGACAGCGCAGGATCGGAGCATGCTCAACCAGGTTACTCTATCGATTCGGAATCTCCACGCTGGCACTAGTTCCGGCCTTCACCCGCACTGTGACCCAGGTGAGAGTGCGGTACGGGTAACTGGATTGAGAGTGGGCCTTCATCGGTTTCCCGTTCACAACTAGAGTTGCAAACGTACTCGGAAACGCAGCTTTCCAGATCAGCTCTGATTTTCCCTGATTGCTCAGGACAGTTCGCTGTCCCATTTCATGTCGCACGGAAAGCGATCCGCCCCGGAACGGCAGATTGCGCAATTCAGCCCAAGTAGTACCGTCCGTCAGCTGAGGTAGCGTTTGGACTACAGTGTCAAAGTTCTTGCCGTGCCCAACTTCTTCGATGGGCGCAGCCGGCTCCACATTGATCCCCATAAGTCCGTTGACGATCGCTCCGATTACGGAAAAGGAGACCTCCGGGTACTCCTGCCGTTCCCGGCCAGGGCGAGTAAGGTCCATGATCTGCGCGTAGGCCTCGTCAGGCTCACGATACCGGTAGAGAATCTCTGCGTAGTGTGATTTTGGCTCGACCGCGCTGGCAGGTTCCTGTCGCATCGTATTCAGAAGGTTGTCCAGGGCGCTCTTTGTTTTCGGCCCGTCTTCGGTAACATCGCGATAGAGCAGGTCAACCCCCGCGCGTCCTTCAAACTGATGGTCCTGGTCTAGGAACGCGTAGAAGTAACCTCCAGAGGTATTCCACCACTTACTGTTGACCAGCGACATCACGTCGCGCGCACTTGTGAGATAGACCTCTGCCGCTGACTTATCCCCTCGGATGGCCTGAATTGCGGCAAAGGCGCGATAGGCCGCGTATTGCGTAGCGAGCAAGTCGACGCCGAGAATAATGTCGCGGCGGCTCTCTTCATAACTGGGATCACCACGGAAATACGGAGGACCGGGCACGACATTCTTCCGCGCCATGATCCCGTCGATGCCCAGGTTCCAACGAGACACATAGTCTGTAACCGTGTGGTGATAGAAGTTGAGGAAGGCGCTATCTTCGAGGTAACTTCTGTCTCCTGTCCACAGATACATCCGGTAGCAAGTGTCTAGAACATCAAAGTTCGCCGGCAGGTTGTACCAGAACTCGGCATCGCTTTTGTAGTCGACCGGCGCGGGGCGGTTCAGATAGTCGATCTCCCAATAACTGCACCAGTCTTTTGAGGCGGATATGTTCTCAGCGAATCTGTGGAGCATATTGTGCGTGTATTCTGACAGACCCAGGGCCTGAGCACCCGCAGCCTGGTGCGAAACGTCACGCATGCAGAAGGCTCGCCGGCCGGGCAGCGATGCTTCGTACCAGGGACCCACCGGATCGCCGTCAAACACATAAGCCAGTGCTTGCCGCTTGGACCAGTCGAATGCCTGAACCAACTGGGCATCGGACGACCTGAGTTCCAGATTTGAATGCCTTCCTTGCCCCTCTGCCTGGGGCATAGCGAACACGGTCAGGCAAAGCACTGCAAAACAGACAGCGCGAGAAGCAGTTCTTGTCCAAACAAAAAGTCTCACCCAGCATTCCCTCGGCGAATTCTCATGATTTTTCGATTGGTAACAAACCTAGACAATTGCGATCACCAGGCCGGGCGCGGATAGATCCCCTACGGTCTTACTATGAAGCCCTATCTCGCGAATGACCCGGCCAGGTATTTGCAGGCTTGTTCCGCGAGTCTGCACCTTATCCGATACGTCGAAGGACACATCACTCGCCAGGTCTTGAGCCAATATGCGTTTTCCCTTCAGAGGGCGGTCGAAATCGAGCGTAAGGCTATCGAAATCGCCGAAGACTCCAAAGGGCCCAGTTGCGTCGGAGACTGCGAGAGTCACGTCGCACGCTGGCATGTGCCACGCATTTCCAACCCGAGTGCGTTCCTGGGCTGCGATTGCGACGGCACCGTTAGGAAATCTGGTTGCAAAGACAAACGGCTTTTGTCCCTTCGTATGCAGGGTGGGCAAGCTGAGGTTTCGAGCGATGCAGGCAGGCGCTCCTTGTCGAACCGTGGCTCCTATGAGTTTATTCTGCCAGCTTTGACCTCGCTCAAACTTCCAACTGTCCGTCAGTATCTCATCGCTGACCCTAACAGAACCCGCTCCCGGAGTGAATGGCGGTGCAATCCGCTGCCAGCGCAGCGCCCGCACCACTTCATCCATTCGTCTCTTGGGCTGTCTGGGGCCATTAAAGAACAGATCCGCGTCGGATCCGGGCCTCATGCCGGTGAGGGGATGGCGCAGAATACCCATGGTGCACCCCATCGCAGCTGCCACATATACTTCGTCTTCCACGTTCAAAAGGCCGTGTATTTCGGGGTGTCCTTCCGCTCCCTTCAGCATTTCGGCGAGGCGGTCCAAAGTTGTTGGCAGAGATAGGATCGAGGTCACGTCATAGGTCCTGTAAACGTCCGTATGCCGCAGGATTTCCATTCGCTTCGAACCCCAGGGTTGCGTACCGAATCGTCCATCCACCTTCCAATCGCCATTCACGGGCGACTCACCGCGCACGTGCTCCAGCGTCAGCGGGATGTTTTCTTCATTGCGAAGCCTCACCAGGTGAAATGTCGGATCACCGATGTCGATCTTCCAGTAGTGTATGCCGGCGGATTGACTAAGATCCTCAAGCCGATGATCCGCGTCTCCGCCGGGGGTGTTACGGCACCACAAGGCAGTTCCGCGCCATCCAGCACCCCCGATTGCCTGATTCAGTTTCTTAAGCCGGTCAGCAGGAGCGCCGTTAAAGGAAGGAAACTTCTTGCTGTCTAACTCGAAGGTCGCTGTGCCTCCGATCTGCCAGCCGTCGTCTAACAGAAAAAATGCGTCCTTACGAACCTTTGGAAAGAAGCTGGCGGCCCATCCCGTCTCCCCAAAGAGTGTCCGTTCCGTCATGGCTTCATGAGCCAGGCGGCTTCCCGAATCTCCCTCCAACACCTTGGGGTCGAGACTCGGAAGGTTTTGGCCATACATATAGTTTTGTGCCGCCCAGGTACACCAGTAATTCGGAGCGCTCGATGGCTGCTCAGGCACCAGGTTCGGCCCGGCTTGTTCAGGCGGGACAGTCTCCCCAGCGAGTCTTGTACTCTGAGACGCAACCGCAGTCGCCAGGAACGCGCCGAGAAATTCTCTCCGATCCACCAGACCCCGCTTCCTTTCTTGGTTTCGTCCTGAGCTTTGCCGGTATCAGCTCTGGCCCATTGATCCTGTCTTTCGGACGAAAGCTGCCGGCGTCTCTCAGCTGCGAGGGCGCCGGCAGCGCTAATGCAACCCGGGTTAGAAGGTGAAATGGACGCCCAGTTGTATCTCCCTGGGCGTCCCGTTGACTCCACCAATCTGGCCGAAGTTCGAGTCTCCGAAATTCGTGTCTGGATTGGAATAGTGTGGAGTATTGGAGAGGTTAAACGCGTCTGCTTGAAACTTGATGTTCATTCCCTCTCGAATGCTCGTCGACTTAGACAAGGAAAGATCGGAGTTGTAGTAGCCCGGTCCGCGAACTTTGCCGAAGCCGGAGTTACCCAGCTGAAGAGGGCCCGCGTTGGCAAAGCAGCTAGTGTCAAACCATTCGGATACCGATCCCATCTTCTTCACCGACTTACAGGTGACATTTGCACGGTTGGTGACACCGCTGCCCAGATTGTCTGTGTCGGAATTGAAGGTCAGAGGCTTGCCTGACTGAAGAATGGTGATTGTGCTAAGTTCCCAGCCTCCGAGCAGTAACTGTGCGGGACCAGATGCGCCAGAGAACCACAGCTGCCCCTTTCCTATTGGCAGTTGGTAAGAGAAGCTGGCGATTAGACTCTGTGGAATATCGGGCGCTTGATTCGTGCCTTCGCCGCGATTCAACCGGTCGTCAAGCGGCCACCAAAGATTCATGTCATCGATTTCTTTGGACCAGGTGTATGCGATCCGCCCTTGGAGTCCACGGAACATGCTCATTTTGAGCTGTGCCTGCAGTGCATGATAGATGGAAGAGCCACCGGCCGCCGCGTAGCCAATATTCGTGGCATACTGCTGTCCTTGTGCGTTGAAGTATTGGAAGGGTAAGCGGGAATTGAAGGGCGTTGTTCCTGGAGGAGGCGTGTTCAAGTTCCATCTCCTGAACAGGTGGACGCCTCTGGTTCCGACATAGGTTGCAGACAGTGCAGTTGATGCAGAGAGCCTTTCCTGGACCCCGAAGTTCCATGCGTACGCCACGTCTGGCTGCATCTTCTTCGACATCAGTTCTACTCCAACACCGACAGGGGGTTGAACGGGTGCCGAAGTAGGTGTCGGTACATAGGTGGGAAGCCCGCTGACGCTGAGGGGAGTCAGCGGCACGTTCAGAAGCTGCGCCTGGGTATTGAAGACTTCGAAAAACGGGAAGTTTCTTTCCAGGAATCCACCCATCGCGCCGAAGTTCCCCGGGAAGTGAGTAATTCCAAAGGCTCCGGTCACGGAGGTGTTTCCGCTGTTTGGAGAGTAGGCGAATCCAATCCTTGGAGAATAACCGCCGTAGTAAGTGTCCACATTCGGCGCGCGATTGCTGGAAGTGGCAAAATCCAGAACACCCTTCACGAGGTCAAAATTCGATTGGTGGTTCTGCTTGTCGATGGCCGGCGTGATAACGTCCCAGCGGAGGGCGAGATTCAGTGTCAGATTGTTCGTGAGCCTATATTGATCTTGGCCGTAAACACCCAGGAGCGTGGCTCGCGTGGCCGGATCGGTTGCAACAAATCCCCGGTCTACAAAGGATGGCAAGCCGAGCAGGAAACTAGCGAATTGGTTGCCGCCTACATTGCCGGTGCAATTCGGCTGCATCGTGCAGCTGCTGGTGTAGTTTGAGGAATAGCTGAAGTCGCCATTCTTGTTGGCATCGGAGTTCGTCAACGAGGCCTGCAGCCGCCGGTAGTCTTCGCCAATGATGAAGGTATGGCGGCCGTGGGTCGTGGTGAAGTTATCGGTAATTTGATAGGAGTTACTAATTCGGTGTGAATTGGTCCAGCCTTGGGAACCAGTATTCGCGATGTTACCGATCTGGAAGTTTCCAATGCCGGTCGCCCCGAAGGCAGGGTCATTTCCATTGGGAATTCCCAGCGCTGCATTCTCGCTGGTGCCGAGATCGTTGCCGAAATCCTTGGTGTAGAAACGATTGAAGCCGATTCGAAACTCGTTTGTCGCCCTCACAGAGAAGGTGTGGTCATATCCGACAGCAGCGTTGTGGTCTCTGGAGAGCGCATTCACGTCTCCAACCTGGATGAACCTCGTGCCCGGAGATGGAGCGCTCAAATCGCGTCGTTGAAAGGACTCACGCGCGAACAACCGATCCCCGTTTCCGAGCTGGTAGTCGACTTTCACATCGAATTGATGGTTATTGTCCGGCTCTGTGGTATTCGCGTTGAAGTTGTTGCTGGTGCTGCCCTGACTGGTCGCTGTCGGCCAAATTGTCCCACCGGTGACCATCTTCGCCGAAACCGGGTCAAACCGAGACGTCGGAACCTGCCAGGCATCACCCTGCGCGGTGCTAACGGTCGCGAACGGCTGCTGTGTCGTCGGATCGTAGATCGGTCCCGGAAACTCGCTCTTCAGGAACGTCCCTTGCTTCATCAGGTCGGTCGGCACGGTCAGGATATAGCTGATCCCGTGCTGCAACAGCAGCCCCTGGTAATCCACGAAAAAGAACGCCCGGTTCCTGATGATGGGCCCGCCAAAGGAGCCGCCGAATTGATTTCCCCGGTAAGGCGCCTTGCTCTTGGCCCTCCATTGGTAGGCATTCAAGGCGTCGCCGCGGTAGAACTCATATCCCGAACCATGGAACGTGTTGGTGCCGGATTTGACGAAGGCATTCACCTGGGCGCCCCCGTAAGTGCCTACCGTTGCCTCGGCATTGTTGGTCGACACCTTCACCTCCTGGAGAGAGTCGAGCGGAGGGGTCACATTGATAAAGGCGTTCAACAGTTCCATGTTGTTCACGCCATCCAGGGTGTAGGTGGTGCCTCCCCAAGGCATGCCATTCACACTTGCCGTAATTGAAGTGGTCGCCCCGGCGCCGGCAGCGGCCTCAGGGGCGCTGCCGAAGCCCGACGCAACCGATCCGGGAACCGTTTGTACCAGCTGTGAAAAGATCCGGCCATTCAATGGGAGGCTGGCGATCTCCTTCTGGCTCACCACTTCGCCAAGCGAAGAACTGGTGGTATCCACGAGCGGAGGAGCCGCTGTTACTTCGATTGTCTGGCCCGTTTGGCCCACCTCGAGCGTGGCATTCACGACGGTGGGATTATCGACGGTGACTACGTTGTCCTTGGAGACCGTCGTCCGAAATCCAGGAGCTTCGACTTTGACCAGATAGTTTCCAGGGGCCAGGTTGTCCACCCGGTAGTCCCCAACCGAATTGGTCGTAATGCTAGCGGTGATTCCGGTGTCTTCATTGGTGATCGTGATGCTCGCATTGGGGATGACAGCCCCGGTGTTGTCAAGGATCGTTCCCAGAATGCGCCCGCTCACGCCCTGGCCAAGTGCCGCCGACGCAATCGTCAGCAGACAAACCAACATCACCAGCTTTTTCGACAACATGGCTGGCCAGCCCTGTTTGGCATCTCCATTGAAAGTTGCGATCTTGAATTGCATGTATTCTCCTTTTCTCTCCTATCAACCTGGCCCACCCACCACCACACCGTAAGATCTAAATTGCGGTTCTGGCTGAACTGGATCCCCCAGTCAACGCAGAAGACGGTAGTGATGGGTCAAGAAGTCAGTAAAGTTACCGGAGGGATACGGAAAGCTGAAACATGCGTGTTGCATGCTAGAAACCCGGACGTTTCACGTACGTTACAAGGCACGTTACAGGGCAACTGTTGTAGAGGTCGGCTGGGGCTCCATCGTCTGGGTGCCGGAAGCTGCGGAGGCTGGAGTCGTGATGCGGCATGGCCTCAGGTATGGGTGTCGCTTCGCCCACAAAATCGCGTACGGGCGGTCGAGTGGCCAGGGTCGGTAAATTTAGCTGGGACGTCTTTCGACTAGGAGCCGGCTATGGAGTGGTTCCGCCGCCCCCGCCCGCATTTCGGGCGCGTAAACGGTGGACGGCCACCAGATCGGCATCCATGACCTGGTAGCCCTTATCAAGGCGGACACGCACCAGGGCCTGAAACACGGATAATTCGCTTCTTGCGCTCGGGTTATCAGACGCTGCCAAAGCCTTCAATAATTCCTCAATCCCCGGCTTTGAGGTCGCAAACATGGTTGCGCCTTCGGTGCCCTTGGTGTCCAGGCCACCTAAGAGGGCAATATACCGCCCTGGGACAACGCCCGGCTGTATCGACAGGATGCTGTAATCGGTCTTCAAAACATGGGTAACTGGGTCTCGCTCAGTATGGTAAGTCGAATTCTCATTCGTCCGCGGACGAGCGTTGAGAATCTGAGCTCTCCATTGTTCCCGCCGGGCGTCCGGGTTTTCGAATGTGAAATCCCCGGCTGAAAGCAGCTGCGCAACCGCAATATTCTGGAAGGGAGACCCGAGCAGGATTACGTCATGCTGCTTGAAATCATCGGGGGTTACGTCGCGACTGGGTTTGATGGTAGCCTTCACGCCCATCTGTCCAAGCAGGCCTGTGACCATGGCGATGGCCTGAAGTTCTCCAGTCCCCGTATATCCGTTCTCGTAGTACAGTTGCCCGGCCTGCGCAACGAGACTGGGGCTGGAGGCGAATCGTCGCGCCAGGTGAGGGTCGACAACCGCACCCCGGTTGTCAATCGCGCCTTGCCGGAAACGGAAAAGATCGTTGGAGTCGTCGAGAAGGAAGACGGCGTCCGGATACGCGATGACTGGCGCCGAGTCGTTGCCAAGGAAGCTCATCCAGAAGGCTTTCACCGGATCGGCAGATTTGTCGGCGGCCAATTCGGCGTTGGCTGATGCGGCGTCAGTTCGAATGTGGCTTCGAATCTGTCTGGTTCCGACCAGAAACCCAGCAGCAAACACAAGCGCGACTGCGGCTACGGCAATGGCGGTACGGCTCGACAGAATCCGCCCAAATCTTCGACCGGCCCTCGTGGCTCCATTCTGGGCCCTGTCTCCTGCGTAAGAGAGAGCGCCATGGAAGCTCCCCTCTGGCGAGGGTGCAGGAATGACTTTGAGGTCGGCTCCGGAGAAGGCGGCCACTTCAAAGCTAGGCAGGTAATGGCCCTTAGGAATTCCAATCGCGATGGTATCGCGGCTGCCCTCGTTGTCGTAATACTCCTTGAGCTTCTGGCGCAGCCGATGAATCTGAACCCGGACGATGGTATCGGTCTTTGGATCAAAATCGTGCGGCCGGCCAAATGCCTCTACCCCGATCGAGTATTCCTTTAGGCTGTCTGCACTTCCCGATATGGCCTTGGAAGCCAGGTATTGAAAGAGTTGCTGCAGAGTAAGGGCATTTCGGAAGGTTGCAGAGTGAAGGATTCGGTCGACCTGCTGCTGGCATTCCTCGGCCGTAGGTGACTCATCCTTCGAGGCCTTGGGAATATCTGCGTGTATCAAAGCCGCTCCTGCCAGACGCCCAACCTTTTGGGTTCCCACTCACAGAACATCGGTCACAATCAACCCACTGAACCTCGGACTGGTCCCGGTCGCCAGTGTCCTCAGAAGTGCTCCTACCGCTTCTGAGGGGTTCATTCTACAACGATCGATCGCTGAACGTACTCTGGCGACACCTTACCTGCGGCGACCGAGGGGCTAGAACCGAACCAAAAAGGGCCAGTGCGGACCGGGAATGGCTCCACGGTCACGGCGATTAGGGAATACCCGGCGGCGAGCTGGGCCGGAAGGGAATTGGCCATGTATGGACTTTTCAGCCGCTGGGGGAACAACCCGCCCGAGCCTCGACTGCTGCCCTCGTCCTGAAGGCGGCCCTGCCCTTGGTTCGCGAATTAGAATCCGATTTCTTTTCACAGAAGCCCGATCTCACTGAAAGATAAGCTCTTGATCGCATGATTCGGTATGGAACCTCCGCGCCAGCCCCGCGGGCTCCTTTTAGAATCAGCTCATGTGCTCGGGTCCAATGATTCGCGAAGAAGTGGAGAAGCGAGGTTTTGCGACTTGTTCTGATGTGCTTTCCCCGATGGAAGTGAAAGACCTATTGATAGCGTTAGAGGAGATAGGAGAGACCCCATCTGTGCGGAAGCGAGGCGGGATATTTGCCATCCGCGATCTCCTTGGCATGTGTCCGGAGGTCGGAGAGCTTGCGCATTCAACCGCTGTGCGTGAACTGGTTGAGCCTGTACTCGGGCCAGATTATTTCCCGGTCAGGGGCATTCTCTTCGACAAGATCCCGGATGCAAACTGGAAAGTGCCTTGGCACCAGGACGTCACGATCGCGGTGCAGGACAAAGTGGAGGTCGAAGGATTTGGACCATGGACCATGAAGTCAGATGTTCTCCATGTCCAACCGCTGGCCTACGTGCTTGAACGAATGCTCTCGGTGCGTTTGCATCTCGATGCTTGTGGCGAGACTAATGGTGCGCTGCGAGTCATCCCTGGTTCGCACCGTCAGGGGCGGATTCCAGAGGGACAGATTCCCACTGTCCGGCGATCTTCTTGCGAGCATGTCTGTGCCTTGGAAGTGGGTGGTGCGCTCCTGATGCGACCACTGTTGCTCCATGCATCCTCCCCTTCTCACGTTCCAGAGCATAGACGGGTTGTTCACCTTGATTTTGCTGCCGTTCAGTTACCGGGCGGCATGAAGTGGTTCCTCCAGAAACAACCGATCAATTAACTGGATTTGTGGGGACCGAAAAGAACAATTCGTGTGATCAACTGCGCGCACCTGCGCACGGCCAAACGAGCATTCGAGGCACAAGTGGAATGGTTATATAACTCGGCATAACTAACCTGTTGCTCCCAACGGGCGTGGAGTTGTAACCAATGCAACTAAGTACAGACTTAATTCGTCAACAATTAGGAGGTAAAACCAGTGGTCAGAATGACCATAACACTGCTTACTCTCTCGGTCGGACTGCTCTCATTGTCGGCGATAGCGCAAAACAACAATGAATCGCTTGCTGGGTCTCCCGGTTGTGGCGATTCAGCATCCAGATTCGACGTGAAGACAATCAAGGAGAAACCACCTTCCCAACCGGAATCCGGTAAAGCTCTGGTCTATTTCATCGAAGACGACTCAACTTTCAACTCGACTCCCAAACCTACTACCAGAGCGGGGATCGATGGCAACTGGGTTGGAGCCACACACGGCAATTCTTTTCTCTATTTCTCTGTTGAACCTGGAGTGCATCACCTTTGCGCAAGCTGGCAGTCAGGTTCGCATCCCCTGGCAAGTGCATTGCTTGGAGTGGCTACAGGAATGGATAGTCAGGCTGCCGCGAGCAGTTTCACGGCGGAGGCTGGAGGCGTTTATTATTTTGTGGCCAAAAATATCTTCGTTCGCAAGGAGTCATCAACAACTAAGAAGGTAGATCTCATTCCCCTGAACAATGATGAAGGACAACTGCTTGCCAACGGCCTGTCGTTGAGTATCTCTGCGAAGAAGCAAAATTAAGAAATCCTCGGGCATAAGTCAGACGCATATGGTTTCAAAGACGAGGATGTTCAATCTAGGGGTGCACGTACTGCCTATTAGGTCTCATTACCGGCAATCTCAATGGAGGCGCCTGGCCTACGAGAGGGAGTCAGAACTGAACGCGATGACGCCGCTGCATTTGATCCACAAATCGTGGAGCTAGCGCCGCTTCTTGAACTCGGGCACGGGAAGCCCTCGGCTCCGTACCCATTCACGTGTGGATACCTTTCCTTCATGGACGGTGATCAGCTGATCGGCGGTAACGTCTTTCAAGGACTCTTGGAGGCCGTTTGGCCAGAAGATCTCTACATCCACTTTCTTGACGGTACCTAAGCCAAAGTGGAGGCGTGGGTCGTTCGAGGAGAGGTAGCTCGATTGGCTGAGCAACTGCTGGCACTGAAGCTTGCCGTCGTAGTGAACGACAACGCGGCTTCCGATCGCGCTTCTGTTGGATTTCGTACCGACCAGCTTGACCTTGAGCCAATGATTGCTCGCAGGAGCATCATTGCGTAACAAAGACGGTGGCTCGTTCACGTTCACAATCAGGATATCGAAAAGAACAGCCGATTCGGCGAACGATACAACACCCAAATCCGATTGGAGATGTTCAATGCGCTCAACCACCCGGTGTTGGGAAGCCCGGATGCCAACGTCAACGATGGAACTTTTGGAACGATTAGCGGTTATAGCAACGCGGAACGTCACATACAACTGGCTGCAAAGTTCATCTTCTAACTTTGCATCGTATGGAGCGCAGTTCTATGCTACTTCCTATGGCCGGCGGCGGTCTTCCCGGCGCTCGTCATGGAAAGGCCCAGGAAGTCGTATCTGCAAGGCGCCGTTGTCGGTCCGGAGCCTGCCTATTGAAGCAGCGCGCGCTTTATCATTATCCCGATCACGAGATTCCTTCGCGCTGAGCATCTAGTGGATGTCAGAACGACTCTGCATCGGCTCTGACCACGCCCATTCATTTGAAGCGGCCGCCCCGGACAGCACACTCCTGCTTAACCAATCCCACATCCCAATAGTGATGGGCCGAGCGAATTGTCACCGATTGTGTGAGAATTGGCTATCGTCACGCGCGCCCGCCACGATTTCTGGAAGGCTGCGCGTATTTCGCGCGCCTGTTCAACGGGGCATGGGCAGTCCATTGGATCATCATTTAGGATTTGAAATCCGGCTGTTTCGAAGTGTGTTCAAGATGGATACCCACGAAAAGGATCGCCAAAATGAGAGGGTGACCGCGCTTCCGCCAGCGTTGATCCTGGATGTAAATGAAGAACTCCGTATTGCAAAGCCCCTGGCAATCCCTTCTAGCGTGGCGGTGGCCGACACGCTTCCGATCTGGTTTGTCGGATCCATGTCTGAGTAAGCTTCACGCTACATATTGGATGTCCGCTATGCGATCGAGTTCGTCAGAGGTACCGCCAAATCAGGATTCCAAGAGACAACAACTCCTGTCCGCGCAGATTGGGCTTCTGTGTGCCAATGCAAACTTGGGAATCGGCGTCACCATCCTCTCCGCGACCATCTTGGGTGCCCTGCAATGGGGGATCGTTCCCCGTCTTGCAGTGATTGGTTGGTGGTTCTACATGACCCTGGTCTCGGTCTTGAGATATGTTCTCGCGATGCGCTACCGGCAAGTAACGCCAGGGTGTTCGAACACAGGTAAGTGGCTCCTCGCTTTCGCAGTGAGTATCGGTTTGGCGGGGGCAGGTTGGGGCGGTGCGGGAGTTCTTCTGTATCCGGCGGCACACCTGATGAACCAGGTATTTCTCCTCTTTGTATTGGGAGGAATGATGCTTGGCGCAGCGTCACTGCTGGCTCCCCGTCCGGAGGCGTTCCTGGCCTTCTTGCTTCCGGCGGGACTCGTGCCCGCAGTTCGTCTTTTTGTCCAGGGGGATGAGACCCACCTTGCCATGGGGCTGCTGGCCACCGCGTTCACTATAGCCACTTTGATCACAACCGGACGGATCTATCGTACCGTCGACTCGTCCCTCAGGCTACAAATTGAAAATCGAAACCTGGTGAGTGACCTGCAAACCGCAAACCAGGAGACCGAAGCCCTGAATCAGGCGCTGGAGCTTCGAGTTCAGGAACGCACGGCCGAACTGCACGAAACAGCAGAACAGTTACGGGCTGAGATTGCGCAACGCGAACATGCAGAGGAAGAACTGCTACGTGCACGCAAGCTGGAATCGCTCGGCGTGCTGGCAGGCGGCATCGCCCACGACTTTAATAACTTCCTTACGGTCGTTCAAGGGAACATAGGTTTAGTGAAGTCGCATCTGAATCCCGGTGAGCCGGCCCAGCAATACCTTGATCAGGCCGCGAACGCCTGCAAGCGCGCGGCATTCTTGTCTTCTCAACTGCTGACGTTTGCGAAAGGCGGTACTCCGGTCAGGCGCCTGGTTTCGATCGCAGAGCTCGTAACGGACGCAGTGGAACTTGCAGCCTCTGGCTCCTCAATCAAGGTTGCAGTCGACGTCGCGGCGGATCTCTGGTGGGCGCTGGTCGATCCCGGTCAGATCGGCCAAGTACTCCACAACATTCTTCTGAATGCTCGACAGGCAATGCCCAGCGGGGGAACCGTCGAGGTGCGCGGAGAGAATATCGTCTCCCTGGACAGCACTGACAGCGCGGGCCCCCGGGTGAGGCTGTCCATTCGGGACTATGGTTGCGGCATCTCCGCCGAGGTACTCCCCAGGATTTTTGATCCGTATTTCACCACGAAGCCGGACGGCAACGGCCTCGGTTTGGCGACTGCCTATGCCATCGTCGCAAAGCACGGCGGGCACATAGGCGTGGAGTCGAAGCTTGGAGCCGGAACGGTATTCACCGTTGATCTGCCTGCGTCGCGCGAAACTTCTCCACCTCCACCTGCCCATGTCGCTCGCGTGGAGACGGGGACAGAACGGCTCTTGCTGATGGACGACGAGGAGGCTCTCCGGATTCTATTCAAGGCAGTTCTCACCCATCTCGGTTACGAAGTTGAGACTGCCAGCGATGGAGATGAGGCGATCGCGCTTTATGCGAGAGCCAAAGCTTCGGAAAGAGGTTTTGCTGCCGTCGTGTTGGATTTGACGGTGATCGGTGGCATGGGCGGAATGGAAACCGCTGCCAGACTGAAGCAACTGGATCCCTCCTCCAAGCTGATCGTCTCCAGTGGGTACTCAGACGCGCCGATCATGTCCGACTTTGCAGAATATGGCTTCGACGCGGTGATCCTAAAGCCTTGGACGGTGATTGATATAAGCGAAGTTCTCCGCAAGGTGCTGGTTGTGGGCCCCCTTCCGAAAACCGAGTAGGAACGCATCGCCGACTTTGTAGCAGTCACAGTGACGGTCACGAATTCATTAAGGTTCGCCGCTCTCGTGGATCAGTGCACGTGGGCCACGTCGTCATTCATGGAGAAGACCTCTTTGAAGTCGCTCTCGTAGGGGAAGACGTGAATCATCCAGGTGAACATAAATGGGAAGAACGTGCCGCCTTCGGCTGCGCAGGCTTCCTTGGTATGAATAGAGCCGAACATGCCGAACTTCGGATGGGCGCCGTGGTACTCCTTCACGCGGTCAGCCGGTGCTGCGCAGAAGTTGGTGTGCTCGTGCCAGCGCGCGATGCTGAGCGGGATGCGTTGGTTCAGCTCATCTGCGGTTGCATTTGGCCGAGCCGTGAACATTACCCCCTCGAGTTTGTATCGCTGGGTCGGCGTCCTGCGGTAGAGCAGGGAAGTTGGCTTGGTCGGGTCGAAGTGCTGGTCGGCTTCCCGAGCGTTGGCCTCGTTGTTGAAGTGGTACTGGGGCTGTTCAAGTTTGGGGTTCGCGATGACATACCCGTCGGCCAAGGCCTTGCGGTAGTCCTTGTATCGCTCCATGGTGGCCTTCACTGCGGCGACCACCGCCTTGGCTCTATCTTCGTCGCCGGGCTGCCTTGACCGCAGCTGCGTGATGTTCATGTGGCCGGCCATGGCAACCATGCTCGGCCCCATACTGCTCATGTCGCCCATGCCGCTCATATCCATTCCAGGCATGCTATTCATCGACTGGTCCTGCGGCCGCGCGTGCACAGGAAGCGTAGCCAACAACACAGCCAATATGAGCCGCAACCTCGCCCTGCGGCGGGCGAGCGGTGAGATCATGGAGCGGACATTGAACTTCACTGCTGCCATAGCGCCGACAAAGCGTAGCCTCTACAACATTGTAGTTTGTGGCTCAATGGCCGGTAACATAGCCACTTGTCCGAAGTCGGACATAGCCAGTCGCGAGCGACTCGCAGGCAAAAAATCACCTCTGCCGAGAGGTCCTATTGACCATCTGTAGGAACGTGCGCAACTTCTTCCCCCATAGGCTCGAGGTGCGCAGTAAAGTGGCGAAGAAACGGGGCCGCGTGGGTTAAGCGCATGCCGCGAATCTGGTCGCGATTTTTCCAGACCTCGAGAATCACCTCCACAAGGTAGTCAATGTGACTCTGCGTATAGACGCGGCGAGGAATCGCCAGGCGCACAAGGTCCATTTGCGCAGCTGCTGCAAACATAAGCGTGCCAATTTCGACACTGCGCACGCCGCCTTCGAGGTAGAGTTCGGCGGCTAGAGCCACTCCGGGGAATTGATCGGCGGGAATGTGCGGCAGGAAAGCTCGGGCATCGATATAGATGGCGTGCCCACCCGACGGCTGCACGATCGGCACTCCGCCGGAGGCAATGTGGTCCCCAAGGTATGCGGTCGAGGCAATACGGTAACGCAGGTAATCTTCTTCCAGCGCTTCCTGCAACCCCACAGCAATGGCCTCAAGATCGCGGCCTGCCAGTCCGCCATAGGTGGGGTACCCCTCAGTCAGGATGAGTAGGTCTCTTTCCTGCTGGGCCAGCATGTCGTCATTTGTGCAGAGAAAGCCGCCGATGTTCGCCATTCCGTCCTTCTTGGCAGACATGGTGCACCCGTCTCCAAAGCGAAATATCTCTTGAGCGATTTCCTTGGGGGTTTTGGACTTGTAGCCTTCCTCGCGCAGCTTGATAAACCACGCATTCTCGGCGAACCGGCAGGCGTCGAAATAGAACGGGATACCGTAGCGCTTGCACACCGCACTTACCTGGCGGATGTTCTCCATGGAAACCGGTTGGCCGCCGCCCGAGTTGTTAGTGATGGTGAGCATCACCAGCGGAACACGGTCGCGGCCCACGCGCTCAATGAGCGCTTCAAGCGCAGACACATCCATGTTTCCCTTGAAGGGATGCTGGAGCGCGGGCTGACGCCCCTCTGGAAGCAAAAGATCGACGGCTTCAGCGCCGACAAACTCTATGTTGGCGCGAGTGGTATCAAAATGCGTGTTGTTGGGAACGACGTCCCCTCTCTTACAAGCCACACCAAACAGAATGCGCTCCGCGGCACGTCCCTGATGCGTGGGAATCACGTGCTTGTAGCCAAAAATGTCCTGGACGGAATCACGAAAGCGGACGAAGCTGCGGCTGCCGGCATAGCTTTCGTCTCCTTCCATGATCGCTGCCCACTGGTGCGTCGACATGGCGCCCGTCCCCGAGTCAGTGAGCAGGTCAATCAGAACATCGTCGGCAGCTAGAAGAAACAGGTTGTAGTGCGCCGCCTTCAGTAGCTTCTCCCGCTGTTCGCGGTTGTTCCAGCGAATCGGCTCCACACTCTTGATCCGGAACGGTTCGATGATGGTCTTCACCGGAAGGCTCTCCTTATCGCTCAAATTTGGCTCGTAGTTCACCCGATTGCCATGCCGCATTCAATCGGCTACTCAGATTCAGAGAACTAAATCTTGGGCCAAGCGACATTTCATCTGTCAAGGTTGACGGTTCGCAACATATCTGCCTCAGTGAACCTTCCACTTTGTGGCCAACAGCGCAACCTTGTCGCCCAATGCGGCCTGCGGCTTCTGCGGCAGCTTTCGTTGTGTACGCTGAGGGGGATCGAGGAGGGCCTTGATCGACAGTGCAATGCGCTTGGTCTTCGCATCTGCGCTCAATACTTTCACCTTGACGACCTGGCCTGCCTTCACCGCCTCTGAAGGATCTTTGATGAAACGGTTTGACAATTCGCTGATATGAACCAGCCCATCCTGGTGAACACCGATATCGACGAAGGCGCCGAACCGGGTCACATTCGTAACCACACCTTCCAGCACCATCTCCGGCTGCACGTCCGTGAGTTCCCGGACGCTGTCGTTGAAGCTCGGCGCAACAAATTTGTCGCGTGGATCGCGACCCGGCTTGCGCAACTCCTCGAGGATGTCATTCAACGTGTAGGTTCCCGCCGAGAGTTGGCTTCGGTCTACCTTTTCCAAAAGCCGAGAGCTCGTGATCAGCTCGCGGATTGTGGTTTGCAGCGATTTAGCGAGCTGCTCGACCAGTGGATAGGACTCCGGGTGAACGGCCGTCACGTCGAGCACGTTGTCGCCGTCGCGGATGCGCAGGAAGCCTGCGGCCTGCTCGTAGGTCTTTGGCCCGATGCCGGCCACCTCCTTCAACTCAGCGCGGGAACGGAAACGTCCATTTTCATTCCGATAGTTCACGATGTTAAGCGCGGTTCGTTCGTTGATGCCTGCGACATAACGGAGCAGCGTCCAGGAAGAGGTGTTGAGATCGACGCCGACATGGTTCACGCAGCTTTCGATTGTGGTTTCGAGCGATTCCCTCAGCTGCCGCTGATCGACGTCGTGTTGATACTGGCCCACACCTATCGATTTCGGATCTACCTTCACCAATTCCGACAGGGGATCCTGCAGCCGGCGGGCAATCGAAATGGCGCCGCGCACCGTCAGATCGAGGTCCGGAAACTCCTGGCGCGCGACGTCGGACGCCGAGTAGACACTCGCGCCCGACTCGCTGACCGTGGTCGAGAAGATGCCGTCAAGATCTCTTTCTCGCAGAAAGTCCCGGACAAAAGCCTCTGTCTCGCGGGAAGCCGTGCCGTTGCCAATAGCGATGGCGCGAACGCTGTGTTGCCGTAACAACGCCTCCAGCGTCTTCGCCGCAGAGGCAGTGCCGTCTTTAGAGGCGTGCAGATAGATGACATCGTGGGCAAGAAACTTGCCGGTTTCATCCACGATCGCGACTTTACAGCCAGTCCGGAAACCGGGATCAATGCCTAGTACGGAGATGGGACCGGCAGGCGGCGCGAGCAGCAGATGGTGGAGGTTGTTGCGGAAGACTTGAATCGCCTCGGTGTCAGAACGCTTCTTCAATTCGAAGCGGAGTTCACCTTGAATGGAAGAACTCAACAGCCTCTGCCAGGAGTCTTCGATGGCAAGCTCTAGTTGCGGTGTCCAATCGCCCTGTTGTCTCAGGATTTTTGAACGGATCATCGCGAGGGCGCGCAGCAGGTCGAGTTCGATCACGAAGTAGAGGACCTTCTCGCTCTCGCCACGGCGAATGGCAAGCATGCGATGCGACGGAATGGTCTTTACCGGTTCCTGGTAGTCGTAATACATCTTGAACTTTTCCTGCTCATCGTTGGCGTCCGTCGATTTGTGGCTGACCACCACCCCTTCTTCAAACATCAGGCGCCGCAGGGATTTGCGCAGGTCAGCATCCTCGCTGATCATCTCAGCCACGATGTGCCGAGCCCCCTCGAGTGCTTCGGTCACCGTGCTTACGTCGTTCTCCGAATTCACAAAACTGGGAGCAAACACATCCAACGGCTCGCCTGTAGGACGCTGTGTCCACAAGTAGACGGCAAGCGGTTCCAGGCTCTTTTCACGAGCGATGGACGCCTTGGTGCGACGCTTGGGCCGGTAGGGTAGGTACAGATCTTCGAGCTCGCTTTTGTCGAAGGTCGATTCGATACGGGCCCTGAGCTCGTCGGTGAGTTTCCCCTGCTCTGCGATGGAGCCAAGGATCGTCTCGCGGCGGGAAATCAGCTCCCGGGCATCTGCGAGCTTCGCCTCGATGTTGCGGATTTGCACCTCGTCGAGGTTCCCGGTTGCTTCCTTGCGATACCGAGCGATGAAGGGGACAGTTCCACCCTCGTCGAGAAGCTTGATCACGGCCACCAGTCCGTGCATCGGAACGCTCAGGGTTTCAGCGATGCGAAGCAGAATATCGGGGGAAAGGGTCTTTTCGGTCATGGATACGTACTGCTCATGATAACTGTTAGGAGCGAGGAAAACCTGCTCGACGTTCGAGCGATCACGAAGGAATCAGAATATCCTCTTGAATGCCGCGATTGGAGAATGGCAATGGGCAAGACTACAGCCTCGAGCATCCTCATTCTGTTCGTATGGATTCTTCCTTTTCCCGGCAAGTCCGCCGCAATTAGAGGTGTTGCAACAGGAAGCCTCGCATCAATCCGATTCAATCAGATCGATGTGCTGAGAGTCTCTCCATTGATCGGGGCTGAAGGATTTCCGGCAGTAGCCTCCTCGCAGCAGATCGAGATCGGTGGAGCGACGATCCAGGTTGATTTCGCACAGGGATCACTCGATCTTCCATCCTCCGCCGTTCTCCCGTGGGTGCAACGCGCTGCAAAGGCTGTCGCTGGTTACTACGGCAGATTCCCCGTTCCCAGGGCTCGCATTCTGATTGTTCCGGTGGCGGACGAGAGAGGCGTAGTCCAAGGGACGACATGGGGAGACATGGGCGGTTTTCCAGGGTTCACGCGCATCAGGCTCGGACAACATACCACCCAAGATCAGCTTGCTTCCGATTGGACTATGACCCATGAGCTTGTGCACATGGCCTTCCCAAGTCTTCCCGATGATCAGCACTGGATGGAGGAGGGGCTGGCGACTTACATTGAACCTATAGCTCGAGTGCAGAGCGGGGAATTGACCACCGCGCAAATCTGGAATGACATGGTGCGCGATATGCCGAAAGGGGAACCGCGCAACGGCGATCTCGGCTTGGATCGCACCCACACCTGGGGACGCACTTACTGGGGCGGAGCACTTTTCTGTCTGACCGCTGATATTGCTATTCGTCGTCAAACCAACAATCGGAAAGGACTGCAAGATGCTTTGCGTGCCATTGTGAATGCGGGCGGAACCATCGATCAGAACTGGTCTCTTTTGCGCAGCCTCGAAATTGGCGACCGGGCCACCGGCACAACTGTTCTTACCGAGCTGTACAAGAAGTGGAGCGGCACGCCCACCGAAGTGGATTTGAATACAACTTGGGCCCAACTGGGAATTCGCGCAGAGGAGAATGGCGTGGAGTTCGACGCGAACGCTCCGTTAGCATCGATTCGGGAAGCGATCACCTTGCCAGAGCGATCTTCTTCGGAGAAATAGGCTTGACGACAGTACTGGAATACTTGTCTCAGCTGCGGCGACTACATCTCTCCACCCGAGAACTTAGCTAAGTTTGTAATATACACTTGCGTCCGAATCACTCATCCTCGGACATCGAAGGCCGCATGCACCCAGTCATCCGCGCTGTCGGAATCCGCAAGACCTACGGCCGAACGGTGGCTGTGGACGAGGTATCGTTTGAGGTCTACGACGGAGAGATATTCGGTTTAATCGGACCCAACGGAGCCGGTAAGACCACCACGATGGAGTGCATCGAAGGTCTTCGCAGTCCTGATCGAGGCACGATCTCGGTCCTCGGCCTCGATCCCTTTCGCCAAGTCTACAAGCTGCAAGATCGCATTGGAGTTCAGCTGCAACAGGCGCAGTTGCAGAAACGCATCAAGGTGTGGGAGGCGGTCGATCTTTGGGCTACCCTTTACCGGAAGAAGTCGGCTGACGGCAATCGATTGCTCGAACAACTTGGCCTCACCGACAAGCGGGATGCCTGGTTCATGACCCTGTCTGGCGGTCAGAAGCAGAGGCTGTTTATTGCTCTGGCACTGATTAACGATCCTGAGGTGGTATTTCTGGACGAGTTGACCACAGGGCTGGACCCCCAGTCACGGCGCGCAATCTGGGACCTTGTGCGCGGTATTCGCGAGCGCGGCAAAACAGTCTTTTTGACCACCCATCTGATGGAAGAAGCTGAACGGTTGTGCGACCGCGTGGCCATTATTGAGCACGGACGCATCATCGACATTGACACTCCCCAGAAGCTCGTGGACCGGCACTGCCCCGAGCGAACCGTTGTTCTCGCCAGCGATGACCCGACTGCGGAGGTCCATATTCGGGCGATCCTGGGAGTTGACCATGTGGATTGCACGAACAGGAGCTTCACGATCCGTGGCCGCGGTGATGACCTGGTGACCGAAGTGATCCATTGTCTCTCCGAAAACCGGATCCGAGTCACGGATTTCCGGACGATCCTCCCCAACCTTGAAGATGTCTTTCTCAAGCTAACCGGTCACTCAATCCGAGAGTAGGTTCGATCATGATGCTGCGCGGACTCTGGAAGCTGACTTGGATTGAGATCAAGATCTTTCTGCGCGAGCCGCTGGGTGCGTTCGGCACGATTGGCTTTCCAGTCCTGATTTTCCTGGTCTTGGGTCGTGTCGTTGGCCGGGGGCCGGCACGGACTTCATCCGCTTCCAGCAATTTTGTCCATGTAGGTTTGCCCGTTCTCGCGTCGGTTCTTATCGCCATCAGCGCCGTGCTTTCGTTGATTACAATTGTCTCCATCTACCGCGAAGGCGGCATCCTCAAACGACTCCGGGCTACACCGCTGCGTCCGCAAACAATTCTGACGGCTCATGTGATCGTCAAGCTGACCCTTACGGCGGTCACGCTGGCCTTGATGGTCCTGGCCGGTAAGCGCTACTACCCGGTGGGCATTCATGTGCCGGTGTTCTCGTTCACGATTGCCCTGCTAATCAGCACATGCAGTATTCTCTCGATTGGCTTTCTCATCGCCAGCATGGTCCCCACGGCCCGATTCGCACAGCCCATCGGCGCCGTCGTTCTCTATCCGATGCTCGCCATTTCCGGACTTTTCATGCCTGTGGCATCTCTGCCGCCGATACTTCGCGCCTTGGCGCGAGTGCTGCCACTCACCTATGCCGTACCCCTGCTCCAGGGAATATGGAGCGGCGACGCATGGTCAGCACACTTCGGCGACATAGCTGCGCTTGCGGTGGTAATGGTCGTCTGCACAGCGCTTTCGGCTAAGGTTTTTCGGTGGGAGTAGCCGCCGGATACGGCACCTTGGAAAGCGCAGCCGTAATGAGACGGAGAGAGAGCCGGTTTGGCTCTAACCGGATAGACCTGACAGTACCTCCATCACGTGGACTCCGGTGGTCATTCTGCAGGGCTGCCGAGTGGTAGTTGCCCACTCAATTCCCGGTACTGTTACTCCAAGAAGTTCCTGAATGCTGGCAAAATTTTCTCGCCCCTCTTTCCATACAAGCGAATAACTCAATTGTTTTCTATCTATCGTCTTTGGCATTGCGCTTGCCAGTAATGGTAACTGAGACAAATCCGCTCGGGTCGTCGCTGGCCTTGCCAGTCTAATTCATCGCGTGCTGAAAGGTCGGGGCCAAAGGGCTATGGAACAGGCATCAAACTTGGTGTCAATTGAGAATTGGGCGGTGGTGGAAAATGTGGTTGCGCAGAACTATGACGAACTGCAACCGGGGAACCACCTTACAGGTTATGTTTTCGGCCACGCGAATCTCCCCAATGCCGTACTTATCTACACTTCGCCGATTATCCGCGTCGATCTGAGCAGGAACCTCGTCGAGACGCGCAACACCACCTACCGGCTTGGCGAGATCAACAGCGAATACGAAACTTGGGTAGCGGCCCGTTCTGGCAACCCAAGGAAGAACACAACTGCGGTAACGAAGATCGCCTCCTGACCGTTTCCATCGAGGGCTCGACTCCATCGCGACCCCAACTTCCGGCAAGCATCAAGTGGCTGCGCCGGAAGTGTCATTCCTCGCCTGAATCCTCCCCGACGATCGCTTTCCAGATCGCAATAATTCCGCTCAAGTGTTGTCCTGCGCGAGCGGAAACGTGTATTGGCTCGTCCTGTATTTGGGGTCATCTCGCAGGCATTCGAAGTAAGCAACGATTCCCGCACAGCCCCATCAACTTCGCTCTCTCTGCCACACTGCAACAGCGCCTTTCGATCGGCAGTGCGAACTTTCGCGATGCAGATGCCTTACGCGCGGGTTGCCTCTCCGAAGTAAAATCGAAACCAAATTTCATTGTTAACGAAAAAGTTACCGGCTTAACGACATGGTAAACATTACATAGAATTCACCAGTGTGTCATAAACCACTTAGCAAGAACAGCTTCCCTCCCATCCAGATGTTTGGCAGCGTATTTGCACTCCGTTGGGCACCCACACATTGCGGTATCGATTTTTCGGTGAGGGCTGTTTAGCTCTCTCAGTCTAATTCCGGTAACGCCCAAGAAGGAGGTTGCCTGGCATGGCGATCGTAGAGCGTGGCGCATTCGTGCGCGATTGTGAATTCGCTTTTCCTCAATCCAATCCTGCGAGGCGTCTCTCGATGGCGTGCATCGCGCCGAGGATATCGATGCAGGCGATAGGCGTTAGCGCCGTTGAGTCGTTGTCGCTCTTACACCCTTCGGGTTCGACTGCGGTTTCGGTCATCCCTGCGTGCCTTCATTGGCCCGTTCCTCTCTGGTCTCAGGATCGTTGCCGCTTCATCTCAGGCGAAACCGAAGCCTCAAAGGGTCGGCGGGCTCTCCAGGTAGACTCTTCCGGAGTGACAAAGAAGGCGAGTGCGCCGTTGTATCTACCGGCACAACGCGTCTTGCGCTGTTGACCTGTCGAAACGCAACAGTCATTGAGCAATATGTGAATCGTACTCGGCCGACGCCGTAGCTTGCCTTGAGCAAGCCGCTGCAGAAGTGTCGGCGCACGGTCTCGCATCGAACAGCTTTCTGCGAAAACAACTTCATGGAGGAGAGAGAACAAGTGCCAAACCCTAACTACATGCATTTTCAAGCCTCCTTGCATTTGGCCTCGTTCACTCCAACTCTCTCGGTTTTCCATGCGCCGGAGTTGCAAGATACGGTCGGCGAATTGGAACCGCAGTCGACCCACTGCGAGTCAGGTCGATGGGAGGATCAGCCTCCAAGCATCCTCCCGCTTTGAAAGCAGCCACTGTCTGACCCTGGCGTCGCGGCGCCAGAATGTCTAGAACCAATTCGAAGTGCGGGTTAGCCAAATACACAATCTGGGACGTGTCTCGATAAGGAACCCTTATCGAAGGGCGAACGTTCACAGGGTGGGGAGAGTTCCTTTTTGCTGGGCCCTCGATACATTCTCTTATGCGCCTCCATCTTGTTGTCTCTGGGAGTTTCGGCCGCGCAGCAGGTCAATCCCGCTGCGTCAATTCGCAGCCCGCACGGAAGACTCGACATTCCGTGCCAGAACTGTCATACCGTCGAAGGTTGGAAGCCGATCCGGACCAAGACCGAGTTCAAACACGAACAGACAGGCTTTCCACTTCGCGGCCGCCATTCGGTTGTGGGATGTCGGGATTGTCACTCCGATCTGAACTTCGCCAACACTCCGAATAAGTGCCAGGATTGCCACGCTGACCTCCATCGGCGCAAGAATGGGGCCGAATGCGAACTGTGCCACAACACGAATGGGTGGCAGGTTTCGATTCACAATATCAATGAGCACCAGGATCGGTTTCCCCTGATCGGTGCACATGCCGCCGTGGATTGTTATTCATGCCACAAGGTGGGAACCGTCGGGCAGTTCAACCGATTTGGGCTCTCTACAGAGTGCGTCAGCTGCCACCTGGGTGTGTATCAGAAAACTACTGCGCCCAACCACCGTGCCTTGGGATATTCGACCGAGTGTCAAGAGTGCCATTTGTCCATGGACAGTTGGCTGGGAGCTGTCTTCGTCCCCGGCAACACCCTCAAGTGAGATAAGAATGAACCGAAAAATACAACGCTATCTTCTGCTTGTCGCAATGGCCGCCACCGCGAGCAGTGCTTTCGGTGCAGGCCCAGAGATCAAAAATGTCAACGTTTCCCCTGACGGCGACGTTGTGCGCATCGAGGTCGATCTCACCGCTCCCGTCGTTCCGAAGATAACGCCCCTTGAAAAACCGGATCGGCTGATCATCGATTTCCCCGATGTCTCCCCGAATGAGCAGTTACTACAAGTCATCATGAACAAGAACGGCGTGAAAAGGGTGCGTGTTGGCTTGAATCGCGCGAATCCACCCATCACGCGGATGGTCGTCGATCTGGAATCGGCAAGGCCGTATGGAGTTCAAACCTTAGGGAACAAGGTTGTGTTGAGCATTCTTTCGCCTCACCCCGACAGACCCTCTATCGCAGTGAACAAGCGCGAAAGCGTGGTCCCGCTTAGGCAGACGGCAGCAACCGTCGCGATGCCACCGGCGAACACGCAGGCCGAGGTCCGAAAGCCTGATGCAGTTCCAGTGGATGAGCGGCCTCAGGCAAAGCCCCGCCTTATCGCTCGCGGTAGCTTCAGAGTCAAGTACGTCGCAGGAAGCACAATCTACATCGACGCGGGCTCCAATTCCGGCCTACAGGAAGGAATGAACCTTGTGATTCGCGACTCTCGCTTGTCCGCGGCGAATGGCGAGCCAAACGATGCTGCAGAAGCTCTCGTCGCGACAGCCCGCATCATCGGCGTGGCGGCCACCTCCTCCATCAGCGAAGTGCGCACCACGAATCACCCGCTCAAGGTTGGCGATTTAGTAGAGCTCACTCCTGAAGACGCGGCGGTTGCGGCCGAAAAGGTCCTAACGGCATCCAGCAAGCAGCCGCAGGCCGCTCTCCGACCCGATGAAGGCAAGGCCAACGCTCCAGGAGCACTCACTAGCGCCGAACGAAGCCTGGTACCCGGACGCAGTGGCGAGCCTCGTCCCTTAGGGCAAACCGAAACCGTCGAACGAAGCAGAATGGCGGGACGATTCAGCTTCGACTACAGCGGCATTTCCAGCAGTGGCTCGACTCCCGGCACCAGCACGCAAATCGGCGCGTCTTTTCAAAGCGACATGACGCACATTCTGGGAACCCACTGGAATCTGCAGGGCTACTGGCGCGGCCGTATCAATCACCATTCACAGTTCCAGCAAGCCACACTTGACGACACGCTGAACAAGACTTACACCATGCAGCTGTACTACGACAATCCGGACTCCAAATGGGTCGCAGGTGTCGGCCGCCTCTACCTTCCCTGGGCGGTAAGCCTGGACACGATCGACGGCGGATACTTTGGCCGCAAGATCTCAGGAGCGACGACCGGTATCTTCGCAGGTTCCACTCCCGACCTCACCTCTTGGCATTACCGGCCTGATCAGCGGATCGGCGGCGCATTCATCAATTTTGAAGGAGGCGCCTACGAGCGATTCCACTACACCAGTACCAGCGGTCTCGGGCTGAGTACCCTCAATTGGAAGCTTGATCGGCCCTTCCTATTCTTCGAGAACGAGGTCTCCTATAAGGGCCTGTTCTCGGTGTACCACTCCTTGATAGCCGACTCGCCCCAAGGCGTAACCACGGACGGAATTAAGCCCGGCGCTGGAATCAGTCACAGTTACCTTACGGTTCATTTTCAGCCGGAGCACAGGCTTTACTTCGACATTTACCATAACTACTTCCGTGATGTGCCCACGGCCGCGACCTCGATCGTCGGCACGGGCCTTGTCGACAAGCTTCTCTTCCAGGGCGTTAACGCGGGAGTTCACTTCCAGCCAATTCGCCACGTCACTCTTTACACCAGCCTCGGCACCAGTGAGAAGACGGGAGACGCGCATCGATCTCTGAACCAGATGTACGGAGCGAGCTGGAGCGAAATCGCGCATAGCGGCATTCGCGCCGACTTCCACTATTCCAAGTTCGACAGTAACTTCGGACGCGGCGATTATCGCGTATTCTCGCTATCGCGTCAGATGACGAACCGGATGTTTTGGAACTTGCAGGTTGGGAATCAGGATTTGTTCTCTGCGGTTACCACGAATAACAACTCCAGGTTCCTCGCCAATTCGCTGGACATTAACATGGGCAAGCATTCCTATCTTCAGAGTGGGTACACACTCGTAGATGGCGCCAGTCTCAACTATCGTCAATGGTATGTGAGTTGGGGATACCGGTTCGATAGAAAGCAGACCGAAGTCGAGTTTGTCCAGAGCCCGAGCTCGGAATCGAAACACTAAAGATGAGGAAACTTGTCCGCCAGCCGCAAGCTGATGGAGAGAAGTGGTTTACTAACTCAAATCGATATTTTCAGGAGTAACTGGGATGAATAAGTTTCTTATCGGATTCGTAGCTGCGATCGTTGTTACTCTAGTGGCGGCATTTTGCTATGTACGCTTTGGATTTGTAGACCCGCGTGCTGACGTGGCAGTCGACCCCCTGGAAAGAAAAATCGCGATGCCCTCCTTAGACGCCGCTGTCGACCGGCGGGCACCCGTATTGCGGAATACAGCGGAGCCTACCGAAGCAAACCTGATCGCCGGAGCTAAGATCTATCAGGCTGACTGTGCGAGTTGCCACGGTGATGTCGCACGTCCGCATGGAATGCTTGCGGAGGCGCTCTACCCTCGCGCTCCCCAGTTTTTCGAGGATGCGCCGGACATGCCGGATAATCAGAATTATTACATCATTCGGCATGGCATCCGTCTGAGCGGAATGCCGGCATGGGATGGTACCCTCAGCGATCAGGAGATGTGGCAACTGACTACCCTGCTTAGTCACTTGGATAAGCTGCCGCCGCAGGTCTCTGACGCGTGGAGAGCGATGGCCGGCGCATCGGCGGATGCAAAGTCCTTGCCAGAAGCATCGAAACTGGAAATGAAGGATAAGAGGAACATGGCTATGCAATGATCGAGAAAGCCGTCGTCGGTACAGCTCGCGCGGCAGTACTTCTCGATCATTGCCGCAGAGTATAGAACGAGGCCGCATCGGAGACCGAGCAAGCGCGGTAGGCAATGCATGCACCTGATCTAGCAACAGATCGCCTTTTCGGCGAGCCACGGGTCTCGGACAGCCCGACGACGAAGCTGCTCACACATCTGTTGCCGGCGGGAGAAGCGCGGCGTCATCGGTACGGTGCGCGGGTGCTTGAAATAGCCCGCTCTGCCGGATAGTACCGAGTCTCTGGCGGCCTAGTTGATCCAATGTTTCGCTCCAGACCGATCCTCGTTCACTTTCATCGTCCGGGACTCAGGTCTTAGCTCCTCCTCGGACCGCCTTCGCGGCCTTCGGATTCTTGGCGCGTTTCTTTGCGGGGCCCTTCTTCTTCTTTGAGACCTTGACTATTTCCTGCTCAACTGCTCGCGCGACTGCTTTTTCGGTGACACCCTTGCGAACGGCCGTTCGAACTGCCTTCTCGACCGCTTTGAGCGCCTTCTTTACCTTTTTTTTGAGCATTGGGTTTTTCCCCTCGGTCTATCTGGCTTCTCACCAGCAGCAAAGGCATTGTATATTGCACACTCCATCTAAGTCGCATTAGTTCGACTTACAATTCTTTGCGGTACGAATCTCCTCGATTCGCTTCATGAAGGTGTCAGTCCACTCATCGAGAGCCGCATCATCGACATTTTGCGAGCCTTTTGCGCGCAACCGCTTGACCTGATCCTGATCCATGATGTTGAAGCGAGCCACACGGAATATCGACCTTACCGTATCGCGATCCAGGCGCGCGAGCCGCTGGATCATGAGATCCTGAGCCTCCTTCAGTACCTGCTTGTCTCCCAGCAGAGTGGCGCGAAGTTCGCACTTGCTGCCATCCAGAAAAACCGTCTGAGGCTCCCATGCGGCAAAATTGCCACGCGGATTCGTACCGAGAACATCGATGCCGCTGCGCTTTTTGCCGAATGTGGATCCAAGATCGTGCACATAAAATATAGGCTTCGAACAGACTCTTGCATGGCCGGTATCCGCCTTCTGCCACTCCGCGCAATCGAGCCTGTTCTGCTGGGGAAGTGCGTTGTAGTAGTGGATCAGCCCCAGGGCCAGACGGTAAGCATCGTACTCCACCTTCTGTTGGTGACCCCATTCGCCATCCGCGTAGAACTTGGCCGCATCGTTCCACGACCATGTCTCGTCGTCATCGGGGTTGATCTCGTCGTAAGGCAGCTCTCGTTCCGCGCTTACGATCTTGAAAACAGTCGGCGCGTACTTCAGCGAAGCCTTGTTAGTCGTCAGCTTACTTCCAAATGGGTCGTCGGTACAACCGATGCAGTTAGCGCCTCCCACAGGGTAAATTCGGTCTGCTGGAAAGCCGAGTACCCACATAAACCGGGTAGTCGCAACACCGGTAAAGACCTCGTTGAATCGCGGATTGTGGGCCGGAAAGGGCGGCTTGAGGTACTTGATCTTGAAGTGGTCTGCCTTGATTTCGTGTTCGTTTTTGTCATCATTGCGGGGATACAGTGATGCCACCTTTTGTCCGCTCTTGTCATTCTCAACTACGACCTTCACATCGTCTACCCGAAGAATCTCTCCCTTCTTGTCATAAAACGCACCATCGGGAGTCATGTGCCAGCACTGGAATTTCATGCTGTCGCCCGGTACTTTGGCAAACGCATAGTGCGGTCGGAAGTAACACGCAACGGTGTCGTCAGCGGTGAAGTACGCGAAGCGGCTCTTTTCCGGCTGCGCCGGATCAAAGTCAGGGCCCTTTACGAGTTGCTCTGGAGTGAGTGTGGGCTGGTCCAGCATCATACTGCCGCCCTTAATACAGGGCAGCTTCTGATCTTTCGTCATGCCATCGGGTACGTCGCAGCCGTGATTCTGCGCGAAGGCGCTGGCCAGCGCCATCATCGCGGTCAGGAAGACAGAAACAGGCGTCCGCAACATGGGATGCTCCTTCCATTTAGTCAAGGGCCCGGACTGCCTGTGTTATTAGTAAGGCTTGGCGGAGCAGTAATTCGGTACCGTAGCCAGGCCCATCGGGTCGTCAACAGCAGTAAGGTCCGCCGGCTTTTCTTCCCACTCGCAGCGACCTTTCGCGAGGTCTTCACGCTTCTGCTTGAATGCGTCGACCCATTGCTTCACTACGGAAGCCTCATCGACGCCAGGTTTGAAGCTTCCATCCTTGTTGTGATATTCCGGCATCTGCGCTACCCGCGCCACCTTGAAGAGATCCTCAACCTGATGGTCAGAGAGCTGGCACATCAGACCTGCATCGAAGCGCCGGCCCTCCTCGCTGATTTTCGGATCATTCAATCCGTCGGTTGCGGTCAGGCTCTTGCGCAACGAGGCCTGGCATTGCTTGGGGGCGCTGTCGGTTCCAACCGAATCCCACAATTTCTTATCCGACCAGACTTTCAAGTTCATCTTGGCCGAGGAGTTGCTGGTGAACAATCCGCCGCCTCCAAAGGTCGCACCGACGTCCTGAACCAGCATCACGGACTTATCGCAAGTTACCGTGGGCGGCTTGGTCTTGTCGTCGATCTCTACCTTGTGGCACGCAAGGCGCTGTTGCGGAGGTTTGTTGTCACTATGCTGCATAAACGCAGCCAATAACTTCAGCCCATCCCTTTCGTAGGTGGGGCGCCCGTTTGCGCTGTCGAGTTCTTTCCAGCTCCAACCCTCTTCGTCCTTGCCCGATTCAGTCATCTTGTGCCACGAGAACTTGCGGACTATGTTAGAAGGAACGTAAGTACGCGTAGCAGGCGATCCGGAGCCGGATACTGGGTTTTCCGGGCAGTTGTGGCACTCGACCTGGACTGGAAACCAGGAGTCCGCATAGTAGCCCAGGGCCCACATCAGGCGTGTAGCCACCACCTCAGCAAAGACCTCGTTATCTTCGCCTCCGAACTTGACCTTGACTGGCTCTTCATCCATGTCTGGGGTCAAAGTCTGGACTTTCCCGTCGGCGCTGATCACGCTGGTTATCTTGCATTCGAACTTGGGGGTCTTGCCGCCCATCTTCGAACCCGGGGTCGTGAAGTCGCAGATGACCTTGTCATTGTAATGAAGCTGAAACTGATGTTTGTTCTGTTCAGGGCCCTCCATGATATCCGCCTCGGTGACGGCTTTTGGAACAAAGAGGGCTGCTGAATGCATGGCTGCCAGGCGATCCTTCGAGGTGTAGAATGCCTTCTTAATCTTCTGGTCGTCGGCCTTGGCCTGGTCGTCTTGGGCGAATAACCCTTGGACCGACAGGCACCCGAGGAAGGGCAGGAAAAGACACGCCCTCCATAGCGCAACGGGCGGGCCGGACTTATTAGCGGAAGTTGGGACTGCCAACCGAAGTCCATGGCCGGGGTCTCGGCTCACGCGGGCCTTGAGAAACTCGAAACCCTTAACAAGATAATCGGATACTGATAGCTCCGAAGGCAATACGAAACTGACTTTCACGGACTCCTCCTTGTCGTACACGAAGGACTGGGTATGCCATTCATGGTCCAGTCTCGGGACGCTACGCCCGCTATCTAGTCACTGTCAAGAGATTCGATCGTCGAATTGACCGCAACCCTCGGCTGGAAGACGGGTCGAAGACTAAACTGTTGGACTATAGTGGCAGTCGGATACGAAACGTTTCACGGCGTGGGTTGCACTATATAACGAGCCTGCGCAAGATTCAATGGCGTTCAGTACAATCGCGGAAGTAGAGCTGAGAATCGTTGCAACCCTTCCGCTCGAAAGGAAATGGTCATGCTATTCGTTACCTTTCATGGTGGTAATCCGGATAAACACCCACTTCGAAATAATGTCCACGCTTACGACAAAGATGGCAAGCTTATTACTCGATCAATACTTGATGATACAGACGGCGTCATTCTGAATGAACTCCGTGGCATATACCTGGTGAAGGATTACCTATATGTTGCGAATGCCAATCGAACCCAGAATAGTGTCCTATGTTATCAGGGCTCTGGCACGAGCTATCGCTTTGTAGGCAAGTTCGTCTCGCATGAAACTACCCAGGGAGTTCTGCATCCTTTCGACTTTACTTTTGACGGAGAGGGACACTGCTATCTGTCGAGCCAGGATACGAATCTTGTAACTCGTTTTACAGTGAGCGCTGGCGGCAAATGTGGAGAGCCTGCGCCCATACCTCCCGCCCTTCCCGTGCAGGGGAAGTACCTTCCAGGAACATTCGTCGCGTCGAGCGTGGGAAGCCTGAGCGACCCGCCTACTACGCCTGTGCCGACCCCACTAGGGCTTTCATATTCGGCAGAAGGCGCCAAGAAGCATTCCGTGCGAGGAGTATTGTGGACCAACGGGGCGCTTTATGTTGTCGACCAACCCGCCGGAAGAGTGAAGGTCTACGGCCACACCGGAAAGCTGCTGGGCCAGAGTAACGTAGTCGAGTCGCCGGTGCACCTTACCGCTCACGAAGATAGTCTCTATGTTACCGGCGGCAATGAGGTGTTGATGGCGAAGTTGTCAAAGCCCGCAGGCGATTTAACCCTGACGAGAATCCCCGGGTTAAGCATCAAGAACGGCGGCGGAATGACCTTCTCCGAGTCAGGTCACATGTACATTGCCAGCCGCACTGAAAATGTGATTCATAAGTTCGACTCGAACTTTAAGCCAATGCCGTTCTCATGCGAATTGCCTGACAATCCTGAATTCCTGCTCCACATAGAGCATTGATCCGTGCTTGCAAAAATTGCAAAGCACGCTGATGACAACAACGATAAGAAACAGGCCAACCTGGCCAAGGATAATTCGGATAAGAACAGGACTTGAGAAATAACCGGTGAGGGTCAGTCATCCGACCGGCGTGCCGGGCCCTGAGGGACCGTGGTTGGCACTTAACCAACCGGTCCGGAGAAAGACCAAGGCAGATCCGAGTGGATGAGTCAGAGGTAGAAGCAATCCCCTGGTCGAAGCTTAGGCAAGCGCCTGCGGCACAGCCTCTTCCCAACGCCCCTGCGTCTTTAATATAAGTTCTACAACCTCGCGCGCAGCACCGTGTCCTCCCGCCCGGCGCGTTGTGAAATGGCAAATCGCGGCCAACTCGGGTGCGCTGTTGGCCACACAAACCGCCAATCCGGCTCGGCGTGCCAGAGGAATGTCGGGAAGATCGTCACCCAAATAGGCAACTTCCTTCTCAGTCACGCCAGCCTTTTGCATGCACTCTTCGAAAGCCTCAGTCTTCTTCGCCTGTCCAAGATAAACGAACGTGACCTTGAGTTCTTCAGCGCGCCTAGCTACCGCTGGCGAAGATCGTCCAGTGATGAAGCCGGTCTGAATATCCATCGTGTGAGCGAGCGACAGTCCTTGCCCATCATGCGCGCTGAATACCTTCATTTCGGAAACTACCGGTTCTCCAGGACCCACGGTGGCAGTCGTTGAGATGAGGCAGACCCCACCGTCCGTCAGAGTGCCATCCACGTCCATTAGGAAGAGTTTGATCCTACGCGCACGCATGAGCACGTCTGGCGGAGCGAGGGGCTCGACGGAATCGTCTAACATGAAAAGATGCTATTGCTTCATTTGTCTGAAGAACATTACATGTTCTTACTAGCATCCAAACTGCAAGCGAGAGCATTGAATGAGGATGGCTCCATTTCACTGCCTCGTGATATTCTCCGGCGCACGATCTACCCGGAACAATGATGTTGATGGACAGACGACGGTATCGAAATGCTGGAAGGTGCCCCGTCGAGATAATAGACGGCGTCAACGCATTGACGAGCGAGGTAGACCCGAACGGACCCACTCACGCGCGAGCTCAAGTGCAAATGCGTCGCGGTCGACGACCAGCAACTCGACGCCAGCGTCCGGCGCCTTTCTGGCGCGCTGTATTGGAACGTCAGGCAGCAGTGAATCGACGATTTGCTGCACCTGGCTCATGCTCAGGTCATAACCCTCCATCCGAATACAACGGCTGACCCAGCGTTCGCCTATCCATCCCTCAAGCAACCGCGGTCGCACGCCGACCTTAAGGTCAACTTCACTGATTCCTGCAACTGGAAACGCTCCGGCGGGCACGGTCGTCGCCGGATTTACAAATTGATTCCAGGCCAGGGTCTGACGATCGGTTTCGCGCTCGATGTCCGATGTTCCGACTCCGAGACGCAGGTTGCGTGCGAACTCGTCCAACTGCGGGAAGGCGCTTGCAAGCCCATCCATGATTGCCGCCGGACTCGCCATGCCAGCAAAACGTCCACTAATATCGCAGAACACCACTTGTCGTACCGAAGTGAGCGAACGCAACAAACTGGCCAGCAGGAACAGCCGCGTAGACCACCAGCGTTCTCCCGCATCGATCTGAAGCACGAGTGCCCGCGCCATTCCGGCACTCCGAATCATGTTCTTTATGCTGATCAAGCTCGAATCCGAAAGCTGGATCTCGCCCTTGGCAAAGGAATCCATGTCGGGACTCGCGACCGAGGTCTCGCCGAGCACCCGGTCAACCATGTGGCGAGTCAGCCCCTGAGCCGAGACGGCGGCTGCAACCTGGCTGGCAAGGTCATCCGGGGTGCGGAAGATGCCTGCGAGGTAGTCTGTGCCGAGTTGGGATCGCAGACGCAAGACGTCTTCTCCCGCGGCAGCGGCACCCCCCATTGCGTCGACCCTGTTTGGGGCCCAAGGCATCTCGGGGTCCAGCAGGAAGGCGAGCACTGCCTTGCCGCTGGCTTGCGCCTCGGCAAGTTCTATCTCGGTGATTGAGCGCAGGTCTGGTGTGGGCGCGGTGCGACCGGGCACATAGCCGAATCGCCAGGCGACGATGATCACATAGACATCGGCGACACGCACATCCGCTTTGCATCGTTCGACTGGTTTGCCGCCCTCGGCGATGTACTGCTCCATGCCGATTACGTCGTGACCCATACGACGCAGCGTTCGGTCCACGGCAGCCCGATAGTCGACCAGGTCCTGATAAGTGGAGGAGATGTAGACCTTCATAACGAAATCCTAAGCCCACTCTGCGGATCATTGCGGAGACGATCTCGGGAGGGTGTGATTTATTCGAGGCGAAACGCCGCCTACGTTGGGCGCAATGATATGCCCACAGTCAGTCAATCATCAAATCAAAAACGACTCGGATGACTAGCATCCCCAACATGTACTTTCATCGGGTTATGACAGAGTGTGAGGTAGTACGAAAACTCCTGAATCGAAGGCAAAGCCTAATCGCACACAGCCTGACAAATCGAAGAGGGTGAGGTGAGGTCCAGCTATTCGGATGGATTAATATCAGGCCATCGGTCGGAACTAGCATGGGTGTGTGAGAATGTTTGCCATATTCGGAACTGCATTGCCAGACTCTGGAAAGCCTTCGATGACCTTCAGGAGTTTCGTCGCGTGCTCATCAAGTGGGCAAAGACACCGATACCGCCTTGGTAACTCATGGCTTGGCCACCGACCGCTCGCGTTTGCTGTTCCCGCTTATCTGCCGAGTGCCTATAATCACTGCGCGTGGCAGCTAAGGAGCTGCTCAGCTGGAACCGTGAAATGATCCACTTGGACAAAAACAGGGCACTCGGAGCCTTCCTTAAAGCTCCCCAAAACTTAGTTTCTAACCGGGCTGTGATGTTATCGTCCAACGGGATGGATGAGGAAATAAGGGCGGTCTAACCAACCTTCTCTGTTGACGATGCCAGGGCAGGGGTTCGCGGAACTCCAAAACGGAATAGGGGGAACCATGTTGCAAGAGTTGCGGTTTGCGATTCGGATGCTGCGGAAGCAACCGGGTTTTAGCCTGATTGCGGCGCTGACGCTGGCGTTGGGGATTGGGGCGACGTCTGCGATTTCCAGTTTGATTCAGGGCGTGCTGCTCACGCCTCCCCCGTACCAGAAGCCGGAACAACTCATGTTGATCCCAACGGCGCGCACAGATGGACAGAAGATGAACAGCCCGCGCGGATGGGCGGCTGAACAGTGGATGGAGTGGAATAAAGAGGCGAAATCGTTCGCGGGAATCGCCGCCAATGACTGGACTTTCAATTTTTTGATTCGCAATGACGGCAGCCAGTCCATGCAGGGGATGGAGGTGACGAAAAGCTATTTTCAGGTAATGGGGCTAAGGCCGCTCGCAGGGCGCGGTTTCGAGGATGCAGATTTCGGGCAGGGGCCCGTAAGGGCGATTCTGCTGGGATATGAGTTTTGGCAGCGGACGTTTGGCGGCGATAGGCAGATCATTGGAAAGACGGTGCGCATCAGCCGGTGGGAGGGGACGCCGACAGTGATCGGGGTGATGGAACCGGGAGTGCGATTCTTGCCGTCGCCGGGAGCAGCGAAGGAGCCGAATTACGACGTCAACGCGAAGGTTGATTTTTGGGTGCCTGCGGATCCGGATCCGAAGTATCTGAAGGATCCGTATTGGAATGTAGTTGCGCGACTGCGGGATGGAGCGACTCGCCAGCAGGGGCAACAGGAACTGGCCGTGCTGACGTCAAGAGAGGCGCGGGTGGAGAAGAAGTATGAGGGGTTTGCGCCGCAACTGGAGCCGCTAACTGACGAAATGAACCGAGATGGGAGACGGATTCTGCTGCCGCTGCTCGGCGCGGCGGCGCTGGTCCTGTTGATCGCTTGCGGGAACGCTGCAGCGCTGCTGTTAGTGCGAGGACTGCAAAGGCAACAAGAATACGCAGTGCGGAGAGCGATGGGTATGGGTCGCCTTGCCCTTCTAAGGCAAGTCTTGACGGAGAGCTTGCTGCTGGCGGTCCTCGGCGGGGCATTTGGAGTGGGGCTCGCCTTTGGCGCCGTGAAACTGTTCAAGGTGATTGCGGGACATGCCGTACCGCGACTCGATGGAGTGACGGCAGGCTGGGCAGTTTTGGGTTGGGGACTTGGAGCGGCAGTGCTCGCAGCGTTTTTCGCAGCATTTTTTCCGGCGATCCGAGCGTTTCGCTTGGATCCAATGGAGGTGCTGAAAAACGCCGGGCCGAAAGGGACGGCGGGAATCGGGGAGAGGCGGTTGCTACAGGGAGTCGCGATGTTACAGACAGCCCTGACGTTGGCGCTGCTGGTGGGCGCGGGGCTGCTCATTCGCACCATGGTGAAAATCGCGAACGTGCCGTCGGGGTACAACATGGGAAGAATCTTGACGATGAGTGTGACCGAGGTGCAAAGCCGCTCCAGTTGGGGCAGCTTTCATCGGCAAGCGTTGGAGCGTGTTGCGGCGATTCCCGGTGTGCAGTACGCGGCGTTTGCCTGGGGAGTGCCGCTGACGGGAAACAATTGGCCAGCGACTTTGGAGATTGAGGGCCAGCGCCCGGCGGTGAAAGAGAGCGACAAGACAGCACTGCCTCTGCGCGCGGTGACGCCTGATTATTTCAAGTTGATGGCAATGGCGCTGATGGAAGGGCGGGAGTTTCGAGCGACGGATGATGATAAGGCGCCAAAGGTGGCCATCGTGAACCAGGCGTTTGCGGAGCGCTACTTTCCGCATAGCAACGTAGTTGGGCGAAAGTTCTGGCTGGGTGGGCGAGATAAACCGGGCATGGAAATCGTCGGGGAGATCGCGAATGGGCGGACGGACGATTTGACGGAGGAGGCGTCGCCGGAGATCTATCTGCCGCTGTGGCAGGCGAACGCGTTTTCAAAGCATCTTGTCGTGCGGACAGCGGCGGATCCGCGCGCCGTGGTGGTTGCCGTGGAACGTGAACTGCGCTTGGTGGATCCAACGGCGGCGATCGAGAACGTGAAGACGCTGGAACAGATTCGCGACGAATCGCTCGCATCGCGCACCTTCGCAATGCATCTGCTGACAGGGTTTTCAGCGGTGGGAAGCGCGTTGACGCTGGTGGGAATTTACGGCGTGCTTTCGCTGTCAGTGGCTTCGCGACGCCGAGAGTTAGCAATTCGCAGTGCCGTGGGCGCGCAGCAAAGGGACATTCGCAAGTTGATCTTCGGAGAAGGATTTCGGTTGATCAGCGGTGGCGTATTCGTCGGCGTAGTGCTGGCGATTGTTTTGTCGCGAGTGCTAAGGTCCTTCCTGTTCGAGGTGCAGCCCAGCGATCCTGCGACGTTGATCGTTGTGGGAGCGTTGTTCGTGGCAGTGGGGCTCCTCGCCTGCTGGGTGCCGGTGCGGCGGGCGGGGAAGGCCGATCCACTGGAAGCGTTACGGTACGAGTGAATCACGGGAGACTCGAAAGGACGGTAGAATACGCCACGCGACGGCAGCAGTCTCCGGGCCGAAGCTGCTGCAAGCGCCAGAGCTTGCGGCTTTTAGGCAGTGGACATTCAAGCCCTGTCTGATGCGCGGCGAACCAACCACCGCTGCCGCTTCGATTCCGCTAAGCTCGCGTCGCGATCCAAGTCACGGCTCTTTCCAAGCGTCTACGATCGTCGGCTAACAACGCCGTCGCTCCATCTTTACTGAGACCGCTGCGCGAGATTGAGCAGGGACAAGTCGATGCCGTCCATCGCGTACCGCGCATACAGGAAGTCGTGGATCGAAACCAGGCGATCGCCATCGAAATCGAGGGCAACAAAATAAGCAGGCGTCTCAAGCGAGACTCCGCGGTCGTAAACGATCATGGCTGCCTGGCCATCGACAACACCCGCCGCGAAAGCCCACTGTTTGGCCGCCGCATAGGCAGCGTAGTATTCCCTGACCTCGCTCCTTCCTTGCTTGCGCAGCTTCGCGACGAGGTCGAGTTTGACGTCGTCAGCCAGCATCGCGCGGACGGTGCCGAAGTCTCCGATCTTGAATCCCTCTACATACGCGGTCAGTCGGGCGCGCATTCCATCAGACAGCATTGGCATTGAGACGTCGGCGGGTTCCTTGGCAAACTCGCGCAAACGGAGACGCCCCCGCTGGAGCGCGGATTTCGCGGCGGCCTCGCTCGCACCGGTAATCGACGCAACCTCCTCCAGTGAGTGGCCCAGCACATCCTTGAGGATGACCGCGCTCCGCTGGAGCGCCGGAAGCCGCATGAAAGTGCGCAGACTCATTGTGGCGGACTCATGATCCAGATCGGGAGAATCCGGCGCGGCAATCGAGTCGAGGGCCTCGTCATGCTCCATCATCGGACCGCGCGCGCGGTGACGGAGAAAATCAAGCGCAGTGTTGTGGGCGATACGGAACAGCCAGCCTTCAGGATTATCGATGACGCCGACACTGGGCAGGGCGGTAAGGGCTTTCATCAGTGCGTCCTGGACAATATCCTCGCCATCGACAGCGGAGCCGGTCATGCGGGCGCAGTATCGATGGAGCTTTGGACGAAGCTCACCCACCAACTGCTCGAACTGATCAGTCATCGATCTATCGCGTCCTCGGAATAGCAGTGCTTTTGGGATCATACGTCAGGTCGAGCGGCAGGATGTCGCTTTCGTTGCGAAAGCCGTAGGCGACGCCGTACAGATAACGCGGATCGCCGAGCAGTTCGGCGACTTGTTCTCCAACCTGCGCTGGGCGCAGCACCGAGCCATACCGTTGCATGACATGCTCCTCGATGCTGATACCCTCTACTTCCGCGCAGGCGGCCGCAACCTGATGGCCGAGCGTGGTACCGGGAATCAGCTGCATTGGCACGAGCACCTGAAAATGGATCCCTAGGTCACGCTCGCGGGAGACCGCGTTTGCACTGTGAGCCATGAACCACAGCATCCGTTTGGCGCCTATATAGCCTCCAGAGAGGCTCAGGTTTTCGGGTGCGATGAATGGCACCGCAAGCACCATTGCTGCTCCGCTCGACATGACCAGAACACGGCCACCTCGCTTCATCGGAGTGTGGAGTGCGGCCTGGATGCCGACCAGTCCTGCCTTCACATCGGTGTTCCAGACGGTCGAGAATTCGTTCCAGTTCTGCTGGTCGATCGGCTTGATCGGCAGCCGCGCGCCGGCGTTGAGGATGAGCACGTCGGGCGCCTCCTCGCGGACGACCTTGTTCATGAGGGTGGCATCCGTTGCGTCGCCGGCAATCACCGCAGCCCCGGCCTGCTCGGATGCGGAGAGGTTCGCTCGATCGCGGCTAATTGCGATTACGTTCGCGCCGCAGGCAACGAGCGCCTCGACCATCGCGAGCCCCAGCCCCTGGCTGCCGCCGGTGATGACCACACGTTTTCCATTCAGGTTCTGCATGTTCACTCTCCTCTTGGGCTGTCACGAATTTTGGACCACGCTAGTTTTGTCGCCCGCCTGATTCGGCAGCTACTTGCTTTCTCTCGTCAGCGTCGCGACAAAGTTTGGCTCCCAGGTCTTGCCTCCGTCATCGGAGAATGACTGCTCCACACGATGCGAATCGGGTGTGATATCGGACCAAACAAATCGCACCAGAATGGCTCGTCCCTGGAATAGCTCCCGATTGAAAAACTCACCTCGTCCATTCTTGAACTCCCCAATTAGAGGTTGGCCTAAGATGCCATCGTCGTTATTGGCAAACGTCTGACTCCACTGATGCGATGCGGGATTGTAGAGAAATAGGGTCAAGCCCTGGAAGTGGGTGGTTGCGTTACTGGCCTCGATCTCCTCCAGATTGGCGCGTCCATCCCAAATCTTCCGGACAGTCACAGTGCCGTTGAGTTCAATCCAGGTAGTGGAACCGGATAGCGGATGTGCGAGGAGCAAGTTGTGAGTTTTCCAAGTACCAGAGAGGAAGTCAAAATCGTGCTGCCCGCCGGGTGCTGAGCTTGCCGCCGACGATTCTGGGCCGACAGAGGCCTGGGTGGCTTGAGGGAATGACGTGCCCTGGGCCCAGCCTATCGCACAAATCACAAGAGCGACATAGAAGTTCTTCTTCGCTTCGCGCCGCAGTGTGTTGTTGACAAGCCTCCGGCCGATGCAATGGTTGGCTCCGGTCATCGAGAGTGTATTGGTCGTGATGTTCATCATGCTCTCCTTTCTCCAGGCATCAGGCGTGGTGGTTGTAGACGACGTCGCCGGCGAGGCTGTCGAACGCGGCGAGTGCGGCGATCCTCGGGAAGTAAGCGACCATATCGGGGTTGGTGCGCATCGCGTCTACCGATGCAAGGTCGCGCCACTGCGAGTAGATGACGACATGACGCTGATCCGCAGCGGCGATGAAGCTGGTCGAGATCCAGCCATCGAGCCTGGTGACGACACGTTCAGTATTCTCACGCAGGAGCTTGATGAGCTTTTGCTGGCTCTCCGGCTCGACGGTCAGGATGTTGATAAGGGTGGTGACCTCTTTCGTCACCGCTATGGTCGTGTTCATGATGTTCTCCTCCAAGAAGCGTTTCGCTCTGTCCTTACACCATGAAGACGATTCCGTTTATCAAAACGGATCGGTCGGGCAAAAAACGGATGTGAATGGTCCGCCGTTGACTGCCGGGAAAGTTTTGGGTAAAGAAAATCTGCCTAAATGTATCCGGCCTGTTGGGTGGAGATGAGTCGCCTGGCCGTGATGAGATACGCCGCGACCTTCCGTTTAATCCCACGGCCGCATAAGGATCAATCGGAAAAGAAGTGCCCGCATCTGGTGGAATGTGACCTTCACCCGTTCTCTCATCCATTCGTAACCGGAGTTTCTCGGTTCAACGTCGACTCGGAAACAGCTACCCCAAAAAGGGCTACTTCAGGGTGGTCACGACCCAATCGGGGTCGGTCGCCAGACCGATCGCGGATCTTGGGATGTAACTCTTATCGCTCCAAAATATCCTTAAAGGCATTCAGCGCGACCTTCTTGGGTTGACTGGGCAGTAGAACATCGGCGCTGCCGGTACTGCTGCCAACGATCCCGATTTGCCCGATACGCATCATGCCCTTGCCAAAATCGGCGAATACTGGAACCAGCATGGCAAAATGGTCCTCCACACCGCTCTGAGTAACGGTCATGTGGAGCTTTACTTTTCCGGCATCCGCCGAAGAAAGCTGGTACTCGAAGTGGTATCTTGGCACCTGCGTTCCGTACACCCATTCATCAAAGAACCAGTCGAGTCGCCCGTTTCCCGCAAGGTCCATGTTTTTGCTCATGTGCTTTTCAGCAATCGCTTTAAACGACTCCGTCGAGGCTGCCCTGTCACGATGGCTCTCTACAAAGTCATGCATCATGGCAATAAAGGCTTTGTCCTGGTCCTGCGGGCTGTACATCATTGATCGCAGCATTTGCAATACGTACGCGCCCTTTGGATAGGTAATGTCCTGGTACGCGTTTGCGGTCCGAGGAGAAATCAGACGCAGTCCCATCCAAAGGGGACCGGCATCGTTGGGAGCCACACCGTAGTTGTTCTTCTCCAGGATCCGGTCGTGTAAGCGATCCCAAAATTCGATGTAGTCCTTGCGCCAGTCTCCAGCCATGGCCTGCTGCAGAAACAGTCCGGCAGAAAACTCGGCAAATCCCTCAGAGAGCCATTGATCATGGTAGGAAGCCCAGCCCACAGCGTGACCCCACCATTGGTGGGCAACTTCGTGTGGTGTTACCTCCTGTACGAAACCGCTAAATTTGCTGTTGATGGTTCCAAACAGCATCCACCTTTGCGTCGAGTCCGTGTAGGCAGAAATCGGAAGATAGACCAAATTCGGCCAGGACTGCCCAAAATTAAAATCGGGCTGTTCCGTAATGTAGATCTCATCGTACGGGCTCTTGCCAAAGTAGTAACTGCAAAGCTGCAATTGGGCTCGCGTTTGCTCCAACGCATATTTGGTCATACTGTGAGGCGCCATCGAATCCAACGCGCGATAGCTGCGCAAATTATCAGGCAATTCCGTAAGGTAGTAGCCAGAAATCTTATAACCGGTGATTTCGTCAGGGAGTTCGATCTTCGTATAGTTCCCGTAGTTGAATCCGGCGACCGCAACCGGGATCGAAGTAACCCAGTGGCTGACGGCAAAGTTTTCCTCTACCGACTCTCCCTGCAACTTCCCTACGCTGACCACTTTGTATTTGCGCGGGACCTTGTAAGTAAGATCATAAAGAACATGTTCGCCAAATCCATTGAGATTCGGATACCACGAAGTTCGAGCGCGTACGTAATAACTTCCTTCCCCTGCCTGCGCCAGAACCTTGTCCCCTTCGTATTGCACAGTTATAGAGGATTCTTTGCCGGCTTCCGGCGCTTTGGGGAGAATGACGTAAAAGGAACCGTCCTCCTTTCGGCTTTCCTGGATGTAATAGATATCCTGCCCATGTTCATCTAGAACCCGTGTGACACGGAGGTTCGGCAGCAATCCAAACTTGAGAAGTCTCTCGCCAGGAATCAATGGCTGGAAGGTGATAGTGGCAGTGCTGAACAAATGATTGTTCTTTGAAATGGTCGTCTCGATCTTGTAGGCGTGGGTTGCAAATAGCCGGCGGTCTTCTACGGCGCGAGCGGTGTGGTTCAGGTATTCAGACTTCAAATGAGCCAGATACCAAACGCCATCGTCCATCTCATCGGGATCGTAGTTGATGAGTGCGACCTCTTCCGGCGAGTCCAACTGAGGCAGCGCACCTACCCTGGCCCGCACGAAAAACCGGAGATCTTTGCACTTCTTTCCCCGGATGTACGCATTCAAGAACGAGGGATGGGAAGGATTATAGAGAGCCGCCAGAACGTCTGCATCCACGTTGTCCATGGTTTCCCCGTGCAGGAGATCCTCGGTGAAACCTTGAGCTTCATCCCGCCGTTTTCGCATCCGCTCCTTCCAGTGTTCGAGGATTGTGCCAACATCCGCCGGGGTTTCCACGCGCTCCCCTAGGCCGGGAACGAACTTCAGGCGCTCCTGCTCAGTGAATCGGAAGACCACCTCAATAAAATCGTCGTCCGCCTCCCCAGCGCCGGTGCGCCGTTTCAGCTCGTTTGCATCCAGCATAAGAACAGGCTTTAGATTGAAGTGCCCCTCCCCGCTGAAGATCGCGCCGGTCACAATTCCATTGACCGGACTTAACATCGTCAGCGTCCCTTTCCGAAACTGAAAAGTTGCAGTATCCAACGGCAAAGTGAAATTGTCGAAGCGAAAGGTGTCTCCGGGCCCGATGCCGCGGAGCATTCGGTAGACAGGGTCAGAATTCGCATAGGCTAGGTTCTTGCCAGAAACAGCAATTTGCTCCCGCCGCTGTGCTATCACCAACTGGAGTTGCAGTTGGACGGGTCCGCGCAGATCCACAGCCTTCACCAGAGACTCAAAACCATCGCAGGTCACCCGCACAGAATACTTTCCAGGTTTCAAGTCAGAAAACGAGAATTTGCCTTGTCCGTCCGATAGAAGCGCAACTGGAATACCAAGATCTGCTCCGCTGATCTCGATCCGCGCGCCCACAATGACAGCACCGGATTGATCCTCGACCGTTCCGGAAAGTGTCTCAGAATGCAACCACGTTGGTGCCCCCAGCCAGAGGAGGAATAGTCCAATCCTCAGCGGAAGAAGGAGGTGTGTAAGCTTCATCTCGCGAAACGTGGACAGCGACATTTCCGTCTCTTGTCTGGTGCAGAAGTATCAAACCAAAGCAACCGCGCAAGCACGACACGATTCGCGGGCGCCATATACCGTCACTTCCCCAAGGCTGGAGTGCATTAGTGCGCCACGGTTACCAGGCTGCATTGGTTTCTTGGTCTTGATAGTCTCGGATTGTACGGTGTGGCCGGCGAATCTACAAACGATTGTTGAACCGAAGTCCACAAGAGCTTCCCCGTCCACGCAAGTCCGATCAGCGCCCTGATGCTTTACTTTTGCTTCTGGACGCCCACCCGAAATATCGAATTAAATGACGACAACGATTCGGAAGTGGTCAAATTGAATCGATGTCCTGCTTCATCTTTATTTCCCAATGAATGCATCCAGTTCACTCGCCGCTCCTACACCTCCTTTCCAGCCTTCCGATACCAGCAAGCGCCTCTTACCGTGGCTGGTTGCGGTTGCGTTCTTTATGGAGTCTCTCGACACGACCATTCTCAATACAGCAATTCCAGCTATCTCGTCGGCCCTCCACGCCGCACCCCTCAGCATGAAGGCTGTGTTAGCGAGCTATACGTTGAGCCTTGCCGTCTTCATTCCAATTAGCGGCTGGATGGCGGATCGGTTTGGAACTCGCCGCGTATTCGCAGCCGCAATCGGTCTATTCACTCTTGGATCATTTCTCTGTGGTATTTCAAGCGACATCCATCTGCTCGTCGCGTGTCGCGTTCTGCAGGGTTGCGGCGGAGCGATGATGGTCCCGGTCGGACGGCTCACTCTGGTGCGGACCTTCGCCAAATCCGAACTCCTTCGCACTATGAGCTTCGTCGCGATTCCGGCGCTTGTTGCTCCCATGCTCGGCCCCCTGGCGGGAGGCCTAATCGTCGGCTATCTTCATTGGCGGCTCATCTTTTTCCTGAACATTCCAATCGGGCTGGCTGGGTTGCTTCTCGTCTATTGGCATCTGCCCGACTACCGCGAAGAGCGAATGCACCCGCTCGATGTGGTCGGACTGGTCCTCTTCGGTTCTGGAATCGCTCTACTCTCGTATGTGCTGGAAATATTCGGGGAACACACTCTGAGTGTCCGAGAAATCTCCGGCCTGCTGGCAATTTCTCTCGCGTTACTCGCGGTTTATGGAATCCATGCAAGGCACATGACATTCCCGTTGCTGAAGCTGAGCCTGTTCAGCATCCGCACATTTCGCGCCGCTGTGAGCGGCGGCTTCTTCACCCGCCTCGGAATTGGGGGAGTGCCGTTTCTCCTGCCACTGCTCTACCAGCTCGGCCTCGGCTTTACGCCGATTCAGTCAGGCCTGCTCATCATGCCTCAGGCAATCGCAGCCATGAGCATGAAAATGATCATGCCACGGCTTTTGAAGCTGATCGGTTATCGTGGCGTATTGATTTCCAATACCTTGATTCTCGGCGCCCTTCTCGTGCTGTTTGCGACGATTGGACTTCACACTCCCGTTTGGGTCATCGTGCTGCTGGCCTTTTTCTACGGGGCATTTACGTCATTGCAATATACGAGTATGAATACGCTTGTCTATGCGGACACGACCGAGGAACAGTCCAGCGATGCAAGTTCCATCGCCAGCACCATGCAACAGATGTCGATCAGCTTTGGTGTCGCTGCTGCGGGATTAGCCACAGCTTTTTTCATTCCCAGCACGCTCAATTCAAATCCCATTGAAATGCTCCACGGAATCCACATGGCGCTAATCTTCCTCGGTGGACTAACCATCGTCTCGACAATCGTCTTCCGTCATTTGAAGCGTGGGGACGGTGACACAGTGAATCAACAAAAGACCTTCCATCAAGGCGGATAATAAAGCGCGAGATGCTGGCCATCGAGGTCAATACCTCGTTGCCGGCCCTGCGCATGGTGCGCGTGTTGGAGATGCTACGGTGGAACGCGGGGCTGCCGGATCGGATCGGTATCGACCACGGAGTTCACCTCGAAGGCCCTTGACCTGTGGGCCTACGAGCACAATCTGAAATTGCATTTCATCGCGCCGAGCCGCCCGATGGAAAATGGTTATTTCGAGTCGTTTCACGGAAAATTTGCGAGGAATGTCGCTACAAAATCGTCTACATCGGGATCTTTGGCGATCCCGGGAAAGACTGTATGTCCTTGATTATAAATGGTCGGGGAGAGAGGATTCGAACCTCCGACCCCCTGGTCCCGAACTCTGAAGGTCAAAACTCTAAGTGCTTTGCCTGGTGTCGCTTAGGGGCCTAAAGACCGTTCTTTCTCACCCTTAGCTGTACCGAAGCTGTACCGAGATTTTGGAAGTGGGACTTGATCGGCTAGAAAAAAAGGTTGACACCCTTTTGAGGCCGCGTGGGCTCATGCATGTACGGAAGACCACCGTATAGGAGATGATGATCTCATGGCCGCCGCCTTACGCACCGAACGGACCCAAGCCCGGCTTCTTCCTGAGCAAAAGGCACGCATCGAGCAAGCGGCCAGCCTTAAGGGCCTCTCACTTTCAGACTTCATGGTTCAGCACGCAGACGAGGCCGCGATCCGAACGATACAGCAGGATACGAGCTGTACCCTAGAAGCCGAGGACCGCGACGTCTTTGTGCAAGCCCTGCTCAATCCACCTGCACCCGGCACCCGCTTGCGGGCTGCTGCCCGGCGCTATAAAACTCGCCTCTCAAGAGAGCAGCGCTCCTTAGCCGCGAAGTAACTCATGGATCAGGAGCCGGAATACAGGATCGAGCCGCTCGAATCACATCATGATCGAGCGGCTCTTTCATGTGGTGTCGCGGAACTCGACAGGTATATTCACAACCAGGCAGGGCAAGATCGCAAGCGCGATTTGGCGGTGGCCTTCGTCCTCACTTCGGACGGGAAAACCATTGCTGAGTTCTACACCCTGTCGCAACACTCGATTCAGATCGCTGACCTGCCTGAGGGACAGGCCAAGAAGCTTCCATCCCTTCCTATTGGCGTAACGTTGCTCGGGCGAATGGCGATGAGCCAGGGTCTGCAAGGCCACGGGCTAGGTGAATTTCTGCCAATGGATACGCTAGCCAGGAAAGGAATCCCCGCGTCCGCGTCAGGTTTGAGGGCGGGGAGGAAGGATAGACCTCGGGTGTTTTGGTGTTTTCTGCGGCAGAGGCAAAGGAGCTGCTGGGCTTATGTGCCAGCGACGAGCGAGGTAGAGTAGACGCGCAAAAGCCCCGCCGGGGGAGAATCCCAGTGGGGCTTTTTGCCGTGCTTAACTTGCCTCGCCTCGCCAAGCCTGTAACGGCCAGACCTTACCGCGCCAGCCCATGTCCAGTCTCGCTTATTCAGCGAGCTACCTGAGAAAATGTCACGGGTTCCTATTCGGGGACTGTTCAAGAGAAACCGATGTGGAGAAGTTTCAGATCCCACTGCAATGCCGGTCCAATGTGCCCGGGTTTTCAGGACTGGTGGCGTTGGGCTTGATGGGGAAGACCATCCCGTCTCCTGACGTCACCTCCAGAAGAGTGCGCTTGATGTATTCCGCCCGCGCCCCTAGTCGTTCGGCAATCTCGGACTCCAGGGCAAGAAGATCCGCAGCCATTTGCAATGCTGATTCCACTGTCGGCGGTTCGACCGGTACCGTCAGAATTCCAGGTATCTTGCGTCGCTTGGTGCTGAAGACGAGACAGCCATCTGCATCCTTCATGATCTGATGTGTACGCCAATTAGTCCGGCCACGGCAGTGACCAGCGTCACAAACGCCGGAATCAAATCTCTGAGATTATCTATCGTGAGCGATACGTTAAGCACAGGCTAGGGGAAGTGGACACGGCTCGTTCGCCCTTCTGATACGAACAATCATCTAAGCGGAACCCGCATCGACCTCACATCGCTCGGAAGTCTGCTGGTGGTACACTTCGGGTATTCCAGAGGAGCGACCGTCGTGCGATGGGCCATGCGGATCTTCGGCGGGTCGAATGTCGTTGCCAGCCTCTTTGGCCTGTACTATTTCGCTTGGGGAATCCAAATTCATTTGGGGAAATGGCCCGGCAACCCAAACCGTCAAGAATGGATCGTGTTCCTCGCCATCAGTGCTCTAAGTACATCCCTCGTTCTTTATCTCGCGTATCTCGGGGTACGACTGATCAATCGAGACTTCAAGGTACTGAGGCAGGTGTGCTTCGTCTTCGTATCTGAAATCGCCATCTGCTTCGTGGATTTTATTGTGACCTGGATGGTGCATCCCACCTCGATTCGAAAAGGTGTGGAGTGGTTCTGGGGAATCGCCCTTTTCCCTTTTGAACCTCAAGTGTATTTCGGCTACGCCTTCATTGGGCTAACTGCAGCGATTGTGTTGATGTTTGTCGGACGAAGATCAACAAGCGCCATTGCAGTCTGAGTGGGCTGACATCGTTTTGTGAGACTCGGAGTTCGTTCTGAGTGACTGCCAATCAGGAGTAGCACAATTGGTTTACATGATGCCTGTTCGCGCCACCTGAGTCCGCCTCCACCGATCGGGTAACCATGCCGAGAGCTCACCGATTTGCAGTGCTGGCAAGTTCATCAGCAATTGCGTGAGATATAGCTGCGGATCCACTTCGTGTCTCCGGCAGGTGCTTGTCAGGCTGGCCAGGATCGCGGCCCGCCTTCCAACAGGCGCAAAAGATCAGCCGACTATGGCGCGATTGAGGTGAAGGCTAGTAGGGGCCGGTTTTACCAGCGTAGTTCCGGAAAAGTCGGCGTTAAATCGCGATTGTAGTCAGCGTGACGCATTTTATGTCTGTTCGCTGGTCGTAATGCACGTGAATCGGGGATTTGACCAACTACGCCCCCAGCGGACCATAAATGACCACGTTCGGCTATCGCCCTCCCCGGCGGCCCGAGCGAAGTTGGATGAACCCAATCTCCGGGAATGAGCGGCACCCGTAGTTGACGTACCGTTTTCGATGCAGGACACGAATATGTGGGGGTGCTGACGATGATGGCCTTTGTGCGACCTAATCTAAATACTTGATGAGGATGACTTCGTTTCCGGTTTCGTTGTAGATGAGTTCGTCGACCGTGCCGGCGGCTAGCAGCATGCCATACCCTCCGGCGCGCATGCCTTGCTGGGCACGCAGGACAATGTGAGCGGTGGGATCATCTGAAGGATTGGCGTGGGCTGCATGGCGGACGTCTTCCTTGCGAAATCCCGCGCCGGGGTCGCGGACGCGAAACGTCATGGTGCGGGCGGTGCGGATGGCGTTGACCTCGACGACCTGATCGGGATTGAATTTGGCGCCGTGCTCCATCGCGTTGATGAGGATCTCGCGAAGCGCAAACATGATGTCCTGACGCGCGGTTTGGGGCAGCTGCGCGGCAAACTCTCTTGCAAACGACATGAGACGCTCGGCTGTGGCGAGGCGGCAGTTGACTCGCACGGCAACCCAGCCCGGGCGTGCCGAGACGACTTCGATGTCTTCGTTCGAATCTTCGCTCATGGCTGCATCGTGCACGACGCAGGCGATGTCGCGCGCCTCAAAGGGAGGGGTGAAGCATCCGAAGACACGCGCACGCAGAGCTGCGATGATGTCGTTCGGCGTACTGTAAGGGGCGAGCACGATGCACTTGAGACTGGGCCGTATCAGTCTCATTTCCTCGAGGAGCGCGAGGGCTTCTTCGATTACGCCCTCGGCACTGGTGACGATGAGACCAAATGCCCGGCAGCGGAGCCGATGGACCGCGTCGATGTGGCCGGCGGCATACTCGATGGGCAAGCCGCCGGCGGCAAGACGTTCTCCAACTTCCCGGCTGATCGGGTTTTGACTGTCGATGATGAGGACTCGGCTCATAGTGACCTTCCAGAGGGATCGGGTTGATTTTAGATCATTGGACCAGTCTGTCCGGGAGGTCGAACTTGGTCAAAAGCCCGTTTCACGGGAATGTGCTGAATCAGCGGGCGTCTAGAAACGACTGTCGGCTAAGGATTGCATTACGATAGTTCTAATTCTCATGAATGAAGAGTTGCCTCAAGCTAACGACGCTGTATGTTTTGCCCCATGGACGCTCGGCGAGGCGATTCTCCTTGGGTTCATAGGGGTCTTTGTTTTCATGATGACGTTGGCTGCACTGAATTTCGTGTGGAGGCCGACGTTTGGACTGCCGCGATCTGAGGCGCGGATGCTGGATGTTAATCTTGATTGCTTCGCGATGGGAGTGGGGGGGTACCTAAGTATTCTCATGTTGCGGAAACGACGCGTTGAAGGATTCTGGTCAAGCATTGAATGGAATGCATCGACGATTCCGATGATTGCGTTTGCGGGGGTGGGGTTGTTGGGTAGCTTGGTGCTTCGCGCCGTGAGCACGAGGCAATTAGTACCAGAGCGCATAGTTGGGCTTTATGGCTCCGGGCTGCTGTTGGTTCTGATTCTTTTGAGTACGTTCCTGCTTCAGCCGATTCTGGAGGAGGTCTATTTCCGAGGCATTCTTTTTGCGGGGATAGCGAGCAAGCTGGATACTGCGAAGAGCATCTTCATCGTCACGGTGATCTTTGACCTAGTTCATGCGCAACATCAGTTGATCGTGCTGCCATTCGCTATCGCAGTGGGGATCGTAAGGGTGTCTACGCGCTCAACGGCGAACTGCTTTGCTATGCATGCGGCGTATAACCTCGGCGCTATCTTGTGGGGCGTCCGGTAAAACATTCGCGTCGTGCCTGCAAAGTCCGGTTCGCGGTAACTTCCCGGGGAAAAACAATGCAGGATAGCGAAGGCCCATGCGGAACTCTTCCCCTACGCGGTCCTGGGCCAGGCAGGCTGCCAGCTAGAGGGCAATCGGGGGGCTCCGTCCAGATGGCCCACGATCCAACCGTGATCCGACAAAACGCTGTATGCGCGGTTGGCCGTTGACAGCTAATGGAGCTTATAGTGCTGGAATGGCCAGACCAAGAAATACTGGCTAAGACCTGCCTTTTGGATATCGAGCAAGGATAGGAGCACTTTGATGAGGCTTTGTTCCCACCCGTACTTCCTGCGGATTTACTCCGGCCTGCTCACGGTCACATTTGCCCTGACCGTGAGTTTGGGCTTGGCACGTGGAGACTTTGCGTTGCATCGCGTTTCTGCCGCCGAAAAGCAGGACTTGCAACATCCATTCTTCGACCAAATTACGGTGCATCGCATCAATGTGGTTGAGCCGGATGGAACTCCACGGCTGATCATTTCCAACAAGTCGGGATTTGCAGGGGAGTTCTATCACGGCAAGGAGATATCTCGCCCTGACCGCCAGGACTCCGCAGGGATGCTGTTTCTCAACGACGAGGGAACAGAAAACGGGGGCATGCTCTTTGGCGGTTACAAATCGAAAGACGGCGCGGTCCACTCGTTCGGCCATCTCAGTTTCGATGAATACGAACAGGACCAAACTCTCTCTCTGGATACGAATCAGGACGGCCATGAGCGATCCAGCAGCTATCAGATTAACGACAACAACACCACGTTGATGACGCCTGAAGTGTTCTCGGCCTATGCAAGGGTCCGCGCCATGCCAAATGGCCCTGATAAGCAGAAGACCATGGCAGACGTAATGGCGAAATACCCCATGAAACTGCACGCACGAGCGTCGATCGAGCGAGACCCAGATAAATCAGCCGTGTTGCGGTTGCGCGATCCCGAGGGCCGGACACGCATTCTGTTGCGCGTAGCGTCCGACGGAACGCCAAGCATGCAGTTCCTCGATGCCTCAGGCAAGGTATCGCATCAGTGGCCGGATGTGCCATAGAAAGCTGCCGTGGTTGCACGTCACGGATCGTTGACCGCGCATCGGGAAATTACTCTTTGAGCAATAGGCGATGCGTTCTATTGCCTGAAGGGTGGTCCACCATAAGACAAGAGATCAGGCCATCAATCGGGCGAACAGGATAAGTGGTCCAGAATGCGAGTTGAGAAACAAGCGCATGAGCCCAGTTTCGGAAGGGGTGAGGACCTGAGTAGAGGCGCATACACAGCAGAGCGACGAGACAGCCGAGAAGGGAACCGACCGGAAACCCAAAAAGGAGCGGCGTAGCGGAATGCGTCATTTATCAATTCAGTGCTTTGAGTTGGTCGATAGCAAAGTAGTTTTGCGGATCCAGTTGAAGTGCCTTCTTGAAGTTTTCGATTGCCAATGCTTTTTGCCCCGCTTTGTTATAGGCATCTGCGAGGCTGATGTAACCGGTTGAAGAATTCGGGTACATCGAGATAACGAGCTTGAAGACTTCGGTCGCTTCGGTCAACTTACCTTGATCCAGCAGATCGCCCCGGCCCCAGGCGAGTAGCGCCTTCTCATCAACCTTGAACGAACGGTCCGCAGCTTGGGCTTCAGACAGGACTTGAGAGCCCTGGCTGAAACCTCGCTTCTCAAGTTCGGCCTGCAACGCCTCTAACGTGGGCGTTAGCCCGCTTGCTGCAGAGAAATCGGCATACATCAGATGCTTGGGTACCCCGTTGGCCGTTGGTGTCTGCTTCAGGAATGACTCGGCGCTTGCATCGTGCTTCAAATATGAGTTCAGAAACGCGATCGTATACCTAGCCAGAGCCGTGAAGCTCGCCTTTGTCTCGTCACGGTCGTAGCTGGGCTGTGCTAGACCTTGATCCCAGAATCTGTCATTGCGGAGGTTCGTGGAGGCAAATGCGCTATGTTCCATAGCGGCTAACTCAATTTTGTAGACGTCTGCGTGCTTCCAAGGCGGAAGCAGACTCGGACGCCCTTTGGAAATGAGTGAGCTGACCAGATCACTTTCGAGTGCAATGTAGCCTTGCGTGAAGATCAGCAAGGGCTGCGTCATTTGCTCGGGATGGATACCTGCGTCCCAAGCGACGCTGACGTAGTACCGGATGGAGCCGTCGAGGGAGACTAACGCCTTGATCCTTCTGTCCTGAGTCGCCGCGTAGATGTTGGCAAGTCCGCCCCAACTGTACCCGATGGCCGCTACTGCTTCCATGTTGGCATTGGGTTGACTTCGCGCGTAGTCAATCAAAAACGTTATGTCTCGGGCTTGCGACTTGAGACCCTCAACATCATCTGTCATCAACCTTGTGTTTCGGCCCAGAGAGGAAGATGCAAGAACCAAATACCCTTGACTCGCGAGGAACTCACATAAATCGCTATTTTCGACAGGAGATGCGGAAAGACTCGGTGCATAAATGAGCACGGGGAAGCGTTCTCGCATCAGAGGCGCATCCAGCTTCGCCAGCATGGGCATTTTGCTCGACGCAAATCCCTTCAAAATGTCTTCAGGGAGATCTCGCCGATGCCAATCGGCTTCAGGGGGGCTGTCCGCGATTCTCAGATAGTCGAAAATGCTCATCTCCTTGCCACCTGTACTCGCCGGATACCATTCAAGCAACTGTATGCGCCTTCCCGTTGGTTGCACCGCAAGATCAATCTTGAAGGCTGGTGGCCGGGAATCGTCATAGAGACTAGCGGTTGTGAATCCCACTCCATACGGCCCTGGCGAAGGCATGAATCGGGGAACTTTTCCATCTTCTGCGTTTGCGGAAACCTCCGTCACAAACAAGAAAAGGATTGAAAACACCGCTAGGTGTGTAAGGCGCATTGGTTCTCCTTGATCCTTACCAATTTACAGCGGCTTGGCACGGAATCACCTCGCATATACCGAATCACTCGTTTGAGCGAGGGCAACCGAAGCTCGGGTCGGTTGACCGGCTACTCTGACATTTGAAAAACCTTCGCTTTTCCGGGCACGACCTGGCTAGCGGGTGGTGATTTGGCTCGCTCGACAATTCCGCTATGTCCACGATCCGGCTAATCAGCGTGAATGCCGATGTTCGGCTCCTTTGCGCCCGGGCGCGGTCATTTCTCAATGGCGCGTTGGGACGTATTATTTGGTTCTATCGACTCGGATGTCCGTGTTAGCTTTCTTGAACACCGGAGGTTCCCCTCTCATGGCGTCGACGGCGCAGAAGACCCATTTCACAAAGCCGGTGTCTCACTATGCCGGCCGGTGGTTCTTCGTCGGGATGGCGTTGGTGTTCATTGCAACGTCAATCGCCGGATTCCTGCCCGCAATCATTAATCCTGCCACGAGGCGCGCACCACTCACTCCGCTCGCTGCAGCACACGGGATTGTGTTCTTCCTGTGGCTATTGCTCTACCTGGCTCAAAGTCTGCTGATCGCAAACCGACGCGTGGCTTTGCACCGCAGGCTCGGCCTGACTTCCGTCGTGCTCTTGGCATTGATGATCCCCTTAGGCTTTGTTACGACGAGTGCCATGGTCCGGCGAGGGTTTGATTTGAGTGGCGACCAACACGTCGGCCCTGAGGCAGTGGATGCGCCCACCGCTTCTTTAGGCAACCTTTCCGGGCTGGTTGGGTTCATCATTCTCGCCGTTGCGGCAATTGCCTATCGTCGCAGGCCACACGTCCACACGCGGCTCATGCTGTTTGCAAATATTTCGCTCATGACTGCGCCGATCACGCACCTGCTCGGACATATGCCGAGCACTTGGCTATCGCCTGTAGCGTCTTTCGTCGCGTTTGAAATTCTCTGTATCTTGTTCCTCCTAACGCCGGTCGCCGTTGACTACCTGATCGAAAGGCGGATTCGATTTCTAACGGCGGCAACGGCAATTGGATTCCTCGCTTTTCAGGCGCTCGTAATATTTGTGATCTCTCCAAGCACAGCGTGGCACCGTTTTGCCGAATGGATGTCCCAATAGCGCATTCGGAGAAGATCGCCCACTCCGTCGAAACTCACGATTTTCATCCCTATAGGTGGACCGAAGGTCCAGACGTGACTCGTCAATAACCAGATGAGTAACACCGGCGGCGAACTGTTGCACAAGACCACGCATCATGGCTACAGGAGAGTCGCATTTTCATATAACTATTGGTTATTAACTACAACACAATTTCCGGTGGGGACACAATCCTCCCTGAGCCGGTCAATGGGTGACTCACCCTTTCAGAGGTCGAGATTTGATTTCCGAATAGTTCCTATTGGGAGTTAGATGATTAGGGGTGACATTCGCGCAGTCGACGAGGATGCTGTCACCTGGTCTGGCGTGCGAGCGGTATAATTCGACCTACTAATGCCGTTAGCTGCTGGCACGAAACTCGACGACTATGAAATTCACGTCCTGCTCGGAGCAGGCGGAATGGGCGAGGTCTATCGCGCCCGCGATCCAGCCCTGAAGCGTGAAGTGGCAATCAAGGTCTTGCCGGCACTTGTTTCACGGGATCCAGATCGTCTCATGCGCTTCGAGCAGGAGGCGCAGGCCGTTGCCGCTCTCGACCATCCCAACATCCTCGCCGTCCACCGGTTCGGAGTTTTCCAGGGCGCGCCTTATCTCGTCTCGGAATTGCTCGCAGGCGAATCCCTACGGCAGGTCCTCCAGCGCGGCCCGCTGCCGGCTCGCAAAGCCGTCGATCATGCGGTGCAAATAGCGCACGGACTCGCCGCCGCGCACGACAGGGGCATCATTCATCGCGATCTCAAGCCGGAGAACCTCTTCGTCACCAAAGACGGGCGCATCAAGATCCTCGATTTCGGGCTGGCCAAGCTGATCCACCCTCAGTCCGACTCCGACGGCAACGCGCCCACGCTCACCCTGGGCACCGATCCCGGCTTAGTCATGGGCACAGCCGGCTACATGTCGCCGGAGCAGGTACGTGGCCAGCCGGTCGATCACCGCACCGACATCTTCGCCTTCGGAGCCATTGTCTACGAGATGCTGTCCGGCAGGCGCGCCTTCCAGCGGTCGACCTCGGCAGAGACGATGACTGCCATCCTCAACGACGACCCGCCCGCGATCTCGCAAGGCGGGGCGAACATCCCGCCGGCCCTGCAGCGAGTCGTACGCCGCTGCCTGGAGAAGAATCCCGAACAACGTTTTCACTCCGCGTCTGACCTGGCGTTTGCGCTGGAGGCCCTGTCGGACTCGGGCAGTACGCCCGCAGTTATCGCGCTATCGTCTCACCGCCCGCCGCCCAGAGCGGTCCTGTGGTCCATCGCTCTGATCGCAGTGATTCTGCTGGCTGCCGTGGCGTGGTTTGAGATCAATAGCCGGAACGCGGCCGCCCCGCTGCGAATCTCGGAGTATACCCAGCTCACCCATAACGGCCATGCCGGATATGTCGCCGGAACCGATGGCAGCAGGCTTTACCTGACAGACCTTACTTCTATTGAGCAGGTTGCTGTCTCCGGCGGCGAGATCGAGACGGTTCCCTCCATCACACTGCCGGATCCGTTTTTGGTTGACGTCTCGCCTGACGGCTCAACCTTTCTCGTTCAGTCCTTCAGGAAGACGCTCTCACTACCGCTTTACACGGTTCAGGTCGTGGGCGGCGCGCATCGATATCTGGCTGACGCCGAGATAGCAGGCGGCACATGGTCTCCGGACGGGAAACTTGTAGCGTACACAACACCGAACGGCGATCTCAACGTCGTGAACAGCGATGGGACCGATGCCCACAAGCTTGCTTCAGTGGGAGGTGCTGCATACCCACTTAGTCGGTCCCCTGACGCGAGCACCATTCGATTTTCCAGAGACCTCAGATCCCTTTGGGAGATAACGTCCAGCGGTTCCAACCTCCACCAGTTGCTCCCGGGTTGGCATCCCTCCGAGGATAAGTGTTGCGGACGCTGGTCCCCTGATGGACGATTTTTCGTATTTATCGCCGGGTCTCTCGGACCTGGCACATACCCCGAAGGCCAGATCTACGCTCTCGATGAGCGGCGCGGGCTCTTTCGGCGTCCATCCAAAGACCCGATTCCATTGACCCCTGGCCCAATTCAATGGAGTCCGCCGGTTTTCACCAAGGACGGGAAGAGAATCTTCGCCACCGGTTCGACAAAGAGGGGCGAGCTGGTTCGCCTCGACCCGAAATCCGATCAGTTTCAGCCCTTTCTTGGCGGCATCTCCGCTGATTTGATTGCCTTCTCTAATGACGGCCAGTCCGTCGCGTATGTCACTTACCCGGATGGAATTCTGTGGAGAGCAAGCCGGGACGGAAGCGACCGCGTTCAACTGACCAGTCCGCCTTTATCGCCGCAATCGCTTGCTTGGTCACCGGACGGCAGCCAGATCGTGTTCGAGGCGCTGTCTTCGCAAGCTCCGCATGCATGGATCGTTCCATCCACGGGAGGCAGTCCACAGCGGCTTCTTCCCGAGGACAGCGGGCAGGAGACACAGCCAAGCTGGTCGCCGGACGGGCGCAAGATTATCTTTTCCACGGGCGAGGTTTCGGATCGCG
>Ga0207125_10003_pt1 | contig 67346 bp, 74 predicted proteins | sample Alteio_BWMinHeat_19_FD_153556 | JGI IMG/M metagenome (GOLD analysis project Ga0207125, IMG submission 153556) | Enriched cells from forest soil in Barre Woods Harvard Forest LTER site, Petersham, Massachusetts, United States -... | ecosystem: Environmental > Terrestrial > Soil > Temperate forest >...
GATCGATCTCGACGGCGATGGCTACATCAAGACCGAGCACAATGTTTTTGTGACCCAACAGGGCGTGCAATTGCACGGCGTCTATGCATGCGGCGATGTGCAGGACCGGCGCTATCGGCAGGCCATTACCGCGGCCGGGACAGGGTGCATGGCGGCGCTTGAAGTGGAGAAATATCTGGAAGACCTGGGCCGGTAAGCGGAGACTATAATTTCAGCACGAGGTGTCAGAGCATGTCCCAGATCGCGGTGCCAGAACAATTTACAGCGGAACTGCAGCAGCTTGCTCTTGACGACAACAAGCCCGTCGAAGAGATCGTCGCCGAAGCTCTCCACAGCTATCTTGCTTACCGGCTTTACGAGCCAGAACTTACGCCGTCACAGATCGAACGGATGAAGCGCAGCGTCGCGCAACTGGATCGCGGTGAAGTTGTATCGGGCGAAGAGATAGAAGCCTTCTTCGAGAACTGGGAAAAGGCAGACGCCTCGCGGTGATGCGCTTTTACTTTAGTCCGGAAGCGTCCGCGGATCTGGATGAAATCCAACGTTATCTCGACCAAATTCCTAAGCAACGGGTCGCGCCCATTCGAAAGGGGTTGCGGGACCTGATCCGCGAAATAGCTTCGCATCCTGGTCGCGGCGCCAGTCACAGCCAGGCGACGCTGATTTTCGGATTCGAAGTAAAGACGCGCGTAGTAACCCCGTACAGGGTTTTTATCGAGACAACAGGGGCATCCCCGAGATCATTGCAGTCCTGCACACAGCTCGGGATATCGAGTCGGTCCTTTCGAGACGTGTCCACTAATTCTGTGCGATGACGCTCGCCACATCGGGTGGCCGATCTCGAATCTTTCCGAAACTCTGCTTCCAAAACCGCGTCTAATAGGTAGGCTCCCCGTCTTCCATTACGACATAGGAAAACCTTTGCGAAAAGTCCGCTTTAGCTTCCCTGCGATTGCAGCCTTTGCGATTGGCACGTTGACCATCCCGGCTCTTGCCCAGCAAACCCTGCCGGAAGCGCCGTCGGCGATGTTGGTGGCGGAGACGTCGCCCCTTCCAACGCTGAACCTCGATCCGGAGGCGGCGCTGGAAAGCACGTCGGTCAATGACGCTTTTGATAGCGAGCAGGCGGACCAGCAGGCCACAAAACAGACAGACAAGAAGCCGAACCCCAATGCAGATGTGGATAAGAACGGCAATCCTATTCCGTTGAACCGTCAGCAGCCGCATCGCATTCTCGGCTTCATGCCGAACTTTCGGTCCGTTTCGGGCGGAGCCGTCGCCCATCCTCCGGGCTGGAAGTATAACTTCAAGATCGCAACGCGCCAGTCCTTCGACTACTCCTCTTTCATCTTCCTCGGCATCACTTCGCTGTCGGCGGAAGGCATCGACTCCCACCCGGTGCTGGGCAAAGGCATCGGCGGCTTCTATGCCTACACGTGGCGGGGCCTTCTGGACAAAACCGACGGCACCTACCTCGGCGCCTGGCTCCTGCCCAGCCTGCTGCACGAAGACACGCGCTACTATGCCATGGGCAATGAGCGTAGCGTTCCTATCCGCATCCTCTACGTCATGAGCCGGCAGGTCGTCACTCGCACCTACAGCCAACACCAGACGCCGAACATCGCCGGCCTCGGCGGCAAGGTGCTTACGCAGATCGTCTCGCGCCAGTATTACCCTACGGGCGCGACCAGCTTCCCCGTCCTTGCCACGAAATTCGCCTATTCCGCGATGCGAGATATTGCATTTACTTCCATCCGTGAGTTCTACCCTGACATTGCGGCGCATTACATTCGCAAACACCACGAAAAATTGGCCCAGCAGGCGGCGAAAGACGCGCAGGCCAACCCCTAGATACACGCAGGCCAAGTCCTGGATTCTGTGCCAAGCGAAGTTCGTGATCCGCATAAGATTCATGGCTGGAGCGATTTATCTAGGGGTCCCTTTCAGCGATGGTTCGCTCTGGTTTTAGGGCTGAAGGCCCGTCCCATACCAGCCTAGGGCGAAGCCCTAGGTACCATGCCAAAAGGACATTAGAGCGCTGAAGGCGCGACATATAGATGCCCGATCTGGAACTACATCAGAGCGGAAATGCTATGGCTGAAAGAAAGCAACTTTGCCCATTCGGCTTCGCTCAGGGCTCCGGCTGCGCATGCACTCCAGCCCTTTGGCTTACCAGCTAAGCCGCAAAAACGATATCGCCTGCCGCGGCAAGTCCGTGGATAGTTGAACGCTGCCGTCTTTTACATCGAACCACGTCGGGCTGGTGAGCGTTTGTAACTGGCCTGCGCTGCGCAGTGTGGCATATTGCTCCGGCGTTGGCTGCTGCGGTGAAACCATTGCCAGCCACACGGTATAGGCATTGCTGTGTGTCTGATCGATGCGGTAATGCTGCACCAGCACGCGGCGAATCCCCGCGGGAATTCCGGCTATGGTGACGGTGACGCCCGCAGGTTCGGCGGGCGTTTCTGCGTCGTGGTAGTTCCACAGCATGACGGCAGCTTCACGGCTGGATTTTGTTGCGAAGGCATCGACATCGGGAGCATCACGAACGCCCGTTGCAAGCAGTGTTTCGAGCGGAACGGCGCCCGTACTTGTGGTGCTGACGCGGTCGCCGGACATAAGACCAAACATGCGGAAGATGTTGAGGACCGGCTTGTCGACGCCGTTGGTAGCCAGTGAGCGGAAGCCCTCAAAGTAAGACTTGTCTTCGAACTCGAACGACCAGCTCAACATCGAGATCAGGTTGACGTTGTGACGGTCCTGGAGATCGAAGAGGGACTTGAAAGCTGTGGCTGTATACGCGGGATAAAGCGTGCCATTGCGATAGTTGTTGGCCGGGTTGACCTTCGACGAACAAGCCGCGCAGCCCTCGGGATCGGCCTCGCTGAGGATGATCGGGAGATGTGCGAAGCGTGGGTATTTCGCGATCAGCTCGAAGCCGCGGTTGACGTCGTTTAGCTCGGAGCGAATGCCCATCGTTACTTTGCCGTCGCGGATCGCGGGGCTGCCTTTGGCGTGGAAAGAGATGAAGTCCAGTGGGACTTTGTTGCTCGCACTGATGTGATCGAGGAAGCCGCGGAGGAAGTAATACGCATGGTCGCCGCGCGGACCGGTGGAAGCGGGGCCGCCGATCTTCGCCTCCGGCAGAGCAGCACGAACGCCCGCAGCGGCGAAGTCGTAGAGCTTGTAGTAGTCTTCGGGCGTGCTGTGCCAGTAGTCGATGTCAGGCTCGTTCCACACTTCGAAATACCACTGCGCCACGTTCGCTTTGCCGTAACGCTCGACCAGATGCGCCGTAACGACGCGCGCAAGTTCGCCCCACTTCGCATAGTCCTTTGGCGGGTTGTTGGACTTGCCGGATACGGTACTCGCCGGATAGTGGACCTGGTACGGCTCATGGCGATTGGGCAAGTCTGCGGCGAGAGCTTCGGGCATGAATCCGAGCTCGACCATCGGACGAACGCCGGCGGCTTTGTACGCATCGAAGATGCCGTCGAGAATCTTGAAATCGTAAGCCGGCTTGCCGTTGGCGTCTTCGCTGTAGACGTTGCTGGAACTCCATTTGAGCTCGGGTTTGCCATCGCCGGAGGTGAGCAGGTGATGCGCACGGATGTACACCGGGACGGGCGCGAGGTTGTGCAGTTCGGTGAGCAGTTCTCTGCCGTGCACCATGGTCGTATAGTTCGATTCGTCGTAGCCGAACCAACTGTAGATCGGCTTGTATACACCGGTTGGTTTTGCGAGATCGACGTGAATAACAACCGGCGGCGCATTTTGCGCGCAGGCTACCACCGAGAGGCCAAATACTGCTATCGCGAGATGTTTCAACCGCGCCACCTAATTTGCCGCCACGTTCTGCGCCTTCAACCATGCGTAGAGCGGCGCGAAATAATCGAGCATGGGTTGCGCGTCGAGGTGGTCTTCGCCGGTCATTTCTTTCAGCGTCATTTGCCACGGTTGGGACTGGCCGGCTTCCAGCATCGTTCGAAGCTTTGCGCCGGCCTCCTTGGAGCCGTAGAACGTGCAGCGGTTCAGCGGGCCTTTGTACCCGCTGGCATCGCACATCGCTTTGAAGAACTGGAACTGATAAATGCGCGCGAGGAAGTAGCGCGCGTACGGGACGTTGGTGGGAATGTGGTTCTTGGCACCGGGGTCAAAGTCCGCTTCGGTCCGCTCGACCGGAGGCACGACTCCCTGATACTTCGCGCGCAACGCCCACCATGCCTTGTTGTAGTCGGCGGGTTTGGTTTCGCCGGAGAAAACCTGCCAGCGCCACTTGTCGAGGGCCAGGCCGAAGGGCAGGAAGGCAATCTTATCGAGCGCCGTGCGCAGCTGCAGTGGAATGTCGGCTTCGGCAGGCGGCTCGGCGTCGATGAGTTTCAGGCGCTTGAGATACGCGGGCGTGATGGCGAGCGCGATGGAGTCGCCAATGGCCTCATGAAAGCCATCGTTCGCGCCGTTGCGGAAGAGCATCGGCTGCTGGTTGTAGGCGCGCTGGTAGAAGTTGTGGCCAAGTTCGTGATGCACGGTCGTGAAGTAATCCTCGTTGACCTGTATGCACATCTTGACGCGCAAGTCCTGCACGTTGTCGATGTCCCAGGCGCTGGCGTGGCAGACGACTTCCGCATCGCGCGGATGCACGAATTGCGAGCGCTGCCAAAAGGTGTCGGGGAGCTTGGGGAAGCCGAGCGAGACGAAGAAATTTTCGCCGTAGTGGACCATGTCTTTAGCGGCAGCGAGCTGCGAGGCGTGCATCTGGTCTGTATTGCGAAAGCGATCACCACAGTCCAGATCAGAAAGCCCGTTCATACCGTTGTTCCGAAGCTGATCACACTGGACGCTCATGCGGGCAGCAGCATCCTTTTCCCCTATTTGTTTTTCGAGCGCGGCCTGCAGATCGTACATTTTGAAGCCGGTGAGCCTGGGGTCGGTAGGAGCGACGATGTCGTAAATGTTGCCCCACTCCTGTGCCCACATGTTGCCAAGAAGATGTGCAGGGATCATGCCGTCCGGACGGTCGGCAGCAGCGCCATATTTTTCGATGAGCTTGTGGCGGACGTAAGTGTGGAGCTCACGATAGAGCGGCTCCAACTGCACCCAGGCGCGGTCGAGTTCGGCGGAGAACTCCGCGGGTGTCATGTCGTAGCCCGCGCGCCACAACTCGCCTGTGTCCTTGTAGCCGAGCTCACGGGCCCCGATGTTTTCGAGCTCGACTTCGCGGGCGTACTTGTCGTGCATGGGAGCGCCGATGGCATGCCAGCCGATCCAGAGTTTCTTCAGTTCCTCGGGGTCGCGGGACTTCGCCATGATGTTGGAGATATCGTCAATGCCCATGCAGGCCGAGGAATCCGCGGCGGCCGGCGGCGGGCAGTATTTTCCTTTGCCATACATGCCGGTGAGCTGCGAAGCAATGGTGGTTTGTTCGGCAAGCAGCTTGGGATCTTTGGGCGCAGCCGGGGCGTTGATTTGCAGCAGCATCATCTGACGGCGCAAGGCGGCAGGGAGGGCGAGTTTATCGAAGCGGTGCGATGCCGCCACCAGCTCGAGCGTGCGCGATTCGACTTGCTGGTTGACGAGCGCATCGAGCGCTTCGGTGTCGTCCGTGATGTGGGTTTCACCGACCCAGTCTGCGCGCTGCGCTTGCGACGTCAGCGTCAGCAGCTCGGCGTTCGCGTTGTCGAGAAACGCCTTGGCTTCGGCGACCGTGGGCGGTCCGGCGGGCGTTTGCGCGAGCGCGAAGAGCGGAAAGGCGAAAGCGAAGACGAGAGCAAGCGAACGAAAGCGCATAGGCCGCAAGTGTATCGCGCGATGCGAGGCGCACGCTAGAACTTATGAAACATGAAGAATGCGCCGGCGACCAGGCAGCCGAATGCGGCGAAGTGGTTCCACTGCAGCTTGTCGCCGAAGTAAAAGACGCTGAATACGCCGAAGACGCTGAGCGTGATGATTTCCTGAATGACCTTAAGCTGGTCGGGCGAGAAAGTTTTCGAGCCGATGCGGTTCGCGGGAACCTGCAGGCAATACTCGAAGAGCGCGATGCCCCAACTGATGAGGATGACCTTCCAGAGCGGGACGGTCTTGAATTTGAGGTGGCCGTACCAGGCGAAGGTCATGAAAATGTTCGAACCGATGAGCAGAAGAATTGTCCACATGCCGAGTTGGATGCGGCTCGCTAAACTGATTGTGCATGTCGATTGCCGAAAATCTCGAACGGGTGCGGAATGAAGTTGCGGATGCCTGCGCCCGGGCCGGCCGCGATGTGGCAGCCGTAGCACTGATGGCGGTGTCGAAGGTGCATCCGGCGGAGGCGATCGTTGAGGCGCACGCTGCCGGGCAGCGGCTGTTCGGTGAGAATCGCGTGCAGGAGATGCAGTCAAAGTTTGCGGCTGTCAGCGGGCTCGATGGAATTGAGCTGCACCTGATTGGTCCGCTGCAGAACAACAAGACGTCCAAGGCAGCAGAGATTTTCGATGCGGTGGATACGCTCGATTCTCTCAAGACGGCCGAGCGGTTGAACACCGCTGCCGGGGCGCTCGGCAAGGTGTTGCCGGTGCTGATCGAGGTGAAGCTGTCGCATGAGGAGTCGAAGCATGGGATTGCTCCGGGCTCGCTTGCGGAGTTGCTGGAGGCGATTGCGCCGCTGTCGTTTATTGCAGCGCGGGGATTGATGACGGTTCCTCCCTGGAGCGAGGATGCGGAGACGGCGCGGCCTTATTTTCAGCAGTTGCGGCGCCTGCGCGATGAGCATGTCGCGAGCTTTCCGCAGTTGACGCAGCTTTCGATGGGGATGTCCGGGGATTTTCGCGTGGCGATTGAGGAAGGGTCGACGACAGTACGGATCGGGACGGCGATTTTTGGGAAGAGGATTTTCGCGTGAGCCGATAGGCAGAGGCAGTTGCTATTGCCCTTCTTGTTGTCATCCCCGAAGGGGATCTGCTTTTTCGCCTTTGTCGTTGCTGTTGTTGTTGCCGTTGTCGTTGCCGTTGTCGTTGCCGTTGCCCCTGAGATAGGTCCGGGCTTCAGCCCGGACATTAAGCCCCGCCACCAGATGGGGCTTCAGCCCCCGGGACACGGTTCTAAAGCGGCAGATTAGCTTTTCTTGTTCCGTAGCGCTGCGCGTGATCCCCTACCCACCACCCCAACGCTGTCATCCAGAGCGAAGGCTTGCGTACTTTGCACGCCACCGCCGAAGAGCTTGTCCCGAGCGCTAAAGCGCGCGTTTGTGGTGGCGTTTATTGTCCGGGCTGAAGCCCGGACCTATCTCAGGAACAACCGCAACGACAGGCGCAGGCGCGACCGCAACGACAGCCGCGACAGCAACGGCGAGAAGCAGATCCCCTTCGGGGATGACAACAAGAAAGACAACAGCAACGACAACGGCAACAGCAACGGCGAGAAGCAGATCCCCTTCGGGGATGACAACAAGAAGGGCAACAACAAGAAAGACAACAGCGTGAATCCCCGTCAAGACTCGCTACTTCGGCAGCCCGTCAACCTTCGCCCCTGCGCCGATTTTGAAGGCATCACCCTCGTCGGGCTTTACCGTTACATCATCGAACTTTACGTGCGCATAGCCGATCGTCATGCCGACCTTCGCGGAAATGTGGACATTCTTTAGCGTGAGGCCGGTGACCGGAGACTCAGGGAGGCCGACGATGACGCCCGCCGTCGCTCCACCGCTTGCCGTCACGTTTTCGATGGAGATGTCGTGAAAGTGCGGCGTCAGGCGCGTCACGGGCTCGCTGGCGACGTCACCTTCGGGCAGCACCTTGGGGTAGTACTCGCTGATGAGGATGGCGGTTTTCACGTCGACCATATCGATGTCTTTGAACGAGATGTTCGAAACATCGTTGCCGCGGTCGCGGTTGGCCTTGATGCGGATGCCCTGGTCGGTGCCCTTGAAGTGGATGCGCTCGGCATGGATGTTCTGCGCACCACCCGCAACCTCGCTGCCGATAGACAGGCCGTGACCGTTCTCAAACGTGCAGTCGGTGATGGTGATGTTTTTTGACGGCGCATCGGGACCGGGGGAGTTGATCGCGCCGGACTTGATGGCGATGTTGTCGTCGCCCGTGCTCGCGAACAGGTGGTCGATGATGATGTTCGACGAGCTGAAGGGATCGATGGCGTCGGTGTTGGGCGAGTGCGGCGCGAGCACGCGCAGGTTGCGGAACTGGAGGTCGTCGGCGTAGTAGGGCACGATCTGCCAGAAGCCCGAGTTCTGCACGGTGATGTCTTCGACGCGGATGTGTTTGGAATGGTCGAAGACGATGCCCATGGGCCGCGGATGGTCGGTGCCGAGCACGCCGGAGTCCTTGACGCCGCGCACATACTCCCACCAGATATGGCCGTTGCCGTCGATCGTGCCGCCGCCGGTGATGGTGATGTTTTCTGCGTTGGTCGCACCCAGCAGCGGCATCACGGTGTCGTGACGCGCGAAGGTGGTGTGGCCGTAGTCTTCACGGTCGGGCGAGCCGAGCAGCGTGGCGCCCTTGTCGACGAAAAGTGTCAGGTTCGACTTCAGCACCAGCGGGCCGGTAATGAAGGTGCCGCCGGAGATCTTCACCGTCCCGCCGCCGCCCTTGGATGTGCAGGCGTCGATGGCTTTCTGGATGGCTGCCGTGTCCTTGGTGACGCCGTCGCCCTTGGCGCCGAACTCATGGACGTTGCACGTCATTCCTGTGCCGCCGGGCAGCGCCCACGCGGTTGGCGCCATTGCCAATGCTGCTACACCTGCCAAAATTGCGAGACGCATCGTTCACCTCAAAGAAATCTGTCAGACAGCATCCTACGCACTGGCACCCTCACCTGTCACTCGCAATCGGCGCTGGTAGGCTAGTCATAGCCTTCATGACGATCACGTACGAATTCACTGAGTCGGACTATGTGGAAGCCCAGCGCATGCATGCGTGGCGTAGATACAGTCCACGAACTGCAAGTTTCTTCATGCGCTGGAATCCGATAATAGGGCTTCTCCCGCTCGCCTTCGGATTGTGGTTGTTCTATATGCACTGGAGCAAATGGTCGGCTTGGGCAGAGACTATCCTCGGGCTTTACTGCATACTCGGAGCGCCCATCACCAAAGCATTACTGCGACGCCGTTATAAAAGAACGCGCATCGGTGCGAGCCAGTTGACCCTTCGCTTCGAAGACGACGCCCTGTATTCGGATTGTGCGGACACCAGTTCGTCGCGCATTGAGTACGCTACTTTCAAAAGCGTTCGTGAAACAAAGGAATTTGTCATGATTTATCTCGCGCCTGCCGTCTTCATCGCAGTGCCGCGACGCGTTCTGACAGGAGATCAGGAGTCGCAACTTCTTACGTTTCTCGCCGGAAAGATCTCGCCGACGCAGAGTAAGGCATAACTGCCAAATCAACTGCGTTCGTAGTGGAAGTGCAGTTCCTGCTCGCTGGGGATGGGAACGCCGTTGCGAGTAGCGGGCGCGAACGACCATTGCTTCACGGTGGCGATCACCACGTCGTCGATGGGCTGGCCGAGGCCGTGCATCAGCTTGAGGTCAGTGATTTTGCCGTGTTCGTCGATCACCGCGTCGAGGATGACGTCGCTGCTGGTGCCGCGCGGCAGGCTGGAGAGGCTGGGTTTGGGGTAGGGGAAGTAGGTTTGCTGCGCGATCTTGATATCGCCTTCGCCGATGCCGTTGTTGGTGGCGTTTCCGGTTCCCTCTTCGGCGGCCGGGGCTGCCGGCGGTTTCGGTTTGGCAACGGGCGCAGTCAGAGCGGCATGCGATGTGTCGATTTTCAGCTTGACGGGAGCCTTTTCAGGGATGTCGCTGACGGCGTGTGGAGGGCTGCCGGCGGCGTAGTAGGTGAGCATCGTTAGGCCGTGGGACGTGCCGGGAAGTTTGAACGGCGCGATGTGGGACCGGTGCAGGACGCCGAAGGCGAGGAACAGCACGACCGCGTGGACCAGCGTCGAGATCAATGTGCTTCGCGAGCGGAAGAGCGTCGCTTTGAGCTGGGCTGCGGTGAGACGGTTAGAGATCTTCATGTCGCCTCGTACCTCGGAGTTTCACCTTAGTACATGTTAGACGATGCCCGCAGCCGATTCGTCCGCAGCAGCTGCGGGGCGATCTCCGGACGGGCGGTTGTGGGCGGGGATATATCCTGTAATCACACCCACAGGTTGGTTGGGCGCGCAGATGTTCCGCACGGAGGACTCTCGTGGACGCTCTTACGCTGCACCGCCTACACTTCGCTTTCACCATTACGTATCACTACCTCTTTCCGCAGCTTACGATGGGCCTCGCGCTGCTGATCGTGGTGTTGAAGACGATTGCGCTGAAGACAAATGACGAACGCTACGAGGACTCCGCGCGCTTCTGGGCGAGGATTTTTGCGGTCAATTTTCTGCTCGGAGTTGTGACCGGGATTCCGATGGAGTTTCAGTTCGGCACCAACTGGTCGGAGTTTTCGCGCAGGACCGGCGGCGTGATCGGCATGCCGTTGGCGATGGAAGGCGTGTTCTCGTTCTTCCTCGAATCCTCATTCCTGGGGCTGTTTCTGTTTGGACAGAAACGGATGTCGCGGTGGGCACACTGGGGAACAGCGGTTATGGTCTTCCTCGGGTCGTGGATCTCCGGGTATTTCATCATCGTGGCGAACGCGTTCATGCAGCATCCGGTGGCTTACACCGTATTGCCGAATGGCCTCTACGAAGTGGCGAGCTTCTGGGGACTTCTGGCGAATCCATGGGCTTTGCTGGAGTACGCGCACACCATGTGCGCCGCAGTGGTGACCGCGTCGTTCGTGATGTCGTCGGTCGGGGCGCTGTATCTGCTGCAGGAGCGCAAAGGCGACTTCGGGCGGATCTTTCTTAAGGTCGGCGTGGTGGCCGGCATCGTGTCGTGCATCGCGCAGATCTTTCCTACCGGCGATCTCCACGGTAAATACATGGCAAAGAACCAGCCTGTAGCCGTCGCTGCGATGGAAGGCCTGTTTCACACCGAAAAGGGCGCACCGATGGTCGTGATGGGCCAGCCCAACTATGAGACCCAGCAGATCGATAATCCGATCGCCGTCAACAAAGTGCTGAGCTTCCTGATCTACGGGACAACAGCGGCGGAAGTGCAGGGGCTGGACGCGTATCCGCGTGACCAGTGGCCTTCGACGCTGCCATTGCTGTTCTACAGCTACCACATCATGGCGGGACTCGGAACGTACTTCGCAGCGCTGATGGCTGTCGCAGGATTCCTGTTGTGGCGCGGACGGCTGTATGTTTCCCGATGGCTGCTGTGGTTCCTTTTGCTGAGTTGGCCGCTGCCGTATATCGCCACCACCGCGGGATGGATGACCGCGGAAATTGGCCGTCAGCCGTGGCTGGTGTACGGGCTGATTCGAACCTCGGAAGGCGCTTCGAAGCACGTTGGCGCGGAGACGAGTCTCTTCTCGCTGCTTGGATTTCTGGGGCTGTACTCGGTGCTGTCAATCCTGTGGACGGTGCTGGTGTACAACTTCATCCAGAAGGGCCCGCAGAGCCCATCGGACAACACAACCGGACCGAGCCTTACGGGCATATAGGAGAGCGCGATGGGAACACTCTGGTTCTGGATTGTGGCCGCAATGCTGGCGGCGTATGTCGTGCTCGATGGCTTCGATCTGGGCGTCGGCATCGTCTACCTCTTTGTCGCCAAGAGCGAAGATGAGCGCCAGCAGGCGCTGCGCGCGATTGGGCCGGTGTGGGACGGCAACGAGGTGTGGCTGCTGGCGGCCGGCGGCACGCTGTTCTTTGCGTTTCCACTGCTGTACGCGTCGTCGTTCAGCGGATTTTATCTGCCGCTCATGATCGTGCTGTGGCTGCTGATCCTGCGCGGCATCAGCGTTGAGTTGCGCGGCCATTCGCATGAGCCGTTGTGGCGGACGTTCTTCGACGGTGTGTTCGCGTTTTCGAGCGCGATGCTGGCGATCTTCTTTGGAGCGGCGCTGGCGAATGTTGTGCGGGGCGTTCCGCTTGGCGCCGACAATTACTTCTTTCTGCCACTGTGGACCGACTGGCTGACCGGGCCGAAGCCGGGGATTCTGGACTGGTACACGGTGACCGGTGGTGTGCTGGCGCTGCTCGCGCTGGGGCTGCATGGAGCCCTGTATCTCGCGCTCAAGACAGAAAACGGACTGGAGCGCAGGGCACGAGCCTGTGCGCGGCGGCTGTGGCCGGCGGTGCTCGTCGTAACGCTGATCAGCTTGCCGGCAACAGTGATCGCGCGGCCGAACTCGCTCGACAATTACCGCACGCATCCGATTGCGTTCCTGGTGCCGGTCCTGGTGGTTGCGAGCCTTATTGCAAGCTTCATCTTTGTGCGGCACCGCTCCACGCTGCCGGGGTTTCTGGCGTCATGCGTTTATCTGGCCGCGATGATGGTTGGCGCGGCGGCTGGGCTCTTCCCGGTTCTGCTGCCGTCGATTGGCGGCGCCGGGCCAGACCTGACGATTGCAAACTGTCTCGCCGGGCCGCATACATTGCGCGTCGGCATCGTGTGGTGGACGTTTGGAACCATGCTCGCGATCATGTACTTCTGCATCACCTACTGGCTATTTCGCGGCAAGGTAGCGAAGCAGGCAGAAGGGTATGGACACTAGTGTGGTGAGTCAATACGTTCGTTGCTCTACGAATCGGGCTTTCAGCCCTGGGCTAGTGGAACGAATACGGACGCACCACCGTAACACTCGCCACGCCGCCACAAATCTGTCATCCTGAGCGGAGGCTCGCGGCCTCATGCGAGCCGTAGCCGAAGGACCTGCAGAGTTGCCTGCATTACCGCAGCAGTTTGCCCCGTTCAACCCACAGAAGGCCTGAGTATCGGTTAAACGGGGCGCAAAATTTTACGAGTACGATCCGCGTGGCAGGTCCTTCGGCTGCGACTCGCAAAAGCGCGAGCCTCCGCTCAGGATGACACATTTGTTAGTAAGTGAGCGGCAGGCAAAAGCGTCCGCCGGGAGCTACGACCGCTATGTCTGTTTATCCCTAGAAAGACAGTACTACACGCCTTTATTCAGCCTCACAGCCACAGGAACTTTGCTCTGCCGACTACTCCCACTCAATCGTCCCGGGCGGCTTCGACGTGATGTCGTAGACGACGCGGTTGATGCCGCGGACCTCGCTGACGATGCGGCTGGAGATGGTGCGAAGAACTTCATAAGGAAGCGCGGCCCAGTCGGCCGTCATGCCGTCTTCGCTTTCGACGGCGCGGATAGCGCAGGTGTAAGCATAGGTGCGCTGGTCGCCCATGACGCCGACGGTCTTGATGGGGAGAAGCACAGCAAAGCTTTGCCAGACCTTGCGGTAAAGTCCTGCGCGCTTGATCTCGTCGACGCAGATGGCGTCGGCTTCCTGCAGGATCGCCACGCGCTCCGGAGTAACTTCGCCGAGGATGCGGACCGCGAGGCCGGGGCCGGGGAAAGGCTGTCGCTCCAGAATTTCTTCCGGCATGTTCAGGTCGCGGCCGATGCGGCGGACTTCGTCTTTGAACAGATCGCGCAACGGCTCGATCAGTTTGAGCTTCATGTCCGCAGGCAGGCCGCCGACGTTGTGGTGACTCTTGATCACGTGCGAAGGCCCGTGAACGCTGGCGGATTCGATCACGTCGGGATAGAGCGTGCCCTGGACGAGCCACGCTACTTCCTCTCCGGATGATTTTTCCGCTTCGAAAATTTTCTTCGCTTCGTCGTCGAACACTGCGATGAACTCGTTGCCGATGGCCTTGCGCTTTTGTTCCGGGTCGGTGACGCCGGCGAGCTTCGCGAGGAAACGCGCGCTGGAATCAACAGCGACGACGTTGAGGCCGAGGCCTTCGCGCATGGCGGTCTGCACCTTGGCGAACTCGTCTTTGCGCAGAACGCCGTTGTTGACGAAGATGCAGGTCAGCCGGTCGCCGATGGCGCGCGCGACGAGGACGGCAGCGACGCTGGAATCAACACCGCCAGAAAGGCCACAGATCGCATGGCCGGTCTCGCCGACCTGCGCGCGGATTTTCGCAACAGTGGAGTTGATGAAGTGCGCGGGCGTCCAGGTCTGTTCGGCGCCGCAGATGCCGACGACGAAGTTCTTCAACAGCTCCATGCCGTGTTTGGTGTGGGCGACTTCGGGGTGAAACTGCACGGCCCACATGCGGCGGGATTCGTCGGCAATACCAGCGATGGCATTGGCGGTTTTTGCGGTGATGCGAAAGCCGGCCGGGAGAGTTTCGGCGTGGTCGCCGTGGGACATCCAGACTTCGAGCTTGTCGGGCAGGCCATGGAACAGCTCGATGGGATCGACGATCTCCACCTCTGCATGGCCGTACTCGTGCGCCGTGCCGGGGACGACTTTGCCACCGAGATGGTGCGCCATGAACTGCAGGCCATAACAGATGCCGAGGATGGGCAAGCCAACATCAAGGATGGCGGGATCGGCCTTGGGCGCGTCAACGTCATACACGCTCGACGGACCGCCGGAAAGGATGAGGCCCCGGGGCTGGAGCGCGAGGATTCTGTCCAGCGGCGCCGTGCATGGCAGCACGACGGAGAAGACGTTGAACTCGCGAATGCGGCGCGCGATCAACTGTGTATATTGCGATCCGAAGTCGAGGATGACGATGGTTGAGGTGTCGGGCGCGTTCACAAGGCTAGTGTAAATGTAGTCTTGGATCAGGCTTCTTCGGAGGATTTGTTCATGCGATTCATTGTCGTGCTTCTGCTTTCCGCGACCACGGCTTGCGCACAGGAAAGCCGTCTGTGGGCACCGCTGAAAACGTACTCCGACCCTGCGCGGGGCGTGAGCTTTCAATATCCGGCGAGTTGGGAGGCTGCGACCCAGTTCGGTTATAACCCTGGTGCGTTGAGTACCGACGAGACGAAGCTTGTTGCGGGATTTGGCTTCGTCATCGAGCAAGGCCAGGGTAAGCGGATAGACATCGTGGATGGAAATGCCTTTGTCGAGGGGTTCGGCATTGTTTATTCCGCAGTGCCCGCTAACAACGCAACGGCGTGCGACGGCGTGGCCAGAAAGCTTCTGGATGATCAACCGTCAGGAAAGACGAAGCACGTTAAATTCGGTGGAATAACGTATGCGACATACGACGGCTCTCAAGCAGGGATGAATCAGCCGACCGAGGGCACTTTGTACGCGACATTTCGAAGAGGCACTTGCTTCCTGTTTGAAACGGACGAGGCGACGGTCACGATGGCCGTGTTTGATGAAGACGATGTCAGCACGCGGACGGCCGTCGCCATCAAGCCTTCACGGAGCATTTCCACCCATCTTCTGGATGTGATGAAGTCCGTGCGCATCCGGTAACGCGAGGTTTAGCTGGGGTCTTTCTGGCGCGTGCTTGAAACGCCGCCCATAATGCCGGCGCCGAGAATCAGCAGGACGCAGGCAATAATCCACTTCTCTGGCATGTGGACGAGATGCGCGACGTACACCAGACCGCCGATCAGGATGAGGGTCCCAATAGTGTAGATAGCAAATGACATGTCGTACTTCCTCCGGGCAGCAAATGAAAACCGTTGCAGCTTGTACGATGCATTTTCCTGGCAGGTGGAGAAAAAAAAATTAGCGCGCGTCGTATTCCCGACATAAGGCCAGGCTGACGGCCATCCGGACGACGTGGAAATAGTCTGAAAAGAGCACGTAGAGCAGCACGACGCCGGCCCACCAGACCTGAAGGAAACCGGCGCTGGTATAGCTCTCGAACGGCAGCGGTGTTGACGAGAAAACCAGCGCCAGCACGATCAGGGAGACCTTGACGATGCCCATCACGAGGTTGATTTCGATCAGCTTGCCACGCATCGGGCCAAGGCGTGTGGCTGCGCGGATGGCTTCCCAGGGGCTCAGATTGTGCAGCGTGGCGAGCATGGGAGCGATGCTCAGCACCCAGTTCGTCAGCGCCCACGCGATAAAGATCAGCAGGGTTGCCGCGATGATCAGCGTGAAATAGAGGACGAGGTTGGGCTCCTCTCCGCGAGCCGTGGGAGCTGTGACGGTTGCGGCTCCCGCCCACAGGACCGTCCGCAGCCACAGTAAGACGGTCGCGGTGAGAAAGGCGATGCGCAGCGCACCGAGAACAAGCAGCGCGACGCGGCGAGGCGGGAGCGAAGGGTCCATGCGGCGAAGCACCGCGGTGCGTCCGAACGCCGCGACGATCACCCACGCGGCCAGGAGCAGCGGTACCAGCCAGGCAGCGGTGTGCTGCATCGGCGGCAGCAGTTGCGAGCCCGCGAAGGCGATGTGTTGCGCCGCTGCGAAGGGGTCGGTGACGGTGATGCGGGCGAGGCCGAGGCGGGCGGGATCGGCCGTGCCGCCGGTTGCGTCGAGCCAGATGCGCCAGGCGCAGGTCGCGATCAGCCACAGGGAGGGCAAGCCGATCACCCAGCGCCACAGCACTTCGATCGCTGTGAGCGACGGCCGCTTCCACACCGAGACCATCACATGCACGAACGACTGCGTCCCCCGCACCTCCGCACCCGCGCGCACGATTTCGGCGGGGTGAGGCTGCGGCATTGCTTTGCTTCTCACGTTACTTGACGACCAGGTTGACCAGCTTGCCCTTCACGACGATGGTCTTGACGACCGTTTTTCCGGCGATGCGGGCGGAGACTTTCTCGTCAGCAAAGGCAGCGGACTTGATCGTCTCGTCGTCAGCGTCCGCATCAACCTTGATGACCGTAACAAGCTTGCCGTTGGCCTGCACAGGGATCTCGATTTCGCTTTCGCGAACGAGTTCGGGGTCGGCTTCCGGCCACCGGGCGCGCAGGATATTTCCTTCATAGCCTGCGCGCTCCCAGAGTTCCGCGGCCAGAAATGGGGCGAACGGCGCGAGCAGCAAACTAAGAATGCAAAAAACGCTGGCTACTGTGTGCGGCGGAATCTCCCCCGAATCCATCGCTGGCTCGGCAGTGGAAATTTCGTTCACCAGGATCATGATCGCGGCGATGGACGTGTTGAAGTGCCACCGGCCCTGGAAGTCTTCGGTGATCTTTGCGATCGTCTGGTGCGCCTTGCGAAGCAAGGCGTCTCCGGCGGGAGTCGATACGCCAGGTTGATCGGAGCCGGTGACATCTGCATACTTCATGGACAGGCGGTATACCCTCGCAAGAAAGCGAGAGACGCCGGCAACGCCATCTTCCTGCCAGTCGAGATCGCGGTCGGGCGGTGCGGCGAAGAGCGCGTAGATGCGCGTGGCGTCAACACCGAACTTGTCGATCATGTCGTCGGGCGCGATGACGTTGCCCTTGTTCTTGGACATCTTCGCGCCATCTTTGATGACCATGCCCTGCGTGAAGAGGCGCGTTGCGGGCTCGCTGTTGTCGATCATGCCGAGGTCGCGCATCACCTTGGTCCAGAAACGCGAGTAGATCAGGTGCAGGATCGCATGCTCGACGCCGCCGATGTACTGGTCGATGGGAAACCAGTAGTTGGCCTTCGCAGAGTCGAACGGAGCGGTGGAGTTTCGGGCGTCGGTGTAGCGGTAGAAGTACCAGCTGGAGTCGACGAAGGTGTCCATCGTGTCGGTCTCGCGGCGTGCGGGCTCACCGCATTTCGGACACGCGACATTCACAAAATCGGGCACCTTGCCAAGCGGCGAGCCGCCCTCCTGCGTGATCTCGATCTTCTCGGGCAGCAACACGGGGAGCTGGTCTTCCGGCACCGGAACGATGCCGCAGGTCTTGCAATACACCATCGGGATCGGCGTGCCCCAGTAGCGCTGGCGGCTGACGCCCCAGTCCTTGAGGCGATACGTCGTGGTCTTTTTGCCGAAGCCGTTCTGCTCGGCGTGGCGCGTCATTTTCTCCTGCGCTTCGAGCGCGGCTTCGCCGGTCCACTCGCCGGAGTCGATGAGGACAGCCTCGTCTTCACCGATGTACGGCAGCGGCAGGTCGTCGGTGTCAACGTTCGGCGCGACGACGCGCTTTATCGGCAGGCCATACTTCTGCGCGAATTCAAAGTCGCGCTCGTCGTGACCGGGGACGCTCATGATCGCGCCCGTACCGTAGTCGGCGAGAATGTAATTCGCGACCCAGATGGGGATGCGCTCGCCATTGAACGGATTGATCGCGCTGCGTCCGGTGGAGACGCCGTGCTTTTCGATGTTGCCGATGTCGCCGGTCTCGCGCGCGGCCTTTTGCTGGGCGAGCATTTCGTCGACGGCAGGTTTCAGCTCCTCGTCAAAGCTCGCCCAGTGCTGGATGAGCGGATGCTGCGGCGCGAGCTGGATGGAGGTCGCACCGAAGATGGTGTCGATGCGCGTGGTGAAGACCGTCACCGTCATGTCATCGGTGCACTTGTCGACAGCGAAGTCGACTTCGGCGCCCTCGCTGCGGCCGATCCAATTCCGCTGCATCGTTCGGACTTTTTCGGGCCAGCCAGGCATCGAGTCGAGGCCGTCGAGCAGCTCGTCGGCGTACTTCGTGATGCGGAAAAACCACTGCTCCAGCTCGCGCTGCTCGACGATCTGGTCTTCGTGACGCCAGCAGCAACCACCGACGACCTGCTCGTTGGCCAATACCGTGGCGCATTGCGGACACCAGTTCACCTTGCTCGATTTGCGATAGGCGAGGCCCTTCTCGTACATCTTCAGGAAGAACCACTGGTTCCAGCGGTAGTAGTCGGGCAGGCAGGTGGCGATTTCCGTGCCGGCCCAGTCGTAGCTGAAGCCGAGGCGGCGCATCTGCACGCGCATGGCGGCGATGTTCGAGAGCGTCCACTCGCGCGGCGGCGTATTGTTTTTGAGCGCGGCGTTTTCGGCGGGCAGACCAAATGCGTCCCAGCCCATGGGGTGCAGGACGTTGTAACCGCGCATCCACATAAAACGCGCCAGCGCGTCGCCGATGGAGTAGTTGCGGACGTGCCCGATGTGCAGCGCGCCGCTGGGGTACGGCAGCATCTCTATGCAATAGAACTTGGGCTTGCCTGTGGAATGTTCTTCGGCGGCGTAGAGCGCAGGATCGGCGTCCCAGCGGGCTTGCCACTTGGGTTCGATATCTGCGGGGTTGTAACGGGCCGCGTCCGGACGCGGTGCTTCGGTTGTTTCGTTCTCTGGCATAGACTTCCATTGTAAAGAAGACGTCAAGCGGGCCGCGATTCCGAGTTCCGATGCGTGATGGCAAAGGAGAAAAACATGATTGCTTCCGGCAAGATGGTAGGTTTCATCCCGACGACGGATTACGACCGTTCGCGGGCTTTCTATGAGGGCAAACTGGGATTTGAGTTTGTGAGCCTCGATCAGTTCGCCATGGTGATGACGGTCGGCGGCCACATGGTGCGCATCGTCAAGATGCCTTTTACACCGTCACCGGCGACCATTCTGGGATGGGAAGTTGCGGACGTTCCTGCCGTTGCGCAGTGGCTTAGTAGCCGCGGCGTCGCGACGGAAAAGTATCCGTGGGTGCAGGACAAGGAACTCGGTGTCTGGGTCACGCCCGCCGGAAATTCCGTGGCGTGGTTCAAGGACCCGGACCAGAATGTGCTGTCCATCAGTTCGCACTGATTTCTGCACATCACTTGATCGGCTCAAAAGATGCCGCCGTTTCCATGACGCGCAAATCGTCTACGGCTTGTCTGCTGAAACGACAGTCGTTACCGTATTGCGCTCTTCCGTTTTGTATCCCTCTGGCGGTGTAAACAACGCCGGATCGGGTTCGCCGCGAGTGAGTTCGACTACCTCAACCGTCCATTTACCAAATCTCGGATCTTCATCCGTCTGCAGCAAGTCAATCCCCAGGTCCTTGGCCTCCCAACGCTCGTTGATGATTGTCATCGGCAAATCATTACCCTCTTCACCGGACGCAACGATGCGTGTTCTGCGCAAACCGGACGCTTCCACACCGGCGATATTTTTCGTAGCCAATGTTTCCTCTTTGGGCTTATTCGCTTGCGAGCGGCGCATCTGCGACCACTCCTGCAATTCGGCCAGTTCTTCAGGAGCTCGTCTAATGGGAGCACCTACACGAGATACCCGGAATAGTTGAACGACCCTCTGCGAACCCCCACCTACGTTCCAGTCAAGCTGCTTGACGCTGACGGTATCGAAGACATGCACATGCATCTGCGTACGGATTTGGCCATCATTATCCCGAAAACAATCCTGTATCGTATCGAACCGGGTCCTGCCCGACGAATCCCGCGCTTGATGCCCGATGGAGACGCTGCGAATCGTATTCCCATCCGCTAGTTTCTCCTCGAACGTCGTTTTCACTGTTGCGGTGAAAGGAGCGTTCCTTTTGGACGAAGGAGAGAAGAGCCTGGAGTTGTTGGTGCCGGGTGTACAAACCGGTGTTTCCTGCGCTAAAGCTACGCTTCCCAGCAATACGGCGGTCGCAACGACAACCACCAAACCGATCCTTGCCTTGATTCGCATGGTAGACCTCGATGGAATCCTGGATGCTGTAACGGCAGCAAGGTTATCAAAGTTGGGCGGCAAATGCAGCATTTCCACCGCCCCCGACGGCGTTGCCGAAGCCGCTGCTTTGCAATTGTTGTCGCTGCTTTTGCTGTTGTTTCTGAGATAGGCTCGGGCTTCAGCCCGGGCATTCTGGCCCACAACAGAAGCGCGCTTTAGCGCCTGGGACAAGCACTCTTTGAAACCGCCTCAAATCTTCGGCAGCGGATCCATCCGCGATGCATAGGCAGGCGCCGTATGAATATGCGGATAGTCCGCCCAGCCCTTCCGTACCGGATTGTTGACGATGTACAAAATCTGATTGCGGAGATCCTCTTCATCCGTCACGCGATGCGGGTGATACTTCTCCTGCCAAATCTCCCCTGTCACCTCTTTGCGAACGGCAAACGAAAATCCCCCCTTGATGAGCTGTGCACATCTTTCTATTGCCTGGTCGGGAGCGGGTGTGAGAACAGCGTGGACGTGATTCGGCATAACCACGAAAGCATGGAGCTGGAACTTGCCTGCATCGCGATAACGAAAGATGGTCTCGATGCATAATTCGGCAATCGCATCGCGTTGGAAGACGTTGCGGCGTTCGTAGGCCACGGTTGTGAGCGCATAGGTCTGAGGTTTCAGGCGCATCGCAAGGCTTGTCCCAGGCGCTAAAGCGCGCTTTTGAGCTAATCTCAGTACCCGGGCTGAAGCCCGGGCCTATCTCAGAAACAACGGCAACAGCAACAACAACAGCGAAAGCAAAAGGAGTTGCAATCGCGGAGCAACGCCTACGGCGCGAGCGGTACCACCGGCAGGCTGACATAACTCGCGGTCCCCGGCGTGTGCCAGATGCGTTGCGTTGCCTTCTGATAGTCACCAGACTTCGCGTCGAAGATATTCGGCACGAAGGTCTGCGGGTTGCGGTCGTAAAGCGGGAACAACGTCGATTGCACCTGCACCATGATCCGGTGGCCGCGCTGGAAGGTGTGGTTGACCATCGGGAGACCGAAGGTGAACTCGGCCGGCTCGTTGGGCGTGAGAGCGGAGGGGTGCTCGAAGCTGGTGCGGTAGCGGCCGCGGAAGATGTCGGTCGCCAGCGGAAGTTCGTAGCCGTTCATCTCGACCGGCGGCGCGACCCGCTCGGGATAGACGTCGATCAGCTTCACAACCCAGTCCGAATCTGTCCCGCTTGTAGACGCGAAGAGGTGCGCGACGGGTTCGCCCGAGAGCTTCATCGGCTCGGTGAGCGGCTCGGTCATGTAGGTGAGCACGTCGGGGCGGCCGTCGACGAAACGCTGGTCCATCAGCAGCCAGTTACCCCAGCCGGCGCCATCGTCGGTAGCGATGGGACGTGGACGGTATGGCACGGGCTTCGCGGGATCCGATACGTAATCGTCGAAACGCTTTTCCGGCGCGGCGGGGCCTGCGCCGTCGGTGGTCGGAGCGGTGAACGAGAGCGCGCCGTCGGGCTGCAGGAAGAGAGACTTCGTGGCGACAGGACAATCTTTCTCGCAGCTTGTGGGGAACTCTTTCAAGCGGTCCCAGTGGTCTTCGCCGGGGTTGTAGATCAGCACCGGCGGCGTGTCGGCCCTAGGTGAGCCGGGCTTCAAATACTGATTGAAGAACGGCAGCAGAATTTCTTTGCGCCAGTACAAGGCCGTGTCGGACGCCCAGGTGAAGGGGCCGAGCGTGCGGCCTTCGCGGTTGATCTGGCTGTGGCGCCACGGGCCCATGACGAGGTAGTTCATATTGTTCTTGCGGTCTTTGGGTTCAAGCGCCCGGTAGGAGTGGATGGCGCCCCACATGTCTTCCTGGTCCCACAGGCCCTGCTCCCACATGGTGGGAACGGTCTGCGGGATTCTAGCGATAAGTTTATCCAGCGCCTGGCTCTGCCAGAAGGCGTCGTACGCAGGATGCTGCTCGAAGGTATGCCAAAGCGGAAGCTGGTCCTGGCCCTGCGCGCGGGCGAAGTCTCCGGCAGAACCGGCGTGGAGATAGTTGCTGTACTCGTCGCGGCCTTCGCGCGGGACAGAAGCGCCGGCGCCGCGTTGCGTTGTTTGCCCTAGAAAGTAATCAAGGCTCACTTGGCGAAAAGCCCCGTAGTGAAACCAGTCGTCACCCATCCAGCCGTCGACCATAGGGCTTTCGGGCGCGGCGACCTTCAGCGCCGGGTGCGGATGCAGCAGCGCCATGACGACGGTGAAGCCCTCGTAGGAGGATCCGATCATGCCGACGCGGCCGTTCGATTCAGACACATTTTTCGTCAACCAGTCGATGGTGTCGTAGGCGTCGGTCGTGTCGTCTGCGCCGGTGGGGTTGAAGCCGGAGTTCACCGGAGGCGGCGTCATCAGGTAAGGACCTTCGGAACCGTACTTGCCGCGGACATCCTGGTAAACGCGAATGTAACCGGCCTCAACAAAGACTTCATCGGAAAGCGGCAACGCCTCGATCATGCGCGGCGAGCCGGACCGCACGGCGCGTCCCGCCGCGTTGTAGCAGGTGCGCGTCAACAGGATCGGAGCAGACTTTGCGCCCTTCGCCACCACGATCACCGTGTACAGCTTGACGCCATCACGCATGGGAATCATGGCGACACGCTTTTCAAAGTCGCTATCACGCGCGGGAGCTTTGAAGCCGGGTGTGAGGTCGTCGGCGACGGGCTTGTCCTGAGCGTAGATCCCAGAGCAGTAGATCCCAGAGAGAAAGAGGAGGGAAACAGAGATAGCAACGGCGCGGCGCAAGGTCTTCATAAGCACTTCCGATGGGCCCTGGCGGGCTGGTCCTTTGAATGCGCTCAGGATAGCATCGCCTGCTTTCTCCCGGCATCGTCCACGATGGAGCCCGCTGCAACAGCACATTCTTGAGGGGATTGCCAGTAAGGAATGACCTGGTAACCCAATTTCTACAAACTTTAGTCACATTTTTATGGCGCACAGACCGAACTTGCGAGTAATCTTTAGTCTGTATTTTGTCAATCCCACTTTTAGGTGACCGTCATGCGCGTCCTTGCCTCACTTTCTCTCATTGGAGCTTTAGCGTTGTTTCCTGTTGCATCACGGGCGACAACCTTTACGGACGGCTTCAACGCAGCCTCGAACGTTCAACTCACTGTGACGACAGCAGGAAACTTCAGCACGATCGGCGGCACGAACGTCGATCTGCTTGGAACGGCGGATGGCTTTGCGGGTCTTTGCACCCCTGGGGACGGCAGCATCCACTGCGTCGACCTCGGCGGCACGGGCGGCAATCCTCAGGGCGATCTGCAATCCAACACGGTCTTCGGGCCGGGAACGTATGACCTCAGCTTCTTCTTGACGGGTTCGAAACGTGGTAACACGACATCCACCGAAGTGACCCTGGGCGATTACGACCATACCTTCACGTTGGCGTCCGGCGATCAGGAAAACGTCGTGAACGTGGTTGTCACGGTAACCGCCGCGGACGCTCTCACCTTCCATCTTCTGGAGAACACGGAGGAAGGCTCGGTCCTGAACACCGCGAGCGTGTCCAGTTTGGTGATAAATCCTACCACCGTACCTGAGCCCTCGAGTCTGTTGCTGCTGGGCTCGGGCATGCTGTCCGGTCTGGGCTTCATCACGCGCCGCCGCAATCGGTAAACAGACAGCTCGTTACAACATCGTATGGAGGGCTGCCCGCTGGGCAGTCCTCCATGTTTGTTAAGGTCAACCCGCCGAGAGCACTCGCAGCGTCATGATGTTGCGCATCTCATCGCCGGGTTCGTCGACCGGCGTCTCGGCGATGAATGCGGCGTGGGCGAAACGCTCGTCGTGCAACAGGCGGCGAAAGGTTTCAGCGCCAATTGTGCCCTCACCGATGTGCTCGTGGCGATCGAGCTTGGAGCCCAGAGGCGCCTTCGCATCGTTGCAATGCCAGACGCGCACCGCGTCGAAACCAACCGTATCGCCGATGAGCTTCATGTTTTCGTCGTAGCCCTGCTGCGAGACGAGATCGTAGCCCGCGACGTGGACGTGGCAGGTATCGAGACAGACGTCTACAGGCGCACAGGTGCGGAGGCGGCCGACAAGCTCCGCGACCTGCTCGAAGGTCGAGCCCAGTGAAAACTCTGCACCGGGTGCGTTCTCGATGAGTATCTTCAGCCTGGAATCCTGCCATGGCAAACCGTCAATCGCGCGCTCGATGGACTGCGCGGCGAGCCGCAGGCCCTCGTCGCGGGTGAGGCCCTTCCAGCTTCCCGGATGCACCACCAGGTACTCCGCCCCCAGCGCCAGCGCCTGCTGGACTTCCGCGCGGAAAGCGTCGGTGGAACTGGCGCGGATGCTCTCGGTTTGCGAGCAAAGGTTGATCAGGAAACTGGCGTGGATCACCAGCGGATGCACATCGAACTCCGCACGCAGTGCATTCAACTTTTCGGCGTCCGCGGCTTTCACCGCACCGGACTTCCAGGTGCGCGGACTGGAGCTGAATATCTGCAGCGTGTTGCCGCCGGCTTCGACCGCACGGTCGATCGCGGTCCAGACGCCGCCGCTAGTGCTCATGTGTGCGCCGATTCTCTTCTTTGCTGTTGCCATCTTTACGAGCGTACCGCAGCACGGCGGAGTATGATTTCGGTCAACCTCGGGACCACGACAAAATCACTTCACGAAAGCGAGATTCTCCCCATGTCGACTCCGCAAAACTATAAGAACCACACCCGCTGGGACCCCGAGTATCACTTCTTCATTGTCCCGGTATTTCTGCTGAATATTATCGCGACCATATGGTGGTACTGCCGGCACTACCATCAGCACCTGCATATCGGCATCTGGTTGATCGTGTTGTCGGTGGCGCTGTTTCTTCTGGCGTTCAAAGCCCGTTCGTATGCGCTCGTGGTGCAGGACCGCGTGATCCGGCTGGAAGAAAAGCTGAGGCTGGCGACGGTCGTTTCACCGTCGGAGCTGATTGAGCTGGAGTCGTTGACGATACGGCAGTATGTAGCGTTGCGGTTCGCCTCGAATGCCGAGTTGCCCGACCTGGCGCGGCGGGCGATTCGCGAGAAGCTGTCGGAGAAGCAGATCAAGGAAGCCATCGTAAGCTGGCGCGCGGATAACGACCGGGCGTAGAGCGCCGAAATCATTCGGCAACAGCGAGTCGGCAAAGGCTCCCGGCTCGATGAGAACAACGAACCAGAGACTCGGGGCGCTAGCTAGCAGCTTGCAGGGCTGCGGGTGGCGCGGGGACTGACGCAGGCTGCTTCTTGGGGCCGCGCTTGCGGGCCACGAGAATGCGGATGCGGTCCAGCAGCTCGGCTGGGGCGCATGCTCCCTTTGGAAGGAACGCGTCGGCGAACACCGCGCGGTCGAAGCTGGTGACCGTCCCTGAGACGATCAGTACCGGCAGGCACGCGTGTATCTGTTTGGCGCGACGGGCGAGCTCGTTGCCGTCCATTTGCGGCAGGATCAGGTCCGAGAGCAACAGGTCGATAGAGCCCGGCAGAGCAGCCTGGAGAAACTCCAGCGCCTCTGCGGCGGAGCCTGCGGAGAGTACGCGATAGCCACGGGTTTCGAGAAGGAATTTGCGGATGGAGAGGATTTGTTCGTTGTCTTCGACGCAGAGAATGGTCTTACGTGGGCGCATGGTGGAATCGTTCTCCGCCGGTGAAGCCGGCTACTTTTTACGGGCCTGGTGGGTCCTGGTGAATGAAGCACCGCGGATGGTTAGCGGCATAATTTCGGCCGAGCGTGGGTAAGCGCGCCGTGAGGCACGTTCGGCTCGGTTTCGAGCTGTGGAAAACAACCGCGGTTCAGCGCGTTTGGGCGCAGGCGGGGCCGCTGCCACGGGCTGACGCAGAGCGCGTCAACGCAAGGCAAACGTTCGCTCTGTGGACGCGAGTGTCGGACGAGAGAGCGAAGCTCTCTTGTCCGCACCTCGCGGGAGCGGTGCCCCTGAAGTCCAGGGCGCGAGGAAAAACGCAGCCGGACCGCGGGGTTTGAGATGGGCGTTTCATACGTCCGGTGCGTCCTGGTGCGCTAAACAAAAGCTGCGGCGCAGTGAGGGTTGGCGACGGAAGGCTGGCGCTTTTCTCTGTTCAGATTGTCGTTAAAACTGGCGAAAGTATACCGTCGGTCAAGAAGTTTCCTGGTTGACGATTTGCCGAGCATAGGCGTGTGTGCCGCTCGTGGCAACAGCGAAATTCCGGCGAAACCGCGCATAGATTTGCATGGCGCTTCCACCGCTGTTTCGTAACGCTGCATTAACACTGGCGATTGCGTTGCGAAGCCTGTGGGAATCCCTCGGGTTACGGCAGGAAAAACGATCCCGTTGCCACGGGAATGGTGCGGCCTCCGACGAACACTTCGGCAACAGACTCACCCACCAATTTTGCCTGCGTTGTGATACGGCTCGGGCGACGCATTTCAATTCCCTGCTCGATGACCGTCGGCGTCTCGGAGCGCGCGAGGCCGTGACGCACCAGCCACGAAATGCAGCAGCCCGATGCCGAACCCGTCGCGGGATCTTCACCGCCGTAGAACTGCATGCGCGCATGCCAGTGCGGGCCTTCTGCATCGTCGCGTGTCGCCGCGGGAGCGATGCAATAGAAAAATTTTGCGTCGCTGCTGTCGAGGTAGCGTTGCGCATCGCGCTGAGAGATTTGCAGGCGCTGCGACACTGCAAGCGAGCGCAGCGGCACAATGCAAAAGGGCATGCCCGTGGAGACAGTCTGCGGCGCATGCTGTGGGTCGAGATCGTCGACGCTGAGTCCGAGTGCCGCAGCGATGGCGTTGTGATCGTGCGTGGTGCCGAAGGTTGGATCGTTCTGCTGCATAGTCCCGACAATCCCGCGGACACCGGGTTCGCCCGCAGAAGCAGGCGTGAAGCGCACAGTGATGGGGCCGATGTCGAGTGCCAGCGTAATCGCGTCCGCGCCGCGCAATGTGGGGTGATTCCAATAGAGCCAGCTGGATGTGCCGAGCGTGGGATGGCCGGCGAAGCGAAGCTCCTCCTGCGTGGTGAAGATGCGCACGCGCACGCCGTTGCTCTCGTCGTCCGACGGGAGAACGAAAGTAGTTTCCGCCAGGTTGGTTTCGCGCGCGAGGGCCTGCATTTCGTCGCTCGAAAGCGAACGCGCATCGTGGAATACGGCCAGCGGATTGCCTTCGAGCGCGTGCTCGGCGAACACATCGACGACGGAGTAAGCCAAGGTGCGTTGCGGCATAAAGTACGGCCTCCACCGAAGGCGCCGTTTGACACGTCCGAGCGCCCAGAGTAATTTGAGATTACCGCAGTGAGGCAAACTGCCTTCATGCTGGCGCACGGCGCCGGCGGCGGTACTAAGATTTTGAAGCAATGACAAATATCAACTCCATCTCGACTCTCCTCTGCTGCTGTGGCTGCTGTCGCTGCCGCCTGCACGGGTGAGCCGATGAGAGAGTCGAGACGATAAACGTCACAAACACTCGAAGTCAGGACCCACCCAAGCGATCACAGCCGGGTGGGTCTTCTGCTTGCGGGCAGCAAGAGTCAACGGTAAGTTTGGTGGATGGAAACCGCGGCCCAGCGTAATGCTGAACTCAAAAGCGAGGCAAAGAAATGTCACTCCGCATCAATGATCTAGCTCCCGATTTCACCGCCGAAACGACCCAGGGCCCCATTCATTTTCACGAGTGGATCGGCGACGGCTGGGCTGTGTTGTTTTCGCACCCCAAGGATTTCACTCCTGTCTGCACCACCGAACTGGGCGCGATGGCCGGCCTCGAAGGCGAGTTCGCCAAGCGTGGCGTAAAGATTCTCGGCCTCAGCGTCGATCCCGTCGAGAGCCATAGCAAATGGTCGCAGGACATCGAAGACGTAGGTGGGCACAAGGTGAACTATCCGCTGATCGGCGACCCCGAGCTGAAGGTGGCGAAGCTGTACGACATGCTCGCCGCCGATGCCGGCGAGACTTCCGAAGGCCGCACCCCGGCGCTGAATGCTCCTGTGCGCACGGTGTTCGTGATCGGCCCGGACAAGCGCATCAAGCTTCAGCTTTCCTATCCGATGACGACCGGCCGCAACTTCGACGAGATCCTGCGCGTGGTGGATTCGATTCAGCTTACGGCGAAGCATAAGGTCGCAACGCCGGCGAACTGGAAACAGGGGGACGACGTCATCATCACGGCCGCCGTGTCGAACGAAGAAGCCGAGACGAAGTTCCCGGGCTACAAAACAGTGAAGCCTTACCTGCGGACAACCACACAACCGCAGTAGACTTTGTGCCCTGTTCGCGCTGAAAGATGCAAACAGGCACACGGGCACCGATGGCGAAGTGGCTAACGCGCTGGTCTGCAAAACCAGTATTCATGGGTTCAAATCCCATTCGGTGCTCCAATTTTATCAACAACATACGACTAAAGGGTTTGACGCGCTCAGCCCACGATAACCCACGATAGCGTAAACTAGTCTCCGCAAAGCGTCGCGGAGCCGTGATGAAGATACGCCGGGATAAATATCAGCGCGGGTCGATTCGCAAGGTGAAGCGCGCCCACGGCTTTGCGTGGGAGTTCCGCTACTACGTCGAGGAAGACGGCAAGCGGGTCGGCAAGAGCCAGTATTTCGACAGTGCTGTTTATCCCACTGAAAAAGCGGTTCGGCGAAAAGTCGAATCGCAGCTGCTGCGGCTGAATGAGCGCACCGCATACGCAAGGGCGGGCGATGTCACTTTCGACGCTCTGCTGGACCGCTACACCGCCGAAGAAATGCCGGCCCGACACTCGACGCGGGGTTCATATACTTCGATCATCAACCGCCGTCTACGGCCGAAATGGGGCGCGCGCCTCATCGCGGAAATCCGCCCCGCCGAAATTCACGCATGGTTCCAGGAGCTTGCGTTGGCTCCGATAACAAAGGGCCATCTGCGCAGCTTGCTGCACAAGCTGTTCGACCTCGCCACGCTGTGGGAGTATCTGCCGCTTGAGCGCCGCAACCCCGTCGAACTCGTCAAGATCAAGAACGTCACGATGCGGCGCAAGGAGGCGGTCGTGCTGTCTCCTGAGCAGTTCCGAACTGTCGTCACGTCCCTGCCCGAGACGGTCAACATGATCGCCGTGACGATGGGCTGCCTGGGCTTGCGCATCAGTGAAGCGCTTGGCTTGAAATGGACGGACATCGACTGGCCGCGCGGCACGGTGACCATCAGCCGCAGCGCTTATCGCGGCGCGATCGATGAAACGAAGACAACCGCGTCCAAGGCGGTGCTGCCGCTGCACTCGCTGCTGGCTGATCTGCTCCGCGCGTGGCAGGCGAAGACGGACAGCGAATGGCTGTTCGCCAATCCGGCAACGGGCATGCCCTATCACTCGCCCAGCCTGCAGCAGCGCTGGGTGCGCCCGGCTGGCGAAGCGATTGGCATCAAGGGGCTGGGATTTCATTCGCTGCGTCACTCCTACCGGTCATGGCTGGACGGGGCCGGCGTAGCGCCTGGCGTGACGAAAGACCTGATGCGGCATTCGGCAATTTCGACGACGTTCAACGTTTACGGCCGGGCGCTGTCGCCGGAAAAGCGCGAAGCCAACCGAAAGGTGGTGGAGATGCTCCTCCCCTCCCCTACTCGTTTGCCTCAATCCACTCCTTGAGCCGCAAAGCCGAAAAGCGCCACAGCTTGCCGACGCGGCGCGCCGGCACTTTCTTCGCCTGCGCCATCAGGCGCAAGGTCTTCGGATGGCATTGGAGAAGCGCCGCTGCGGCTTTCAGGTTCAGCACAGGGCCGACGGCTTCATTGCTTTCAGTCGCTTGATCGACGGCAAAGCCGTGCTTCGGTTCGCCGAAAATCGATCTGTAGAAATCTTGTGGGGTAACGATCTGCAATCGTCTGACGGGTTTATTCGTGTCATCCATGCTGCCCTCTCGCAGGTGCAGTCACAGACTAAGGCCCGAAAACTAGTCGCCCGATTAGTCGGACGTTCGCAGGCGCTAAGGCGCGGCGATACAACAGGATATCTCGAATGATTACATGCGGCGCAGGGCAGCAAATATCCGAGAGTGAGCGCGTCCGCGCTCAGGGCGTGTCGGCGCTTTGGCGTTTCGCTTTGAGGTAGTTCAACAGAAAACGCTCGAACAAGTCGGAGAGGTCGCGGCCGCCTTCATCCTCGAACTTGCGTTCGGCCTGCCGTCGCAAATCCTTTCGCGCATACAGCGTCACGCGCTCATAGTCGGGATTTGCGCTCTTGCCGACCGGTCGGCTCGGCGCCTTCTCGCGCGGCAACGCGGCGGCCTGCGGACGTGCGACCTCTGGCGCCGGCGCCGGCGCTGGCGGCGTGGACGGAGCTTGAGGCTTTGGCTCTCGCGCCTTCATCGGCGATTGCGTTTCCTTGATGCCTTTCAGCGCAGCTTCTAAGTTCATGTGAGTTCCTTTCCGACCGCCGCGTAAGCTTCCCACGCGCGCTGCGCGTTGCGATCGTCGACGGCGCTGACGATCTGCCCGGTTGAGGCGGCTTTTTGAAACGCCTTGAAGCGCGGAATTGATGTCTCAAAGAGCGGCACTTTTTGACTGGTCAGCAAGTCACGGAGTTCGGTCACTTCCTTCTTCGCATCCGGTGACACCATCGTCAGCAGGACGCGCCAGTTCTTCGCGCCGAGCTGGCCGAGCGCGCGCAGCGTCTGGCCGAGGCCGTCTGTTTCGAGCGCAGACGGGACGGTCGGAATGATGAGCAGGTCGCACCCGTCGGCGGCTGCTTTGAGATCAGCATCGTCGGGGCGCTGGCCGAGGTCGATCACGATGTGCTGATAATCCCGCGCCAGCATGGCGGCCTGGTCTACTGAGCCGACGCGCAGCGGGAACCCCTCCCCGCGCTGGCTCCAGCCGGTGGCGTTTTTCGTCTTGTCACCATCGAGCAGCAGCGTCGGCGCGAGGGTCTGCAAATAGGCGGCAAGATGAACGGCGGTGGTGGTCTTGCCGACGCCCCCCTTGAAACTGGTCACGGTCACGATCACGCTGCTGGTCCACTTCGCTGTAAAGCCCGCCGGAGTCTAGACGGCTAGGCGGCTAGACGCAAGAGGGTTTACACGTCCGAACGTTTGAGCAGCCGAGTGCCTAGGCGTCTAGACGCAAATGCGTCTCGGCGCTTAGGTGCCTGAACACTGAAGCGCACTAAACGTCCAAGCGCCTAAACGTCCAAGTGTCTAAATGGCTACACATCGAACTGCCGATACACGGAAGCCGGGCCGGATTTTCCCGCTGTAGAGCTCCGTAGTGCGTCCGTGCTGTTTCTGCTGGGTAGGTAGCGGCCCTATGGTTTCCGCTTATCAGCGATCAACCTGGGCTAAAGGGGAGGGGTTCTAAAGTTGACCTCGCCTTGCACCGGTGAGAAGGGGAGGGGCGCGTATCTTGCGACCCCTCCCGGACACTTACGCCAAGCGTTAGGCGGCCTCATTCGCAAACGCGGCAGCGTTGTCGTCGTCATCTGTCGCAGTCCTCTGCGACACTGCCTCGTCCTGCGGCTTGCGGTCAAGCAATTCGATCTCGCCGCTATATGCCTTCAGCACGATCTCCGTGGTCTGGTGTTCCTTGCCTTGGCTGTCCGTCCATTTGCGGGTGGCAAGCTGGCCTTCGACATAGAGCTTCGAGCCTTTGCGGACGTATTTCTCCGCAAGGTCGGCAAGGCCGGGGCTGAACACAACGACGCGATGCCATTCGGTACGTTCCTTGCGTTGGCCTGACTTGTCCTTCCAGACCTCGGACGTAGCCACGCTGAAGCTTGCGACTTTACCGCCATTTTGCAGGGTGCGGATTTCCGGGTCTTTGCCGACATGGCCGATAATTTGGGCTTTGTTCATTTGTTCGTTTCCTTCTGGTTGAAAACCGGGCGATTGTGCAGCCCCGTAATTTGCGGGGCAAGAGGAGAGGCGAAGGCCCGGCGCAGCTTCGCCTCCCTGTTCGTCACAGCTGATGCGGTTGCATTTCGCCTGTCTCGACGAGACGCCGTGCCTCCCCGACCAGCATGACGATCAGAAGGCGTGTCGTCTTCTCGGGGTCGCTTGCGTCATCGGTGAGCGCGCGCGAGACTTTGTCGTAGTAATCGATCTTCCAGACAATCCGCTCTTCCCCAAGATCGAAAGCACCCGATCTGCGTTCGCGCTTCGGGTCATTCGCAGCCGTGAACCTCTTATATCGAGCGATCTTCCGACGAAGGCGCGGGAACAGATATAGCGGCACATGGTTATCGACGCAGGAGGTGTATTGCCACTCTCCCAAATGCTGGCCCTCCTTCGTTCTGAACAGGTCGTTGAGTTTCGCAGTTTTGTCAGCTTTCTGCATGGCTCAGTACTCCCACTTCAGCATGATCGTCAGAACGCGGGTGGTGACCTTCGGGTCGCTTGGGTCGGGACTGCCGCCAGTCATGCTCTTGTCGTAGTAGTCGATCTTCCAGAGGATGGTTTCGAAGTTGTGTTCGATCTTCCCGAAATCACGCTCGCCATGGGGATTGTTACCCTCGTTGAAAGCATCGAAAGTTTCCACCTTTTCGCGGATAACTGACTGGTCTTCTTCGGGCAGGTCGGCAATCCCGTCCGAAATTAGCAGTCGGCCTGCGATACCCATCGCCTTGCGGCAGAGATCGTTCAACTCCGCAATTTTCTTTGTCTTGTCTGTCGTCACTGCTCTTCTCCTTTTTGGTTTTAGCGGTTGCACACGCAACCGCTTGGCCCTCGCCGAGAGCAGGGGGAAGGCGTCAAGGGTCGGCCGGCGGGGAGGGGGATCACCCGGCCTGCACGAAAAATGCGAAGCATTTGAGGAAGGTTGGGGATACCCCGCCGGACGCGCGCAGCGCTTGGCCCTTGACGACTGGGGGACGGAGTCACCCCCCTTTCTTACTTGCTATGCGTGAAGGATCGTCACCCGTATGGGCCGAGACTCGGCACTTCCCGAGGCTCGGGGAGCGCAGCGAGTAGGGCCTGGCCCGTAGGGACACGCCCCAACTTTCGCCAAATTCCTCCGCCAAGTGCCGAGAATTGTTTTTCGAGGAGCAAGAGATTGCGATGCGTGGCGGCCTCTTCAGTAACGTCGGCTAATTTCAGAGGGATAAGCGTAAGATGCGCCCATGAGCGACTATCAGCCGGTGCTGAACAGTTTTCTGACAGATGCGCGCGCGCTCTTGGACCATGTTCAGGCGACGATCGAAGGCCTCAACATTCGGGTGCGGACTACGACTGAAGTTGACATGGTGCTGGGCGCACACTTCACCCGCATTCTGCTCTCAACGCGAACGACGCTTGATCTTTGTGAAGCGGGCAATCTCTTCGACGGTGCGACGGTCGCCCGCGCTGTGCTGGAGCACTTCATCAGTTTCGCTTACCTCGTCGATGACCCCGATGTGCCTAAAGCCTGCGCTCTGTTCGTGCAGAACGGATACTCGCAGCTTGCGCAACAGCACGAAGCGATGGTGAAGCATTTCCCTGACCTTGTAGACCCGAACCCTCGTCAAGCCCAGATCGCGAAAGACATTGCCGAAAAGGCCTTCTTCAAACTCGGGATGAACCCGCAGCTGGCCGCGTTGGAAAAGCGCTATCCGAATGGTATTTTCGCCTTCTTGAAAGACCTGCCTTATTCCGACTATTCGACGTTCTCCCATCCCCGCGCCTACGCGCTGGATCTCCTGAGACCGGAGCCTGCTGCTGAATACAGAACAGACTGGCCGAAATATCTCACAGATTGCGGCGGCGTGGCCACGATGGTCACCATCGCTGCAGTTGCAGCAGCTCAACTTCTCCTCTGGAACTGGACCTTCGACAAAGAAGATACGATGACCGAACGTGTGGAAGCGCTCTATCATGCCCATCCGCGCATACTTCGACCCGGGATTGTGCCTGGCAAGATGCCTACGATTAAATAAGTGCGGGCTGCGGGCGGGGAGGGCTATCGCTGCTTTGGTCCAGCCAATTGCATCCATACCGACAGATTTACAATCACTTCGTGCCAAGGAAACATACTTTCAGCAAAGCGGAGAGATGGTCGGTGTGGTCTGCACACGGCGGCCACTGCTTCTGGTGCGCCGAGCCGTTCGACTACCAAGTTTGCACCGTTGACCATGTCATTCCTGAAAGTTTGCAAAACGAACCCTCGGAGCTTACCCGAATTTTAAGCATGTACGGACTGCCAGCCGACTTCTCCATAAATGACTTTTGCAATTGGGTTCCCGCTCACCAACATTGCAACGGGACAAAGGCGTCTCTGGTGTTCGATGCCACTCCGGCGTTTTTGATGGTGCTCGAACGGTTGAGGCGGAAAGAACGACAGGCGCGCGCTTTCCATACGAAGTTTAACAACGATCGCGCCGTGAACAGCATTCTCGCAGCGTTGGAGGTTGGTCTGGACTTGAGACAAGTCCCAATTGAGCGCGTTCAAGAATTGCTTCGTGCGACCTTGGCCTCATGGGAGACGGGCACGGCCCCTTTAGAGAGCGTCGAAGCCGGCGCCGCACAGGAAGACCCCATTCTCCTCGTCGGCGGATGGGCGGTTCGCCAGAGAACCGGCGACATCGCCTACGTTACGCGCGGCAACCATTCCGCCTACACCTATGTCGGGTCGGAAAATACGTCCGGCTTTACTTGTGGCCACTGCGGACAATTAGGGCCGTGGAATGGAGCACGCTGCATGACCTGCGGAATGCTAAGCGATGACTAAACTCGTCCGTCGCAAATCAACACAGCCGTTCAAGCGTCCAGTTCGGCCAAGCCGGTCAATCTGATCGGCGCGCCATCCGCGAACCTCGCCGTCAGGACGAGTTCGCCGCCCATCGCCTCGACGGTGCGGCGCAAAGTCGAGATGTGCATATCTGTGCGCCGCTCAACCTCGGAGATTTGCTTTTGCTGAATGCCGAGGCTGCGCGCCAATTTGCTCTGCGTCAGCTTGCGGGCATGACGGAGTTCCCGCAGGGTCATTTCCTCTTCGATGAGGACAGCGGCGCGCTTTTCGATCCGGCGGCGGCGCGCGGCGGGCAGGGCGTCGATTAGCTCGTTGATGTTGCGGGGCATCGTTTTACCTCATCTGCTTTCTCACACGTTCTAAATGCGCATCGAACCGTTGATCTGCCTTGCGGAGCAAGTCTCGGTAAAACCGTTTCTGACTACCACCGGATTTGTCGCCAGCCACAAGCAAGATGGCAGAGCGCTTTATGTCGAAGGCGAAAGCCACGCGCCAGGCACCGTCTGCCGCATCGAAGCGTAGCTCTTTCATGTTCGCGTGCTTCGAAGCCTTCAACGTATCGACGTGCGGGCGACCAAGCTGCGGCCCAAACTGCTGTAACAGTCGTACAGTTTCAAACAACCCATCTTGCACTGACGCCGGCAGCGCCTGCAGCTCAGGCTCGAACTCATCGCCCACGAGAACAGTCCAAGTCATTTCTAAATATACCCCATAAGGGATATCCTTTCAAGAGGATATTTAGCCCATATGCTCATCAAGAGCATTGGTGGGGATCCCTGTCAACGCGGCAGATAGCAGGGGAGGGCGTCAGATCAGGGCCAAGAATTAGTGGCCCGTCTGCAGCACGGGTATGTCGTGACAAGTCGCGGAAAGAGGGAGTTCTTTGCTAGTTCGCGGACCGGCTTCAGGAGAGATGACCAGAGTGATGTTGAATGATTTGATCAGGGTGCCAAGCTTGTTTCCTGCTTGTGAGGTGGTGACGGTGAACATGCTGCTCTGTCCTGCTGCGACCTTCACGCCGGGCAATCCAGAAGTTGTCATGGGAATGCTGGGAGATACGTTCAGCCGGTTGCCTGCGTTATCAGCAATGTGTGGCTCATTCATGAACCGGAGAAACCCATCGGTTTCGCTTTTATTTTCGAAGCGCAAATTCATGCCGTAAGAGGCTTCATCCTTGTTTTGCTGCGGAATAGCCGGTTCGGGAGTGAGTGTCCAATTGCTATCGTCGCCAGTAGTGCAAAGCTTGCTCAAGTCGGCCGTGACGTTGCTTGATTGCTCAGACGGATTGGGGGCAGGAATTGTTTTATCGATTTGAGAAGGCTGCGGGGGAACGGGCGACGGCGAGGGCACTGGCGTCGCCTGCGGCTTTATATGCGGTGTTAGGGAAAGAGTAGCCATCGCCTGAAACGCAGCACCGAGGCCATCGAGCAGTTTTTGCGGATTTGTCTGCTGGGCTATTTGGTCAGACGGCGCGTTGCACGATTTCTGCGCAGCGGTTGCCGCCGCCTGACGATATGAGCCGAGCAATGCCAAGGAACCGGTCAAAGCACCGGCCAGGACGATGGCACCGGCCGAGAGGTACGCTGCTATGGCCTTCAGCCTCCGGTCCTTCTTCTTGTGTTCCGCACTCTGTTGCTGCAGCCTCCGCTCGTGCTCGTGCTGCGCCTCTTGAGCGGCTTTCGTTTGAGCGTAATTAAGATCAGGTGTCTCCATCTTTCTGCTTCTCCGGTAGATCGAGTGAGAGAATTATCGCAGAACATTCTTGCGAATTAGGGCGGCACATCAAGCTAAGCACGCTGCAAGCGGTCGGTCTCAGATGTCTAAGAGAAGGCGGTACGGATGTCCTATGATCGAAGGACTGATCCTGTCTGCGACGCACCTATTTGACAGCATGTGCCGACGCTGCCTTGCCGGTCTGACAAGGAGCGCGTCAGGGTGTTCAGACAGAATTTTGTACCCTGCGCGTCAGGCTTGGGCTACAACAGTAGAAGGTAAAGACAAATGCCAACGCACATAGACGATGGAAGCAGTGCAATGACAAATCGACCAACTCAAGAATGGCGCCGCAGTGTGGACGATTACGGGAGCTTGGCTGCTTTCACCTTCGAGACCGAAGATGATTTTGGGAAGGCGCTCGAAGCGTTCAACGAACAAGGAGGACCCCTGAATGCAGCGCCTTTCGATATCGTTCCGGTGACCACCGTTTTTGTTCCGCAGGACGCTGAGAACCTTTGGTCGCAATGGCTGACCGAACGGGCCATTCCTTTCGTGTCAGAACCCGTATCAGAAAGCCGGGATTTACCGGCTGACGAAGTGGCTGAAGGGCGCAGACTGAACTATCAACCCTCCCTGTGATCTTCGGGTTATGCTAATTCCGTATGGAACAGCGACTGCATTTTGTCTTTCACCTTCCGAACGACCATCCCCGCGAAGCCAGAGCATCGTACGCGATCATTTCCCGTTTGCGGACGGTTGCATTTCCCGGCGAGGGTTATTCGCTGACGAAGCGTAAGGGATACTGGCGTTCACGGCGGACAGGCAAGTGGGTTAGGGATTACAACACTCTTTACATCACCGACATTCCAGCACCAAATTCGCAGAACGCGCAGGACAAGTTGAAAGAAATTCTTGCGGACATACGCATTTTTGCAGATACAGCATACAAAGCCATAGAGCGACCTCAAGAAGAGTTTTGGATTACGTCTCACTTGATCGACAGGCACTGAACCGTGCGCGCTACACCTTGAAATGCTGCCGCACGACGTAGGCGATCATGCTTTCCACCTGGATTTTCGACAGATCGGCTTTGCCCTCCGTCGCCAGTCGCTCAGCGGCCATTACTTGCACCATGAGGTCAGCAATGCCGGGCGACGGCTCATGTTCGTGCGGCGCGTTGGCGAAGTACTCCACGATGGCGCGGCCGAGCTGCGGGTTCTGTGCCTGCACCTTCGTTGCCAGCACATTCACGGCGCGAGAAATGAAACGACCCTGTGCCTCTGGCGATTGCGCTTGAAATTCCTGCAATGTCGTGGCGTGGGCGAGGGTGGCGGGGCCAGCGATGAGCAGGCCGCAGAGCAGGTATTTCAGCATGGGAGACGCCTCGCGCGGGAAGCGCACCGCGCAGCGACAGCATAGCACATTATCGTGTGGCACATGATGATGGGTGGACGCTCTGGGCCGATGTCTTTCTGATCAGTATGTGCGTAAGCCTGACAACCCGAGGATTGTTTTCGCCGCACGGCTGCGGGAGCTTCGCCTGGCAGCCGGCCTATCCCAAGAGAGCCTGGCCGCAGAGGCCGGCCTGCATCGCAACTATGTCGGCACGTTAGAGCGTGCTCAGCAAAGCGCGACGCTCGACGCCATCTGCAAGCTGGCGGCGGCGTTGAAAGTTCGGCCGGCTAATTTGCTCGACACCATACCGTAGCGCTAGAACTTGAGGGCAGGCGAGGAGAGTGAGATTTCGCTGCTGCCATAGTCCGGCAGAGCCTCGATCTTCTTGGACCTGGCCAGGATATTCTCTGCGGAACTGACGGCTGCAGCGGCATCCGTTCCAGGTTTGCCGGCTTTCGCGTCCTCAATGTCCTTGCGGGCCTTCTGGTTCTCGGCCCACATCTTGCCTATCCGCTGTTCCTCCTGCCATGTCGCCGCGTTCGGCTGCTCGACGCGTAACACTTCGGCTTGCGCCCGGTCGGCCCCGGTCAGTTCCTGGCCTTCGGCATCGCGGAACTTGTCGCCATCGACGTAAGCGCGGCGGCCGTCATGCAGCTTGATTGTGCGCTCGTCAAGCAATGTCGCTTCCTCGCGCAGGGCCTCTTCGCGCTCGGCAAGCCGCGCCAGAACGACCTCTTCGCGGCGCTGCAGGGCTTCCTGCTCTTCGTGTTCCTTGTCCTGGACTGTTTGCTGATCGGAGTGCCGCAGGACCTGCTGTGCTGTGGCCTCTTCGGTCTTTTGCGCGTGGGCAGCATGCACAGTGAAAGAACGCGCAAGCTCGCCCGGCATAAGATTGCCGAGCGGCACGTCGAGCAGTTCGTCATCGGTCAATAATTGCGGCATATCGGGCTCATGGGTGCATCCCCGCACTTTAGCGCCTAACTCTTAAGAAGGCGTTAACGAGCGCAGGTCACTGCTCCATGCCGGCCGCCGCCTTGGTTTCGAGATCAAGAATGGCCGCGCGGTAGAACATCGCAAGAGCATAGAGACGGTCGTCCACGCTCAGCTTGCGCTCGGTATCGACCTGTTCAAACTCTTCAGCAATCAATCGGGTTATGAGGATGGCATTCTTGTTGACGACGTCTGTTAATGAGGGCAGGTCCATTTGGCCTCCGAACCTTTGTTCCTTGCTTTTAGAAGAGCGCCGGCCGATCGGGGTTATCCAATCGCAAGCGCCTGCGGCGACGCCCTTACGCCGCACGTTAATTTCCACAAAAACACTTCTTGCTGTTCGCCTTTTGTTCTCCTATGCTCTATCGATGAGTGACAGCGATGAGACGACATATCAGGGGGCGGAAACCACCGGTTTCCAGTCGCCGGCGCAGGACTATATCGAGCACGTCGTTGATCTCGCGCGCGTCCTCGACCTGCGCAGGCCGGGCATGTATCCGGTCCGCGTTCAAGGCCAGGCCTTTCAGGAACGCGGCATCCGTGAGGGCGACATTCTCATCGCCAATACGGCGGGCAGCCCGGCGCATGGCCGCGTGGCCGTTGCGGTGTTGCAGGGTTCCTTCCGCCTCGCCACGCTTGAACGGCGTGGCGGCCGATGGTTCCTGCTGCCTTCCGGCACCAAAGAAGCCGTGCCAGTCAGTGACGATGCCGAAATCTGGGCTATGGTCGCCGGCCTCGTCCGCGAGACCGTCTGATGCCGGTCTTCGCCCTGTGCGATGCGAACAACTTCTATTGTTCGTGTGAGCGCGTCTTCGCGCCGCACCTGCGCGGCGTTCCGGTTGTGGTTCTTTCCAACAACGACGGATGCTGCATTGCGCGCAGCCAGGAGGCCAAGGATCTCGGCATCAAGATGGGCGACCCGTGGTTCAAGATCGAACGGTGGGCGGTCGGAAAAGGAGTTCGTCATTTTTCCTCGAACTACGTCCTCTATGGCGATATGTCGCGGCGGCTTTATGAGGTGCTGCAGCGGTTCTCGCCGCGTGTCGAGCCGTACAGCATCGATGAAATGTTCCTCGATCTGGACGGCCTCGGCGTCGATCTCATCGATCGTGGTCGCGCCATTCGCGCCGCCATCCTGCAGGAAACGAAGATTCCGACCTGTGTCGGCATTGGCGAAACGAAGACAAAGGCAAAGCTGGCGAATTTCCTCGCCAAGAAGCGGCCCGAATACGCTGGCGTCTGCGACCTGCGCAGCCCGGACGCCTGCGCCCGCCTTTATCCCACCATCCCGCTCGGAGAGGTCTGGGGCATCGGCCGCGCCTCGGCGGCGAAGCTGCAGGCGCTTGGGCTGTCCACCGTGGCGGACCTCGCTGGCTTCGACGTGACGCACGGGCGGGATGTGCTCACCGTGACGGGCGCGCGCGTCATCATGGAATTGCAAGGGCAATGCTGCCATGATTTGTCGCTGATCTCGCCGCAACGCAAAGGGATTTCCGTCACCCGTACTTTTGGAGCCTCGGTCACGGAATGGGAGGAGCTGAAGGAAAGCGTCTCGACCTTCGCCACAAGGGCCGGGGATAAGCTGCGCCAGCATGGCCTGCTGGCCTGCGCTATGACGGTTTTCATTCAGACAAATCGCTTTCTGCCGGGCGAGTTCTACAGCAACGCTGCGACCTTCGGAATCGAACCGACGCAGGACAGTTTGTTGCTTATACGCGACGCGCTGCGCGGCGTGAAATTGCTTTTCCGCAACGGCTTCAAATACTGGAAGGCTGGCGTGATGCTCGATGATCTGATCGATGCAAAAACAGCAGCGGCGCAGATGTTCCCGAGCCGCGACCCGGAGAAGTCAGCGCGGCTGATGGCGGCGATGGACGGCATCAACAGCCGTTTCGGCCGGGGGATGGTGCGTCCGGCCGTCTCCGGGGTCGAGCGCCGATGGACCGCGAAAGCGGAGTTTCTATCGCCGCGTTATACGACCCGGATTGAAGAACTTCCGACGGTTCGGGCCTGAGTTTTCCACCTGTAAGTTATTGATTTCCTGGACATAGGGAAGGAAAACGGACAAAATGTCCTCTGAGATGCCCAGCGAAACTTTATCAAATCCCGCGTGCGATCCGGTCGCCCTGCTCCAGCAGATGCGGCTGCACTTCACGCAGCGTGACCTTGCCTCCAGGCTTCAGGTCGATCCCAAGACAATCGCTCGATGGGAGAAGCGGCAGACAGACTGCCCCATTTATGTCGAGGCGGCGCTGCGCGACATTCTGCACGCCAGTGATAAGAAACAGGCCGACAAATGCAGCTTTACCTTCATTGATCTCTTCGCTGGCATTGGCGGTATCAGGAGAGGCTTCGAGAGTGTCGGCGGCCGCTGCGTCTTCACGAGTGAATGGAATCTCTGGGCGCAGAAGACCTATATCGCCAATTACGGCAACGATCATCCTCTGATCGGCGATATCGTACCGTTCGACGCAAACGAAATTCCTGATCATGATGTACTGCTGGGCGGCTTTCCATGTCAGCCGTTTTCGATCGCCGGCGTCAGCAAAAAGAACGCCCTTGGCCGGCCGCACGGCTTTGAATGCACGACCCAGGGAACGCTGTTCTTTGACGTGGCCCGCATCATTGCGGCCAAGCAGCCGAAGGCGTTCCTCCTGGAGAATGTCAAAAACCTGGTGAGCCATGATGGCGGCAACACTTTCCGCGTCATCAAGGCGACGCTGGAAAAAGAGCTGGGTTACACAGTGCAGACCAGGGTCATCGACGGGCAGAGCTTTGTTCCTCAGCATCGGGAGCGCATCCTGATCATCGGTTTCAAAGAGCAGACCGGCTTTACCTTCGACAATTTCCGCGCGCCGGCAATCGGCCCGAAGCTGGGCTCCATTCTGCACCCGGAAGATGGGTCGGAAGAGCAGGAGATGCCATACACGACCGGCAACCTGGCGAAGGTTAACCCGAAATATGTGCTGACAGAAAAGCTGTGGGAATACCTGCAGGGCTATGCGGAGAAGCACCGGGCGGCCGGCAACGGCTTCGGCTTTGGCATGGTGACGCCGGAGTCGGTGACACGGACGCTTTCAGCCCGGTACTACAAGGATGGCTCGGAAATTCTCGTCAGTCGCGGCAAAAGAAAAAGCCCGCGGCGTCTCACCCCGCGTGAATGCGCGCGCCTGATGGGTTATCCCGATACGTTCCTCATTCCTGTTTCCGATACGCAGGCCTATAAGCAGTTCGGCAACAGCGTCGTCGTGCCGGTCATGGCGGAAGTGGCGCGGATAATGGAGCCGCACATCCGCGCCCTGAAGGAAGCGGACGAACACGGTAGTTTTCAGATGCCGCTTGTAGCCGCTAAAGGGGCATGACGGACGTCCACACGCCCGAGCAGCGCAGCCGCAACATGGCCGCTATCAAAGGGAAAGACACAAAGCCCGAGATGGTCGTGCGTCGCGCTTTATACGCGCTCGGTTATCGCTATCGGTTGCACCGCAGGGAGCTTCCTGGGAGGCCTGATATCGTGTTGCCGAAGCTGCGCACCGTGATCTTCGTGCATGGCTGCTTCTGGCATTCACATGATTGTCGCTGGGGCAAAGTCATTCCAAAAACCCGCGCTGACTTCTGGGCGGAGAAACGCGGCGACACGGTGGAGCGTGATTCCAGAAAAGCACGGGCTCTGGAAGAGCAGGGGTGGCGAGTGGTGAACATCTGGGAATGCGAAACGCGGGAACCTGAAGCTCTCCCGGTGCTGCTGCAGGACCGGCTGGGCCGGGGTATCTCGATACAGACTCCACCGACGTTGAATGAACGGGTAGAGTAGTCCCAAGAGCGAAGGGATTTGCAGAGTGACCCTCGACCAACTGAAACAAGGCATGCGAGCGGCGGGCGTGACACAGCTCTGGCTGAAGCGTCTCGCTGACAATGACAATTCCAAGAACCAGGTTTATCTGGGCCCTGATCTGACGGCGCTGAACGTATTGCCGACCGGTCCGCTGACGAGCGAGCCCGATAAGCCGGACATTCTGAAATCGGCTCTTCAATTCAGCTGGCTGACCGATACGGGTGTTCTGATCACGGCACCGGGTGCGCAGCTCATCCTCTATCCGCAATATCCCGAGGTTCGCTTTTCCGGTTTCCTGCGAGGTGCGCAGGGCGGCCCTAACGATGTCATGACAGTGCGGCAAAGCGGGCGCGTGTTGTTTTTTGGCATCACAGCGGCGGGCGCGATCATCGGCTATGCAGCAGCCCGTGATTCTGATCTCGCGCGGGAAATCGCTGCGCTCAATCTGCAGCTCGATACCGGCGTGTTTTCACGACTGACGATCGAGGTCGGGACAGATGAGAAGCAAATGCTTATCGATGAGCTGCGCCGGATCACGGCGCTCGGCTGGATAGATTCCAAACGACTAAACAAGCATGGTGAAGTGCTGGCCTGCCCGTCGCCGAACTGTGGTGGCTACACTCTGGAGGCCGAGCTGGGCATTCGGCCCAATGGCTATGCCGATCCTGACTTCCACGGGTGGGAGATCAAGCAGCATAAGGTTCCGAAGCTCAGTCGGCCGGCCAGTGGCGGCGCAATTACCCTGATGACGCCTGAACCCACCGGCGGCGTCTACGTCGAAGACGGCATAAACGAGTTCATGCGCCTGTATGGCTACGCTGACAGGGCCATCGAAGATCGCCGGAATTTCGGGGGCATCCACAAATCGACGCAGATCTGCCTTAAGACCGGCCTGCAGCTGACGCTCGATGGCTACAACGCGACGACCTTAAAGATCACGGACTTTACTAGGGGTGTGTCGTTGATCGACGCGACGGGGAGGGCGGCGGCGACGTGGCACTACAAAGACCTGCTGAGCCACTGGACCTGCAAGCATGCAAAGGCGGCCTATATTCCTTCGATCAATCGGAAGACGCCGGGCAATCAGTATCAATTCGGAAATCTCGTCCGTCTCGCGGAGGGAACCGAGTTCAGGCTGTTCCTGAATGCCGTGGCATCGGGCGCGGTGTACTACGACCCTGGCATCAAGATCGAGAATGTGTCGTCCGCAAAACCTGAGATCAAGAAGCGCAGCCAGTTCCGCATAAAATCCGCGAGCATTCCGCTTCTTTACACGGCGGTCACTGAGGTCAACGTGGCTGCATAAGAGTGACCTAAGCGACGCTCAGCCTCTCTTTTGCGAACGCTTCGGCACTCGGCCAGTCGGGCGAAACATACAGGCTTTCGCTGTGCTTCCCCGTCGTCTCATTCACAATGAAAAACGAAAGCAGACTGCCGTCCTCTCGTGCCTGCTCAAGAAGCTCGTCCCACAAAAAAGCCTCGGCCTCCCCGCTCACGTCACCCGGGGCATTCAGCTTCGGCAGGCCGGCCGGGTCATATATCTCCCCTGGCTTCAGCGTGTCCCACAGCCGCTGTAGCGCTGCTTCGTCCATGCTCTTGAAAGCCTCGCTGGCGTAGCCCTGATCGTAGGATTTCAGGACCTCAATTCTGCGATCTCCAGCCTGCTGCTCGAAAAAGAGTTCCTGCCTTGGCATACGCCACCTCAATGGGTCTAATTATTCCAGGCTTTGTTGCGGGAGTCCAGGTCGCGGGTATGAGTGCGCCAGTCAGTTCGGACGCGAATACAAGCGCTTCTTGGGCCAGGCGCCGATGTGTGAGACGTGCAAGCACTCCGCGATTCGTCACTCACGCAGTGATATAAGAACGACTGACTGAGGTGCAGTATCAGCAAAGCAGCCCTAATCTTCAGCTATCAGGGCATTCGCAACGAGACTCTCTACGATTGTCAATTCCAACTTGGTCTGCTCGATGATTTTGGCAACACACACTGCGCAAAAAATTGGATGGTTAGTAAAACCGCCCGCTGCTTTCGGAATCCGGAAGCAAGTTACGTCCTTGCGAACAACGCCTTCGCATCGGTCGCAAGGCGTGGCTCTGCCGCATGTATGAACGGCTGGGGGGCCGGTTCCTACAGAAAGAAGGGAAGGCGTTTTACCCTTTGGCTTTGCCATTCAACAATCCCTTATACCGACGGGTCAGTTCGTTCAGGACGCTCTCGAGGTCTGTAAGGGCCCTCTCGAATTCCTCACTGGTCCAATCCTTGCGCGGTTTTGGATAGCGTTTCTGTAGCTCTTTGTTGATGAGCATGACACAAGCGATGAAATTATTTGCTGCGGATACTCCCGTCTTGATCAAATCTCGGCCTGCGCGATTGATTTCCAGCCTGTTGAGAAGGAGGTTTGCAGCACGATTTACTTGATCGTTCAGGCCCTTTTTTCGAACTTCCCATTCGCGTTGAGGAAGTACTTGGTAAGGCTGCGCAGCTGAAACTCTCTTTTTCGAGTCTGATTGAGCGCCAACCAAATCAGCTGCTTTGTCAGGGTCTAGGCCAAGCGACTCCAGCTTCTCACGAAGCTCCCTGATAATGTCTTCTTGCTCGGCTGACGTGAACTGCTCTTCAATCAAGGTATCGACAATTTCGTAATTCACCACAGCCGGCTCGCCTAACTTCATTCGCGCACCGCCACTCATAACGACTGCGGGGGGTTCCGGCTCCTTACCGCCGATCACTTCATCCCAGAATTTTTGATCGTCGCTTTCAAACAGCTTAAATTCTTGGAGCCTCTTATCGAGGTTCATGCCCGCATGTGTGACAACGTGGCCGTAATTGTCTGGGTGACCTGGGCTGTCTTGCACAATGACCCGCAAAACACGGCCTACGAATTGAATATACGGCGCTAGTGTTCTGAAAGGCCGAAAGATCGCCGCAACGCTTAATTTGGGATGATCGAAACCTTCACCCAGCATTTGCACTTGAACGATACAGTCGAGTTCTCCGCTTCTCAAGCGGCGCAGAACGTCAGCTTTCTTGTCGTCATCCATTTGGCTATAAATGAGATCAGCGTTGAAATTTCTGGCTTGATACATGCCAACAATTTTGCGTGCATGATCTACGGAGCATGCAACTGCAATTAGCTGATGCGCCGTGCCGGTCTCCCTAAGCTGTTCAAGCTTCTCCAGACTGTTGTTAACAATGGTCTGGTTACAGGGATCCGACAGGGCAATTCCTCGGCTAAACCAGTCCTTCTCTTTCATGGCTAGCACTTCATCAAGCGTGTACTTCTTCGTCTCACCCTTTGCGGTAAATTCCAGCTCAGTCGGAGCAGCGTATGAAGCCGTCAAACGCTTGATGTATCCCTTGAATGTCGCTTTTTTGAACGGATAGCGATAGATTAGGTTGCCGTCGATTTCCTGGGCATCACCGCGAAAAGGAGTTGCCGTCATATTAATGACTTTCGCTCCTGCAAAATGCTCACGGACTGTTCGCCAGCTTTCAGCAGGAGAATGGTGGGCTTCATCAACAATGATTAGATCAAAGAAGTCTCTAGGAAATTTTCGCAGCCATTTTTCTGGATTTGTGGAGAGCTGTTGAATGTTCGAGACAACAAAATGCGATTTCTCGCAAACACTGATATTTCCAGTGTCGAGGGTCGCTGCGAATGGCCCGCCGATCATCGCCTCGTCAGTCAGGACATTTCGCTTTCGCCAAAAACATTTTTGGCGGTTGGTGACGTCCAAGGACTCGAACATACCTTCCTTGATCGTCAGATTAGGAGCTATAACCAATGTTCTCCCTTTGGCGATTCCAAAAGGCGCAATTGCAGCGATGCCAGATTTGCCGCATCCGACGGGGACCTGAATGATCGCAGTCTTGCCGCCTGATTTGAAGAATTGGTAAAGCGCCGAGTACGCCTCTGCCTGGGGCTCACGAATTTGAAGATTCTCTTCGATGTGAGCTGGCGTCTTCATAAAGAAGTCGGCCAAGGGGATGTTGGAACGAACCCACGCATCTAGGTCATGCTTGCTGAACAGCCATTTCGATCCGACTTTGTTGGACGGGAGACCACCTTCCCGAGCAAGTTCATAGAGAGCTGTCTTGCCCATCTGCAGGTAGCTAGCCGTCTCTTCAATCGACATCCACTCATCAGCCATCCCGTAGATCCCCTTTTCCCAGATACTATCGTCTGCTGTCATATGATAGCAAATGATAAACCAAGGGGCAATCGCCATTACCCCCAATCTCAGATGCTAATTTCTTGTATTGAAGTACGATAAAGGACGTTATCGTACCTAATGAGATCGCGTGATGATGAATAGGAAGATCAAACTGCCTGAGCCGGTCGCGGAGATTTATCGCGCAGTCGTTCAACTCGAAGCGCTGTATCCTGGCCGCAAATTTACGCCTGACGGTCATCTGGTCGGTTCCATCGGTGAGGTGATCGCCGCCGAAGCACTCGGCCTGACCCTTTATCCGCCGTCCTATGCCGGCCATGATGCCCATGACGGCAAGGGCGGTGACGTACAGATCAAGATGACTGCCGGTAGAAGCGTTGCGATGTATGCCGAATGCATACGCTTGGTGGTGCTCAGGGTCGTATCGCCTGAGGAAGCCGAAATTGTTTACGACGGCCCCGGCAAACCGGCTTGGTCTGCCGCTGGCAAGATCGGAAAGAACGGCCAGCGCGTTGTCAGCTTGTCAAGGCTGCGAACCATATCACTGTCGGGGATTGCATGAAGATCCTGACATCCGGTTTGGACGCCGGAGGGACGCAATTGAAAAATGTTGCTCTCCGACCGCCCGCAGATGGCACCATTCGCCTTCCGGCGCTCTTCACAGAAGTACCCGACGGCGGAAGGCGCTTCCTTGAATTCTTCTCTGTAAACATCCGCAGCAGAAACACCCGTAAGGCCTATTTCCGCGCAATCAGCGGCTTTGCCGACTGGTGCAAAGAACGTGGCCTAATTGATCTCTGGGCTGTCAAGCCCATGCACGTTGCAGCATATATCGAGCTGCTCGGCCGTACCCACTCAAAGCCAACCGTTAAGCAGCACCTTGCTGCCATCCGCATGTTGTTTGATTGGCTAGTCACCGGTCAAGTCGTCGCGGTAAATCCGGCGCATGCTGTGCGGGGCCCGAAGCATAGCGTCCGCAAGGGCAAAACTTCCGTACTCGATGCATCTGAGATGCGTGACCTACTCGCCGCGATCGACACCGAGACGCTGCAGGGACTGCGGGACAGGGCGCTGATCGCTCTGATGGGTTACACCTTCGCGCGCGTCGGCGCGGCCGTCGCCATGACGGTCGGCGACTATTACATTCAGAATCGCCGCGGCTGGGTTCGTCTGCATGAAAAGGGCGGCAAGGTGACGGAGTTGCCCTGTCATCACACCCTCGATAGCTTCTTGGAGGATTGGGTACAGGCCGCTGGCGATAAGATGCGACCGGACTCGCCACTCTTCCCTGCGCTGCGGCACGGTAAGCTGACCGATGAGGCTGCTCCACTAGCTCCCTCGAATGTTTTTCGCATGGTGCGCAAACGCGCCGTCGCGGCCGGCATACGCACGGAAATTAGTCCCCATAGCTTCCGTGCGACCGGCATCACGACTTACCTGCAGAACGGGGGCAAACTGGAGATTGCGCAGCAGATGGCTGGCCACGAAAGCGCCCGGACGACCGGCCTATACGACCGGCGACATGATGCTGTTGCTCTTGATGAGGTCGAGCGCATCGTCTTTTAGTTGACGTTTGTCCGTAGTTTCGGCTAAATGTGCTCGGAACAATAGGGAAAGTCGATATGAACCGCCGAGCAGTGAGGAGGCTTTGCCGTGATTGGCAGCAGATCATTAATGAAAAGGCGCACTTGGGTGTTGAACTCAGCCACGAAATGGACAGGAGAGTTCTCAAAGCACAAAAGGCTGGCAAGAGGGAAAGTCACTACATGCTGTTCGTTGCATTTCACAAGGACATAAAACGATGCATGAACGGCACGATATCGCCAGATAAGGCCCTGCAGCAACTCGATGAGCATGTCGCAAAATGGTTGGCGAACGACCCTGAGTACCTGGGCGACCCACCGTTGCCTGTAGCTCGCGGGCCCGTCTGATCTTTTGTACACTGGCAGTCAGGATTATGCCTGCCATTCGTCGCGAACCCGTTCAAGACCCCGAGTGGGAAATGAGTCAAGAGATAGATTTGGTGAGGAGTCACCTGCCGCCTCTTCCTGATGATGCTAGGCGGTATTTCGACTTTCTGATCGAAAACACACTCGCAAATCCTTCCTTCAGCGCCACTGCAGATGAAATCTTCGAGACTCTCAAACTGCATTACGAGGACGAAGCTACTAGGGCAAAAACGGTCGGAAAGACCATCAGGATGCTGCGGCGGAAAGTTGTTAAGGCTCTATCCAAAGCCGAAACTCCTGACGCTGCAGGCCGGGTCTATTGCATTTCTTACCCAGTAAATACAAAGTCCACCGGTATACGCATTCTGATTGAGCGCCGTCCAGCTATCAGACGGATTGAGAATAGGAACAGGTCGCCGCTTGAAATTCGTGATGCCACCGGACTATGGAGAAGTTTACTTGGCAAGACATCGATTCAACAGACGCTGATTTTTTATGACGCGCCCGCTCTGATCAAGGCCCAATTTCTCAAGAGCGCTAAAACGGTCACGATCAAGAACAATCGTGGAATATGGGCGAGGAGTGGTGACCTTGCCTCTGTATTCGATGTAGGACGAATTCTGCATCAGTTGAAAAAAACAATACGGATTCTCACATGGCAAGATTCACAGCATGATGACGTGATGACGAAAAAGCAATGCATTGTGATGATCGGCTATTCTTCCCACTTTTGGTCGAAAGAGCGTTTGCGAACTAGAGAGGAATGGCAAAAGCGGCGGGCCTTCGTATTCGAAGAGATTGTGGGTGAGTCATCATGCACGCAGATTTGGGACACTCGCGAGAAAGTGCACGCGGACAGACCTAGCCCTTTACAACACGTGGAAGGAACGGGCGGCGGTTCCGATACCGACTACGCAGTGATCTTCTTTTTTGACGACACAAAGCACGAACAACTCATCATCGGGGTTGTCGGCACCTCGGGCGCTTCAAACCGCGCAGCGTCTCTGCTTGTAACGCAGGACGATTACGCTGCGGACTTGCAGGAGACTCTGTCTGATCACAGGAAGAAGACCTTGGCTGCGAGACCGCGCGCGTTCGAGATCTTGTATGAGATGAAGTTGCGGGACGGCATTCTAAAAGGCTTTACGCCAATAGAGTCAGTTGTTTACGAGAGCTAGACAGTTGATTAGTCGCACCGACTAATCCTGCCCCTCTACGTTTGGTCTTGTGATCGCAGCTCGATGCGTTCCAGGAGCCAAGTGATGAAAAACCCCAAATCAACCTTTAGCGCAGATGCAAGCGCATGGAATCTTTCCGACTACCGGAAGGCCATAACGCTTGTCTGTGCGATGCAAGAAGCAGGCGTGCTCAGAACAGACCCCGACCTCCAGCTTTATGCCAGGGGAATTGGTCGATTTCACCAAGAGCACTTTCTGACGCTGAGTTCTGGAGCCGACGTGCTGGTGGTCTGGAATTGATGATCGCCGCAGATCGCGATTACGACAGCTGCCTTGTCAAACTCACCCCCGAAGCTGAAAGGAACTTATCGTGATGAATTTCCCTCAACAGCAGCCGCCGAGCATGTTCCCGTTCCTCGATGAAATCGAGCAGCGGGTGCATCCCGTAACGGCCTTCGTCCTTGCCGCCATCGGTGCAGTGGGCGGTTACTTCTACGGTCTGACGAACCCGCGCTTTCCGTTGGTGATCTTCATCATCGTCGGTCTACTCGGGGGTTTGCTGGCCGTCGTGCTGATCAAACATCTGGTCGGCTTCATCATTGCCGCAACGCTCGTGGCAATCGCCGGTTTCGGGGCTTTCTGGCTCTTCAACCATCAGGACACGCTACGCCGTGAGCGTGCAAATCACGCACAGCAAACGGAACCCGCGCCCAAAGCGCACAGCTGGAAAGATGATCTTCGGGGGGTGCTGTAATGCATGCCTTGTTGCGCCGCCTCATCGTAGCGTCGGTGCGCAGGCTGCTGCCGGAAGCCTTCCCTGACGAGCCATCCACGGGGCTGGCGCTGCGTCCTGGCGCCTTGCTCGCAACCGTGAATGTTCCACAGCAGCCGACGGATGGTTCTCAGCCACCCCTCATCTATGCCCCGCCTGCCGCGCCCGTGCAGCCTGTCTACGCGCCGCCGCACCGGCGCCGGCGGCGCACGGTCGCTGTTACAGAAACGATCTACATCGAGAAAACCGGAGGTCTCTATGAATAGCCCTTTCGCTCCGTTCACGGCTTGGCTGCACACGCTGCCGTCGTGGTCGCAAGCTACAGTCGCCACCTTCATCCCTTGCGCAATTGTGCTGACGCTGCTGATGGTGCGGCATCGGATTAGGCTGCATCGTCAGGGCGAGCGATTCACGCGGCGCAAGACGAAGCTCACGGAATTGATCGGCGTCCTGCTGATCGGCGGCACGCTCTTTTATTTGCGGGGCCGCTATCCCGGCATCTCGCTTGTCCTTGACTGGCCCGACCGCACCTTTCCCTACTACCACCGCCACGGCGGCGCAATGTGGCTGGGTTTCATGGCAGCGGGGTTGATCGCCAGCTGGATTGCGTTTCTGTACGCGGCGCTGTTCCTGCGCAGTCCTCGGCCGTCTCGCAGGGGCGCGGACGTTCCAACGTCCGGCTTCAACATGCTGCCTGACCCGCCTGAAGGCTATGGCTGGTACAGCCCGCCAAAGACACACGAACGCATTACCCGGACTCGCACTTATCACATCGAGGAGGAGTAATCATGGCCCGCAAATCTTGGTTTTTGCTGTCGTTGACAGCGTCGCTCATCCTCCGCTTGCACTGGAACATTCAGGGCACGGCTGATGATGATTTGTTGTCCTTTGCGCTGCGCGTTATCTGGATGGCCTTCATGCTGCCATCCGGGTGGCCTGTCGTCATGGTCGAGGCGCATGTCTTTCACTTCGATCCCTGGGTTGGAACCGGGCATTGGCTGGTGACGAATGTCAACATGATCGTAAGCGCCGGCGCGTTGTGGCTTTTTCCTGTGAACCGTATCAAGAGGTGGTTTGGCACGTATGACCCCTTCGAAGAACGTCGTCGCCCGATGCTCGTGCGGGGCTTCGCCCATGTTCTCGATGCGATCAACAAGCGGCTCTTTGGTCGCCAGAAGACAGGCGGCTTCGCATGATCAGCATGCTCGCCGCTCGCTGTGCGCCCTCCGATTTTTTCGTGGGGCGCATGGCATTCGTAGGGGGACGTATCGGTTCGCTCTCGCCCGTTGGTGTCGCGCCGAAGGGCGTTGGCGTCACGATCGGCGAGCCGGGATCGGGTAAGAGCACAGGCACAGCGATCATTGCCGTGCTTCGTCATCGCGGAGCGTCTTTGACGCTGGATACAAAAGGTGAAATCGCTCAGGCCTGCTACGCCGCTTGCGGCTCTGGCGGTAACGGCGTGAAAGGCCAAGGAAAAGCAACTTGGGTATTCGATCCTCTCGGCATGACGGGATTGCCCCAAGCTCGCTACAACCCCTTCCATGAGATCGGCGGGGTTGCCGACGCGACGGATGCGCTCCGCTTGGCATACAAGCTCGCAGAAGGACTTGTCAGGATGCCTGATGGGGGCGACGGCTCCAATAGCTGGGTCTATAGTGGCGCGCGGGAATGGGCTTACGGGCTGTGCGCATTCATCATGGCAGCGTACCCGCCGGAAGAGTGGACGCTCATGACGCTGCGGCGCCTTGCACAAGAAGGTGAAGCGGCTCATGCGGAGGCGGCAAAGAAACAAGGTCTGAAGGGCGTCACGCCCTTCGACGCTTTACTAGCGCGAATGAAGGCCGACGCGAAGGGCCGCTTCCGGCAGGTCAGCGCAGCGCAGGCGGCCAACATCGAGATGATGGGGGACCGGCAGCAAGGGGCTATTCTCACCGCGCTCGTCGAGGCGACGAGCTGGCTCGATCTGCCGAAATATCAGGAGGCGGTGTCTAAGTGCGACTTCCTCCTGAGCGACTTCAGGACGGAACGCATAGCTGTCTTTGTTTGCTTGCCCCTGGGCGAGCTGCAAGGGATGGCCGGCGGCGTCATGCGCGCCTTTATCACCTTGTTCACCCAAATGATGTACGACAACGTTAGACGAACACCCCTGCCCCACGGCCCGGCGCTCTGCATTATCGACGAATATCCGCAATATGGCGCGATTCCGTCCACGCTGCTGATGGCAGCGACCGGCCGCGACTACCATGTAAAGCTCCTCGTTCTGTTTCAAGACATCAACCAGCTTCGCAAGACGTATGGGGAAGAGGATGCCGGCACGTTGATCGGCTGCGCCGCTTACGTTCAGGTTATGGCGACTACAGACGACGAGACGATCAAGTGGCTGGTGGGGCGGCTGGGCGAACGCCTTGTGAGACAGCGTCAGCCCGATGGACGGGTGGTGACGCGCACTTTCCCGCTCCTTGATCTAGAGCAGGCGAAACGCTTCCTCTCGCCGGAAAGTGCAAACCAGATTGTGCTGCGTCCTCACGAACGTCCCTTGCGGCTCAAGATCGCCCCATACTGGTGGTTTTTACCGTTCTGGATGTATACGCCCGACGTGCGCCACCCGGAGCCGCGTTTGCGGGCCTGGATGCGGCGACAGGCCGCGCGCAAAGCGTCGCCAAGCGCGATGGGAAAGGGCGGCGCGCGCAATGGCTGATCTCGCCGACGATCTACAGAGTAAGGTGCCGCGTGTCCTGAAATGGTGCTTCGCCGGCATGGGCGCGGCGGCAGGCTGGTTTTACGCCGCTCAAGATGGCACCGCCATTCCGCTAAGTTACATCGTTGCCGGTGCTGCCTCAGGCTATGTCCTGATTGCTTTGCTGTTTGCTGGCCTTCGGCTACTCAAGATGTTTGGCATCGCCTGCGCCTGTCTGATTGTGATTAACTACGCGGTCCTAATTCCTTTCGGCAAGGGCGACCACATGCCGGGCTGGATCAATGATGGTAAGACAACGTTACGCTGGCTCAATCCGCTGCCACTCGTGCGCCGGTGGGGCAAAGACGTTGAGCTTCGTCCCCCTGATCGCTAATTGATGGACGGGCCGTTCGGTCGCTAATGCTCAAGCTGCGGTTGGTCCCTGCTGCGTATGTCACGCTCCATTCGATCTGCCGCAACATTCTTCACCGCTGCGAAGAATGCTCCGCTTACCAGGCCTGAACTGTCGATATCGACCTTAAGATCGGCCTCAGCCGACTTGTCGCGCAACACCCAGGCACGATGGGATGCCGTAAGCTCCGCCACCTCCCGAAAGTCAGGGCGATTCTCCAGCTGCCGCCATTGCGCGCGCTGACTTTCCAGCAGCTTAAACTCCGCCTCTCTATGCCGCGCGGCCAGGCCCTGACGCTGTTCATCCCGTCGCGCCTGCAGATTAAGAAGGCTCTTACGGGCATCCTGCAAGCGCTGCTCCTGGTCCTTCGCCTTGCCGGTAAATCGCGTCCACAGTCTTGTAACGAGGCTCTTTGGGCGGCTCAGCGCGGCAATGGAATCGGTGAAGGCTGCTTCGTGCGACCCGTAATGTTCGAGCAACGATTCTTCAAGCACCTGCTCTTCGTGGTGCAGCTTGCTATAAAAGTTTCCTCTCTCCTCAATCTGCAGCGTCTGCAAGTCAGCGCGCATTGCGCCGAGCTTGGCTTCGGCCCGGTCGATTTGACGCAATAGCCATTGCTTCTTCCGCTCCGCCGCTTCGATTTTTCTCGCCTGTTCCTTTGCGCGGTCCGCTTCTTCATCGGCCTCGATCGCCGCGGTGATTACAGCTTCCTGCCAAGCGGCATTCTCCTGTTCGCGGTCATGGTATTCAGGGTCTCGAAGTGCATGTTGCTTTGCCCGATGCGCGGCTTCGTCAGCCTCAATTGCTGCGTCGATAACTGCGTCGTGCCAGTTGGCATCTTCCTGATCGCGGTCGTGGTAATCAGAATCCTGAAGTGGCTCGGTCTGTCCGTTATCGTTCGCAATGCCCCGCAGCCACTCACCACGTTCCGTTGCTTGCCCTTTTCGCTCAAGGGCACTCGCGCCCTGCCCCATGTGGATCTGCGGCGTCCGGTCGATGCCTTGCGCTTCCAGAGACTGCATGCTGATGCGCGCTTCGTGCCCGTGACGCTCAAGGTGGCGATTGACCAGATTCTCCCAGTTGTCTCGCCATGCGATCAGCGCTTCCTTGCGGTTGCTATCCCGATCTTTGTCGGTGAAAACGCCGTTCTCCAAAACGCGCGTTGATACCGTCCAGTGCGCATGCACGTTGCGATGGTCGCCGTGCGTATGCGGCCGGTGAATGGCGACGTGGTAAGCGAGACCTTTGCGCGTGAAGTTTTCGCGGCCGAAATCTTTGACCAACCATTCACGCTGTTCGGCATTCAGCTCGTGCGGCAGCGCCATGATAAATTTGCGGGCGGTCTGCGAGTTAACGCGCGTCTCTCTGGCTTCCAGTGCATTTGCGAAAGCGGCTGCGTCCCGCAGGTAGTCGGGTGCGCCTTGCGGCAAGCCGATGTAAGAAAACATCACGTCGGCGCGTTTGCTGCTGTAGTCGTATACCGTTCCGGTCCGTTGATCCAGAATGCGCGCGCGGGCGGCATACGCTGCCGCGTGGACAGCGGTCTGCCCCGCGCTGCGTTGCACTACCCCTGCGTGGAGGTGCCCGATAGCCATGCCGCAATGGCCTCCTGGTCAATCTCACGAGTGACATCCGCCCGAAGTAGAGTGACGATCTGCCGGCGGAAAGCTTCATCGTTGCGCATGGCTTTGATGACCGCGCCGCCTACAACAATCTTTTCGCGCGTATCCATCTGGCGGCTGCGTTTGTGCAGGCGCGTTTTCTCCATCGCGAGTTGTGCCTGCAATTTAGCGATGCGCTGCTGCGAGGTCAGACGCTGACGCTTCGCGTTTGGCGAAGCTGAGTTCTGAGCTTTGAAAGCTTCGGTTGCAGCTGCCGTTTGAGGTTCGGCCATGATGTTTCTCCTTTCCTGCTTCTCGCGTTGCCGGATGGCAACGCCGCTACCGCCTTGGGCGGTCGCACCGATTGGCCCTAGCCAATCGCACAAACGAAGTTTGTATAAGTGCGCGCCTTGCGAACTCGGGCCGTTCCCTCCCGAGACCCTCCCTGGCGATTCGCCACCGATAAAGTTTCAGACGACTTTCGGCTGCTTGCAATCGGTAAACATCGCTTGGGCGGTCGGAAGAAGGCTGCTACCTGCCCTGCGTGTGATGTCTTGGACGCACGATGTTTGAAGATGTCGCAACGTCGCGCGGCGCTTCCGAAAGCGTGGTCGGCACGACGCCAACGCCCGGCTCATTCAGTCGGTAAGCGGGTTCCGCAGGCATGTCCGGAATATTGATGACAGTCACCTGCCGTCCCTGTTCGTCCCGCAAGATCATCGGCTCTGCATCTTGGCTCATGGGCAGCAAGCGGAAACGGAACTTCTCCACGCCGAACGTGCCGAAGTCTTGCACGATGGCAAGCGCGCGCTGCACTTCGAGCGCCAGCTGCTCAATCGTATGTCGTCCCGTGATGTTGACTTGGATCTCCGTCGCCTGCTGCGGCGCGCCCTGATTGCGATGCTTCGCTGGAAACTTTCCGTAGGCCCGTGACAAGACTGGCTCCTGCACTTGTGTTCCGGTACGGTAGGACAAAAGCGGGGCGGTCGGAAAGAGATGTTTGACCCTGAACTCGAACTGTTCAAGCGCAATATCGACTTGCATGCCTTCGCCGAGAGCCTGGGTTATCGCGTCGATCTTCGCGAAAGCTGGGGCTTGCGCACGTCAAGGCCGCACTTCGTGATGCGCGATGGGCGAAACGACAAGATTACGGTGGCGCAAGACCCCGGCGACGGCCATTGGATTTACACGTCAGATCGCGACCCGCGCGATAACGGCTCCATCATCGACTTCCTGCAACACCGGACATCTGAGAACCTTGGCCATATCCGCAAACGTCTTCGCGCGTGGGCCGGGTCATCGCTGCCGCTGACGCCCTGGGTGCCGCCGGCGGTGCCGTGGAAAGATCGCGAAACGGTGCAGCAGGAATATGGTCGTATGAAGCTGGCGAACCGGCAGCCCTATCTCGAAGGAGAACGGCGCATTCCCGCCACGGTGCTGACATCCGCGCGCTTCGCGGGCCGCATTCGGATTGATGAGCGCGGCGCGGCAATCTTTCCGCATTTCGATGCTGCGGGTCTCGCTGGCTTTGAACGCAAGAATGCCGGGTTCACTGGCTTCTCGACGGGCGGCACGAAGGCCCTTTGGGAAAGTCACGACCTGCCGGACGATGCCGAACTGGTGATCGCGGAGAGTGCCATTGATGCCTTAAGCTATGCGACGCTCTTTCCGTCGCCTCGATGCCGTTACCGTTCCGTGGGCGGAAACCCGAGCGAAGCGCAGCTGGCAATGCTGCAAGTCGCCATCACGGACATGCCGCACGGTTCCGCAATCATTGCCGCGACGGATAACGACCCGCCAGGCCGGAAGCTTGCCGCGACCTTGGGAACCATCGTGCTCAACGCCAATCGGCCGGACCTCACCTTCCGACTGCACACCCCTCCACAAGTTGGTTCGGATTGGAACGACGTGCTGAAATCACACCCCCTTCCGACCGCCCCTCTTCCCTTGAAGAGAACACCGTAAACGACACAGAACGCGAAGTCCCTCGCCCGCTGCCTAGAGGCGGGTCTGTCATGGAAATGGACTGCCTTTTTCAGATCTGCAAGAGCGAAGGCGTCTCGCCGGGAAACAGCGGGAGCGGCGGTAAACTCCGCATCAAGGCGCGAAACACGCCATCCATGCACCGCAAGGCCCAGACTTCGACCGGAATTACTGACTGTTTAATTCTGTAGCTATGGTTCTGTGACAGTCGTGTCACACCTGACTTCCTTAGCTGATCGGGCCAATTCTCGGCGTGATGGCTTGGCAAAAGACGAGTGCGTAGCGTCACGATTAGCCCGACACACAGCCGCGAGCGCCGCGACGCAATCACCTCGGTTTGGATATATCCGCTCCGCTCCAGCTGGCGCAGATAGCGCTGCACGGTGCGGCGTGAACGGTCGAGCGCTTTGGCGAGATAGGTGACGGTGATTTCTGAACGCCGCGACTGACGGTCGCGCCGATAGACATAGCCGGACAGCAGGCGGGCACAGCGGCGCGCCCCGTCACACAGGTTCGGGTCGCGCTCGATGGTCTCTGACAGTTCCGGCGTGTACAGGCGACTAAGCCGGGTCCCGCGAAGCGGTTGCCGCTCTGCGGGCAGGTGGCATCTGCGCAGCGAACGCAGCTGACGGGCGGGGTCTTTGGTCTGCATGGTGTCTCTCCAACATTGCGTGAAGAAACCCGCTGAAAAAAGGCCGCACGAAAACTTCGCAAAAAGTGCTTGCGTTCGAAATTCGATCCTGCCAAGGTGGGAGTGTTCAGGTCGCCGTCCTTGGCGGTTCAAGTTTTGTGAGAGCCCGCTTTCGAGCGGGTTTTCTTACATCTGGTTCATGGAAATCCTTCTGACGGGAAAGAGGAAGGCGGGGCGAGAATCGCTCCCCGCCCCGCCAGCAGCTTGCCTTAATTGGCGCGCGCAGACAATACATGCGGGGCTGCAGCGCCTGAGGTCATCAGCGAAAGAGGAGATCGGCGCAACGCATGCATGGCCCTTTTCTTCAACCCATTTTCAACCCACGGCATGCGTTCCCATGCGTCTTTTTCCGGGCTTTTCCGTACCTTGTAGGAGACGCAAGTTATTCAAAACACTGCGGGCGTCGTATCTGCAAAACCAGTATTCATGGGTTCAAATCCCATTCGGTGCTCCAATAAATCAGACACGTAGCGGCCTCTTCCCAGGGGCCGCTTGTGCGTTGGGAAGATTTTTGTGTGACGTGCATCCCTCCGCACCCTGCCGTAATCTCCGCATGACGCGAATAATCTGTGCGTCCCCCATTGCCTCCCGGTCGTGATGCCCCGCGAATTTAATTCGTTTGCGATCATGCTGAGCGATAACGCGCAGCGCTTCCCCAAAGTTCGCCGCCAATATGTCGCACTCCAGAACTCGTCTGCGTCGCCCGCGTTCGTGTCGGCTTCGTCCTGCAAGCCGTAGCGGCATATCCCCCGAGGAGGCGCCGCCGTATCGATCGCTGTCCGTTCGTGAACCTTCCGCAAGGCGGGGCCGGGGCCGTGATTGACCGCTGGTATGATGGCCGAATGCGCATGGGTGAAGCCGGAGTTGGTTGCCGTCTTTGAATTTCGCGAATGGACGAACGCGGAACATGTACAGCGCATCAAATTCACTGGTCCGCGTGACAATAAAGACCAACGGCAGGTTATCAGGCGTCGATCCACGTGTTATTCACTCTTCGCTTCCAAGAGCACAAGGCCAAAATGATCGCATCGTATCGACCAGTGGATGAGTTTCCAGGATGGCTACGCGCTCCAGAATTCTTCGCCGACTTATTCAGAGAGTACTCATCGAAAAGCGTTTTGGAAGTGGGTTCAGGCTCGCACCCGACATTTTCTCCCGATTTCGTCCAGCAAAATAACCTATCTTATGTAGCCAGCGACATCGACCCGACAGAACTCGAGAGGGTGGATCCTGCGTTCGAGCGCCTCGTTCTCGAATTGTCTCGGCCCGCAATCGACCCTGCACTTACCGGAAAATTTGATTTTGTTTTTTCGCGAATGGTTGGAGAACATATCAGCGACGGACGTCAGTTTCACGCAAATGTGTATAAGATACTTCGCCCCGGAGGAATTTCGGCCCACTGTTTTTCAACCTTATGGGCCTTCCCGTTTGTCGTCAACCGATTTACTCCAGAAGGTTTATCGGACCGCATCGTAACGATGATCGCGCCCCGAGACAAAAGTGAATATAAAAAGTTCAAGGCTCATTACAACTGGAGCCGAGGGCCGAACAAAACAATGATCGAGCGGTTCCAAAAAGTAGGCTTCGAGATCGTTCGCTATACCGGCTATTTTGGCCACAACTACTACGCACGAAAGATCCATTTTCTGGACAGGCTGGAAAGACAGAAGAGCAAATTTCTGGTTGCTCATCCTGTGCCGCAGCTATGCAGTTACGCGACTCTTGTATTGCGCAAGCCAAAATAATGATGGCTTCGTTCGAAATTCGCGGTGGCAAACAGCCCCAGTCGGCAGGTCCCATGCTCCGCCGATTCCTCAACCAGATCCTCATCGCGCTCGCCCTGCGGATTTGTTACGTTACGTGCGACCATGCCGCGGAGGGGATCGGCGGTGCCGTATACCCTCTGTTTGCCGACCGGCAATCGAACCTGAAAGTCATAGGAAACGTCCGGGGCGGATTTTCGCTACTATAATGACGACGAGCTTTCAGGCTCGGTTTTACTGACTCCTGCTTGCCCGCGCATCCTTTCTCTCAAACAGCGGTCCGCGGATTTGTCTCAGACTCCTGTCTCACGGGTAACTCCAAATCTTAAGGAGGTCCTATGAACCATCACATTCTTTGTGACGGGCCACCCCCTCTGACAGTCGAGTCGGCCGACGCAGCGTTGGAGATGATCCATTTTATTGCTGCCGCAGTCCGTGGATTCGACGCCATCGACGTGACCAATGCGGTGCGGCCTCTGTGGAGAGCACATCTTGCTTCCAGCTATCCACATCTTCCCATCGAAACGCAGTATTGGTATGTAAATGCCCCGGCCATGCTGGCGCAGATCATGGCGAACTGGCCCTACCTCGATCCGTGGACGCGCAGCGCCCTGCTGCAGCAATGGAACATGGAGCTGCCGAACATGCTGTGGATGCTGGAGCCCGTGCTGGCCGAGGCGCATGCTGCGGAAGTGAACGAATCGACACGGGCGCTGATGGCGTCGATGCGTCAGCAGGCTGCCAGCGCTCCGCAGGCATATGTTGCGCCACACGCCGACCCCATCACGGAGCTCGACCGGCTGGCGCAGCAGAGGGCACAACTGGGCAACTTCAGCACCAGGATGACGGGAATGACGATCGGCTTGATGAATGCGATGAAGCGCTAGGGAATCCCTGAATAGGGTCTGGTTTTGAAGGGGCGGGACTTTAATCCCGCCGTCAGTGCCGCAAAAACACTGCGGCTTTAGCCGCTGAGGGAATGCTGGATACTTAATCAGACCTTCCCCAGGCTCACCCTCGACAAACGCTCCGCATACGAGAGGCCATGGTGGTTGACTTGTCGACCGACGAGGTTCTAAACCTGTTGCGCACCGGCACGCCGCAGGAGCGGTTTGCCTTTGCGCAGGCGCTGCCGCCAAACGATTCCCTGGGCATGGCCCTGAACTTTGTAGGGGCAGACAACCCGGGCCTGGTGATTGTGGCGCTCGGAGTCCTGCTGGTGCAGTACTCGTACTTCACTCACCCCGAATGCGGCGCAGTTCTTTCGGAGGCGGTGCACCAGCGCGCTCGCGAAATCATCGCGGCCAATCCCACCAATCATGGGTTCATGCCCTCCACCCTGGAGATCGCGGCCCGGTGCCATGTGAAGGCGCTTACCCTTCTCTCGCGCTGGGATGAAGCACTTTCCGCAGCGGAGTTCTACCTGACCATGCACCACGAAAAGGAGCTGCGTCTGCTGCGCGTGGAGTGCCTTGTCAATCTGCAACGAATCGATGACGCAGACGAGGCGTTGCAGCAGGACGATCTGACCCTTGACATGGAGGGCGCGCGCCTACAGGCATGGGTGAATAAATGGAAGACTTCGGTGACGACACTCAGCAGCCAGAAGGACAAAGGTCTTGGCGACTATCTGCCGGCCAAGACTGTCGATTCGCTCACGAACCCGGCAGAGTACCGCAAGCTGCTGGACGCGTTCGTCGCCGGCTACAACGGTACCGGTGAACGTGGTTCAGAATCGGTTCTCACCATACGCGGCAAGGTCGTCGGCGCGAAGTGGATCTTCGTTGGAGGGACGCCGGAGAAGGAAGCGATTCTGGAGTCGCTGGCGGAGCTTGAATACTCCCTGGCGTGGGCCGAACGGTATGGCGACAAAGAGCTCGAGAACGACGCTCTCTTCGGCATCGCCCTCTGCCGTAGCCGGCTGCAACAGCCGTCGGAAACCGCGGACGCCCTGCTGCGTCTGCGCAAAAATCTCGAAGAACTGCGGCGCGGCATCAGAGACCCGAACAGACGGGGAGGCATCTTCAGCGCTTTCCCCTATCTGTTCAACTCTTTATGCGAGCGTCTGCAGCAGGCAAACCGCACTGCGGAGTTGTTCGAAGCGATTGAATCGTCAAAGTCACGCGGCATCGCGGACCAACTGACCGCGCAGAGCGGTGCGGTCGTGCAGGATGCCGCGATCTACGGTTCTGTTTCGCGATTGTCGGCGCTGGCCCGGCGTAGAGGCATTCACTATCTCACCTACTTTGTCGACGAGCAGTGCGTCTATGCCGTGTTCGTCAGCAAACGCGGGACGCTGCATGCAGTGGAACCGATCAGGATTCCGCAGCCTGAACTCGAAGAAGCAGCGCGGAATGTAGACCCGGGGCGATGGGGTCAGCCGATTGCCTGGTCGCCGGGTGACAACGTGGCAGACGTATCGACGCAACTGGCTCCGCTGGTCGCCTGGCTCGAGGGCTTTCTGGCGGAAGGCATCGTGGAGCAAGGCGATCACATCTGCTACTCCTCCGATGATTGCCTGCATAACATCCCGCTCCACTATCTGCGCTTCAAAGACAGTGTGCTGGTGAGCTGGTTTTCCACCTCACGCGTTCACTCGGCTTTCCATCTCGAGCGCGTGCTGGCCGGAAGGACGCGCAAGGCTCCGTCCAGCTTTCTCGGGTTCGTGACGCCGCTGCAGCAGGACCGCCAAAGGACCGACGCCGCGGCGTTTCTCGCGAACCTCGACGAACCCATAGGCTGGCTGAAGCAACATCTGCGCAAGGGTCATGCGCTGCGGCTCGAAGAGGCCACGCTGGACGCGGTGAAACGCGAGGCCCTCGATCATACGATCGTTCACTTCTCCACCCACGGCTGGTTCCCCGAATCGGGCAATCCGTTTTACGAATCGCATTTGCTTCTGGCCGGCGCGGGCGGATTGCCGGAGGCCAACCTTGCGAACCGGGGAGATCACGACGGACGGTTGACGCCGCAAGAGATATTCGACGCGCATTTGAACTTCGAAGGCAGCCACGTTACCACCATGGCTTGTGTGAGCGGGCTGGCCACGAGAGGTATGACCGGCGATGCGCTCGGTCTGGATTGGGCGTTCATTGAGGCTGGCGCACTGAGCCTGATTTCCACCCACTGGGAAGTAAGCGCCGCCTGCGCGGCACGGTTTCTATCGCTGTTTTACGACAAATGGATTCGCGAACGACAGTCGAAAGCCGCCGCATTCCGGAATACCATGATGGAATTGCTGGCGGGCGATTACACTGCCAGTTCGTTGCAACAGTGGGCAGTATTCAGCCTCACCGGCGACACACGCTAAGGGGGAACAGACGATGCAAGATGCGCTCGCACTAGTGAACTCTCTCTCGGACTCGCAGGTAGTGGAACTTACCAAGGAACTGTTCAAAACGGTGTACACCCACTTGCCCTATAAAGAGGTGAAGCAGAATTGGGAGTCCGTACCGGATGTCGCCCATCTCGCGGAGCTCAATAGTGACGACCTCAGACGCGAGTTATCGCCTGACGATTCGGCCCAGCTCTCAAGGCTGCTGCTGGAACAGTTTGCAAAGGACCCAGAGTTTTCGCCAGTGGTGCTGCAATCGTGGGAAACAGTGCGCCACTCCGACCACCTGATCCTGGAGACGATCATTGCCCTGGGATTCATCGTCAATCTCACGCTCCTGGTAGCGACAACCAAGCTGGATATGCGGAAGAACGCCGACGGCAGCTTTGAATGGTCCGTATCCAAAACGGACGCAAAGAAGGAGCTCGTGAAGGCAATTCTGGATCCCTTCTCGAGGTTCATCGGTCCAAAAACGTGAGGATCGTTCTGCAACGCCGGTGTTCCGCCTCCTCCGCGACGAAAATCAGGCAAGTAAGGGGTCATCCCCTACACGATCTTTAGAACGTCCGAATGGAACGACCATCCCGCAATTCAGGAAAGGTATCGACCCGCCGCCTGCACCTTGACTTTCACTCTCTATGCGGTAGAAAATGATCGCCTTAAGCTGATGAAAGGGGGAACACTCCCCTCTCACCCCGCCTGGTCCGGCCCCTATCCCAATCTAAGGAGATGCTCATGAGCACAGCGCAGACTCAGGCTATCGATACGGATCGTCTCAATAGCTTCCTTGGCAAGTTTGTCGGAGATTTGGGCGCTTCGGTGCACGCCGGCATGGTGGTCATTGGCGAGAAGCTGGGACTGTACAAGGCGCTGGCCGACGGTCCCGTGACATCGGCGGAACTGGCGAAGAAAACCGGAACCGATGAGCGCTATCTCCGCGAATGGCTGGCTTCCCAGGCGGCCGGCGGCTACGTCACCTACGACGAAGCCACTCACAAGTTCAGCCTCACGCCGGAACAGGTCTTCACCCTTGCCAACGAGGATAGTCCCGCGTATCTGCCGGGAGCGTTTGAGCTCGCTCTCGGTTCGCTTGCCGCCGTTCCGCGCATCGCCGACTCCTTCCGTACGGGAGCCGGCATGGGTTGGCATGAGCATGTCGACGGCGTCTTTCATGGCTGCGAAAAGTTCTTCCGCCCGGGTTATGTGGCGAATCTCGTCAGCTCGTGGATTCCCGCCCTGGAGGGTGTGCAGGCGAATCTCGAACGCGGGGGCCGCGTGGCCGATGTCGGCTGCGGCTCAGGAGCCTCCACGCTACTCATGGCCAAGGCCTTCCCCAATTCCCGGTTCTTTGGCTTTGACTACCATGACAAGTCCATCGCCGACGCACGCGAGAAGGCGAAGAAACAAGGCCTCGCCGATCGCGTGACCTTTGAAGTCGCAAAGGCCAAGGAATTTCCAGGCAAAGACTACGATTTTGTTGCCGTCTTCGATTGCCTCCACGACATGGGGGATCCCGTCGGCGCCGCCGTGCATGTCCGCCAGTCACTGGCTCCCGGTGGCACATGGATGATCGTTGAGCCCTTTGCCAACGACCAGTTAAAAGACAATCTCAATCCCGTTGGCCGCGTCTATTACTCGTTCTCCACGCTACTCTGCACGCCTTGTTCGCGTTCTCAGGAAGTGGGCCTCTGCCTCGGTGCGCAGGCTGGTGAAGCGGGCATCCGAAGCGTCGTCACCGAGGCTGGATTCGCGCATTTCCGTCGCGCCACGGAGACCCCGTTCAACATCGTCTATGAAGCCCGCGCCTAAGCCAGGCGAGGTCGACAACGAAGCGGATCGTTCTCGCACAAGCCGTCACGCAAGATATAAGCGCTCAACGTGCTTCCATATTTTGAATCATTTGTCGACCGTGACGGTCCCCGTTTTGACATGAATGCTCCACGGCTTAGGCTCAGGCAGCCATAACTTGCCGTCTCCGATTTCCAGCGGCATCCAGAGGTAACGAGAGTCCCATAACTGCTTCGGGTTCCAGATGTCGCCCATAAAGATGACGCTGGTCGTCTTGTCGCCGACAACTTTCAGCAGCAGCGTGGACTGTGAACCGTAGGTCTTCGTTTCGGGCGGAGCAATGTCTTTGAATTCGGACCACGGCCCTTCCAGGCTCGTCGCAACCGCATAGTTATTGGCGTTCGGCGACCATCCCGTCAGCCCGGAGCCGATGGCGTAGTAAAGGCCTTGGTAGTGCACCAGTGCGCCGCCTTCCATATGCTGTGGGATCAGCACAACTTCCTTTTCGATGCTGAGGTAATCGCTGGAAAGTTTTGCGATGCGGAAGCCGAAAGGCCGGTCCTCGAAAATAAGATAGGCTGTTCCATCATCATCGATAAACTGGCCGATGTCGCGGCTTTCATGATCGAGCGGGCGAAAACTCTTCAGATACGTGTAGTCGCCGTCCACCTTGTCACTGACGGCAACTCCTACGCGAGCCAGGCCGTAACCGTGACCGTTGAGCGGCCCATCGATATGCATGTACATCACATATTTTCCGCTAACTGGATTGTGAAAGACCTTGGGACGCTCCAATATCCAGTGCGGTCCAAAGTTCTCGGGATCGGAAATATGAATGACCAGGTTGCGGAATTTCCAGTGCACCAGGTCTTTCGATGCATAGCACGCAACATACTTTCTGGTGGGATCAAGTCCCTGTGCGCGGTCTTCGCCGAACCAGTAATAGGTATCGCCAACCTTTGTTATTCCGCCTCCGTGCGCCTGGATAGGTTGACCGCGATCGTCCAGCCAGACTGCTCCGGAAACAATCTTCTTCGCCGCATACACACTGGCCGGTAGGGTCGCTGCCACCATTGCCAACAGGAAAAATTTGATTGTCAGCCGCTGCATCGCACAAGTTTATACCTGCGATTTAAGGGACAGGCTCCACAATGGAGTGACTAATGACGGGTTTCGACAGGCGCGCCATCTACCCCGCAAATAACGCTCTAGTCACGTTCTCCCGCTTCTAGTCACATTCACTCTCTCATGCCCGTTCCGTCTCGATGAAACATGTTTTGATCGAGTGACGAGGCGAGGACATGGCGACCATTGCGGTAAGTTTGCCGGCTATGACCGGCTTCAACAGGCGATCCCGGGAGTTGCAGCAAACCGATAGCCTCGACTTCCACATCTGGCTTCCGCGCACGCGGCAGTGCGTCTTCAATGCATGGACGATCCCCGAGTACATCGAGCTATGGAGCAACACAGACCAAAGCCCCGATGTTCATGCGGAGGTCGACCTGAGCAAGGGAACATCGCTGCTGATCGCGCAGAATCACGGGTCGACGCTGTACCGCATCGAGGGCACGTACACTACGATCCACCGGCCGGACCGGCTCGTCCTCACATGGAGTTATTACTCCTCCACCTGGAACTGGGGCTCGTTGATCCAGGTGAACTTCGCGGACGTAACCGGTGGCACGATGTTGGACGTCGTGGAGTCCCCCGTCGGCCGAACGGAAGATAAAGAGCTACACGCCCGCTGGTGGCAGGACCGGTTGGACCGCCTGATGAGACTTCTCTCCTGACGAATTGTCCGGCAACGCTGTAAGCATCGGCATGTGCCATTTCCATCCCCGAAGGAATTGCTGCACAAGTCTCTTTTGCTTTACGTGTGTCACTCGACCGGAGCATCGCGGCCTTTGCGATGCGTAACCCTGTCATCTGTATGTAGAGATTAGGAAACGTTTTCTACATTCCGCTGATATCTCCGTGCCGGCGAACGGGGCAACGCCAATCCATTGGCGATCGAAACAAACTCCATCACAAAAAGTGCGTCAAAAGCGCAGTTCAGGTCTTTCTTGCCGTCAACCATCGCCCGC
>Ga0207125_10004_pt1 | contig 64727 bp, 53 predicted proteins | sample Alteio_BWMinHeat_19_FD_153556 | JGI IMG/M metagenome (GOLD analysis project Ga0207125, IMG submission 153556) | Enriched cells from forest soil in Barre Woods Harvard Forest LTER site, Petersham, Massachusetts, United States -... | ecosystem: Environmental > Terrestrial > Soil > Temperate forest >...
TGGGGTGCAGGTTCGTGGTGATAAACGCCGGGGTCGGGCTCGGCGAGCGACGGCGCGGCGGGTTCGGGGTCGGGCAGCGGATCTTCGGGAAGATGCTGAGCCGGACGGTCTGGGTGTGAATCGTTCATGGGCTATAGAGACAGATGGCTGGGCTGAGGCTGGGGTTGCGCTGATGGAGCCTCTGTCGATTGTAGCCCGGAGTAAGCGTCGTTTCGTAGGTTGGAGAGAGTGGTTGTGTTTCAGTTATGAGCCGTGAGTTTTGAGTTATGAGAAAAGCTCTGGGTATTGCCAGAGTTCGGTGTAGAGCAGGCCGCCGAGGATTTGATGTTGGGCGATGCGGTGAAAGCCGGCGGCGGCGAGAGCGGCGGCGGGGTCGGAGAGGTGGGTAACGCGGAGGCCGGTGAGGATGCGGAATGCGAAGTAAAGGCTGCGGACGTAGGCGCGGGTGAGAGGGCCGGTGGCGCGGAAGTCGGAGAGCAGCCAGAGGGTTCCGGGCTGGGCGAAGCGGAGGGCGAGGCCGTTGATTTCGCTTTGGGTGAAGCAGTCGAGGAAGAAGTGCGTGACGATGAGGTCGGTGCCGGGTGGGAGTGCGACCGTTAGTGCGTCTCCCTGGATGGTCTGGACGCGGGTGGGGTCGCATCGGGCGCGGAGGAGTCTGAGCATCTGTTCGCTGGTGTCGACTGCGGTTGCGTGGAGGGTCGGGTTTTGCGCGAGGAGCTTCGCGAGGAACCGTCCGTCGCCGTCGCCGAGGACCAGCGCGCGTCGGCGGTCGGCGAGTTGCGGGAGGAAGTGAGTGCGGGTGCGCTGTAGCAGTGGGCCAAGCGTGAGGTACTCGGCCCAGCGGTAGATGCGGGCGACGGGGTCGAAGTTGGGCGCGCGGTGCATCGGATCAATGAACTCGCAGGAAGAGAATCGGGGTGAGCAGAGCAAGGTCAGCCGCGGCGCGAAGGTTGAGAGCGGAGATTTTTGTGCGGTTGCGGTTGAGAATGACGAGCAGCAGCGTGCTCACGACACAGGCTGCTGCGATAGGCCAGGTGGAAGGCATGACGGGAAACGACAGTTTTGACGCCAACTCCGGGAATGCCGGTGGGGCAATGCCGGCGAAGGCAGCAGTGAGGATGATGGCAACGGCCAGGGTGAGGTGATGGGTGGCGATGCGGGTTGTCCAGTTGGCGTTGGTGCGGTCGCGGGGATGCTCCCAGACATAGAGGTACATGCAGTTGAGCGCGCAGACCGCGGCGAAGACGACAGCCGGCGCGAGCAGCGGCAAGCGCAGATCGGGGCGGTGGGAAACAGTCGGGATGAAGATCGCCGCGGAGAAGAAGATGCCGACGGCGAGCTCTTTGGGGAGACGGCGCTCGTGCGCCAGGCGCGTGTGGATGATCAGGAACCAGCCTGTGAGCAACCCGCCCAGAAGAGCGTAGATGCGCAGAGCTGCCGGATACATCTCAGGTGTGAGCGCAGCCAGGGCGACGGCGGCGATGGCGATGAAGCTGATGAAGACGCGGCGATGGCGGTGGTGGAAGTGGTGACGCTCTTCGAGCGTGGCGGGGTCTGCGTTCTGCGCGTCAAGCAGGCGGTCGGACGCGTAAAGGATCCACACGGCGAGGAACATTGCAGGGATCGCTACACGAGGCAGAGTGACCCCGCAGCAGCGCGCAACGAACCACGTCCAGAGCGCGGCAACCGTGGGGGCGTCGAGCGAGAACAGATGCCACAGGGCTAAGGGGGAGTGTCGGGCGATGGTGGTATTTTGTGTCATTCGTTCATTGCAGTGTGAAACGGGTTTTGAACGCCTTCCAAACCAAACCCGCAACAGTGTCAGTGAGAGCAGCCGCCCAAAGAGCGCCAACGGCGCGACCTATACCAGCATGGGGTGAAACCCCATGCACAGGCCACGCAAGAATTCAGAGCGCTGAAGGCGCGACCTATACCCGGCATCAATTCCACAGGAATCGCGCGTTTGTGGCATTGCCTCAATTATAGGTAGCCTTCAGCATCTATAGGTCGCGCCTTCAGCGCTCTGACATATACCGCATCTCTAACCCAGGGCTACGCCCTGGGCTGGTATAGCGACGCGCTTTCAGCGCTTAGCGGCAACTCCGGCTCTCGCACCTGAGCTGCACACCAACATTGAGTTTGCTCAATGCCGATGAAAGACAAGAATGACTCATTCACTACGCTTCTAGCTTACTGCGCGCGTCTGATGCGAGCCGGCGGCCCAGAATGTGGGGTCGATGTCGGGGAAGATACTGTCGCGCTGCTCGATGGCGGCGAGTTGCTCCTCCTGCCCGGCTGTGATGCTGCCCGCCGCTTCATAACTGAGCCAGATCGCTTTGATTTCGTTGAACTGGTCGTTGTGCGTCTTGAACCGGGCCTCGGCGTAGTCACGGGCGGCGCCGGTGGTGATGAGGAATTGCCAGTCCGAAGACTCCAGCAGCAGCAGCTCGCGGCAAAGCTGCTTGACGATGCGCTGACCCTGCGGCGTCTCACGCCACGCCTTCGAGGTGCATACGTCGCGGGTAAAGTTTTCGGCGGGATAGATGTGGGTGTAGGTCCAGGATGTGTCCGGGTTCATCCAGACGTGGTTGGTGCCCTGCGCACCCCACGATCCTTCGTGCATGGCAATGAATCCCGCGCGCGGAAAGCGATCGAGATAGGTGGAGCAGTCGACGAGTTCGAGGCCGTGAGGATAGTCGTGCAGCGTGCGTGCGACGGCTTCGAGCCACTGCGGGCCCTCGAACCACCAGTGGCCGAAGAGTTCGGCGTCGAAAGGCGAGCAGAGGATGGGCGGAACCTCATCGCTGAAACTTGACTGCAGTGCCTCGTTGACGAGGTGGACGAAGTGCGACGCATGGGACCTGGTGCGCTCGAGGGCTTCGCGCGGATCGTAGGGCTGTTTGTCGTTCATGTCGACTTTGGGGCCGGTGACTCTCCAATAGCGATGTCCGCCGGGCCAGCGCTTTTTGTGGAAGTCAAGATATGCGGGGTCGCCTGGGTAGCCGCATTCACCGGACCATACCTGGACGCCGGTGCGGGGATCGCGGGGGAAGACAGAGGTGGCGTAGGTCTTGTCGTATGGTCCGTCGACGAAGTAGGGCTGGTAGAGGCTGCGGGCTTCCTTGTCGACGATGGTTTGGGCTGCTGGTCCTATAACGGAACCGTTGCGCAGAGGGTAGGGAGACTGCACCGGCGCGGACTCTTCGACGAGGTGTGTGTCGACGAAAAAGTATTCAAGGCTGCTCTCGGAGAGAGCCTGTTCCACGCCGATCCGATTGTAGCCAGGCATCGCACCGGAGCCGTTGGCGCACGCGACGGGATAGTTCCAGAAACCTGCGGGACGGTAGCCGCACTCGGGCGCCCAGATGCCGCGCGGATGCTTGCCGATGTGGCGAATATGCACGTCGACTGCTGTGCGGATCTGCGCGCGAACGCTCTCGTCAGTTCCAAGCAGCGGCATGTAGCCGTGTGTCGCCCCGCAGGTAATGATCTCGATCAGGCCCGCGTCGTTGAAGTGGCGAAAGCCCCTGATGATGTCGGAGTCGAGGGTGTGGAAGTCGTGGAGTGCGTCGCTAAAGAACTTGTGCCAGAAGCGGGCGGTGTCGGCGAGATGGTGCTCGCCGGTGCTGGAGAAAAAGGATTCATCTTCGCGCGCGGAGATGATCTTGCGCTCGAGGTATTTGGGGAATTCGGCTTTGAAGACCGGGTGGGCAAGCTGTTCGAGGAGGATGGGGGAAAGGTTCAGGTTGCAGTGCAGCGCGATGCCGTCGCGTTCGAGACTGCCGAGCACACGGAGGAGCGGGAGGTAGGTTTCGGCGGCCGCTTCGTGCAGCCACTCCATGCCGTGCGGCCAGGTGCCGTGGTTCACGACGTACGGCAGGTGGGCGTGCAGGGTAAAGGTCAGGTATCCCGTTGCTTTGGGTTTGTTCTGGAGCAAAACCACACCTCGGAAGCGTTGGAGGGTTGAGAGCGCCGCAGGATTGCGCGTGCCGGGGTACCGCGAGTGCAGGACCCACGGCTATTACTATAGACGGCGCTGTTGACAGGAAGATGCACGCCGGTCTGGGAGCTGATTAGAGCTGGTTAGAGCGGGTTGCGGTTGAAATGAGAAATGGGCACAGCAAAAAAGGCGCGACACGGAATTCCGAGCCGCGCCCGTTTGATGCGGAATTTAGGGTTGGCGTTGCTGCAAGCCGCTGCTGTGCGGCGCTTCGTTTTGTTCCGCGGACTGGCCGTAGCTGCGTACCGAGAAGCCGTTGCGCAGCCGGAAGCGGACGATGCTCTCGGAAGGTAAGCCAACCTGCTCTCCCCGGGTGACGCCATTGACGACGGCCCCGCCGCCAGCGCCGGCCGCGGCGCCGATGGCAACACCCTTGCCGCCGCCCAGGATGCCACCAAGCACAGCGCCGATCGCCGCCCCGCCACCGATTTTTTCGGCGGTATTCTTGCCACGGCCTTTGCCTTCAAGGGTGTAGGGATCGGTGGACACGGCGATACTTTCGCCGCGGCGCCCAATGCGCGTCAGTTCGATCGAAAGCAGCGAGTTGCCCTTGTAATGGCCGGCATTATGCACAGCCACGACACGTCCGGTGACGCTTGCGCCTGCGGGGACCGCAAGTTCGCCGTCCACAATCACGTTGCGGCTGACGACACCTGTGAACGTTGCGCCCTCCGCGGTACGCTCGCTGTCCATTCCCTGGTTGATGCGCACGGAGATCTCCCTGCCGGCAGGGACTGCTACATCGCGGTAAACGGGAGGCGGCGGTGCGGCCGAGGAGGTTGCCGCTGCGACGGGCAGGGGCTGGTGCGTCGCAATGGCCTGCTGTTCCTGGGGAGTGGCAATGCGCGGCGCGGTGGGCGCCGCCGCGGTCGTAATATCGGGCGTGACGGCGATGCCCTGCACGTTAAGAGCGTTAACGACTAGCTTGACGCCATGGACTCGGGCTGCATCCTGCGCGGCGACCATGCGGGCCGTGTCGTCGCTGACATTGCCGTTGAGGGTAACGACACCGGCAGCCACGGTGGGCTGGATGGGTTGGTTCGCAATGGAGGCGTCGGCGGCGAGCGCGTTGTGGACATTGGTGGTCAGCGTGGCGTCATCGACCGTCTTGTTGCACCCGGTAGCGGCCAGCGAGACGACCAGGGCAAAAGTAGAAACTCGGAAAGAAAAGCGGAACAGGTCGTACGTTGTCATAAACTATCTCCCAGATGATCTGTGGACTGCGTTGCCTTTGCATGAGATGCGGGGCAACGTCGCGAAATGACTGTTCCAGTCGATTTTCCGGCTTATCGCGGTATGGAAAGGTCCCGCAAATTGCTGGAAATACGGTTGATCGAAGGGTTAGAAGGCGCTCCACGCAACCTTGGGCCGGGTAGAGGCATCCACAAGCTGAGACAGTAAGCCGGGTAAGGTGCGATGATGCAGTACCGGTCGGGCCTCGGAATCTAACAAACAGGAGAGTGTGATGGCGGACAACGATAGCGGCGTAAGCGGATTTGGATGGTTTTTGGCGGGCCTTGGCATTGGCGCGCTGGTAGGTGTTCTGTATGCGCCGAAGTCCGGCAAAGAGACACGGGACGACCTCGTAGCGGGCGCTCTGGAAGCTCGCGACAAGGCACAGGAGTATTACCAGCAGGGCACGGAAGTGGTTGGACAGTATGTCGACAAGAGCAAGCAGGTTGCTTCGCAATACGTCGACAAGGGCCGCGAGTATTACGACAAGGGCCGCACGCAGTGGACTGAATATGTCGACAAGGGCAAGGACCTGCTCCAAAACCAGACCGAGAAGGTGACGGCGGCGGTCGAAGCAGGGAAGCAAGCGTACACACAGACGGCCGGCGATACACCGCATCAGTCGTAAACGGATCGCACTGGCGCGGAAGGGCCGGTTTGCGCCGGCCCTTCTGCGTGCGCGACGGTGTTTAGAGCATTTTCCCTGTTGCGAGGTTTCCCGGAACAGTTTTGCAGCGGCGTTTTCTTTACGGAAAACGCTGATGAAGGTTCCGGCGTTGGGCGTTGGACTACACCCACAGGGAAAATGCTTCAGCAGAGTATTCTGAGAACTGAGAGGAATTTTGATGACTGCCTTGTATAGCTTGTCGATGATCTTATGGCAGACCCCGGATCAAGGACTGCCTTCGCGCGATGAACACTGGCTGTTGATCTGTATCGCCGTCATTGCGGCTGCTTTTTTGCTGCAGTCTATTGTGACGCTGGTAGTGGGACTCGGAACGTTGAAGACCATCAAGGAGTTCAAAGCGCTCGCACATGATGTTCATTCACGAGCCACACCGATCATGCAGCAGACGACCGATTTGCTCCACGATGTATCTCCCAAGATCCGTGCGGTGACGGAGAACGTAACCCAGATCAGCTATACCGTTCGTGAAAAAGTAGACGAAGTTGGCGAAACGCTCTCGCAAGTCAACCGCACTGTCGCCGAAGCGAACCAGAGAACACGCGGTCAGGTCGATCATGTCGACCGGATGGTAACGACGGCACTCAATACGACCGAAGAAGTTGCCGAGACCGTAGCGAAAGGGATTCGCATCCCGATCAAGCAGATGGCGGGGATGGTGGCCGGTCTGCGGGTAGGGCTGGAGACACTGATGAAGAACTTCCGCCCGAAAGGCCGCGGAGTTGGTGGGGATTTTGAGTAGAGGTTTCAGCCTTGGAGTGGTGAAACAAATACGGACTTACCACCGTAAACCTCACCACATCGTCACAAATCTGTCATCCTGAGCGGAGGCTCGCGGTCTCATGCGAGCCGCAGCCGAAGGACCTGCCAAGCTGTGCGCATCACCACAACCGATCGATGCGTTTAACCGCGCCGTTCCGTGCGACCCCAGCCTCTGAGCGTTAGGGACATCGTTAACGAACTCCGACGTGTCGTCGAGGTGGAAATACCGGAGTATTGCTAAAACGGTCCATAAATTTTGCGGGTCCAATCCGCATGGCAGGTCCTTCGACTACGGCTCGCAAAAAGCGCGAGCCTCCCGCTCAGGATGACACATTTGTTAGCGGGGAGCGGTAGGCAACAGACTCGCCGCTCTAACAGATCCAGCCGCCGCCGGCGACCTCGTCATCCTGGTAGAAGACGGCGGACTGCCCAGGCGTAATGGCGCGCTGCGGCTCATCGAACTCGGCCTCGATACGGTCCTCCGCGGTGACGCGGAGAGTGGCAGGCGCGGGCTCGTGGCGGTGACGGATCTTGATGGAGACGCGAATCGGCTCCGTGGGCGAGGGAATCGAGACCCAATTGAGGCGGTCGGCGGTAAGCTTGCGGGTGTAGAGCAGGTCGTCCGTGCCGACTTCGACAGCATGAGAATCAGGATGAATGTTCAACACATAGAGCGGCGAAGGCGAGCTGATGCCCAGACCCTTGCGCTGACCGACGGTGAAGCTGTGGATGCCCTCGTGATGGCCGAGCACTTCGCCGGACGCCGCGACGAGTTCGCCGGAGCTGTCGGGTAGTTCGCGGCCCTGCTCGTCGAGGTAGGCCTTCAGGAACTGAGCATAACTTCCGCCCGGAATGAAGCAGATCTCCTGCGAATCGGGCTTCTGCGCCAGTTCGAGGCCGTGATCGGCGGCCATCTCGCGGACGGCAGGCTTCTGCATCTCGCCCAGCGGGAACATGGTGCGGGAGAGTTGTTCCTGCGTCAGGCCGAAGAGGAAGTAAGTCTGGTCCTTCGACCGGTCAGAGGGGCGGGAAAGCACCCAGCGGTTGCGCTCCGGGTCGAAGTGGTTGCGGGCATAGTGTCCGGTAGCGATGCGGTCGGCGCCGATCTGGCGGGCGGTGACGAGAAGCTGGTCGAACTTGAGGTGGTTATTGCAGAGAGTGCAGGGAATCGGCGTGCGTCCGGCGAGGTATTCCGAGACGAACGGCCGGACCACTTCCTCTTCGAAGCGCTCCTGGGCATTGACCAGGTAATAGGGAATGCCGAGATGCTCCGCTACGCGTCGTGCATCGTACACATCGTCGATCGAGCAGCAGCGGCCCTGCACCGACTCGGGCATGCCTTCGCGCCCGGCGAGGCGACGCTGGTTCCACAGCTGGAGGGTCAGGCCGATGAGCTCGTGGCCCTGGGCATGGAGCAGCGCGGCGACCGCCGACGAATCGACGCCGCCGGACATGGCCACGGCGATGGTGTTATTGGGTGTCATACAATGACAAATTCACAACTCTCTGTATTTGATGATACCGGGCGGGGGTGAGTTGCGGTTATCATGGCGGTTGGCGCTTAAGCTGTTTGACCGGTTGGCGGCTGGCTTATGGCGTGCGCGACAGAGTACACTAAGCGCGTAATTCAGTGGAGAAATGATTTCAAGCCAAAGAAAAGCGATCGGTGGACGCTGGGCACTGCCGTTTCTCGGTGTGGCCTGTGCGGTCGGGGTTGCGTCCATCTACTTCAACCAGCCGCTGCTGCTGGTGATGGGCAGGGATTTTGGCGAGGGTGCGCGGACCATGGGCTTTGTGGCCGTCGCAACCCAGGTGGGATATGCGCTGGGACTTCTGTTCTTTGTCCCGATGGGAGATGTGGCGGAACGCCGCGCATTGATGATGCGCATGTACGCCGGTGTGGCGCTGGCGCTGGCTGCGGCTGCAATGGCGCAGGGGCTGGTATGGATGATCGTCGCCAGCGTGTTTATCGGCCTGCTGGCTTCGGTGACGCATGTGGCGTTGCCGATGGCTACCGACCTGGTCGCCGAAGACAAGCGAGGGCAGGCGATTGGAACCGTAATGACCGGCTTGCTGCTCGGCATCCTGCTGGCGCGGACGTTTGCGGGGTGGTTGAGCCGGCTGGGTTCGTGGCGAACGGTGTTTATTGTGGCTGCGGTGGTCAATGCGGCCTTCGTGCCGCTGATCTATCGCGCGATGCCGCGGCTGGAGCCACGACGCACACTGAGCTACGGCGAGGCGATGCGGTCGCTGTGGACGCTGTTCCGGACGGAGCCGACGCTGCGCGATGCCGGGATCGTCGGCGGCCTGGTGTTTGGGTCGTTCAGTTGTTTCTGGACGACGCTGACATTTCTTCTCAGCGCACACTACGGTCTTGGTCCAGGCGTTGCCGGGAGTTTCGGTTTGATCGGCGCGGTCGGTGCGATGGTCGCCCCGTTTGCAGGACGCATGGCTGACCGGCTGGGTGCGCGGGCCGTGGTTTCAGTTGCCGGAGCCGTGCTGACGGGATCGTACTTATGGCTGTGGCTGGTGGAGCAGGCGCCGCTGAGCCTGGGGCTGCATATGGTTGGCCTGGTGATCGGCGTAGTGGTGCTCGATATGGGCGCTCAGATGATGCAGGTCGGCAACCAGACGCGGATTTTCAATCTCGATCAGGATGCGCGCAGCCGCATCAATACGGTCTACATGACGATGTATTTTGCTGGCGGAGCGATCGGGTCGGCGCTGGCGAGCTGGACGTGGTCGCGGTGGCAATGGCACGGAGTCTGTGCGCTGGCGTTGTCTCTGGTGGCGCTTGCGGGTTTGCGGCACGTCGCGGGCGCGCGGCGTGGGAACAGACATGATCCCGGCGAGCGGAAGTCGGTTGCGGAGTTTGCCTCGCTGGAAGGGTAGGAGTTCTACCCTTTGGACTTGGCGAGCGCATCGTCGATCGCTTGCCGCAGGAAGTCGAAGTCGAATGGACCATTGTTGCGCGTGCCGTTGATGTAGAACGTTGGTGTGCCATTGACGCCGCTGCGGATGCCTCCGCCGAAATCCGCGCGCACCCGAGCTTGATACGTGTGGTCTGCGATTGCGTTGAGCAGATCGGCGGACGACAGTTTTAGTTCGTCGGCGAGAGTTTTGAACAGTTCGTCACCGAGGCTCTCCTGATTTTCGTAGAGCAGGTCGTGCATCTCCCAGAACTTGCCGTGAGCGGCTGCAAACTCGGCTGCTTCGGCTGCGGCCTCGGCCTGCGGATGCATCTGGCTTAAAGGGAAATTACGGAAGACAAAGCACAGGCGTTTGCCGAAGTGCCTTTGCAAACGCTTGACGATGGGATAGGCTTCGCCGCAGGACGGGCACTGGTAGTCGCCGTACTCGACGAGGTTGACTGCAGCATCGAGGTCGCCCTGAAGATGATCGTCCGCGCTGATTGGAATGGAAAGCTTGGCCATTGGGTTCTCCTATTGCGCTAGATTTTCAAGGGCTTCGAGGATGCCGTCGGCACCGGGGTTGACGGCGATCGGCGAGCAGTAACTCCAGGCGATGACGCCATTCTTGTCGATGACGAACAGCGCGCGTTCGGCGATTCCGTCTCCGTCGCGATAGGCTCCGTAGGCCCGCGCGACTTCGCCTTTGGGCTCGAAGTCGGCGGCGAGAGGGAAGTGCAGGTTGCGGCTCTTGGCGAAGGCGCTGTGGCACCAGACACCGTCGACGGAGAGTCCGATGATCTGGGCGTTGTGCGTCTGGAACTCGGGCAGGACTTCGTTATACAGCGCCATCTGGTCACCGCAGACCGGGCTCCAGTCAGCGGGATAGAAAGCGAGGATAACGGGCTGGCCGCGGAGTTCGCTGAGCGAGAGAGTTTGATCGGGAGTGACGTGGAGTTTGAAGTCGGGCGCAGCTGCGCCGGGAGGCAGAATGTTGGGCATAATTTGTCCCTCTTCCCTTGGATGTTACAGATAGGGGGAAGTTCCACATTGATATGGGGAGCCGGTAGGGATGGTAGGCGAGACAGGGATCGAACCTGTAACCCCGGACTTAGAAGGTCCGTGCTCTATCCAATTGAGCTACTCGCCCCAGGGAAGACAGAGTGTAGAGAGTAGAGGGTAGAGTGTAGAGAAAACTTCTACCGGGTACGTCTACATGTGTCTGACGCGCAGGGGATACGCGCTTGTATCGATTGTAGCGGAGGTGCGGTATGGTGCGAGGTCCCGGCTGCGCAGAAGTGCGGTGATGTCGTCGAGAGCGGAGGACCAGCGCTCGATTGCCGCGGGAGCATCATGCCCGAGTGCCCGGAGGTAAAGCGTGAAAGCGAAACCTTCGAGCGTACCTTCGTCGGAGTCGAACATCGCGGGACGGAGCACGCAGGCGAGCGCAGCCGCGTGGTGCTCGAGGCGCTCGGCGCGGCGGGTCAGGCGGTCGAGCATCTCCGTTTGCTGGTGGGCGGAGGCGAACAGCGCGCGGTCGCGCCACAGGATGTCGAGGTAGCTGGCCACTCCGAAGTGTGAGTCTTCGGCGTCGAGATCGAGTTCGAAGCGGAGAGCTTCGAGTTCTTCGGGCTGATCGTCAGCGGAGAGTTGCCAGATGTCGCACTTTGCGGTGAGAAAGGGCGAGCGGTTGGCGTTGAGTGAGCGCAGAGCGCGACCCAGCGCAGGATAGTGATCGGCCTCGGGGATTTCGGCGATGTCGTATGGATCGGCGCGAAGATCGACGTAGCGCGCGGCGCTATCCGGGTCGGACCACGGGACGACCAGGGTGGGAGCGTCGGTTGTGCATTCGGCGGTCCACTCTGCGAGCATTCTTCCAGTATCTATGAAGTTGCCGGTTTTGAAGATGCGGCTGCGTGTTCGAGGATGAAGCGAAGCGTGGTGTGCTCCGCCCAGTAGCCGTCGTTGTCGTTGGCAGGGTTGGGCTCGGCGAGAAAGGCGCAGTGGCCGCCGTGCGCGGTTTCGATGAAGGTGATGTTGGGATTCGCATCGATGACGGCGCGTGTGGGCTCGATGAGGCGGACGAAGGGATCGTCGAGCGCGTGCAGGATGAGCGTGGGGATGGCGATGCGATCGAGCACGCGGGCTGCTGCGGCGCGGTGGTAGTAGTCGTCCGCGGACTTGAAGCCGGAGTAGAGCGCGGTGATGCGGTCGTCGAAGTCGCGGAGAGAGCGGATGTGCGCTCCACGCTGCGGGTCAAACACGTGCGGGAAGAGCATGGACTTGCGGCGAAAACGGCGCAGGAGCGCACGGAGAAATCGCCGCTCGTAGAGGCGGTTTTGCCAGTTGTGCAGAGCGTCAGCCGAGGCCTGGAGGTCGACCGCGGGAGAAACACCAACGACGCTGTGGAGTTCCGGCGGCGCGCCCGGCCCGAGGTCGCCGGCGAGTTTCAGCATCAGATTTCCACCCATGGAGTAGCCGATAAGCGCGATCGATTGCAGCTTCTGCGAATCGCGAAAAAAGTGCAGCACGCGCTCCACGTCGCCCGACAGACCGGAGTGATAAAGCGTTGGCGTGAGCCGCTCGGTGCCTCCACAGTTGCGCATGTTCATACGGATCACGTTGCAGCCGGCACGCCAGAGTTTGTTGGCGTTGCCAATGACATACTGCGAGCGCGAGGAGCCTTCAAGGCCGTGCAGGATGATGATCGTGGGACGCGCCGGACGCTCGGGCAATGGCTGCCAATGGACATGGCAGAGGACCTGGCTGGCGATCTGGCTGCCGCGTGCGGGTGAGACCTCGACCAACTGAGCGACGGGTTCGGGGAGCGTGTCGTGGCGACGCAGAAGGTTGCCGAAGATGGTCTGCAGATGGCCGTTGGAAAGGAAACGGCGTGGCTTGAAGTCAGTGGAGAAGGCGGCAGCAGTCATCAGCGGCCGGCCTTCAGTTTCCGGCTCAAGGTTGTGGCCTTTTTCAGCATGGATTCGGCGTTGCGTGCGCCCGTGGGCTCGTCCTCGTGCTTGAAGTAGACGAAAACCTCCTGCATGCTCGCCAGTTCGGTGAAGCGGGTTGCGAAGGCCTTCAGCCTTGGCGCGGAATATCCTCCGTTGCGGCGGAGGCGGTAGCAGCGAAAGCTCGCGGTTGGGACGTCGGGAGTGACGAGGTCGTCGCTTTCGGCTACGCAGAGCGCAGCGTTGTGGCGGCGGAGGATCTCGTACACCGGCTCGGTGAACCAGGACGCGTGGCGGAACTCGAACGCAAGTTGCAGTGCGGGATCCCGGAGCGGAGGCATCGCGAGGAAGGCGGTCAGGCGGTTCGTATCTGCGGCGAAGTTCGGCGGCAACTGAAAGAGCAGTGGGCCGAGTTTGTTGGCTGTACGAGCAGGTTCGATGGCTGCGATAAATTCGGCGGTTGTCGCTTTGCTTCCGCGAAGGCGTTGGAAGTGCGTGATCTGTTGCGGCGCTTTGAAGCTGAAGCGGAAGCCCGGCGGCGTTGCATACAGCCAGCCTTGCAGTTGCGATTCGGTGGGCAGAGCGCGGAAGGTGTAGTTAACTTCAACGGATGTGAGGCGCGAGGCGTAGTTGTGAAGGAATGCGCGCGAGGGTACCTCGGCGGGATAAAAGCCGGGCTTCCAGGTAGGGTACGCCCAACCGGAGGTTCCGGCGTAGAGATTGTGGGGGGATGGAGCGAGTTCGGATGCGGCGACCGGCGTATATTTTGGCGCGCGCGACAAAGGACTCCAGGTGTCTCGGGGGGAGAGGAAAAATTGGGGCGGCTAGTGGGTTTCGAACCCACGACATCCGCTGCCACAGAGCGGCGTTCTGCCACTGAACTATAGCCGCCGTATGAACGTAATTATAGCATCCAATGGTAGAGGTGAGTCGATGAACGTGCGAGCGATACGGCCCGAGATCCTGCCACCCGGCGTCCAGCCGGCCGATGCGGTGCGTCCGCGGATGGGCGGAGCCGGGGGCCTGTTTCGCGACGAGAACCTCGACTTGCTTTCGCGATTGCTGGACACCTGGTTCCGCGTGCCGGGAACGCGGATTCGGTTTGGTCTTGACGGCGTTATCGGCTTCATTCCCGGCATCGGCGATGTAGCGGGCGGTCTGGCAAGCTGCATCATCGTGTTGGCCGCTTTTTTTCGCGGCGCGCCGATGGTGACCATCGCCCGGATGGTGGTGAATGTTGCGGTTGAGGTCCTGGTGGGCATGATCCCGGTGTTCGGGAACCTGTTCGATATCGGCTGGCGCGCGAATCGGCGCAACTATCACCTGTTGGAACGCACCCTGCTGACGGGCAAGCGCGATACCTGGAAGGACTGGCTGTTCATGGGCCTGATCGGGCTCGGTCTGATGGCGCTGGCCTTGATTCCATTCGTTTTGCTGGTGTGGCTGAGTTCGGCGATTCTTGGCGGACTTGGCGTCAATGTCGGCGTGCGCCACTAAAGCATTTTCCCTGTTGCCGGGTTCCCCGAAACAGTTGTGCAGTGGCGTTTTCTTAACTGAAAACGCCCATCAAGATTGTGGCGTGAATTACACCCACAGGGAAATGCTCACTAGCCGCGAATGCGATAAGATGAAGGTATGTCGGGGCGTAGCGCAGCCTGGTAGCGCATCTGCTTTGGGAGCAGAGGGTCGGGAGTTCGAATCTCTCCGCCCCGACCATTCTAGATCATGACTGCCGATCCGCAGTCTTGGGATCACGCAGAGCTATAGTGGAATCCCAGTCTCTCGGCCTCTGCTAGGATTTTCAGGCCTTGTTGAAACGTCCACCCAGAGTGAAAACTTATATCGCCTAGCTCAAAACCACTTTCTTCAAGGCGATAGGTAGCAAGCGCCTGCTTTAGTGTCATTTCGCTTTCATCGCCGATTTCCAGGTCTCGACCGAGCTGGAAGCGATGACTTTTTTCGCAGAAGGCCAGGGGGCCAAGCTCGAGCGGCGTGTCCTGTAGCGGGACCCATACGGTTATCGTGTTTTCGTTGGACAGTGGCCAGTAATACTAATCAGCATGCCAAGGAGTAATGCCACCTCCTGCTTCCTTATAAAGAGCTTGATCGTGGTAAATACGCACCCCCGTCACGCCCATAAGTTCCGCGGCTATACGCCCAAGGCGCTTACCGAAGACAAACTCGCTAACCCCTTCGGACTTTGTCCATAGGTTCATGACTTGCAGAAAAGCTTTACCGTAGGTGGTCCTTTGCTCAAAGGGCAAAGCGTCGGCGGAAAGCTTCGCGACACGCGCGGTGATGATCTGGCGATAGTGCTGTAGCAGTTCAGCCGAGAATACTTGTCTGAGCTTGATATAACCGTTTTCGTTGTAGAAAGCGATTTGCTCCGCAATCAGCGCGAAGGGTGCATCGAGCTCGGATTGCAGCGCTTCATTCATGAGATAGCTCCGTCACAATCAGTTTCCTTCTGCCGCACTGGCTTTCTCTTCGTGATGGGGTGAAGGTGGTGTCGGATGACCAGTCCACACCGGAGCCAGCCACGTCATAGGAAGGTCGGGTGTAGGCTTCGGTGAATCGCCACCGCCGACGCTCCAAACGCGTACAAAGAAGTAGCTGGCCGTCGGATCCGTAATCACCGGCCTCCAGGTCACGCTGTAATCGGGATGTTCGGGCGTGTAGGTCTGCACGACCTCGCCGTGATCTTTCACAATGTCGATCTTGGTAATTTTGTCGTTGGGGTTGGTGGTGTCGGGATCGCTGATATGGATGTCGAATTGAAAGGTAGAAGGCTTACTCAATGTGGAGCCCATAATGGCGCCATTCAGGGTGTAGCGGCACTGAATGTTGTTGTCCATGGACGCATACGTGCGGCGGTTTTTCATCGCATCGAGTATGGCGGCCTTGGTTTTTGACGTAGCGAGCACGAAGGTGCGGGATTTCAGTTTGGGAATGCCACTCGTACCATGATTGTCGAGACCCGATACAGGTGATACCTTCCAACCTTTATCCAGTGCTTCGATGAAGCCATCGTAGTGGATATGAATATTCGAGTTGATTACTTCAAACATCGTAATGATGTCGGTAATCTGCGGATCGCGATAGTCGAAGTCGTTGTACTGGTACTTGCCGGGATGATTGAAGCTCGCGACAATCGGCCCGGTGCCGTTGGGCTTTGCGTGCTCGAGCCACTTGTACATATACGGCAGGTTGACGCCGGTGAATAGCGCATCGAGGATGCTGTCGGCATTCATAATGTTGAGGTGGCCGGTGCCGCCGGGGCCATCATTTTCAGAGTATTCAAAGCCGGCGATTGCTACGAAGTCCTTATCCGTCGCGGCGGCCGCCTGGTCTTTGGTGGTCTTCCAGTATGGATTGTTCGGGCCCCACGGCCAGAAAGCGCCTTCCTGGGAGTGGTCCGTACTGACATAGAAATCGAAGCCGTTCTGCTTCGCCAGTTCGAAGTGCCGCGCCGGTGGGCCTTGCACCGTATGCCAGTCGGGACGAAGAATCTCGCTGGGGCCGGGATACTGAAGACCATTTACGACGTAGATGCTTGGGCACTTGTCTGAACTGACATATCCCTTGCTCCAACCGGAGCTTGTCGGGTCGCCGATAGCTGGGGTGTACACGAGGATGCCGGCGCATGTGCTCTTGGCCCACTGCTCGCCGTGGGACCACGTGAACTGCGTGTGCGCATGGGTGCTGCCGGCGTAGATGTGATAGTCGGGCTGTTTGGCGGTTTGCGCGAAGGCCAGGCTGGGGAGCAGGAATAGGGCGAGTATAGAGCGCATGAAGGGGTGTCCTATCTGGGCGTATGACGTGGGGTGGAAGCGCGTTGGACTGCGAAGAAGATCCCCAACTCAATGGGTGAATCGTAGAGAGGAGAGTGAAGATTCGGTGGTGCTTCGTTGGTTGTGTAATGGATCTCGAGTAATGAATCTGTGGGTGATCCATGGAGCATCACAGACTGTATAGAGATAGCAGCGTGCAGCGTTGCATGCGAGCCGAAGAGTAGACCGAAGACCTCATCGCCGAGAAAGGCGCCATCACTTTCCGGTGCTGTCCATGAGGGACAGCACCGTGGATTAGAGAGAATCCGGGCTAGAATTCAGCCTTGAGAGCGAATTGCATAATGCGCGGCTGACCAGCGCCGGTGATAGTTCCGAAGGCAGCGGCGGTTTGCGTGCCGTTGGGATTGTTGAGATTGGTGTGGTTGAAGACGTTGAAAGCCTCGGCGCGGAAGAGCAGCGTGAGGCGGTCGTAGAGGACGAAGCGCTTGAACGCGGAGAGGTCGGTGTTGGCGGTGCCCGGACCGATCATCGGGTCGCGCGGACTATTGCCGAAGGCAGTGCCCGCCGGCACAGCGGAATAGTCCGTAGTGGTGAAGAATTGCGCCGCGCGGGCCGCGGTGGACCGCTTGCCGCGGATGGTGGGGTCGCCGGTCACGTTGGGGCGGTCGCCGGTGGTGATCGTATCGAAGTTCGTATCCTTGTTGGAGACGACGTTGAAGGGATTGCCGGCGGAGAGGGTCTCAATGGCATTGATCTGCCAACCGTTCAGGACTTCCTTGCCGAAGAGGCCCCAGCGTTGCACGTGGGGGAGCTCGTAGAGCACCGACGCGACAAAACGCTGCGGGACGTCCACCGTGGAAAGGCCGTAATCGCGACCAATGTTGTACTGGTCCGACGGGGGGAAATCGGTAGCGCTGCCGGGATCGGCGGAGAGGAAATCCATGGCTTTCGACCAGACGTAGAAGGCCTGGAAGGAGAAGTTGTGCTGCATGCGGCGCGTCGCTGTTAACTGGAGCCCGTGGTAAGAAGAGTTAGCGATGGGGTCGAGCATGCTGATGGCTGCAGTGTAGCCCTGGCTGAAGTAAGGGCGGCGCTGCGGAGCGTTGGCAGTAGTGGCCGTGGAGCTGTAAACCGGCGAGTTCTGATCGCGGTTGACATAAAAGTGGCGGCCGAGATTGCCGACGTAAGCCATGCGTGTGCTCCAGTTCGCGCCGGTCTGCTGCTCGAGAGTCAGGTTGAACTGCTGCACGTAGGGAATGGCCTTGGTGCCGGGGCGAATGCCGGAAAAGGTGGCGTTCTGGGTGAAGGTGGGGTTGGTGAGATTGGGCGTATAGGGGAACGGCGAGGTAGGGACCAGGGCCTGGCCCGCGTAGGGGTTGACGAACTGCGTGGTGTTGTTGAGGGTGATGGAAAGCGCGAATGGCTGCTGCTCGAGGTTGCCGACAAAGGGCTCCTGGCTGAAGGAGTAGAAGAGCCCATAGGCTCCGCGGAACGAGGTCTTGCCGGTTCCGAAGACATCCCACGCGAAGCCGACGCGGGGAGCAAACTTACGCAGCGAGACGTCGAGCAGGCCCGGAGGCGCATTGGGATCGCCTTCGACGACATAGCCCTTGGGAGCGGTGGGGAAACGCACGGATTGCTCGCCAGGAATGAAGGTACCGAAGTTCATCTGGCCGGTGAAGGGATAGTAGATCTCCCAGCGCAGGCCGAGATTGGCGGTGAAGCGGCGACTGAGGCGGTAGTTGTCCTGGACGAAAAGCGAAGGGTCCCAGGCGTGCAGGCGATGTAGTGAGCCGTTGTTCTGCTGGAAGGTCTGCGCGCGGCCGGTGACGAAATCGGCCAGGGCGTTGCCGGTAATGCTGCCGTTGAAGGTTTCCTTGGTAGAAGCCAGGAAGACCGCGGTCTCGTTGTAGCGGTTGTAGATAGCTGCACCGCCGAGCTTGAGGGTGTGCTTGCCGAAGGTCCAGTTGTACGTATCTTCCACGCCCCAGGACAACTGCGCGGTCACGTTGGGACGCGCGCCACCCGCTCCAAAGTAGCCGGTGACTGTGATTCCTGGCTGAGTGATAAGCGGGCCACCGTTGGGGACAGTCATGCCCAGACCACTGCCGAAGTAGCCGGTAGTGATGACGTTGTTGATGACGCTCTTGTTGAGGGTGTAGAAGCCGGTGATGGTGTTGACGGCCTTCGGCGAAACGATCCAGTTGTCGCCGAGAACGTAATTGACCTGGCTGACGGCGGTGTTGGCCACGCTGAAGTCCAGAATCTGATTGCCGTTCTGGGTGGCGTTGATCGCCGTTCCGATCGACCGGAAGTAGGTCAACTGCGCATGATGAGCCGGGTTGATCTGGTAGTCGAAGCGGCCGATGTACTGGTTGATGCTCGTGGGCGTCGACGTCTTCTGGGCATCGGGATGATAGGCGTGTTTAAGGGTAGATCCGCTGCCAGTCGTAGTGGTGAGGGCCGGATCGGCGTGAGGGATGAACGCGATGACGTTCTGGATGGCGGCATCGAGCGGGCAGTGAAACGCCGGGCAGAACGTGGCGCTCGGCTTGGTATCGCTGGCCGAAAAGTCTCCGGTGCGCTCGGCATCGGTGGGGACCACAAGAGCGGTCGGATTGATGGTGGTCTGGGTGTGAAAGCGCATGCCCTGGTAGGAGACAAAGAAGAAGAGCTTGTCGTGCTCCTTGATAAGGCCCGGGATAAGCAATGGACCGCCTACACCGCCTCCGAAGTAGTTCTGGATATATTCCGGAGCGCTGGTGCCGGCCTGCGTGAAGTAATTTCTGCCGTTGAAGACGCGGTTGCGGAGATAGTCATACGCGACGCCATGGTAGACATTGGTGCCCGAGCGCGTGACCGTGTTGACCACCGCGCCGGGGTAGCGGCCAAACTCAGCGTCGAAGTTGCTGGTGATGATGCGGAACTCGCGCAAGGCGTCGGGTGGAGGAAGTATGTTGCCGCCGCCACGGAAGAACTCCGTGTCGTACGCACCGTCGAGATAGAACGAGTTGAAGTTGACGCGCAGGCCGTTGGTGGAGAAGGTGGTTCCAACGGTATCGCCGGTGGCGGCGCTTTCAGAGAAGTTGGAGATGCCGGGAACCAGTTGCACGAGGTCATAGGCGTTGCGGCTGATGAGAGGAAGATCGACGATCCGCTTCTGGTCGACGGTTTCAGCGAGCTGCGATTCGCGGGTGTCGATCAGCTCGGTGGAAGACTCGACGGTGACTTCGGTGGCGACGGTGCCGGTTTTCATGGTGAAGCTGGCGTTGACGTTCTGGTTTGCCGCAAGGTGAAGATCTTTCTGGGTCATCGTCTCGAACCCGGCCATAGAGGCAGAGACCTTGAAGGAGCCGGGATTGAGTACGGGGAAGACGTATTCCCCTGAGTTGTTCGTTTTGGCCGTGGTAACGGCGCCCGTCTCAAGCGCGGTAACCGTCACCGTGGCTCCGGGGACCGCGGCTCCGGTGGCATCGGTGACCGTGCCATAGATGGAGCCGGTGACCGTCTGGGCGTGCGCGACGCTGCCTGGGAACAGGGCGATCAGGACGAGCGCCACCACCATCGATACAACCGGCGCCAGAGATTTGTACTTGTGCGTAAGCAGGTTCACGGCAAATGTCCTCCTGAAAGATTTGTTCTTCATCGTGATGCCCGTGGCGAGTGAGCGCGGATCGCTCCCGCAACGGTTCGCGACGATTTTCTTACCAGAGCGAGATTGCGGAGCTGTAAACAGGGCCGCAACCAGTGAGTCGAGACACTTCGATTGCGATTCTTGTGACTACGTGAACCTGAAGATAGCGGCCAGCCCTGCTGGCTGCTCGACGGAGGCGGACGAAACTTTGATTGCGTGCCTTACACACCAAAAATTTTGCGAAAATATTCGCGGTCCGTCGCCACGGCGCCAGTGTCGCCGATCTTCGTTCCGCCACCTTCTTCATCCATCAGCCAGCCTGTCCAGTGGGTCTTGCGAACTGCAGCGGCGAGGTCTTCGAAACCGAAGCGGCCCTGGCCGAGTGGGACCTGCGTGATATTGTCCTGCGCGAAAGTTTTGACGTGGCAACCCACGACGCGCTGCGAGTACTGGAGCATGAAGGCAGCCGGATCGCCGCCGCCTTGGTAGGCATGGCCCGCGTCAATCAGAAAATGCAGCAACTCCGGGTTCGAGTTGGCGGCGAGGCTGTTGATCTCGGCGTTGCCGTTGGCGAACTCGTCGCGATGATTGTGGTACGCGAGGCGCATGCCGTTGACGTTGCAGACCTTGCCGATCGCTTCCAGTTGCGCCACCTTGGCGTGTAGGGCCTCGGGTGTGAACTTGCCATCGGGTGAGAGTCCCTTGTCGCTCATGACGACATGGTGGGCACCCATCTGACCGGCGCCGCGAGCAACTTCGGCGAAGTCCGGCTTGATATCGTCGCTGAAGTTGGTGTGGATGCCTATGAAGAACATGCCCGTGTCGTTGATCCTTTTGCGGGCCTCGGCGGCGTTGGGGAATTCGCTGCGGACGAAACGCACGTTGCACTCGAACCCGTCGTAGCCTGTGGCCCTGGCTTGCTTGAGGACCGAGAGGAGGCCCTCGAAGCTGTTCCCCGGAACTACCCAGCCGTTGGTCTGACAGCCGATGCGAGGCTTCGAACTCGGCTGCGCGAAGGCGACAAACTGCGCGGAGGCGGCAAGTGACGAGATAACGAACGTTCGGCGGGTGAGATGAACCTGCTTCATGGTTTGCTGCGCTCCGAGGTGATGGGCCGAGGACGATCGATGGGACGTTCCATACGGAGCCGGCACAGGTGAATCGACAGCGAGGACCAAAGGGCGTGAGAGCGCCCGGCGGCAATCTCCGGACCGACTGCAAGCGGTTTCATTTATAGCTCCAAGACATTGCGGGATGATTAACTCTCATTGACTTTTGGAGGATGGAGGTTGAACCGAGGGAATTATAAGCACATGGTTCGAGGAGTGTCAATCAGTTGCAATTGATTCTTACAGACTGGCGGAATCAGATCTTGTTGGCCCATTTTTTCTGGCTTGCCATGCAGAATACGGGGGCCAATAAATGCTGATGATTCAGGACGATCCAAGTTGTCGGGCAGACAATCATTTGTAATCGTTTACAAAAGTCCGTGGTTCTGCCTATAATTTCCGTGCGTTCGGATGTCGAGGAGAATTCATACATGCCAGGAACCCGGCGGCACGTGCTGAAGGGTGTGGGATCGCTGGTGGTTGTAACCGCTTGGCCAGCCTTGGCGCCGCTGAGCAGCATGGCCCAGCGCATGCATCATTCGGGCATTCGTTTCGGCGTGCAGTTGAACGCATTTCCAATTGATCCGCAGAACTTTCAGAGTCTTCTGGATACGCTGGCCGTGGCGAAGAAAGTGGGTTACGAAGGCTTTGAGTGCAGCTACCTGAATGTGCAGGCGCACTTTGGTGATCCCCAGCCAGCGCGCCGGAAGATAGGACAGAGCGGGCTGGCCTTCTTCGGCGTACACATCTTCATGGATACGCCGATGTACGACCGCGCGACCTGTGTTGCCCCGGCCTCAGTGTATGAGCCGGTGGCACTTGGTGGGGCGGCGCTGGCGGCGAAGTATCTCATCCTGAGTGGCGCGCCGGCGGCCGATGCAGAGCAGTTGCAGCAAAAGATCGCGGGGCTGAACGCTGCCGGAGCGTATTGCAAGCAGGCAGGACTGGGGCTCGCGTATCACAACCACGCTCTTGAGTTTACGTCGACCATTCACGAGATCGAGACGCTGTATATGCAGTGCGATCCGAAGCTCGTGTCGTTCCTGCTGGACGCCGGACATGCGTACGAGGGAGGCGCGGACGTGCCTGCGTTTCTGCGCAGGCACTGGCAGCGGATCGTTGGAATCCATCTGCGCGACATCATGGACGGCCGGCTGGTCTCGCTGGGGCAGGGGACGTTTCCGCTGGCCGCGGTGGCTTTCACTCTGAAGGACGTGAGGTGGAAAGGATGGATGGAGACCGAAGAAGAACGCGAAGACCATTCGAAGAGAGGCCTGGAGGTGATTGCACCCGCTTACCAGGCCATGAAGGAGGCATTTTGCACATGAATCGCCGTGATTTTCTGTATGCAGGTACAGCGTTGACCGCCCTGACGGCACGCCCGATGAGTGCGCGCTCTTATGCTTCGATTCTGGGCGCGAACGATCGCGTCGGGCTGGGCGTGGTGGGCCTGGGGCGACGGGCGACTGTCGTCACAAAGGGATTCTTGCAGGACCCCAGGGTGCGGATCGTTGCGCTCTGTGACGTGTACGACAAACAGGCTGCGGAGTATCAGCGAGTGTTCGCCGCGAACCTGTCGCAACCGCCGATGTTCGTGGAGTACCCAAAGTTGCTGGCGCACAAGGATGTCGACGCGGTGCTACTGGCGACGCCCGACCACCTGCACGTTCAGATGGCCGTGCAGGCGATCCATGCGGGCAAGAACATCTACATGGAAAAGCCGACGATACATCGCTGGAGCGAGCGCGACGTGTTGATGAAGGCGAACGAAGGCAACCAGCACGCGTTGCAATGCGGGATGCAGCAACGCAGTGGAGCGCATTACATCCGCGCGAAGCAGGAAATTTTCGAGCCGAAACTGCTTGGCGACATAGTGTTTGTGCGCTGCGTATGGAGCAATTTTCCATGGCAGAACCGCAAGATCGCGGAGCTGCCCCAGCCGGCGGGGCTGAACTGGGAGCTGTTCCTCGGGCCGGCGCCGAAGGTTCCGTATGAGACTTCGCGGTACAGCTCGTGGCGGTGGTATCACGACTACGGCAACGGGTTGCTGGCGGACATCATGACACACTGGGCGGACGTGGCGCAGTGGATGCTCGACGATGCGCAGCCGCTGAATGCGAGCGCGGTGGGCGGGAAGTATCACTCGCGCGATGACCGCGACAATCCCGACACGGTGAGCGCGATTGTGCAGTACAAGGACTGGAACCTGAACTTCGAATCGTCGGTGCTGCCGGTGAGGGATGAAAATGCTTCGGTGTTCTTCGAAGGAACCAAGGGGACGCTGAACATCACACGCGGTGGCTACACGTTCGTTCCCAACGGCGGCGAGCCGGTGAAGGTCGAGAACAAGATAGAGCTGGAGGTTCCGCATACGAAGAACTTCCTTGATGGGATACTGACGGGCGCGAAGTTGAATGCTCCGCTGTCGGCGGGGCTGGACGCCTCCCTGCCTGTGGAGATGGCGCTACAGTCCTACTGGACGCATAAGCTGGCGACGGCAGCGGAGTTGGTTTAGTGTGCGGAAATCTGCGCTGTAGCTTGTTCTCGATGCTTTATTGAATCCACACTTCGAAAAGGTCTTGTCAACCGAAGGTTCCTTCCTCGTTTTCGAGCGCGTGGATGCGGTCTTCCCTTTTTACTGGCACTACCATCCGGAGTTTGAGCTGACGCTCATCGTCGAGGGGCATGGACAGCGCCTGGTAGGAGGGAGCATTGCCGAGTATGATCCGGGTGATCTTGTGCTCCTGGGGCCCAATATTCCCCATAGCTGGCGATCACGACCGTATATGCGCGCCGCGGAGACTCCACATCGGGCCATTGTTGTGCAGTTCAAGCAGGATTTTCTGGGGGAGCGTTTTTTCGAACTCCATGAGATGCAGCCCGTGGCGCAGTTGCTAAAGCGCGCGGAGTCCGGAGGACTGTCTTTCGGGGACACCCAGGTAGAAGCAAAGCTGCGCAGAATGTTGCGGGTGCCTGTAGCGGAACGTTTACAGCTGCTGTTGTCCGTCATCCTCGACCTCGCGGATGAACCCGCTGCAGAAACGTTGTTGAGTGAACGCGTTCGTCCGATGTGCCGCGTCGCTGACCGCCAGCCGTCTGGAGGCGATCTGCTCCTATCTCAACGAGCACTTCGACAAGAAAATCAATTTCGTTTCTTTGTCAGAATCCGTGGCGATGGACCCAGCCTCGTTATGCCGCTTCTTCAAGCGGGCTACAGGACGGACGATGACGGAATATGTGAACGAAATTCGTGTGGGGGCAGCCGCGCAGTTACTCACGAGCACCGACGAGAAACTTCTTGATATCGGCAGTCGCGTCGGGTTTGAAACTACTCCCACTTCAATCGCCAGTTTCGACGGCTCGAGGGGTATACGCCAGGCTCGCTGCGTCGAGCGTTTCTTTCCAGCGCGCCTCTATCGGCCGCCGGTCGCCCGCGCCATTCGCACACCCGGATCAATAGGTGATCGTGAACGATTGTCTCGTATCTTCGTAAGAAAAGCCGACCATCAACTCATACTTGCCGCGATTCGCTTGCCAACGATGGGTAACATCGTTCCAAAAACTGATGTCGCTCACTGAAACCGGCAGAGTAACGGTTTTCGACTCGCCGGCCCTCAGTACGACTTTCTGGAATCCCTTCAACTCCTTCACTGGCCGGTCAACCGTTGGCGCGCTGTCGTGTATGTAGAGTTGCACGACCGTCGCGCCACTCCGGGATCCCGTGTTGGTCACCGAAAAGCGCAGATGTATATCTTGTCCGTCGCTCAACTTCTTCGCGTCTGTTTTCAATGGGGAAAGGCCGAATCTCGTATACGAAAGCCCGAAGCCGAACGGAAAGAGAGGTTGGATGTGCTTCTTCTCATACCAGCGGTAGCCGATATACACACCTTCGTCGTACTTGATCGGAAGCGTGCCATAGGCCTTTTCAATTTGCAGGGAGTTTCCTCGTCCACCGGCCCAGAAATACGTCCCATCCGGGAGCTTGTTGTAGTCGTAAGCCGGACTGTCTTTGAAACTGGCCTCGATGGTGAATGGCAGCTTGCCTGACGGGTTTATGGCGCCACTTAGTACTTCCGCCATCGCAACTCCACTTTGTTGGCCGAGGAAGTAGGAGAAGAGAACTGCACGCACGTTTGCGAGCCACGGCATGGGGAAGCCATTGCCCCCGGAATAAATCACGATGACATTGTTGCTCAGCGCGGCGTACTTCGTTACCGCTGCGGAAATGTCCGGCGCATCGTAAGGGAAATCCTGTCCTTCGCTCGCGTTTTTTTGAACGAAGAGAAGCACGGCGTCGGCGGATTTGATCTCGTCTTCGTTCCCATCCGAGATCCGGATGACCTTGTCGCCATAGACCTGCTTCAATCCCGCGAGGAAATCGACGTGATCGTAGCCCTTGACCTGCCCACTGCCTTTTCCGCCATAGACGGTGAGCGCCGCATCCGTCCCAACAACCGCAATCTTCTTCACGTGCGCGGGCGACAGAGGAAGGATATTGCCGTCATTTTTCAGCAGCGTGATGGCCTCTTCCGCCGTCTGCCTGGAGATCTCTGCATGGGTCTCAATTTTCGCCACATACGAGGGATCGCGATACGGCCTGTCGTACGTGCCGCTCGCAAAAAACGTATACAGGTTAGCGGTCACCATCTTGTCAAGGCTGGCTTCAATCGGGGCGCGCTGTTCTGGATGCGCAGCGACCGTACTCACAACGTATTTCACGAATAAGTCGTTGTTTTCCATCAGCAGGCTGTGGCCTGAGGTGAGTTCTTCGGCCTGCCGGTTGGGCCAGTACATGCTGTTTGCCCAGTCGCTCATGATGACACCTTTGAAACCGTAGTTCGCGCGAAGAGTGTCCTCTGCCAACGGCGTATCGGCCGCACCCGGATGCCCGTTGACGAGATTGTTGCCTGTCATCACGGCAAGGGCACCGCCTTGCTCGATCGCTGCCTTGAATGGAGCAAGATACAGCTCATGCAGTGCTCGTTCCCCGATCTGGACGTCGGCCACGTGGCGAAAGAGTTCCTGCTCGTTCCCGAGAAAATGTTTTACCGTCGCCACTGTGCCGAGGCTTTGCATGCCTTTTACATAGCTCACGCCGAGCTTCGATGTGAGATAGGGATCCTCGCCAAAGTATTCGAAATTCCGCCCACCTTCTGAATTCCGATACAGATTGAGCCCAGGTCCAAGCAGAACGCCGATCCCCCACGCACGACACTCCTCGCTGATGGCATTCGCGTAACGAGACGCGAGTTCGGTATTCCATGTGGCCGCCAACGCTAACCCGCTTGGAAATGAAGTTGTCCTGGGAACTTTGGTGCAGATGTCTTTCTCGTGAACGCCCTGTGTAGCGTCGGCAAAGTACACGGGAGGAATGCCAAGTCTCGGAACACCCGCGAAGTAGAACTGCTTCAAACCTCCGGTCAGCGCCAGCTTTTCCTCGAAGCTCAAACGCTTCACAACGTCCTGTGCGCGGTCTTGCGCCGTGGCTTTTGTGTTGGCGTAGACCGCCCCTGCAGGGATATCCGCATGCATCGATATCGACCTGAAGTCCATCTCACATAGCTGATACGAAATGGTTTCCTGGGCGATTGCTTTCCTGGCAAAAATTGTCAACACGCTCATCACAACGATGTATGCGATTACATATTTCTTCATATAACACCTTGAGAACTTTGAACGAAAATACTGCGTTGCTGGCCAAGCTTGCACCGTATTCCGCCCATGCACCTCCTCGATAAAGCAGGAGGTCGCACCGGTAGTGATCCGCGTCGCCGTAAGCCAGTCAATCATACTCGCGCCATTCTGGACGTCGATCGAAAACGCGACCAGCCACCCCATGGGTACTGAGCTGGGTTCGATGCCCCAATCCCTGTGACGAAACGACAGATGACGTCAAATGAGACAGATTGATCTAGCATCAAGACGGTGTAGTCAAAATTGAGTACAAGAAAACCTCACCGATGTAGGCGGATCATCACAAAACCACAAGTTCCATTGATTCTAAAAAGCTTACCGAGTCCATGTTTTCAATGAGTTGGCTAAAATACGTGAATCTGTTTTGGGAGCAGGCGATCCCCCTCCCGTAAGTCCTTTGTTATCAAAACTGAGCTGCCGCGAAGTTGTGGTTCTGTGTTGATCTGTGAAGGGCTCGGAGGCTTTGACAGTTACAACGTCAACATGAGTGACCGTAAGCAGCTTTCTTTCAGCTGCTTGGAGGAGGCAGGTCATCTGCTGTGAGAGCAGACGGTCTAGGTAAAGCGAGGCGCAAGTCTGCGGCGGTGTCTGTGGCGTGCACCGTGAATGAGGGTTTGGTCGCTCACCTACGGGCTCGGTGTGTCACCACAAGCGCGTTCTGGCTTCCTGTTTAGCCGAGGTTTTGAGAAGGTACCTGCTGGAATTCTGATTGGTCCGCTCGCCTGGTCAAAGTTATCGCTAACCTATTTTGGGAGACGAGACCCGCATTAGAGTGCCTACGGAGGGAGGTGCCTCGTGGTGAGAGTGTGAGCAGGAGTTCACAAGCGCCACAGGACGCCATGCTGACGGAGAGTGGGCCGAGCGCGGTCGCGTGCATCATGTTCTCAATCCAATGGCGGGATTGTATAACGATTCGAATCGAGTACCGACATGACCGTCTGAAAAGAAACCGTAGCCGTTCTATGGCAGGGTCGGTATCGGTATCATGCTGAGTTCGAGCAGGTTCTTAAGCAGCCGATGCACGAAAACCCCCGCTGATCGGGCATTCGATAGAGAAAGCACCTACGATCGACCACTGCAAACTGTCATTGGGCACTGGCATGGCTTCCTCCATCTACCGGCTCCACTGAAGGCGCTTTCTCCGCCCGGCTACCCTGTAGAGGAGGGTTGAGTGCAGCGATCACCTGGCGAATGGGGGATACGGAAAAAACCGAAGAGGTGTGCGCGAGAGAATCGGTGCCTCCAACATGAGTACCGAATTCTCGTGAACGGAAGCGGGTTTGATCGTGACGGTTTGGTTAATTTCCTGAACTGAGCGACGCACAACCTTGACACTTTAGCGTTAACTCCGCTACAACATGGCCTGCGAAAAATCTGCCATCGCAATGTGTGTGAACCGTTTTCGAGCTTTCAAGGAGGCACCACCATGAAGACGCTGCGATATTTACTATTCGTTCTGTGCTTGACTCCACTGATGTTTTCAAAAACGGCGGCAGCTCAGGATACTTCTTCGCTGAACGGAACCGTTACTGACCCGAGCGGAGCGGTGATATCCAACGCAAAAGTGACTGTGCACAGCAACGCCACCCGCGACGATCGCGACGCAGTGACCAATGCAAGCGGCAACTTCATCGTCACGAACGTAGTTTCGGGGGATTACAGCGTGAAGGTGGAGGCGCAAGGTTTCCAGACGATCACTCTGAACGACGTACATGTGGATCCGGTTATCGGACGGCATTTGGACATCGCCCTGAAGCTCGGCGCCGGTGTAACGGAAGTTACCGTGGAGGCCGCGAGCAACTCGGTGCAGACCGAAAGCGCTGCCGTCGGACAGCTTGTGACCGAAGAGCAGGTGAAGAGCATCCAGTTGAATGGCCGCAATCCGGAAATGCTGGCGTCGCTTGAACCTGGCGTAATACGCACTTCTCCAGCAATAGCTGGCCTGAACTTCGGTCTGGACCAGTCGTTCTACATCGGCGGCGCCCGCAATCAGCAAACGGTTCAGACGCTGGACGGTGCGCCGATGGTGCGCACGCGCTCGAACGGCACCAGTGTGGGGACGGCAGACGTTGACTCCACCTCGCAGGTGCAGGTACTCACCAGCAGCTATGCTGCGGAGTATGGCCGCTCCGCCGGCGGCCAGATTCGCGTTCAGACGAAAAGCGGAACCTCGCACTTCCATGGAACAGCGTACGAATTTCTGCGCAACAATGCCTTCAACGCGAACACCTGGTCACGTAAATTGCCCGCGAATCCAGACTACATTCGTTTGCAGCCCTCAGCATTCCGTTACAACCAGTTCGGCTTCAACCTCAACGGCCCGGTGATCCTGCCGGGGTTCAACAAGGGCCGTGACAAGCTGTTCTTCCTTATTGGGCAGGAATATGTCATCTACAACCACGACGACACAGCTACGGGAAAGGTGCCCACCACGCTCATGCGGACCGGCAACTTCAGTGAGTTGCTGACGACCAACATCTTTACGTCGCCTGTACAACTCGTCGATCCCAACACAACTACGGCGACTGCCGGTTCCGGTGTACCCTACGCGGGCAATATCATCACCAGCGGCTTGAGTCCGAACGGCCTCGGATTGCTAAAGGCGTACCCGTCGCCTAACACTGCCACCCCAACCTACAACTGGATCGAGTCGGCGCTCTACAAGGAAAAGCAGCGCAAAGATACTGTTGTTGTGGAGTGGGACCCGACCGACAATCAACGCGTCCGGTTTTCCTTACTGAATTACAACTACGACGACTACGAGCCGCACTATGGCGGCTTCAACCGCAACCCGCGCATCTTCCATCGCCCCAACCAGGTCGCCGTCCTGCATTACGCGTGGACAAAGAGCGCCACGTTGGTGAACGATTTTTTTGTCTCGGGCGCCGGCGAGCACGTTCGGATCGACATTGACACCTCTAAAGGTTTGTACGACCGCACGCAGTACGGTATCAACTATCCCTATCTTTATTCAGCGTCAACAAAACTGCTCCCGCTGAAGATCCCGACAATCCAGATTGCGAACTTCACCACCTTGGACGGAGGACCTTACCCCTCGCACTCGGGCGGCATGGTGTATGACATCGGGGACACCGTCACGAAGGTTCTGGGTAACCACAGCTTCAAGGCCGGGGTCCAGTTCGAGTACGCGGGCGAGAACAACTTTGACCAGATTAGCGTTTCGGCCACCGTGCCGGGTGCGACCAACAATCAGAACGGCAAGTTCATATATACCGACACCCACAACAACGTCACCAACGCTCTGGGCGGCATTCAAACGACACGAGCCGCCGTGGCGAACAGTGCGCTTGGTATTTTCGATACGTACGGTGAAATCGGGCAACGGTCTTACACCCTGTATCGCGGCCAGATGTACGAGGGTTTCCTACAGGACACCTGGCGCATCCGGCCTAACGTGGTGATCGAAGCCGGTCTGCGTTACACGATTTCTACTCCTTACTATGCTCTGTGGGGTAACCAATCCGTATTCAGCCCGAAGGACTACAACGCTACGAACGCCGTGACCGTGAACCCGATCACCGATGCTGTATCGGGAGGCGATCGCTACAACGGCATCGTTATCCCCGGCAGCGGCTTCCCGTCCAGTGCGCAGGGCCATGTCGATCCCACCATTCTCTCCGGCTTCACGGGTCTATTCCGCGGCTACAGCAAGTTTTATTCTCCGACGGTGAAGAGCAACATCCAGCCGCGCGTCGGCTTGTCGTGGCAGATTTATCCCACGACTGTGTTGCGCGTAGGCGGCGGACGTTTCTTCCAGCGTCTCGGCATTACGGACAACGTCTTCACGGGTGGCAACGCACCCTTCCAGCCGTCGGCCACTGTCACCAATGGACTGGCGGATACTCCGGGTGGCACTGCGGGTAATAGTTTCCCGTTCAACTATTCGTCGCAGGCGTACAACTACCCCTCGCCTGAGGCTTACAACTGGAATCTCAGCATCGATCAGGAGTTTCACCGGGTGGGTGTATTCACGCTCGGGTATGCTGGCCGCCGCGGTATCCACGAAGAAGAATTGCTGAACATAAACCAGCTCCAGCCGGGTACAGTGCAAGCAAACCCCACGATCAAGCAGCCGGATGCTCTGCGTCCTTACAAAGGATTTTCCAACATCACGCAGGCGACCAACGCTGGATCGTCCACCTACCACTCGCTCCAGGCGAACCTGCGCCGCCGCATGGAGCATGGTTTCCTCTTCGGACTCGCGTATACATGGTCCAAGGTGATGGATTATGGCTCCGCCAACAACGTCGTGCTACCGAACACGTTTGACCGGCAAATTTACTACGGGGTCGCAGACTTCGACCGCCGTCATGTGTTTGTCGGCAACGTTGTCTGGAACATTCCGTATTTCAGCCATTCGGGCGGCTTTACGCAAGCGTCCCTGGGCGGCTGGCAGCTCTCCGGTACGTACCAGACGCAAACCGGCGCTCCGCTCAACGTGAGTACGGGAAGCGACTATGCCGGAGTTGGGCCGGGATCGGGAACGCAGCTGTTTGTGCATACCGGACCTACGACGCTCTACAAAGGCTTTGCCAACCAGACCGGCACGGCAAAGTGGTTCGATACATCCGTTTATGCCCAGCCAGCCGCCGGAACGTTTGCTCCACGCGGCGCTCGCAATACGATCTACGGCCCCGGCTTCCAGAGCGCCAACGCAGCGCTGCAGAAGACATGGCATGTCATACCGGGACACGACAACCACACGCTGGTCTTTCGCGCCGAGGCTTTCAACTTCATGAATCATCCGACACCTGATAACCCGAATACTACTCCGACTTCCGGCCCCACCAACTTTGGTTTGAGTAAGACCAAGGGTGGAACCTATGGCACTGACCGTCAGTTGCAGTTGGCTCTTCGTTACGCTTTCTAAACCTCAATCTCTCGTAGGATTGTGGGCAGGGTTCTCCTGAGAGAACCCTGTCTGTGCGATGGAAAGCGCTTTTGGACCCTTTTGAGGATGACGATGCAACTGACTTTTTTGAAGCGAATTCTTGCGGTGGGCTTGATGACGGGTACTGCGCTGAATGCGCAGACCATGCAGGCGCCTGACATTAAAAAGACGCCGACGCTGTACGTGATGCCGTACGCCCATCTCGACACGCAGTGGCGATGGGAGTTTCCTCAATCCATCAGCGAGTACCTGTGGAAGACGATGCATGTGAACTTCGACTACATCGACAAGTATCCGCACTATGTCTTCAACTGGACCGGCGCGAACCGCTATCGCCTGATGAAGGAGTACTTCCCAGGCGACTACGCACGTGTGCAGGAGTATGTCGCCAAAGGGCGCTGGTATCCGGCCGGGTCGTCCGTAGAAGAGGGCGATGTGAACCTGCCGAGCGCTGAGGGTATCTTCAGGCAGGTGCTTTATGGAAATGAGTATTTCCGCAAGGACTTCAATGGAAAGTACAGCGCCGAATACATGTTGCCGGACTGCTTCGGTTTTCCCGCATCGCTACCAGCAATCCTTGCCCACGCACGCGTGAAAGGTTTCTCTACGCAAAAGCTGAGTGCGACATGGCAGCCGGCTCCTAAAGTCGGCGGGGCCGGATCGGTGGAGGATACGCCAGAGGGAATTCCCTTTAATGTGGGACTCTGGGTGGGTCCAGATGGGAGCACTGTTCTTGCCGCGCTGAATCCGGGCGGCTATGGCAGCCAGGTGTACACCGATCTTTCTTCTGCAACCTCCCCGATGGCGGGAGTGCCCGTGCTTACCGGAACAGAACTGCAGATGTTCACACCCGAGCAGCAGCGGACGGTGTCGCGCATCCGAGAGCGTCGAGAGCCGAACTGGGTTGATCGCATAAGCCTCAACGGCAAGGTTACCGGCGTGTATGCCGACTACAAATACATCGGCACCGGCGACATTGGCGGCGCGGTGAATGAAGAGTCGCTCAAGCTGCTGGAAGCCATCATCAACAAAGAAACGACGACGCTTCCGCTGCCGCCACTGCCCGAGTTCCTGCGCAAATCCGTGCCGAAGCAGGAGCCGATCAAGGTGGGCGAGGGCCCTGTGCACGTGATCGTTGGCCCTGCCGATCAGATGTTCAAGGACATCAAGCCGGAGATGCAAGGTCGCATGCCGAAGTACACAGGCGACCTTGAGTTGATCAACCATTCTGCAGGGTCGCTAACCTCAGAGGCGTATCACAAGCGCTGGGTTATGATGAACGAAAATCTCGCGGATGCTGCCGAGAAGGCGTCGTTCGCCGCGGCCTGGCTTGGTGGTCCAATCTATCCGCAGAAGCGCCTCAATGACGCGTGGATGCTTGCGCTGGGTGGACACTTTCACGATACCGGCGCAGGCACCGCCACACCGCAATCGTACGAGTGGGCCTGGAACGATGATGTCCTGGTAGCGAACCAGTTTGCGAGCATTCTCACCGGCGCCACAGCGACTGTTGCATCGCAGCTCGACACCACGGGAGCGGGCACACCCCTGGTGTTATTCAACTCGCTGAACGTAGATCGCGAAGATCTGGTAACGGTCAGCATCCCTCGGATAGCCGGCGGTGCAAAGGTCGTGGGCCCAGACGGTGTGACTGTGGCGTCGCAGGTGGTGGAAGGAAAAGTGCTGTTCGCAGCAAAGGTTCCTTCTGTGGGATACGCGGTCTATCACGTTGCGTCGGCCTCTGTACCCGCCAGCAGCTCATTACTGCGGGTTACGATGCACTCGCTGGAGAACGGTCGCTACAAGGTTGCGATCAACGAAAATGGCGAGGTCTCGAGCATCTACGACAAGAACCTCAGCAAAGAATTACTGGCAGGGCCTGTGCGTCTTGCCCTGACCACCGATGACCCGAAGCAATATCCTGCATGGAATATCGATTGGGACCAAGTGAGTGCACCACCGCGCGCATACGTTGACGGCACGCCGAGCATCCGCATTAAGGAGCGCGGCCCGGTGCGCGTCGCGCTGGAGATTACGCGCGAGCATGAAGGCTCGAAGTATGTGCAGGTGGTGTCACTCGCTGCCGGGGACGCTGGCAATCGTGTGGAGTTTGCGAACACGATTGACTGGCGCGGCACAAAGGAAAACCTGAAAGCGGTGTTCCAGTTGACCGCATCGAACCCCAATGCGACGTATAACGAAGACCTCGGCACAATCGAGCGCCCGAACCGCTTCGACCGGCAGTTCGAAGTGCTGTCGCACCGGTGGATCGATCTTACCGACAAGAGCGGAAGTTTCGGTGCAACGATCCTGACGGACTTCAAGAATGGCTCCGACAAGGTGGATGACAGCACGATCCGGCTGACGCTATTGCGTTCGCCCGGCACTACCGCCGGCTATACAGACCAGGGCAACCAGGACTGGGGTCATCATGAGATCGCTTTCGGCATTGCGGGACACAGCGGCGGCTGGCGTGATGCGGGCACAGACTGGCAAGGGTATCGCCTGAACAATCCCATTCGCGCTTTCGCCACCACGGCGCACAGCGGTTCGCTTGGCCGTAAGCTATCGCTTTTCTCTGTGGACAGCAAGCATGTGCGCTTGTTTGCGATGAAGAAGGCGGAGAACTCCGACGAGTTGGTCGTACGCATGGTGGAGACCACTGGAAAGCCAACCGGCGCTATTCATGTGTCGTTCGCCGCTCCAGTCATGCAGGTGCGCGAGATCGATGGGCAGGAGATGCCAGTGCGCGACGCAACTGCGAGCAAAGGTCTGCTCGAAACCAGCCTCACGCCGTACCAGCCTCGCACCTTCGCGTTGAAGCTCACGCCTCCCGCTTCCACCGTGAAAGCCACGACGAGCGAGGCCGTGCAGTTAAAGTATGACCTTCGTGCAGCGAGCAATGACGACGCCAGGATTACGACGGGCTTCGATGGCAAAGGCGACGCCATCCCCGCGGAAATGCTGGGTGAGTCGGTGAGTGTGAGTGGAGTGGAGTTCAAGTTGCCGCATGCGTCTACGGAGACGGAGAACGCCGTTTCGGCAAATGGACAGGTGATCGAGCTGCCCCATGGCGACTACAACCGGGTGTACGTTCTCGCTGCAAGCTCTAACGGCGACGTTCCAGCGGAGTTCAAGGTAGGCGCGACGCCGGTGCGATTCAACGTGCAGGCGTGGAATGGATACCTTGGCCAATGGGACACGCGCAAGTGGAAAAATGTGCCGAACTTCAATTGGAACATTTCAGCGACGGCGAAATGGCCTCCGACGGACTTTGCAGAGCGTGAAAGACGCGCGCCTTCCGTGAGGTATCCAGAGGACTACCTGGGTCTTCGCGAAGGGTTTTTGAAGCCCGCTGAAGTCGCTTGGTACGCCTCACATCATCACACCACGGAGGGACTCAACGTGCCGTACCAGTACTCGTACCTGTACACATATTCCGCCGATCTCCCCGCAGGCGTGAACAAACTGACGCTACCGAAAGACACGAACGTGAAGGTATTTGCGGTCTCAGTGGCGAGAGTTCCTCCACAGGTCAGGCCCGCCGCGCCGTTGTTCGATACGCTTCAGCGCACGGCGCCGCCCGCGGAGAAATAGCTCATGGAGCGAGTCTCTTTCAGCGGAGAGGCGCGAGAATGGGCAGCGCGTTCTCGTCAACATCAACCAACTGGCTTGGAAGTGAGAGGGGATTCATGCACCTTTCTGCAAGGTTAGTCGTTCTCTGCCTCGCCGCCGCTTCCGCGATCACCGCCCAAAGCCCGTCGGAAGTAGACCCAATGTTGGGCGCCGATAAGGGTGGCAATGTTTTCGTCGGGCCAACTCTGCCGTTCGGCATGGCAAAGCCCGGTCCAGACTACGGCAGCAACGAAGCCAACTCCGGTTGGTCGGCGTCTGGCAAACTCAATGGCTTCTCCCAATTACACGTTTCCGGAACGGGTGGCGGCGCCAAGTACGGCAACATTTCCATTCAGCCGGTGGTCGGAGATGCCGATCCTGCTCATAGCGCCGTGCCGCGAAGGAACGAGCACGCCGAGGTTGGCTACTACTCGGTAGATCTGGGCGATACCGGGATCCACGCGGAAATCACTACCGCTCGGCGAACGCCGGCTTATCGCTTCACCTACCCTGCCGACAAAGAGCGCACGCTGCTGGTGGATGTCGGGCACATGCTCATGAAGCTCCACGATTCGCCGCACCGCTATCCGGAAGGGCAGGTACTGGAGTCCACGGAAGTGCATGTGCTTTCGCCAACGGAGATTGTGGGTCGTCAATCGTCGGTGATGGGTTGGAATATTCAGACGACGCCTATGCAAATCTTCTTCTATCTGGTCACCGATACGCCAGCGGCGAAGAGCGGAACATGGGAGGACGGCAAGGCCCCACAACAGGGTAGGGATAGTGCGGCGTACAAAATGCCGTTCACGATGCAGACTCTGCCTCAGCCGCCGGCGCCGGTGGTCAGTACGGGTGCCTACCTGACCTTCGCGCCAGGACCGAAGCCGGTCCTGGTGAAGATCGGTATATCGTTTGTCTCCATTGAGCAGGCTAAACAGAATGCATCGAGCGAGATCGAAGGTTTCGACTTCGATGGAACGCGACTCAAAGTTGTTGCAGCCTGGGAAAAAGCACTTGCGCCCTTGACGGTGGAAGGCGGAACCGCAGACCAGCGTCAACAACTGGCCACAGGACTTTACCACTCGATGCTGATGCCTGTAGACCGGACGGGGGAAAATCCCTTGTGGACGAGCAGCACGCCGTACTACGACGACTTCTACTGCATCTGGGACACGTTCCGTTCCTCGACGCCGCTGCTGACCCTGATCGCAGAAAACCGCGTGAGTGGCATACTTCAGTCGCTGCTGGAAATTCAGGACCATGATGGATTTTTCCTCGATGGCCGCTCAGGAAACTTTGCCGGAAGAACGCAGGGGGGATCGGACGCGGAGATGATGTTCACCGACGCCTACCTGAAGCGTGTGCCGGGTCTGGACTGGGAGCGCGTGTACAAGGCGATGCGGCACGACGCGGACACCGAGTCCACAAGCGCGATTCGCTTTGGACGTGGAGACATGGAGGAGTGGAAGCATCTGGGATATTTGTCCATCGAACACTCCGACCCCGCAGGCGGCCCTGATCGCCCCGGCTCGCGATCTATGGAGTATGCCGCGAATGACTATGCGGTCGGGATGATGGCGAAGGGTCTGCATCACGATTCCGACGCGGCGATGTTTCTGAAACGCGCGGGAAACTGGAAACAATTGTGGGACGCTGACGCCAGAGATCATACCGAGGGCGGTGACATTCGCGGCTTCATCTGGATGAAGCATGACGATGGTCGCTGGAAAGAAAACTTCGACCCGCGACTTGTAGGCACGTGGTACACGGACAACTTCTATGAAGCGAGCACGTGGACCTATTCACTCTATGTTCCTCAAGACACGCGAGAGCTGATCCGAACCGCCGGTGGCGCTGCGGCATTCAGAAAGCGGGTTGACCTGTTCTTTTCTGAAAGCGCTTCGCCGCATCAGCGCTATCGATATGACGTCGGCAATGAACCCGGATTCCTGGCCCCGTATCTCTATAACTGGATCGGGCAACAGAGCAGCACTGCCCGTACGGTTCGCACCATCCTGGACGAAAGCTATCACTCAGGCCCTGGCGGTCTCCCGGGAAATGACGATTCCGGCGCGATGGGATCCTTCTATGTCTTCAATCGCCTGGGATATTTTCCCGTGGCAGCGCAGGATGTATATCTGATCGGGTCACCCTCGTTCGCGCGCTCCACGATCAAGCTGGGAAACGGCAAGACGTTTACCGTGGAGGCGCAGGGAGTTTCTGCAAGAAACATATACATTGCCAACGCAACGTGGAACGGCAAACCATATCACCGTTCGTGGTTCACTCATGAGCAACTCGCAGCAGGAGGACTACTAAAGCTCTTCATGACGGACAGGCCGGTGCACTGGGACAGGGGTCCTGCGCCGCCCTCGCTGTCGGACAAGTAGTACTGTCATCAGCCCTGATCCTCCTGTACGGTGTGTTAGGGCGCAGGAATGCGCCGATGCAGCAAAGTTCCAAGTACGGGCCAGTTGTGAACACGAAGAATATGAAATCCTGCATCCACGAACGTCCAGCGGCCGGTGATCGAACGTGCAAGAGATCATGCATGCAGTAGGCCTCCGTCGGAGAAATATACTGTTCCAAGATTGCGCAAAGGTCAAATCCCTTATTGAAGCTGGTGACTAGAGGGCCTGCCCTCCTGCGGTCCCGGCCCATCATGAGTATTTGAAAGTAAGACACTAGGAGGCTATGGCCACTGTAGTCAAAATTGAGTACAAGAAAACCTCACCGATGTAGGCGGAACTTCACAAAACCACAAGTTCCATTGATTCCAAAAGACTTGTGGGATCCATGTTTTCAATGATTTAGCCAAAATATCGGAATCTGCTTTGGGAGCAGGCGGCCCTCCTTTACTAAGTCCTTTAGAATCAGCGATGACTTGCCTCTAAGTTGTGGTCATGTGAGGTTCCGTGCGGGACCTGGAGGCTTTGACAGTTACAATTTTGACTACAGTCAGATCGCTGAAAAAGCAGATGCGCTAGGTGAAATCACCGTAGCTGCCTCATTTAAATGAACTTGGCGTCGCTGGCCCAGGAAGCCTCGATGGGGGAAGACCATCTGTTGTGAGAGCAGACGGTCTAGACAGGACGGACACCGTGGGTCGCCTGGGACTAAAGCTTGCGTGCTCGGCAACGCTCCGTTAGAGCATCGCCGACAACGCGAACACGGTCGAAGTCGCACGCACGAGCCACTCAGTCTACATCTCGCATCCCTAGGAAGTCGCAGACCTAATGGAGAGCGCAACGCATGCGGTTCCAAAACAGCGGACTTAGCAAGGGAGGCTGAGCCGTTGAGTTGGAGCATTGCAATGCCGATTTCACCTTTGGCCAGTCCTCACAGAGTGACTACGGCGCCGACGCCCGGCTTTCTACATCTAGGTCGGATCGGTGTTGGCTCCGCGCAGGCGCATCAGCCAATGGCAAGCTCGGGGTGACCCACTTCGCCCGGCTGTCTCACGATGGCTATTTGCACGAGGGAAAAGCAGTGTGGACAGACCTGTTCATGGCGGTCCAAGTCCTCACACCAGAGGGACAGGGGGAAAGTCCTCGAACAATCCGCGCAAGCGACATTCGGTGTCGAGTCATGATGGGACAACCCCGTAATCCATAAGGGCACAGCTGAGCGTATGGACTGGCGAATGTCTTTATCCTGGATCGTGAGGACAATCTCAAACAATCGAGCAATGTTGCTCGAACCTTTCGCATAGAAGCCGTCTGCTGCAATATCTGGAGGAACAACGATACCCGAATAGCCCGCGCTCATAGCGATAACAGCGATTGCTGGTAAGCGACGGCGCACAATTGACAGTAGTTCGAACCCTGACATTCGAGGCATATTCAGGTCGGAAAGCAAAATGTCAGGCACTCGATCTTTGATCACTGCCAGGGCCACGAAACCATCGCAAGCCGTACGCACCCTATACCCGTGTTGGGAGAAGATCTCAGCCAGTACGCTGAGGATTGTCGCGTTGTCGTCAACGATCACAATATCGCTCATCTGATGGGGCACGTTATTCCTCACGTTGCTGCTGATTTTGTCTCGGGGCTCGTCTCGCCGCGAGTTGTTCCATTGTTGCTGTCGTCAGCCGCCGCCATTCTGGATATCCATTGACCAGCGGAAGGTTTCGATCCTCCGCAAGTTTTATCCAATCCTCCGCCGCACGGTCCGCTTCTGCGTATCCAAAAATATTCCCCACAGCTGTCACAAGGGCACCCAATTCTCTTTCCGCGGCAGCAATGTGCCTTTCACATGCGCAGCAACAAACTTCTTTGAGGCCCGGCACACAATCGAGTGAAGCGGGCAGTGGATCTTGTGCAGTCATGTTGTGCTCCAGCCCATGCAGACACAACATTGAGCGCGATTGTGTTTTTTCACCACCCCAAAGCACCGAGGTTCTACCCTGTATTTTTCGATAGAAAAGCAGATCCCACCTGCCACTGCGGCGGTTTTCAGGGGCAGTTCTGCCAGTCAGCGGCATAGGCTTCTCACCTGCTGCCGCATCTCGATTCAATTTCAAAATAGCCGGCAGTGATGCTAAGACAGGGATTGCCAACATTCACCACGATCGCAGGTGGTATCTAGTTTCCCTATCGAAAAATACAGGGTGAAATCTATTGGCTTTAGGGTGGCGAAGAAGCACAATCGCGTTCAATCTTGTGTCTGGCAGGTCTTCGCGAAGAAGGATAAAGGTGGTGGTCGAGATCACTTTCCGGGTTCCGGCATAACGATTTCAGTAGAGAAGTACGTCGGCTACGTGAATTTGGTCACATAGCTCTAAACCATGTTTTGAAAGGACATCACAATGAAGCATCCGCTACAGTATCTCGTCTATGTCATTTCGCTGGCCGCGTTGGCAACGCCACACGGAGTCTTGGCCCAAGCGAAAGCAGCCCCTCCAATTGACGGTGTCATCGGAAAGCTCCAGTCATTCGATGGTAAGTCGCTCGATGTTGCGACAAGTTCAGGTGTAGTCCACGTTGTTGTCAAAGGACACCTCACGAGATATGAACAAATACCTTCCGATTTGAGCCACATCACTGCGTCGTCCTATGTCGGTGTTGCTTCGGTTGAACAGGACGGTAAGCAAGTTGCGAAGCAGATCTTTATATTTCCAGCGGAGTTGAGTGGAGCTGCGGAAGGCAGCGTCCTGACAGACCCCCCGGGTGCAACATCTCACAGCAGAATGACCAACGGGTCGGTCTCTCGTCCTGCCGTATCGCACTCACGCATGACGAACGGAACGGTCCAGAGGAGCAACGGTACCACTCTGGTGGTTAACTACCAGGACGGCTCCCAAACGATCTCCGTACCGCCTGGTGTCCCGGTCGTATTAGTCGCGCCCCAGCAGGTTGCTCTCACTCCGGGCGATACCATCTACGCGACAACTAAGAAGCTCCCAGACGGGACGCTTGTAACGGACAAGATCTTTCAGTTCGTTCCGGCGCCGGCGTCCCACTGACGATGCAGTTGAGGCTTCAGAAAATGAATCCTTCGGCATCCCTTCACCAAGGACCGAACTCCGCGAGCACGTTACCGGTACAACCACGCGTGCTCGTGGCAAAACGACACCATATCCTAGTGCGCTTGAGTCACTGGTTGAACGTGCCGCTCCTTCTTGGCCTTATTCTGAGCGGCATCTCAATTTACTGGGCCTCGCCGATTTATCAACACAAGCCCGATCCAGTCACGGGAAACTTTGATGTCGCCGCGGATATTGGAATCTGGATATGCGCCCATGTGCCTGGTTTGCACCATTACGCCAGTCCGCCCGACTGGATTTACAGCCACGTGAGTTTAGGGCCGGGCATGTTGGCGCCGGCGCTGCGGATACATTGGTTATGCGCGTACTTATTCATGTTGAACGGCATGGTGTATGTTGCGGGGCTAGTCATGGGAGGAGGCTGGTGCTCATTGCTGCCTCGCCGGACGGATCTGGTCGACGCGCTCAGGATGCTTCGGTATTACCTCGGGGTTCCCTTCGCGAAATTAGCCCGCCGCCAATGGTCACATCCAGAGTTCAGCACAAAGTACAACCCTCTCCAGCGCGCAGCATATTTCTCTGTCCCAGTTGCGGGATTTCTTTCGGTTGCTACGGGCTGGGCGATTCACAGGCCCATGCAATTCCATTGGCTGGCTGCGCTATTTGGAGGTTTTGACGCAGCGCGTATATGGCATTTCTGGCTTATGTGGCTCTTCATTTTCTTTGTTGTGCCGCATGTGACCCTGGTGCTCGCCGATGGCTGGGATACGCTGCGCAGCATGATCGTAGGTTGGTCAATGAGAGTCAGCGGTCGGGAGGTCAGCGCGATGAACAATAAGAAAAATGGCGACGATTCATTGCCACCGAAGGATATTCCTTCTACGAGTACAGAATCGAAACAGGAGGTAGCGACGTCGCTAGAGAATGGCCCCGAAGATCCGAAGCCCGCCATCCCAACGGTCACTAAGAAACCCGAGCCCGTTGCAGTCGCAGAGCGACAAGTTCATGCAGATGGAGCGCATTCGTCATCAGTGGATCGCGAACCGGGCACAGACAAGGCGGCTTCGTCTGTCGCTATGAAATCTGTCCCCGTGAAAACGCCGCAAGCCTTCTTTGAAGAGCAACCTCCTCCGACCATTGAGATGGCTCCTCAGGTCCTGCGTCATCGAACACGGCGCGAGGTTTTGGCATTTGGGATCGGCGCGGTGGGGGCAGCAGCGGGCGCTGGATATCTTCTACCACGAAATACACTCAACCGCCTCGGTATGCAACGGGATATTAACTTTCGTGGGAAGGAGTGGTTGCTTAGCACGGCATTGCGTATCGACGATGATGTGGCTGAGGCACTCTACTCGGCAAATCGCATGGTGCCCACTTACACAAAATCTCAGATTACCCCGATCAAGAATAACTATAACGGAGCCACTCCTGACCCTGAATATATAACGGGATGGAATCTAACTCTGGAGGGCCTAGCTTCTGGCTTGAGCGTCTCTCTCGATCCTCGGAAGCTCATGAACCGTTTCCCGTTGCATGAGCAAATTACCCGGCTGGTTTGCGTTGAAGGTTGGAGTGCGATCGCGTGGTGGGCTGGCCTGAGGTTCGACGATCTGCTTCGTGCCTACCCGCCGATGTCGCAGGCAAAATGGGCTCGTGTGGAGTCGTCTGTCAATCTTGACGCTTCGGGAAACCCCGATCCGTACTTTGTCTCCATCGACCTGGCGACGGCACGCCATCCACAGACTCTGCTCGTTACGCATCTCAGCGGGCTGCCCCTTACAGTTGAGCACGGAGCGCCGCTCCGTCTCCTCGTGCCCATGAAACTTGGCTTGAAGAATGTGAAAGCCATTACCAGAATCAGGTACGCCGCGGAAGAGCCAGAAGACTACTGGGCTGAACGTGGATATTCACGCTATGACGGAATCTAACGCCCAAACAAGGAGGTAAAACACGAGCCTATAGTCGGTTTGCCCTTGCTCGAAACGCAGCTACTTTGGCGCGATTTCCGCAACCTGTTGACGTGCACCATCTTCTGCGGTGGCCTTTCGTGCGGTCATAGAACCACAGAACACAGGCATTGCCTTCGCAATGCCGCACGAGGTTGAAATCACCATCCGCTATTAAGTTTGCGACCGCCTCAGCGACCGGAGCCAGGAACGCCTCAACTGTGTCTTTGCCGTAAACGCGAGTCACGTGAATGCTCATCGTTTGGTCTGTCTTAAGCGCCGCATGGCTCGGAGCATTCTCCAAGAATCTGTTGAGCGCGACCAACGAGGGTTTCTTCCCGGACTTTCGATCTCTAACGGCCGAGAGAGCAATTTCACGAAGCGCTCTCGCCTTTTGAAGGAGCACGCCGTCTTTGAATGAAAGCGTTCCTTTCGCGATGGGGACTTCGAGCCTCTTGAGCCAAGCCTTCACATCGCTGTCGCTCTGCAATGTGTCTGTCAGTTGCCCCTCGATCATCCGGCGAGTGTTGATGAAGTTGATCGCTAGATTGTCGCCCACAAAGTCGAGATGGTTCTCCTCCGCCGTCTCCTTCAAAATGGTGTCTTTCATGGCCCTCTCGATTCCGTAACCGCAAAATATGCGTTTACACGTTACAACAATTCTCTCATAATTGCCGGGGTTCACTATTCCAGTAACTTTTTAAGAATCATTTATATGGTTACTACAATCTACTTTGATGTAACGGAATGCGTTACGTGGCAGGCTCGCGGATCGCGTCTGATTCGCAGTCGTTAACACAGAAACAAAAAGGAGCGATATATGGCAAACAATCAAAAGACGGTAATCGTGACGGGTGCTTCCCAGGGAATCGGCGCCGCAGTCGTAAGGGCGTTCCTGGAACGCGGCTACAACGTGGTGGGTACCTCTCGCAGCGCGACAAAGTCGGCTGAGTTGAAGGCTTCCGACAGGCTTGTGCTGGTGGACGGAGACATCGGCCAGGCGGCTACTGCACAGAAGGTGGTCGATGCCGCTATTCAGAAGTTCGGCTCGATTGATGCGGTTATCAACAACGCCGGCATCTTCATGGCGAAGCCCTTCACTGAATACACCATTGACGATTTCCGTGCACTTGTTTCCACGAACCTTGAAGGGTACACCTTCATCACCCAGCTCGCGGTCAAGCAGATGCTCGCTCAGAAGTCGGGTGGAAGCGTCGTAAGCATCACGTCATCGCTGGTTGAGAATCCCATCGGTGGTTTGCCGGTGTCTTTGCCGATGATCACGAAGGGCGGTCTCGAAGCCATCACGCGTAACCTGGCATCGGAGTACTCGAAGGAACATATCCGCTTCAATGCGGTCGCGCCAGGAGTGGTTGACACCCCTCTTCACAAGAACAATCCAAAGGATTTCCTGAAGACCCTTTCGCCGATGGGCACGATCTCCACCGCGGACGAGATTGCAAGCGCGGTGATCTATCTCACCGAATCGCGCCAGATCACTGGGGAGGTGCTGCACGTGGACGGCGGTGCGCACAACGGCAAATGGTAAGCCCGGGGGGTTCGCAGCCGGTCAGCGCGGAGCGCCGGCTGCTGGACCTTGGAATCGTGCTCCCCGATGCTCCCCACCCGCTTGGCGCATATGTCGAGGCAGTCCGGACAGGCAGCCTGCTCTTCCTCAGCGGAATGCTGCCGATCAAGGATGGCAAGCCTCAATATATCGGCCGTCTCGGTAAGGAGCTCGACGCAGATGCTGGTCGTGATGCTCTGCGAACAGCGACCCTGAATGCTTTATCTGCTGCGAAGGAGCATTTGGGTTCTCTCGATCGAGTGACGAAGGTCGTCCGCGTCGGAGTCTATCTGGCTACGTCTGGAGACTTCTACAACCAGCCCATCGTCGCGGACGCAGCGTCGGAGCTTCTTCGGGATGTATTTGGAGAGGGCAAGACCTCCGTGCGGACTGTAATCGGAGTGGCCAGTTTGCCACTTGGCCTACCGGTCATGCTAGAGGTGACGTTCGAAGTCGTTAACTGAGAAAGCGGGGAGTTCATATGTTCAGGTACATTGCCACCATCCTTGCGGGGATACTGCTGTCGGCGCCTCTCGTGGCGGAAGTCACGCCGTTTCCGGCCAGCTTTCACACGCGGATGGTTCAGACGAATGGCACCAGCCTCTACGTCCGAGTCGGCGGCAAGGGGCCGGCCGTGGTGCTGTTGCATGGTTTCGGCTTTACAGGTGACATGTGGGCTCCCCTGGCAATTGTTCTGGCCAGGGACCATACCGTGATCGTCCCCGACCTGCGCGGCATGGGTATGTCCGATCACCCGGATACTGGCTATACCAAAAAGAATCAGGCGGGTGACATTGCTGGCATCATGGATGCACTCAATGTCCAGAAGGCAGACCTGGTCACACACGACATTGGCAATATGGTCGGCTATGCCTTGGCTGCTCAATATCCAGCCCGGGTCACGCGCTGGGTGGTGATCGATGCGCCGCTGCCCGGAATAGGCGATTGGGACAAGATCGTTCGCAGCCCGCTGCTGTGGCACTTCGATTTCCGGGGTCCTGACGAGGAGCGTCTGGTGCAGGGCCGAGAGCGCATCTACCTCGATCGCTTCTGGAACGAGTTGTCCGGAGACCCCGGGAGGGTCGATGAAGATACGCGGCAGCACTTTACTGCCCTATACTCTCGGCCGCAGGCGATGCACGATGCCTTCGAGCAGTTTGGGACACTCCGCCAGGACGCCGTCGACAACAAGGCGTTGCTTGCCGAGGGCGGCAAGATCACCATGCCGGTGTTGGCCATCGGTGGGGAGAAGTTTTTCGGCAAGAACATGGCCGATCATATGCAGTTCGTCGCCAGCAACGTCACGGGCGGCATCGTGCCCGACTCCGGGCACTGGATCATGGAGGAGAATCCACAGGCGACCATCAAGTTGGTTACAGATTTCCTGGCCAAGTAGGCTTGGGTTGCGGACAATCTGACTTGAAGCATCGGCAGCGTGTCGTTGGGATCCGGGTGTTACTCAGTGATGTTCCGGGTCAGCCCCGTAGCTCCCGCCTTTTCTTCGATCACAGGAGGTCATCATGGCAAATCGACAGGGCTTAAAAGCGTGGACGGACAATAGACTGGCCTCGCGTTTGGGATTGCAATACCCGATCATTCAAGGCCCGCTCGGAGGCTTATCCTCGCAGCGGCTTACGGCGGCCGTTTCGAACTATGGTGGGCTCGGATCGTTTGGCGCTCATGGCCTTGAACCGGAGGCGATCCGCAAAGTCATCCGTGAGATCAAGGCCCTCACAACAAAGCCATTTGCGATGAATCTATGGGTCTCCATGGAGGACAAAGAGGCCTTCACTTCGACTGCAAAAGCATTTCATCGTAGCCTTGCTTCTCTGGAGAAACATATTGAAGGTGTCGCGGGAGTCAAGCCCTCTTACCGCCGGTACGAACCGATTCGCTTCGAAGATCAAGTGCAGGTTCTCATCGACGAAGGGATATCCGCATTCAGCTTTATTTACGGCATTCCCTCCAAGCAAATTTTGGATGAGTTTCACCACAAGGGTGTCACGCTGATTGGGACGGCGACCACCGTTGACGAAGCGATTGCCCTGGAACAAGCGGGCGTAGACGTGATTGCGGCCTCCGGCTTTGAGGCAGGCGGTCATCGCGGCTCCTTTTTGCAATCGTCAGAAGATTCTCTGACGGGAACGATGGCACTCGTACCGCAGGTCGTCGACGCCGTGAGTGTGCCGGTCGTCGGAGCAGGCGGAATTGGAGACGCGCGTGGAATTGTGGCGGCCTTCGCTCTCGGAGCCGAAGGCGTGCAGATGGGGACGGCCTTTCTCGCGTGCGAAGAATCGGGTGCGAACGCGCTCCATCGTAAGGCGCTCCTCAGCGGTCAAGCGAAGCAGACTGCTCTTACACGCGGGTTCACTGGAAGACTTGGTCGTGGCATCAAGAACCGCCTGCTCGACGAACTCAACCAGAAGGATGTAGAGATCCTGCCTTACCCACTTCAACGTGCGCTTGTGCGGCACTTATCGACTCCGGCCGAAAAGGCAGGAAGACCCGAATTGCTTCCTCTCTGGGCGGGACAAAGTGCCAACCTATCGCGGTGCACAGATGTGCGCTCACTGCTCGACACGCTGGTAACGGAAGTTTCTGAGGTTGGCGGCACTGTCCAAAGGTGGAGCGCAAATCGATAAGTTAAGAGGAACCCCCGTAGGAAACTACAGGATGTTTACTAACGTTTCTTGCGGGTATGCAGAAGCTGAAAGGAGCGATAGGATTTCACATATCGTCATGCAGATCGAAGAGCCGCCAGGCCGGTAGAAATCGACGACAACCAGATCAATGCACGACAGGCGGTACCCGCGCATGTTTCCGTTTAGTAAAACAAAGATTGCCAGCAATCGTAAGACTACCGATAGTCCGGCCGGTTGCGAACTAATGCGCGGTGTATCGTTCCAGACAAGATTGCTCATCTTCGCGTTGCTCGTTTTTGCAATTGATTGGTCATCCTGCACAGCCCAATCAAGAAGCGGTCAGTGGGTCCACACGGCCTGGACAGATGATCAGGGCGCGCCGTCTGGAATCACTGCGATATCGCAGGGTTCGGACGGATTTCTATATCTGGCTTCACCGGTTGGATTGACTCGCTTCGACGGTGTGTCCTTTGAGCAGGTTTCCATACCCGAGGCTAAGTACGGGAGCGATTCCGGAGCCTTTTTCCTGCTGAGGCGTAGCAATGGCGAATTGTGGGTAACAGCTCCTGCAGGAATTGTGGTGCTTCACGACGGCCGGCCTGAACGTCTCATCCCTGCCAGCATGTTACAGGGTGCATTTGTGCGGGCGATGGCTGAAGATAGCCACGGAATCGTGTGGGTCGCATCTAGTAGCGGTATCTTTCGATTCTCTTCGGAAGGCTGGGAAAAGCTGGGCCAAAAAGATGGACTCCCCACCGTCTTCTTCCAAACCGTTATTGCAAGCCGCGATGGAACAGTGTGGGTTGCCACCGGGGATTCTGTCTACAGTCTGAGTGTCGGAGAGCAAACGTTTCGGGACAGACAAGTACATGGAAAGAGCATCAAGCAATTAGTCCAGGATTCGACGGGTCGCGTTTGGGTGGTGGATATAGGTAAATCGGTCTATCCCGTGTACTCGCCGGCCGACCCGATGCGTGACTCCGAGGTTCAAGTGGGCTCAGCTGCAACCCTATTCGATTCTGACGGTGCTCTGTGGGTGACATCCCGCGGAGATGGTCTACGAAGAGTAGAAAATGCTGGGGTGCCGTTCGGCAAGGTTCACCGGCTCGGTAAAGAAGCATCCATGTTCACAAAGGCCGACGGCCTTACGGACAATTATTTGTTCGCGATTTTCCAGGATGACGATGGTGATATTTGGACGGGAGGGGCACATGGCCTCGACTGTTTTCGGAAGTCTCGACTCGTAACTCAGCAATCGATTATCACCTCCGTTTCTAAACCTATGATCGCGCCAGGAAACTTCGGGGACATTTGGCTGGCGTTCGCCGGGTTTTTCGGACACGCATCACTGAAGCCAGGAGGTATGGATATCCAGGATGTTGTCTTGGTGAATGAGAGAGGAGAGTCCAAACCGCCTGTGGTGATCCGCTCGGTATTTGGTGCTTCGGCTCCCCCGATGTGTGAGGCCGAGGCGTTCGGCATCGTGTGTTCTGACGGCGAACGCGCGAGGCATATTTTGTACCCGTCGAATGTCAATCCCACCAACTCTCCAGGTAAAGCGTGGATTGACGGAAGGCACACTCTTTGGGTCGCAACGCAGGATTACGGAATCCTGTATCGTAGCGCGGAGATCTGGAAGAGCATCCCCATCGAAGGTGGGAAATCAACAACGCCAGTGACCGCGGTGGCCTCGTCGCACGATGGGACAGAGTGGGTCGCGTTTGGTGAACACATCATCAAGATCCAGCAGTTCCGGGTTCTCGACGTGCCGTTTTCAAGGCAACTGGGGATCGGGCCCATCAACTACATCGACGATCATCCAGATCATGTTTGGTTTGGGGGCGCTTACGGTCTGGCCTACCACGGCGACCAGGGTGTCGTTCGCATCGAGACTGAAGATGCGGCAATGCTAAACGGGATCACAGGCGTTCAGGAGGCGCGCGATGGAAGTCTCTGGATCGCGACACTTCATGGGCTCGTGCATTTGCGGTATGACGAAGTTGTGCGTGCTATCCATGACCGCCAATATCGCTTGGCATATGAGGTCTTTGGCGTTCAGGAGGGCACTCCCGGCAGCTCATTGAGTTCAGAGCAGTTGACCTCGCAAGGCATTCTTTGGTTGATCGGTTCAAGCGGAATCGGCTACATGAACGTCAATCAGCCCTTCGCGCCTACGCGTCCCCCGACCGTCAGAGTCCGGGAACTCGAGGCCAATGGCGCCTTGATTTCCGTAGCGGAAAAACTGTCATTAGGCCCTCACATCTCTAATTTGAAGATCCGCTATGCCGGAGCCAACCTGGCAAATCCAGAAAACCTGATTTACCGGTACCGTCTCTCCGGAGTGGATAAAGATTGGCAGAACGCGGGCAATGTACGCGAAGCTATGTATACCAACCTGCCTCCGGGACGATATGTGTTTCACGTAATGGCGAAGAATGGTGGGGGACCATGGAGCTCAGATCAAGAATTCATCTCGGTGTATCTCATCCCTGCGTGGTATCAACGCGCGATCACAAAGATCGTTGCTGCCGCAGCTTTTCTTTGCGCCCTCCTCGCGTTTTTTCGATGGCGTCTAAAACTCGCTGAGGGATCGATCTTGAAGTCGTGCGATGCTCGGCTTGCTGAACGGCTTCGAATCTCGGCGGATCTCCACGACACTCTGTTGCAGACGGTCCAGGGGAGCAAGCTTATTGCGGAGGACGCCCTAGCCCAGGAGCCGGACGCCAGTATGCGTCCTTCTATGGAGCGCATTTTGTTCCGGCTGGCGCAAGCGGTTGAAGAAGGCCGCGAGACGTTGAAAGCGCTGCGCTCAAGCAGTGGTGTTCGCGATGAGCTTGTGAAGACGCTTTCAAACGTTGCCGCTGAGACTTGTGGTCTGAAGCAGATGACAGTGTTGACCGATGTCAGGGGCATTGCGAGAGCCATGCATCCGGTCGTGCATGACGAGATCTGCCTCATTTGCCGAGAGGCAATACGAAATGCTTGTGCACACTCCAAAGGCACAAGACTTTCCATCAGCTTGCTGTATGAAAAGGATTTTTCTCTCACCGTATCCGACGACGGACAAGGAATCTCCAATACCATCCTCGAGAGCGGGCGGACTGGACACTTCGGGCTTCCCAGTATGCGGGAACGCGCGGAGCGGATTGGAGGCCGACTCAAAATCATTAGCCAGCCTGGGCTGGGAACAACCGTGATTATTGAGGTGCCCGGCAGCGTGGCGTATGTGAATGTACGAAAGACGTCAGGCAACCAAGAGGCGTGACGCATCAAATGACGGCGTCTGCCAAGACATCTTCTTCAGCTATCGGGTTGCACAGACCGAGACAGATTTCTCAAACTTCCTCACTACATCGAAAGAAGACCACGACGCACCGCGAGTGTAACGGCGTGAGTACGGTCATTGGCATGCAGCTTGTCGACAAGGTTCTTTACGTGGAAGTTCACAGTCGTCTCGGCGATACAGAGAACATCGGCGATCTGTTTGTTGCGATGACCATCACGAATCAGTCGAAGAACATCGAGTTCTCGCACTGTGAGGTGCTCTTCACTCCACTGTTCCGCCAGTTTCATGGCAATTTCAGGTGAAATGCTCTTGCCCTTAGTGAAAACATTGCGGATGGTCGCCAGGATTTCATCGCGGGGCATGCTCTTGAGGATGTAAGCGGCAGCGCCGCTTTTCAGCGCGCGGTGAATGTCCGCATCACTGTCAGATGTCGTGAGAATGACGATGCGGGCTTCGCGGGAATGTTCCTTCAGGGTAGTGAGTACGGTAAGACCATCTGTGTCGGGTAGGCGAAGGTCAAGCAACGTGATATCCGGCCTGCACTCCAGAAACCGCGCGACGCCGTCCTTGGCGTTTGTAGCTTGCGCGATGAGCAACATATCACGCTGCGAACCGATGATCGTCGTCAACCCTTCACGGAATACCGGATGGTCTTCGATGCTGAGAATGCGAATGATTTGAGTTTGGTCCATGGTGCCCATCTGTGATTCGTAGTCGTAAGGAACTCTCAGGAAACCCGTGAGAAGAACTGAATACCCAAATGGTATCGGTTCTCGAGGGAGTTTGCCTACCTGTCAAATTCTAGGGGGAAGAATCTATGGAAACTGACGTCGCGGCCAATCCCAAATATCCGTAAGGTCTCCTTAGCGTTGCGAAAGAGAGGGTTCGAGAGAGCATGTTATCCAGTCCCACGGTCCAACCTGAACTGCCCGCCTATCGTCCGCAGTTGATTGCCGACTCCAAGCTGTCAGCCGCGCCTTGGAAGAGTCTCAGTGGCGATGATGTCACTGCAAATTTGTGTAACGTATTAAGAATAATTTATCTGGTTACAATAATCTGCTTTATGTGACGGCAACAGAGCAACGCGTGTTACGCAGCGAGACTCGCAGATCGCGTTTGATTCGAAACCGTCCGCACAGAAACAAAAGGAGCGATATATGGCAAACAATCAAAAGACGGTAATCGTGACGGGCGCCTCCCAGGGAATCGGCGCTGCAGTCGTAAGGGCGTTCCTGGAACGCGGCTATAACGTGGTGGGTACCTCTCGCAGCGCGACAAAGTCGGCGGAGTTGAAGGCTTCCGACAAGCTTGTGTTGGTGGACGGAGACATCGGCCAGGCGGCTACTGCACAGAAGGTGGTCGATACCGCTGTTCAGAAGTTCGGCTCGATTGATGTGGTTGTCAACAACGCCGGCATCTTCTCGGCGAAGCCCTTCACCGATTACACCGCTGACGATTTTCGTGCTTTCGTCTCCACCAACCTCGAAGGCTACATCTTCACCACTCAGCTTGCTGTTAAGCAGATGCTCGCTCAGAAGTCGGGTGGCAGCGTCGTGGGCATCACGTCATCGCTGGTTGAAAACCCGATCGGTGGTCTGCCGGTGTCTCTGCCGATGATCACAAAGGGCGGCCTTGAGGCCATCACACGCAGTCTGGCCTCAGAATATTCGAAGGAGCACATCCGCTTCAATGCGGTCGCGCCCGGAATGGTCGACACTCCTCTGCACAAAAACGACCCGAAGGACTTTTTGAAGACCTTGTCGCCGATGGGCGCGATCTCCACTGCGGAGGACATCGCAGGCGCGGTGATCTATCTCACCGAATCACAGCAGATTACAGGAGAGGTGCTGCACGTGGACGGCGGTGCGCACAACGGCAAATGGTAAACCCGGGCAAGCCCTAGGCGGGCAGCGGGGAGCAGCGATCGAAGGAAGCCGGGATCGCGCCCCCCCCGCCATCTCGCAAGCAACTCGATGTGTCTAACGTGCGATCCCGCTCGCTAGTCATTAAACCCATGGATCTTTTAGTAGATGTGCTTGCCGATATGACAGGCGGATGGAGAAAAATGATGACAACTGATCAGAAAGATGTTGCGGTAACCGGTTCGACTCAGGAGGTCGCAAAGGTGCTGTATACCGCCAAAACTCATACTGCGGGCGGGCGACGCGGTGGCGCCTCCCGTAGTGATGATGGCCGCTTGGATGTTAAGTTCATCTCTCCTATAGTCCCGGGAACTGGTACCAATCCGGAGCAATTATTCGCCGCTGGTTGGTCTGCCTGTTTCATCAGTGCGATGGTGCTTGTGGCCGGCAAGATGAAAATCAAACTTCCAGATGAAACAACCGTCGATGCCGAAATCGATCTCTGCAATTCAGACGATGTGTACTCGCTTAGAGCACGGCTTAACGTCAGCCTGCCGGGCGTGGAACGCGAAGTTGCCCACGCCATCGTGGACGACACGCACAGCAAAACATGTGCATATTCCAACGCTACACGCGGCAACGTCGACGTGACGATCAACCTTCTGTAGCAGGCGGTTTTAACGGGACAGCGTCGGCTCTCGCGGACTCTGATTGCGGCAAGAGTCTGACGTGTATGACTTCAATCTTATGCAACGAAGGAGAAAATATGACACTCTCAAAACCATACCGAACTGCCTTGAATGCAATGGCAGGATTATTACTGACTGCGGTGATTCACACAGATGCGGTCGCTCAGGCCAACTCCCCCCAAGGGGTTAGAAACATTGTCATTGTTCACGGCGCGTGGGCCGATGGATCAAGCTGGTCCAAAGTAATCCCAATGCTCCAAGCCAAGGGATTTCATGTAGTCGCCGTGCAGAACCCATTGACCTCGCTGACTGACGACGTCGCCGCCACCAAGCGCGCTATCGCATTGCAGGATGGTCCCGTACTGCTGGTAGGCCATTCCTACGGTGGCGTGGTTATCACCGAGGCAGGCAACGATCCAAAGGTAGTCGGATTGGTCTATGTGGCTGCGCTCGCGCCATCGGAGGGTGAGTCCGTAGCTTCGGTTACCAAACCGTTTCCGCCGGCTCCGCTCGGCAACGAAGTCCGGGCGGATGCTGAGGGTTTTCTGACGGTGACCCCAAAGGGAATTGTGGAAGACTTCGCGCAGGATCTCCCAGAAAAGGAGAAGCAGCTGTTGACGTCGACACAGGGTCCCACTGCAGCAGCTGTTTTTAGCGCCACAGTCACGACCGCCGCGTGGAGGACAAAGCCATCATGGTGCGTGATTGCCAGCAAGGATCGCGCTGTTTCTCCGGAGCTTGAGAAGGCTGAAGCTGCGGCAATGAAGGCTACATCGATCACCGTGCCCTCCAGTCACGTGCCAATGCTTTCTCATCCGAAAGCAGTCGCAGACCTAATCGAACAGGCCGCAGCAAAAGCCGGGGCCCAGTAATCCTTCTCGAAGGGAAAAGATCATCTCTGTCGCACCATTCCACCGGTCCCGATTTTGGGATTCCCCATGGGGGCCGGCGCGTACCGGATAAAAGGAGAGTCCATGTCCGCAGTGAAATTAGACGATGCCCTTCGCGTGATCGGCGCGGCCGAGAAGAAAGCCAGGGAAATCGGCCAGCCCATGAATATCGCTGTGGCTGACGAAGGCGGAAACATCGTGGCCCACGTTCGTATGGATGACGCGTGGATTGGCAGCATTGACATCTCTATGAAGAAGGCTTACACGTCGCGCGCATTTGACATTGAAACCAAGGAATTGGCGAAGCATTCTCAGTCGGGAGGTGAATTCTCCGGTATTCATAGCTCAAACAACGGTAAAGTCATGATTTTTGCTGGCGGCATCCCGCTGAAGCTGGATGGCAAGGTGGTAGGGGCGATCGGCGTCAGCGGGGGTTCCGGTGATCAGGATCATGCCGTCGCCGCGGCCGGTGCCGCTGCGTTTTAGCCACGCGCGCAAGATCAGCAGACCTGTAAGAGGGGGAACCAATCCATGTCGCATCACTATTCCGGTCCTAACTTCGGCTTCCCTCAGGGGGATGCAAGACTGGACTTCACTGATTTGTATGCCTTTCCTAAACCGGGAGACGCCGGGAAATCCATCCTGATCATGAACGTGCATCCGTCTGCCGGCGAAAACCCTCCCGGACCTACTACAGTCGAGCCATTCGCACCGCAGGCACTATACGAACTCCAAATTGACACCGATGGTGATGCGGTTGCCGATATCGCGTACCGAGTGCGCTTCTCAGCTTTCGAGAACGGCGTACAAACCGCGATACTCCGCCGCGTTGACGGCCCGCAAGCCGCCGTTACCGGTGACGGTGGACATGTGATCGTCGATAAGGTCCCAGTTTCAATAGGGCGCGGGGCGAGGGTTACAGAGGCAGGTGATACTCGCTTCTTTGTTGGCTGGCGCAGCGATCCTTTTTTCTGCGATGTGGAAGGCGCGAAGAATAACTTTCAGTTCACCGGCGACGATTTCTTCGCTGACAAAGATGTGTGCAGTATCGTGCTTGAAGTGCCTAACTCTGCTCTGGGTGCAAAAGAGGTCCGCCTCTGGGCACGCACGCTTACGCCAGGTGATAGCGGCGGTTGGATCCAGGTGGAACGCGGAGCGCGGCCTGCTCAGGCCGTCTTGCTTGTCGAAGAAAGAGATGCCTACCTCGGAGGCGAACCGGCTGGCGATGGACGTTTCCTTGCTGCCTTCGCGCACGCTCTGGAGCATACGGGTGGATATACGCCAGCCGAAGCGAAGCGCGTAGCGGGGACATTGCTCCCGGATGTTCTGCCTTATGACCCCACGCGCCCGGCCTCTTTTCCCGATAACGGCCGGACGCTCACCGACGATGGGTTCGATTTTTTCATCCGGATTCTCACAAATGGAAGAGTCCCGATGGACAACGTAGGGCCCCACGCCGATCTGCTACCCGAGTTTCCCTATGTGGGGCCACCTCATCAAAACCGCGTGACGAACCCTGTTTCATAAGACGATCGCAACGCAAGGTCAAATATGAAGCCAAACGATGAGGAGACACCAAACATGAAAGATCGGAATTACGCAGCAACAGAGACTACTGCGCTACGTCTGGCCAAGCGCTCGCCTGAGTATTGGCGAGTCACGTTTGACCATCCGCCGCTCAACATTTTCGATCCGGAGATGCTTCCGCAAGTGGACGAGATCATCACTGCAATCGAAACTGACGAACGGGTTAAGGTGGTCGTTTTCGACAGTGCCGTTGAAGGATTCTTTCTGATTCACCTGGATTTTCTTGCAAAGCTTGACGATTTGGCACATCTCCCTCCTGGGCCTACCGGCTTGCATCCATGGCCCGAAATGTTGGTCCGACTGAGTCGTGCACCTGTCGTATCGATAGCGTCGATTCGCGGACGGACAACTGGTATGGGAAGTGAGCTTGCCCTTGCCTGCGACATGCGTTTCGCCAGTCGCGAGAAAGCCATCCTGTCACAATTTGAAGTTGGCGCCGGCCTGGTGCCTGGCGGCGGCCCCATGGCGCGACTGTCACGCCTCATGGGAAGAGGACGCGCGCTCGAAGTGATATTAAGTGCAAACGACATCTCAGGCGACTTGGCCGAGCTCTACGGTTATGTGAATCGGTCGTTGCCGGATGCTGATCTTGAGGAGTTTATCGATGCGCTTGCCACCCGAATCGCCTCCTTCAACAAACAGACGATCGCGGACACCAAGCGCCTAGTCAACGTTGCCAGTTTGCCGCCTGATATCGAAATCGAATCCGGATGGGATGCCTGCGTTGCCTCGATGGCGCGACCGGCCACACAGCAGCGGATCAAGGAGTTGATTGAGCGCGGCTTTAGCAAGCCTGGCGATGCAGAAAATCGCCTGGGCGATCTGGTGGGACAGCTTGCGCCCTAAGCACCCATTAGGGCGCAGCCCGCAATGGGGCACTGTGAAAACTCAGAATGTGGACGAGCAAATCGAAGCCGCTGAAGCGAGATCGATGAACACGGGTAGGAAAGAAAATCTTGAGGAGAAAAGAGAAATGGAAATGTCAAATATCACCGGAAAAGTTGTAGTCATTACCGGGGCCAGCAGCGGCATTGGGGAGAGCACTGCGAAGCTTCTTGCAGAACGAGGAGCAAAAGTTGTCCTGGGAGCGCGGCGTGCGAACCGGATCGACGCGGTGGTTCAAGAGATTACGGCTGGCGGCGGCAAGGCCATCGGATTTGCCACCGACGTGACGAAGCGGACCGAAGTGAAAGCGCTCATTCAAGGGGCCATCGACGGTTTCGGCCGCGTCGATGTGCTCCTCAATAACGCCGGTATCATGCCCATCGCACCGATCGAAGCTCTCAGGATAGATGAATGGGACCGTCAGATTGACGTCAATATCAAAGGACTGCTCTATGGGGTCGCCGCTGCCCTGCCTCACATGCAGAAGCAGAAGGGCGGTCACATCATTAACATCGCCTCTGTTTTTGGGATCAAAGTGTTCGCCCCCGGCGGGACGGTCTACTGCGCCACCAAGGCAGCTGTGCGCGCATTGACTGAAGGGCTGCGAATGGAACTGCACTCCCAGAATATCCGATGCACGATGATTTCACCTGGTGCAATTGCCACAGAACTGGCAGAGAGCAGCTCGGACGAAGCGACCAGAAAGAATTTGCGCGAGTTCATGAAAATGGCCATTCCGGCCAGCGCGATCGCAAGGGCGATCGCTTACGCGATCGAGCAGCCGAATGAGGTCGAAGTCGATGAGATGGTCATCCGCCCAACGGTACAGGATTTCTAACGCACACGAAGACGCAAAACGAGTGCAGCCATTCACGAAGCATTGGCCGATTCGAGGTCATCAAGGAGGAAAGAGTTTATGGGTACAAACTTCGCACGACTCGCAATTCGCCTATTGGTGTCGGCGAACCTTCTCTATGCCGCCATCTTTCTCAAGTTTGCAGGGGTACCAGGCTCCGTGATCCTGTTCACGCAGATGTCGCAAGTGGTCCACGGGTTGATATCTCAGACGGTATTCCGGCTAGGGTCAGGGATGTTCGAGACGATGTTGGCGGTTCTGCTGCTGATCCCGGCAACCGCCCGATGGGGAGCGAGGTTGACGGTTGTGTGGATGACTGCGGTCATTCTCAGTCACATCTTGATGTTGGGATATGGCTGGTTCTTTGTCGATGCTCTCATGGTGATGGCGTTGGCTGTTACTTATCTCCTGCTGACGCGCAGGCACTCCCATTGGGGCGAACCCGAAAGGGCAAAGACGACGGCTGCCTTATAAACGCACAATATCGACCTTAAAGATAAGGATCTGAAAAATAGACACTTCGCATGAGGGGGAATCGTGGTTGTGATAACGAACGTGGATTTGCAAAGAACACAGGACGAGCTCTCCGAGGACATGAAATTCGTTGCACCTGCTTCTACTGACGAAGTTCTTGTTGCGGCGGCCAAGTCAGGGGATTATCAGGCGTTTGTGGAGCTATGGACGCGGCACACGACAAGAGTATTCAAGACCACTTATCGGATCACTGGAAACCGAGAAGACGCGGAAGACGCGATGCAGGATGTGTGGATGAAAGCCCATCTGCACTTGGCCGCCTTCAATGGCAGGGCACAATTCACAACATGGCTCACGCGCATCGCGATCAACACATCCCTCATGATCCTTCGGAAGAAACGCGTCCGCCCCGAGAGCCCAATGGACACCGGGGACGATGATACCCGACAGTATCGGGAAATTGCAGATCAGACCAAGAACGCGGAAGAACTTTATACAGGAAAAGAGAGAGTAGAGCGACTAAGGAGAGCAATCTGCCGTCTTCAGCCGATTCTGCGAAATGTCGTTGAAATCCACCAATTCGAGAATTGTTCGGTAAAGGAGGTGGCCGAACTGGCGGGTATTTCTGTTGCGGCCACTAAGTCTCGTTTGCTGCGTGCCAGAAGAATATTGCGCAAGGCTCTCAGTGGAAATGACTTTTCGCGTTAGCCGACTATTCGGCACAATGATCCGGCGAATACCCCCGACACCTTGTAGATCCTGACCCGGGCGGCAAACGTCTTGGACAAGCGTCTTGTTTTTGAGATTCGCGATCGAGTCCGCGATGGAAGAAACGCTTCGGTAAGAAGGTGGTGCCACCGCCGGAAAAAACTGGCCACAGGCCCAAAGGGCTTCGACAAGTCCCGATAAGGGAGCGAAGTCAGAGCCCGCGAGGTGAGGTGGCGAGCTGATGGAAGCTGGCAGCGATCCCTTTGTCGACATCGTCAATCTCATTCACAGGTACTGAGCTGCGTCTTATACCCAATCCTGTCGTGAAACGGGTACTGTAGTCAAAATTGAGTACTACAAAACCTCACCGATGTAGACGGAACCTCACAAAACCACAAGTTCCATTGATTCCAAAAGACTTGTTCAGCCCGTGTTTTCAATAATTTAGCCAAAATACCGGAATCTGTTTTGGGAGCAGAGGGTCGGGAGTTCGAATCTCTCCGCCCCGACCATTCAAATCTCAATAAAATCGAACTTTTCGCATCCAAGCGAAAAGTGCGCCGGTGTCGCTTTTGAGGGCGGGTCTTTCCTCTCTGCCCACCATCGGTAGATATCCCATATCTACCGCAGCGCTGCGCTAGCAGCGCCCACGACGCTGGTTTCCGCGCCGCCGCGACCGCAGGCTAATCCTCAGCCCTCCCTCCGCTTCGCATCAGTCGGGCTTCGTCTGCAACCGCCTTTACTGCAAATCCTCGCGCCTCTGCTGTCAGAGCAGAGGGTCCAGGTGGCACCGAAAATTGAAATCGGACCTACTCACTGCCCAGATAACCCCACAGTCGCAACTCGGTTATCAGATGGTTCCCGACCTCACGGGTTCTGAAGGTCGCCAGCCTGTTGTTGAACGACAACTGCCAGGCGACTGTCCTCGAGAATGTCTCGAATGCCGACGTTGGCGAGTACTTCGAGTTGCGTTTCGATCCCCTTTCCGATGCGCGAGCCGGTCCTCAACAAACTCACCGCAGACCCTCACTACCGGCTCATCCTTGGGCAGCGCGAATCGACCATCTCATTCGACGATTTGCTAAACAACAACCTCACTGAGCGTGAAGCCGTGAATGATGGGACGACCTCCTCTCATCCCTATATCTGCGCGGAAATTGTCGCTACAGGTCATTTGCCGCGCTGGTGTCGGCGTTCAATCGCCCCGACTTTATGGCAGCAATAAGCTTCATATGATCTTTTTCCGTTTGGTTGCCGTATGCTTCCGCCCAGGTGGCGAGAGCATTATCAAGAACGTTTGAGTTGCCACAGTAACCTGCGATTTTTGCAGGATCACCAGTTCTGGCATGGCTGCGTGCCAGGATTGCTCCACATACCCAGGCGTAGAAATTGAACGTCTCCCCAGTCAGGAACTCCACGGGAATCGACGCCTTCAGATTTTTCATCTGACGTACGAAGAAGTCCCGTCCGTTGATACGGGTGTACCCGAGCATAGGGTCTGAGGATGCTTGCAGTGCTCGCTGGCCGAGCACTACACGTTTGCCATTGTGTTCGTATCCTGCAAGCGGCGGTGCAACATAAGGCCCATGTGCCGGAGCGCAAGCTTCCTTTACCTGAAGAAACATCGGATCGTCATCCCCGGTTCCGAACAGCAGAACGAGGTATGCCCGCGTGCCCACAGAACCGACACCCACGACCCTGTGCGCGACGTCCGCTACGTGATAGCGGCTGAACATGAGACTTCGTTCGGGTGGGAGAGATGCTGCGTAATCATCGAGAGCGGCAATGACATCGGCTCGGACTTTGGAGTGAACCGGTGTCAGAACCGGATAGTCTTCACGGAATCTCCATTGGCCTTCCGAAGCTCGATCGGCGACCTTGGGCAGCATCGATCGGTTATCGGTTCGCTGTGCCTTAGCAAGTGTCTTCGCAAAGATCGCTCTCGATTTGTCCCCAGCCTTGACAGTTGGATTGCTCCGGCCGGGATATGCATGGAGATACCAGATATCCAGGACGCCCATCCTTTCAAGGCGGCGTATGTTGAAGCGATAACCCGAGACGCAGCGCCTCACCGCAGCCGCTCGTTCTTTCTGAGTAATTCCGTTGTCGCGCGCCGCTACATTCACACTTGCCGTCAGGCGCTTCAGGTCCCACTCCCACGGTCCGATGACGGCTTCATCAAAATCGTTCAAGTCGAAGACCACATCGCGCTGAGGGGTTCCATACATCCCGAAGTTGCTAAGATGTGCGTCGCCGTCGATCACCATTGACATGCCAGTCACCGGAGAAGACGCCAAGTCCGCGGCCATGACGCATGCCGCTCCGCGCAGAAACGCGAAAGGGGAACAGGCCATTCGTCCAATCCGCAATGGAACGAACTCCTCTTGCCGTCCACGATTGTTAGCCTCCAGGATAGCCAGCGGATCTCGCGACCCTGTAGCTGGCGGCCATTTTGCGTGCGTTTCGCGCGGCACTGCATGACGCATAGCTTTGCCTTCCGCGTGCCTGTCTATCGTGGATTTCCCGCGAGTGCGATCGACAATTGGGTGCTTCGGCTGCGTGACCGATTTCATGTGCGACTCCTCAATGTACTCGGGGAGACAATTTCACCAGAGCACCATCAGGTGCAGTCTAGGAATAAATAACAGCTGGTTCCACTGTTATTTCATGCAGGGAGTCACTCACATGGACCTCTTTATAAGTCTCAACCTATAATTCCGAAACGATCGGCGCGAACGGTTGCTCAATATGACGTGACACAACGAAATCCCAAATGGTTTGTTCCTGTTGCCACATCGCCTTTGCCGCGCGTGCCCACCATATAACGGGAGCAATACTGGTCTGTGCATAAATACGATCCACCGCGTTGAACCTTCTTCTTTTGCCCTGGCTCAGCGGGATCATAGGATGCCTCAGGTCCCTGCGGATCGTAAGCCACTCCATTGGCGCTAGCGCGTTGATAGGTATCAGGGCCGTACCAATCGCTGGTCCACTGCCAAACATTTCCTGCCATGTCGTAAAGACCGTAGCCGTTTGCAGGAAATCTTCGAACAGGGGAACTTCCACGAAAACCGTCTTCTGCGGCGTCGTGGTCTGGAAAGTGCCCCTGATGTGTGTTAGCCATCCACTTTCCGCCGGGCCGGAAGGTATCCCCCCAAGCATAGAGCTTTCCTGCTAAACCACCACGCGCTGCGAACTCCCACTCGGCTTCTGTCGGTAGTCGCTTGCCCGCCCATCGGGCGTAAGCCTCTGCGTCTTCAAACGCGATGTGGACGACGGGATAGTTCTCCTTTCCTTGAATGTCGCTGGCGGGTCCGTTTGGATGTCTCCAGTTCGCGCCCGGAACGTACGTCCACCATTGGTAGTAGTCGTCGAGAGACACTGGATGATCTGGCGGCGCAAACACAACTGAGCCAGCCACGAGATTCTCTGGTGGAGCGCCAGGGTAATCCTCTAACTTCGGCTTTCGCTCGGCGAGGGTCACGTATCCAGTGGCCTTCACAAAGCGGGCAAACTGCGCGTTGGTGACGTCCGTCTCATCCATGAAGAAGCCGTGCACAGAGACGCGATGAATTGGCTGGGAATCTATCGTGGCCTGCATCCCAATCTGATTCAGCCCTGGCGGGCTTGCGGCCCCCATCGAAAATTCACCCCCCGGAATCCATACCATTCCTTTCGGCGCGGTTCGAGGAGGAGCCACATGATTGGCAAAGGTAGGACCGAAGGCAGACATTGGTTCGGGAGGTTTCGCGAGTGGGGGACCGTCAACGGGCCCCCGACCGTGCGGAATTTGCGCCGTGGGTGTTGGTGGGGACTTGGAGAAGCTCATACCGGCGGAACCGTGCAGCGCCATCATTAAGCAAATGCTGACGAATGCGGACAACACGAAACCGATGCCTGTTGTCCGGGCATATCGGTCCGCAAACAAGGGTGCCGATTGCATCTTCACATATGACTCCGCACACAATCTAATCACGTTGCAGTTTCACTTCAGAACTGTAGCCAATGAGTCGGGAATTTGGTTGCTCACGTGTGTTTTGGGGAAGTTTCTGTAAGAATGCGTACGATTCGCCGGCCAGCGGGTGTCACCTTGACTTCTCCTTCGCGCACAATCTCCGTTGCTGAAATTACTCTTCCATATACGGCCTTGTTTGCGTCGTCATCCGTATCCATAGACGCACTCCCAAGGGAGGCTCCTACGAACAGGCCGCCCTTCGCGCGTGAGTATGTGAGAACGTCGAGGTTAGTGTCGTTAGCCCCCACGGCCTTTGCTCCTGTCGGTCCGGCCACAGCCGTGGCATCGGCACCTAGCTTCATCTTGCCCGAAAGTATTTTGAGAGCGCTTCGCTTATTTTCAATAAGCAGTACGAAATCAGTTGCCGAGTGGCCTAACTGTGCCCCCAGACTGCCCACGTCCAGTTTGTACATGGCGGGTGCTGACCAGGATCCATTCATCTCAGTGCCTGTACGGCAGACGAGCGTGCCCCGGCCGTAGGTCACACCGATCCCTATCCCCACTTTCTTCACACCTGGAAAAACCAGCACACACACCGCGCGGTTCAGGAAAGGACGTGGCAGTGCATCCGGCTTGTCAAGCATCTGGCGCAGCACTTCGGCCGACTCGCCTAGACGGTCGTCAATCTTGTTTTGAGCGTTTGCGGAAGCGACTCCGATCGTCAACAGCAGGATGATTTTTGGTAAGCGCTTCATCATATTTGCCTCGCGGTAGTACTTTAGTCATCGTGCGGCAAGTGACGCCATCACGGGGCGGTTGATTTCTCAATGCGTATCTATGAGTAGCAAGGAATCTGCAAGGCTGTAACTGGTAAGACTGACAGGAGGTGACAAGTCTCATCCACATCATGATGATGTTTGGTCTGCAAGGATGAGTCGTTCGCGAATTGCAAACCGGACGAGGTCGGCGTTGTTTTTCAACCCGAACTCTTCCATGATTCTGTACTTGTGGAAAGCGATGGTGCGCACGGCGATATCTAAAACGGCTGCCGACTCTTTCATGGAACGTCCTTCCGCCAGCAGTTGCAACACTTGCCTCTGTCGCGGAGTGAGCTTTTTGTGTTGAACCGGGCGCGGGTCTCGAATGAACTCGTCCATAAGCTTCTGGGCGATGCTTGGCGTTACATAAGTGCGCCCTCGGAGAATTGCGGGGATAGCCTGCTTCAGTTCAGCACCGGCGGATTTCTTAAGGAGATATCCGGAAGCCCATGTGTGTAGCGTTCGCGAGGCGACATCCACATCTTCATTCATGGTGAGAACGATCAGCTTCGTTGCCGGAAGCAGTCGCTTCAATTCCTGTCCGGCATCCAAGCCATTCAGCAATGGCATTCCAAGGTCCAGGAGAACGGCATCTGGCTTCAGCTCCTTCGCAGCTGCGATCAACTCCCGCCCGTCCGAGACCAGCTTGAGAATGCAATAATCCGGCTCCAGAAGCGCTTTGAACGCTTCCGCCACAAGCACATGATCGTCTGCAATCACTATCCCAGGACGGTTCATGCTTGTGCCCCCAATTCGTTAGGCTGTGCGGCATTTCCCGTATGCCGAGACATCTGAAAGTATTGTCAATACACGTACTCCAACGGTGATGTCATTCCGTCTTCGCCGCATCTGTGCAAGATGGCAGGGGGGATGCACCCTGAAGCCACGATATCACCCGCTGCTTCCATCTTGCGAGAACCCGTTCATCCGGGCCACTGTCACAACTGCCAGTGGCAGTAATGTGACGCGTTCGTTCTGATGCCGCATCAGGTATGTTGTGCCCGTTCGGTCGCGCAGCGTCATTTGGCGACCATCTCTAGTACGCCTCACCCAGGTTGGTGCTCATCCAATGAGGACGCTCCGACGGCCCATTTTTCTGCCGCTCGTTGTTGTCTACAGAACGAAATGCATACGACTTGAACAGATCGCTGTTTCATTTGCCAGTGGTGCACGCTAGCGAAGCGCTCTTATTGTGAACACATGCGGCCTAAGAACCTGTTTAAAAACCGCCCGAAGAGACTCAGTTGTTGTTGTCGTTGCTCTTGAGATAGGTCCGGGATTTATCCCGGATATTCAACCGGCCACCAGAACGAGGCTTTAGCCCCCGGGACATGTTCTCCTTGCTGGAGGGCAAGTCCAGGGCGCTAAAGCGCGCTTTCTCTGTGGAGCGAAATGCCCGGACTAAAGTCCGGGCCTATCTCAGAAACAAAAACGGACTAGAACTGTTTAGAGCTGTGCGAGGATCCGTAGCGCAGTTTTTAGACAGGTTCTAAGACCAGCACGGAGAGAGCCATGCGCTGTAGCCTCTGTCTTCTTGGATTGTATCCTTGTGTCGGTAAACGACACAGAATTATCATCACAGTCGCTTATCCGCGGAGAATCAGGGCTGGCGTATCTAGTTGTGAGTCTCGGAATTCGTGACCGGTGATCTCACGGGACGGAGTTCACAGAGTGGAAGCCAGGCAATCGACAGTAATTCTCGCGGATGACAATCCCCTCTGGGCGACTCACGCGTGCGCGATTTTACAGACGTCCTACGATGTGCTTTGCACAGCGACGAAC
>Ga0207125_10001_pt1 | contig 63174 bp, 55 predicted proteins | sample Alteio_BWMinHeat_19_FD_153556 | JGI IMG/M metagenome (GOLD analysis project Ga0207125, IMG submission 153556) | Enriched cells from forest soil in Barre Woods Harvard Forest LTER site, Petersham, Massachusetts, United States -... | ecosystem: Environmental > Terrestrial > Soil > Temperate forest >...
GACCCGGCCCGCCAGCATCGTCGCGGCCATCACCGGACCCAGTTCGCGAATTACGGATGCGTTGATCACCGATCCGGACCAGGTGACGAATCCGAACTTGGTGAACTGGCTGACGCTGTGAACGGCCAGGACCAGGCCGATAAACAAACCCGTCACGACTACGACCAGAGCGCTTTGGTAGCCCACGGTCAAACAGACCGGCAATAGAGTCCGTGCATAGGGCCGGCGCAACACGAGCCATGATAACGTGCTGAGGCTGAAAGCGGCCAAGTCCCCGAGGTTGGCGAGGCCATCCACGAGCATTTTGGCAATCACCGAGCCGGTCAAGTGAACTGTGCGAACCATCGATTTCGCTCCGCTTCCTTGCGAGGCGCGAGGATCATCACCTTCCGTATCCATCGGTCGTGGCGGTCGTGTCGCCGGAATCGGATACGCGGGCGAATGCGTAAAGTGCCTGTTTTGGACCTCACCAGCCGTGCGTCCGGCATTGCCGAATGGCGAGTCCGTTGCGCCACTCCACCCACATTGCCCGACTGGGATCCCAGGCATAACCGGTAAAGTCCGGCTCAGGAGGATGGATCGATTCACCTTCGTCTGGCAATAGTTCGTGCGACTCAGCCCATATCGACCCGGTGGATTCCGACTGACGTCGCACCATCCATAGCTCCATCTGTCCGACAAACGCGAACAAAATTGCGATCAGCGGCAATTGCGGCGCGTGGTTGACAAGACCGACCACGGCCAAACCGAGCGCTACGACCGCGCCAACATAGACGGCGATCTCGGTTGCCCGGAGGCGACTGAGGAAAAGCTCGAGCACTGCCCGGAATACGCGTCCGCCATCGGAGGGAAACGCGGGCAGCATATTGAACAGAGCCAAAAACAGGTTGCCGAGCATGAGAAACACGAGAGCGTCTGGGATTCCGGTAATGCCGTTTTCCAATGTCGGCGGCTTCGGGTGCGTTGCAACTTCAGGGTAGCCAACGATGACAAGAAACAGCAGCCCTAAGAAAATCATCAGGCTCACGGCGGGCCCTGCCAGCGCGATCAGGATTTCTTGAAATGGATGATTGGGCATCATTTCCAATCGCGCGATACCGCCGATCGGAGTCAAAATAATGTCGCGCGTCCGAACTCCGAATACTCGCGCGGTCAGCGCATGCCCGTATTCGTGGAGAACGACGCAGCCATAGAAGATGCCGAGCAATACGACGACCGCGGCGACGCTCTTGAGGCCGAGCGGCGAAAATGCGATCGCGAACGTGATGGGCAGGATCCAAAAGGTCCAATGGATGCGGATATCGATTCCAAATGCCCGGCCGAGCTTCACGCAGTGTGTCGCGATGTCGAGCAAAGGTGAACGGTTTTTCACTTAATTGCCTCGATTCAGCTTCAAATGCCGACTCATGCCCTATTCTACGGGACCAAATCGATTCTATCTGCGCAATCTGAATTGTTTGACATGCCCACCGGAGCGTTCCAGTATTGACTAGGCGCTCCCCCATCCAATAAGCGCCCTCCCGATTCGCCGAGCGCGCGTAGGATTGCGCACCGCCTGACGAGACTCAAGAAGCATCCGAATATGATCGGCACCGTTTTTTTGAAGCAATATCAGGCGATCAGTCTGCTCGGGCAAGGCAGCATGGGAAAGGTGTTTCTTGCGCGGCACGTGACGCGGCAGGATGTCGTCGTCGTCAAAGTGATGAATCGCGAGTGCACCAAAGATCCATCGTTTCGCCAATTCTTCGACATCGAAATTGAATCGCTGGCGCAACTACGACATCCGTGCATCGTGAGCTTGCTGGATTCGGACTTTCGCGATCCGAGCGGCCCTTGCCTTGTCATGGAGTTCATTCCCGGCATCACGATGGGGAAACTGCTCGAGCGGCACAAGCAATTGCCGCCCGAGCAAATCAATCGACTGCTCACACCGTTGTGCCGCGCGCTGGCGTTCGGCCACGCACGGCATATCACGCACCGCGACCTGAAGCCAGACAACCTGATGGTGCTCGATCCGGACACGTCGCACGAAACTTTAAAGGTGATGGATTTCGGACTGGCTCAACTGGCCGCCAAGCCCCACATTTCCCTGACGAAACTCAAAGGCGGGCAGGACGACGATGTGCGCGGCACGCCGATTTACCTCGCGCCGGAAGCATTGCGCGGCGACCCGATCGATTATCGGTCCGATCTCTACAGCGTGGGGATCATCCTGTATGAGCTTTTGATGGGGACTCCGCCATTCAATTTCGCCGACACTGCGACCGTATTACAGTCCCACGTCCGCGCATCGCCGCCGCCGTTCGCTAGAATCCGTCCGGGAATACGGTTGCCGCATGGCGTCGAGCCGATCGTGATGCGGTGCCTGTCGAAATATCCAAACGAACGCTTTCAAACCGCCAAAGAAATCGCGGAGGCGTTTGCCCGCGCCATCGGCGAACCATTGCCGAGCGGAGACTTTGAGGAAAAACCGGCATCGACGCCGGAGGTAACCGTGCCGGCGCAGATGATTTCAAATCCCGCTCCGCGTCCAAGCGCCACAAGCCCGCATTCGATATCGAGCACTTTTGACGCCTGGATGCCCGAACCTATTGCGATTGTCAAACTGCGTGGATTCGTGGACGATGCCGGCGGACAAATCGTCGAAAGTGAACCCGGCCGCATTCGCGTTCGGTTTGACAACGGGTCAGGCTCGTCGGGCGGTTCGGCACAAAAAGGGTCGATCTTGGGCTGGCTCGGCCGCGGTCAGGCCGCCGCGACTCGAACTGCCCCCGGCACGGACTCCATTGAAATGCTGATTTTCCTGAATCGGAAGGGTCAGCAACAATCGAGCCGCCTTGAGGTCACCGTTTGCATGAATCCTCTCAACAACCGGCGGCCAAGCCAGCCTCGGGAATGGCAGGCCCGCTGTGAAAAGATTGTCGACGACTTGCGCGCCTATCTCATGGCCAAATGACGGCTGCAACCGCGATAATGAGCTTTGGCCTGCCTTGAAGGCCGGGTTCATGATCTCGCGGTGCCACCCATGCCTGATCCGCTTCCCGTCGTTCGTCTGAAAATCGTCCGCCGCTCATCCCATCCTTGGATCTTTCAAAAAATGGTCGAAAAGCCGGCGGCGCGCATCGCCCCGGGTAGCGTCGTTGACGTGCAGGACCGCGACGGCCAGTGGGTAGGCCGCGGTTTTTACAACGGTCACTCGCGGATTTCACTTCGCGTTTTGACTGCCGATGCCGCCGAACCGATCGACACAGCCTGGTTCGCTCGAAGAATCGACCAGGCGCTGACTCTGCGGCGTGATTGGCTCAACTTGGAACAGGTGACAGACTCGTTTCGCATTTCGCACGCGGAGGCGGATGGGCTGAGCGGATTGGTGATCGACAAATTCGCCGACATTCAGGTCATGGAATTTTTTTCGGCGGGCATGTTTCGCTTTCGCGAGACCATCCGCGATCTGCTTATCGAGCGATTTCCCGGATCGCGAACGTATTGGTTCGCCGAGGAGCACGTACAGAAACAGGAGTCGTTCGATCTGCGGCCGATGGAAGCGCCGACACCGACCGTCATTCGCGAACATGGTCTGAGGTATCGCGTTGCCCCGGGGAGCAAGCACAAGACCGGCTTCTTCCTCGATCAACGCGAAAATCGCAAGGCCCTGGCGGGCTTTTGCAAGGGGAGAAAAGTTCTCGATCTTTGCTGTAACTCGGGCGGATTCGCCATCTCGGCCAAAGTTGTGGGCGAAGCGGCCGAAGTCATCGGCGTTGATTTGGATGAGCAGGCAATCGGACTCGCCAAGCAGAATGCGAATTTGAATCAGGCTCAGATTCGTTTTGTGCAGGCGGACTTGTTTGCGTGGCTGCGCGACGTGCTGCCGTCGGGGCAACGGTTCGATGTCATTGTGCTTGATCCGTCCAAGCAAACGCGGGACCGGGAAGAAGTGGACCTCGCGATGAAGCGCTATCTGGACATGAATCGGTTGGCCCTGCAAGCGGTCTCGCCCGGAGGCTTGATTCTCACCTGTTCGTGTACTGGCTTGGTCAGCGAGGAGTATTTTCTGGATATGTTGCGACGGGCTGCGTGGCAGGCAGGACGAGTGCTGCAAGTAATTCGAATCACGGGCGCTGCGGCCGATCATCCCTTTCGACTTCACGTCCCGGAAGGTCGTTACTTAAAAGCGATTTTCGCACGGGTGGAGTGACCGGCTCCAACCGCCCTTTTTGATACTCGGCGGGTTTTTCGCGCCGCTTTCATTCGAGCGCGTAGCCAAAACGTTGAATCGGCTTGGCCCAGCGACGGCCGATCTCGGCTCGCAGCTCGGTCGTCAGATCGTATTTGTTGGTCTCGTAGCCTTTGTTGCGGTCCAAATACTCATGCAGTTTCGGTTCGGCATTTTCGAAACCGCCGAGACCGAGTCGTTCATAGAGTTGACGCATCTGGCCGATCGGATCGTTCACGAGATCCTCGTATTTCAACTCGTGATAGCGCCCGGCCGGGACAAGTTTGGAATCGACATCAAACTTTTCATACATCCGCGAAAAGGTCGCGAAGACATGTTCTTCGAGTCCCGCGAATTTCGGCGTTTGAAGTCCGTGCTTTCGGTACAGCGACTTCCAAAGATTGACTGTCGACGGGAAAACGACATAGGGATTGCGCGAAATGTGAACGAACCGCGCATCAGGGAACATTTCCAGCAGCAACGGAATGCGCGATGTGTGGGTCGGCGATTTCAAAATGAGGCGGCGCGGGTCCTTGTACGTGACTCGCTGCAAGAACGAGTACAGCGTTCGCTTCCACCGGCGGCGGCCGACCGCATCCACGTTCTCGAAATCGAGGTAGTTCTGGTCGATCGGCGAATGATTCGGAAAGGCAACCGTTCGGTACGGCGAATGCGCCCCAAGCATGCACATCGCGAACTCGTCTTCTTGCGGCCGGTCCCAGCCCGCCGGCATGTTGTCCATCGGCCGGCGGCCTGGCAGCACCCAGGCCAACAACTTCGTCAGGATCCGTTCCGTGAGGATGAAGTGATTCGGCTCGAGGCATTGATAGGTCGTCGGAAATCCGTGCCTCGGATCGAGGATCAAGAGCTCATGTAGGAGCGTCGTCCCCGATCGCCAGTGCCCAAGGATGAACAAGGGCGGCTGTGTGATGCGCGTGCGCGCGATGCGATGACGAAAAAACACCGCTTCAAAGAATCGCAGAACTGATTGGCCCGCGCAGACGAAGGATGCAACTGCCGCGATATACCAGCAAGACGGGGATACGTCGAAACGGTTGCCGGCCAGGAGCCGAACCCAAGCGGGAAAACTGCACCCGAGCCAGATGCGAGGAGCCCACTCGCGGCTCCTCCGGTGCGTCGACGACAGCGAACCCATGGCACTCCACGCAACATTTCGAAGCGAATCAGGACTTATTCTGGCATCCCTCCGAATGAAAGAAAGAGCATCCGGTCACGAGAATGAGTCGCGCACGGGAATTCAGGCGGAAAATCCCTTCCATCCGAGGAAGTCGCAGGTATAATCCGTAGTTGGAGAGCGAAGTCGCCAGGAACTGCGGGCGTAATTCAGTGGTAGAATGCTAGCTTCCCAAGCTGGACGTCGTCGGTTCGAATCCGATCGCCCGCTTTAGACGGAAACACATCAGCCGACTCAGTTTAGCGTACCTCCCTATGATCGGAAGTGCGGCCCCCAAAAGGTGAGTTTCTCAGTACGGTACTGAGAAACCCTTACAGAAGGGGTCGCACTCATGGCCAGACCACGTTCCATTCCTCTGCTCTCTCGGCATTGCTCTGGAAACGCCGTAGCGCGAATCGACGGCCGCGACCACTACTTAGGACGATACGGCACTTCAAAAGCCGAAACCGACTACGAATCGCTCATCGCCCGTTGGCTCGCAGACGGCCGCCGCCTGGAAATTGACGGATCGCCTGAGCGAACCGTCAACGAAATCGCCCTTGCGTTCTTGAATTTCGCCGCTGGCCAAAACCGTCTCTCGTCGCGGGGCACGAATTCCGATTTGGATTGCTTCAAGAGCGCAACAAAGGTGCTGCGAACACTCTATGGTGGCGCCCTCACCCCCGATTTTGGACCCAAAGCCCTGAAGTCCGTTCGCGCGGCGATGGTCGCGAAAGCTGGTCCCGAAGCTTTGCAAACCATCAGGTCAAGCTCACGAGTTGATCATGCGGGCGCTTGACGCGCAAGTCCTGCCAGTCACCAAACTGCCCCAAGTGGTCAAAGAATGGCGCGAACCGCGACACCTGGAATTCATGCAATGCGGTCGGACGGCATAGCGATTGTTCCAGGGGTTCACGGAAACGCTTAACGGCAAACTTGACATGCTGCCCAGTCGCACTCAAGCCTTACACGGATTGCCTGACTCGGCCTGCGGTCTGACCAACAGCCGGATTTGATCACATGCCCTGCCCCGGTTTGATGTCCGGCCGCGGCCATGTCGATCCGCTCAGCGTTGACATTTTTCGCGTCTTAAACGCCACGGCGCCTTAAGACCGCACTTCAAATTTTTCGCATTCGATGAATCGTTTCCCGTCTGCCAACTATTCCTAAGACATCACGTATCTAAAGAATCGCGACGCAAATGCGCTTTCGCACCACTGCCATAATTGCGACGCATCAAATCGCCACGACCCATTCGCCGTCGATCCGTGTTGACACAAAGCGTGGCCCATCGACGAACGGTCTCTCAGGTTTGGCACTTTCATATCGCCGCGATTCCCTCATTCCAATTGGCCATAGGTAAGATCGCGAAAACGACTTTGATTTGAAGGGTAATCGTGGTCGGCTAGAATGAAAAAGGAGCCTCCGACGTCCAACATTCAGGTTTGCCCTCCTCCACTTTCGTGGGCCGTCGCATGAATACCGCCGTTCGCATTGAATGTCCGAATTGTCATAATGGCATTCAGGTTTTGTTGCGTTCGCCGTCAGAGATTGTCAACTGCCCCGAGTGCGGGAGCACCTTTTCGCTCTTTGATTCGGACGGGACTGCGACGTTCCATGAACACGACAAAAAGATCATTGGCAAGTACCACTTGTCCGAGTTGATTGGAAGTGGCCATTTTGGCGACGTCTGGAAGGCACGCGATACAAGTCTCGACCGTGACGTCGCCGTTAAGGTACCGCGAAAGGACTCGCTCACGGAAAACGACGTCGAGAGGTTTGTCAGTGAAGCGAAAGCCGCCGCGCAGCTTCGTCATCCCAATGTAGTGTCAGTACACGAAGTTGTTCAGGTGCCAGATCGGCTCGCTATCGTCAGCGATTTCATTGCAGGTGTCGGTCTCGACGAATGGCTCAAGACACGAAAACTCGAACCGGACAACGCCGCAAAAATTTGTGCGACCCTTTGCGACGCGCTCCATTACGCTCACGATCAGGGGATTGTCCACCGCGATTTGAAGCCGGCCAACGTGCTAATTGACGGCAATGACAATCTCTTCCTCACCGACTTCGGATTGGCCAAACGTGACGGCGCGGAGGTCACGATTACTATTGACGGCCAAGTCTTGGGAACGCCCGCTTACATGTCGCCCGAACAGGCACGCGGGGATGCGCGCAACGCCGATCGCCGTAGTGACGTCTACTCACTTGGTGTGACACTATTCGAAATGCTGGTCGGCGACCGACCATTCCGAGGCAACTCGAAGGTAATGCTGATCCATCAAGTGCTACACGACGACGCGCCGAGTCCTCGTAGCAAAAACAAGCGCATTCCTAAGGATCTCGACACTATTTGTCTCAAAGCGCTCGAAAAGGATCCGGCGAAACGCTTTCAGACAGCGAAGGCAATGGGCGATGAATTACGCCGATATCTGAGCGGCGAACCGATTCTTACCCGGCCCATCACAAGGATAGAGCGTGCTTGGCGCTGGACCAAACGAAAACCGCTGGTCGCGTCGTTGGCGACGATTGTGACATTGCTCACTCTCGTTGCCGCCGTGCTGGCTGTAAACCGGCCGCCGCCGAGGATCGTCGAGGTTGCGGGCGCACTTCCCGTTGTGCTCAAGACCGTGAGATTTGACACCGTTCCGAGCGGCGCGAAAGTCGTATTCGTTCCCACTGACCCCGATACCGGCGAGCCCGACGAAACGAAAGCGGTTCGTCCCGAGACGCCAACCCCGCTGACGACTCGATTGGAGCCGGGGCGGTATTTGGTTGTTGCCAACGTTGAGGGGCATGGATTTCACGAAGTGTACCGCACTGTCCCGCTGAAGGACAATGAACTGCCAGGGCGTCACAATCATCAGCGGTGGAGTATCGTCAACGGAGAAGTCGTTCTTCCAAAAATCGAGTACATTCCGAAGAGTTCCGAAAACGAAAAAACGATGGCCTATTTTCCGGCAGGTGAATTCCTTGCAGGCGATGACAACTCTTCCGTTTCGCCCAAGACGCGCGTGCGTGTGGAAGCGTTCTATTTATCAACGCACGAAGTGACCGTGGGCGAATTTCGTGCCGCTGGAATCAACTTGTCTGTCAATCACGCAAAACTCAGCAAATTGACGGCGGCGGATGATCCGGTGACATATGTAAGTTATGATCGCGCATCAGCATTCGCAGAAAAGATGGGATTGCGACTGCCTAAGCAATATGAATATGAAGCTGCGGCAACGGACTATGCACGACGCAAGTTTCCCTGGAACGGGGAACCTTTGAAAATCAATGATTGGCCTGTCGGCGCAATTGGCAATCAGCCCTTTGATCGAACAGAGACAAATCCACCAGTCATTGGACTCTATTCGGGAGTCGTTGAATTGACTGACTCCCGGCCGATTCGCCGTAATTTGTCCAACGGGTATGTGTTGCCAAATCAGTTGGAAGAAGTGTCACGAAACGCGAGGGTGATTTGCGGGGGCCCATTTTCGGTGGCAAGCGGGAAGCCGAATCCGTCGGAATTTGACGTTGGACCCAAGTTCGCCTCAACGGTGGATTCCGACTCCCGCGAGCTTCCGTTCCTGGGGTTTCGCTGCGCCCGAAGCGCGAAGCCGCGGTTCCAAGAATAGATGGACCGCGGCTCCACTGTTTCCAAATCTCTGATCGACGAGTCATCGCCTCCGATGCAAAAACGGAAAGCGGGACGAGTTGTCGGGGCAGCAGTTTGTAAATGGATTACAAGCTGTTGGGCGAGCGCAGTCGCAACAGTTGGGCTGACAAGTGTCGCAAAATGACGATTTGAACGGCGTGTCACCGGCTGCTGTTACGAATACCAATTGCGAAGTGTCCCGAACGCGAATCATTCGCCGATACGGATTGCTCTGATCGCTTTCACTGATGAGATCCGCGTCCTCAAACGCTGCCCCCGATGTCGAACCGACTATCTCTGCTCCGAAAAACATTACCTGTAGTGACTTCTTCATATTATTCGCGCCCGAACCTTTGGCCTTCACGAGAAAGGCTATGAAATAGCGCTTATCAGTCTGGGAAAACTCTACCTTCAGGTACCGCCTTTCGAAATCAAAGTCGTATGCGTTCTTATCATGGATTTTTGGCTTATAGCCGACTTTCATATCTTTGCTTCTTAAATTGGTACTGTCGACTTGAAAATCGACCTTCGAACTCGACGTCAACTTGCAGCATCCGCATAATCTTATTCCTTGGCACGTTTTGCAATCCGGCATATTTGAAGTACTCAGATTGCAAGATGACGCCGCCCACGCAAAATCACAAGCATATTTGTTAGAATCACAAACCGTGCAGTAGTAATAACAGACGTCGCCGACGGTCATCACCACTGCCATCGGGCAGTACGTCAGGTCCCCTGGAGCGCATTGAGCATCCAGGCGATTTGGCGGTAAAACCATGAACGTGCAAAAGACAGCGGAAATAACAATTGCCGTTCTTCTCATTTGATTTCGACCTACCTTCCAAAGTTGCGGAACATGGTTCGGAAGCCAAATGGGCGAAGGTATCACGCGCTGCGCCACGTTGCAAGAAGATTCTTTCGATTTGATGATGAGGAAACAGTCAATCCTGTATACCACCCACGAGACCGGATGCATCGCAATCCCAATGCGGCTGGGCGTGACTGACCGATGGGCAACGGGAGAGAGGCATTTTTCTCAACAGCGGCAAAGTCAAAATGATCTCGGCGTCGATCGAAGAGTTGAGCCGGATTAAAGAGGCAATTCTCGGGGATGCGAGGCTCAGACCAACCGAGCCCTTCTTGCGCACCCTTCCAGCTGATCGAAATCGATTTTTCCGTAGCATCTCGTTCCAAACTTGCCCTTGCATTCGACGGGGCCAGATTTGCAATGACCTTCGGTAAAGGCTCTCGATATCCTGACAGAAGATTTTTTGCTTTCTGAGAGGTTATTGACCACGTCGGATCGAGTCTCATAATTGGTAAGCCGAGTATGACTCGGTGCCAATTCTGGATCGGAGAGGCCACATGCCTACTCTCGTGCTGCTCACTGGTCCCAAAGCGGGCACGAGGTGGCCTATTCTGGGTGATCGCTTCGTCATCGGCCGTGCCCAGACATGTAACGCAGTAGTCGATGGCGCATCAGAACGAGCATCCGCTCGGCAGAAGGACAGCGTGAGCCGGAAGCACGCCCTCATCACCTGCACCAACGGCAATTGGTACATCGAGGACGGGGACGGGGAAGGGAGAAAAAGCCACAATGGCACGTACCTCAATGAGAAGAAGCTGGCATTTCCCGGTCGCTGCCAGCTACGTGATGAAGACCAGATCCGCATTTGCGACGTTCGTTTGGTCTTTTGCCGGGATCCCAACAGTACGTTCACCGTCGAGGAATCCGTCAGTCACTCAGATAGTGGTCACTCCCTGGACTCTCAGCCAGCGAAGCGACTTCGCTTACTGCTGGAGATCAGCGCCGCGCTGCGAAACACGCTCGAAGTCGATTCCATTTTGGACCGCACTTTGAAGTACCTGTTTGAAATGTTCCCGCAGGCGGAGCGCGGGCTCGTCGTGTTCCGGGATAATCCCGGCGGGCCGCTGGTGCTCCGCTCGCTGCGGACTCCGAGTGGCGCACCGGCCGATCCGCGCTTTAGTACGACTGTGATCCGGAGGTGTCTGCAGAACGTGGAGGCAGTGCTCGGCAACGACCTTCCCGCGGAGTTCCCCGACAGTGATAGCATCGGCGAGATTCCCAGCCGCTCGCTCATTTGTACGCCGCTCTGGGAGCCGGGTGGCCAGGCTCTCGGAGTGGTCCAACTCGACACCCGGATGGACGATCGCAAGTTCACTTCGGACGATCTGAAAATTCTGCTTGGGGTTGCGGACCAAGCCTCGATCTCGCTCGGTAACGCGCGCCTTCACCATGAGACACTTGCACTGCAACGTCGCGCGCGGGACCTAGAAGTGGCACAGCAGGTGCAACGTGCCTTGCTTCCACGGTCGTTGCCAAATGTCGCGGGCTACGGGTTTTTCGCCTACTATGAGTCGGCGCAAGAGGTCGGCGGCGATTATTATGACTTCGTCCCGCTTCACGATGGCCGAATGGCTGTCTTGCTCGGTGACGTGGCTGGCAAAGGGGTCGCGGCCGCGCTGGTCGTGGCCAAATTTAGCGTCGAGGCCCGCGTCTGCCTGGAAACCGTCGCCGACCCGGCAGCGGCAGTCGATCGATTGAACTCTCTGATGATTCGAGCGGCCGTGCCGGAAAAATTCGTCACTCTGGCTGTGGCCGTCTTGGACCCGCTGAAGCACGTCGTCTTGATGGTGAACGCTGGGCACCCTTCGCCATTACTTCTCCGATCTTCGGGTGAAATCGAGGAGGTCGCGCCGGTCGATATTACTGGATTGCCGATCGGCATTGATGATGGGATACCCTACATTTCTCGCGAAGTGCGATTTGAAGAGGGAGATCGTTTATTGATTTTCAGCGACGGTGTAAGTGAAGCGATGGATGCGAATGAAAAAATGTTCGGGACAGACGGAATCCGAACCGCTGTCGCGGGTACGACCGGCATTCCACTTGCGACTGGCGAACAATTGCTTCGTGCGGTGAAGAGGCATACAACTGGATGCGATCAGAATGACGATATTACCGTGGTTTGCTTCGGACGAGTGGGTGATGGCTAAGCTCATCGCGCTCGTTCCGCTCAACGAGTGTTGCCCAATTGAGCGCCGATGGTTGTCGCCGCGAATGAGTACGGCAGGCATTACTATTTCATCTAGCTTATCCGACCCATGGAAGATTTCCTGAAGTTTTCTTCAGACATCCCAACCGTTCACTGGGATTCCATCATCGAGTATTGATTCGTCCCGCGTCGAGATTTGATACTCGTGTCTCCAACCGAACTGAGAAATACTGAGAAACCAAAATTCTGAAAGTCGTCAGAATGGCCCAAGTACTGTGATTCCATGCGATTGCGGAGAATGCCCTGAAAACCCTTGCAATGGGAGCGAAGTGCGACAAAGATCGTCGAAAGTTGCATGTTTTCTGGGCGTTTTGACGCTCATTCAGTTGACTGTCTGACTGTTTTCCCAAGCTGGACCTCGTCAGTTCGAATCCGATCGCCCGCTCTGAAAAACAAAAACACTTCCGGAAACAATTTAGAGCTTGCTCGCCAACGTTGGCGGCGACGGACGAAACTCCTGAAAACTCGCTCTTCCGCCCAATCTACCGCGCAGAACGGTAACGGAGTCTCAACCGTGGCCCGACGCCATCGCACTTCAGCTCCCAATTACCGCAAGCGCAAACAGAGTGGTCGAGCAATTGTCACGCTCTTTGACGTGGTGACAGGCGAGCGCCGGGACGTAGCTCTTGGAGAGTATGATTCGCCCGAGGGCCGCGCCAAATTCCGCAGCGCCCCAACTGGTCCTAGAGCGTGAACGGCGGTTCGTCGTTCGACATGAAGGCCGAATGTTGAATGGGGTCATTGACCGATCAGTGTGGATTCGATCAGACGAGAAAATCGTCGCCGCCGACATCCTCGACTTCAAAACCAACACGATCCGTGCCAACGATATGCAAACTCCTCGGGAGCGAACGGAGTTCTACCGCCCGCAGATGGAAGCTTACCGGAAGACGACCGCTCGGCTTGGCAAGCTGAAGGACGATTGCGTGTCCGCACGATTGGTTTTCGCAGATTGTGGAGCCGTGGTGCCGATGTGATTCCTTTGTCTACCATCCAGGTGTCGTCATTCGGCGATTCGCGAATGCGGCCAGCGTACTTGTTCGGCCACGTTTTCCGACGCCGGTGGTAGGCGTCCATCCAGTCGAGGATTTGCTTGATGGTCAGTTCGGGTCCGATCATGAGCACGCCCACTCGACCGCTTCCGCCGGCAAGTATAGCGGTGCCGACTCAGCACTTCCATCGGCCTGGTGCAAACAAGACTAGTTGCGCTTTCTCGGCGCGCGATTACTGCGCGGACGCGAGTCAATTCTCAGAGTGAAGAACCTCGCGCCGCGTCGCCGCTTCCATGATGGCTTGTTCGGTTGCTTCGCTGCCGCTGAACTCGGCGGTCAGCCGGCCTTCGCAGAGGACCAGAATGCGGTCGCAAAGGGTCAATAGCTCCGGCAACTCGCTGGAGGTCACGATAATCCCCAGGCCTTCTCGACACAGTTGATCCATGAGCCGGTAGAGCTCCGCTTTGGCACCGACGTCCACTCCGCGCGTGGGGTCGTCGAGCAGGAGGATCTTGGGCTTGGTAAGGAGCCAGCGCGCGATGATCGCTTTTTGCTGGTTGCCGCCACTGAGGCTGGTGATGGCTGTTTCGAAGCCCACGGTCTTGACGCCAAGTTGTCGGATCATTTCGCCGACCAGGCGGCGCTCACGGCGGGGACTGACGAGGCGAGCTGAGGCTGCTCGATTGAGAGTGCAAATGCTGACATTGGCGCCGACGCTCAGGTTGGCGAAGAGGCCGAGGCGCTTGCGGTCTTCCGTGACCAGGGCGACTCCCGCAGCCCGGGCTTCCCAGGGATGGGCGAGGCGAATGGGCTGTCCATCGATGAGCACCAAGCCGGTGGGCATCTCGGGGCTTGCACCGAAGAGACATTCGAGCAATTCCGTTCGGCCCGCGCCCATCAGGCCGGCTATGCCCAGAATTTCGCCGCGGCGCAGAGCGAAGGAGATGTTCCGCAGACGCCAAGCGCGCGCGTGTCCCGGCCAGGGCAGGTTAAGATCGCGCACCTCCATCACCACCGCGCCGGGTTGCCGGCCCTTGGCGAGATGCATCGCTTCGATCTCGCGGCCGACCATCAGGTGCGTGATCGCGCGGGCATCGGTTTCTTGCCGGTTCAAGGTTTGCACGTGCCGGCCGTCGCGAAGCACGGTGATGCAATCGGCGAGGCGGAAGACCTCCTCCAGCTTGTGCGAAATGTAAAGGATGGTCACGCCGCGCTCGCGCATGCGGCCGATGATCCGGTAGAGCCGGGCCACCTCCGCCTCGGTCAAGGCGCTGGTCGGCTCGTCCATGATCAGGATGTCTGCTTCGACCGCGAGCGCTTTGGCGATTTCAATCATTTGCTGGTCGCCGACGCGCAACGAGCGGACCAGCTGGCGCGGCGAAATGTGGCATTCGAGCTGCTCAAGCAACTCCGCCGTGGCTCGCTCCATGCCGCGGTCATCCAAAAGGCCCCACCGGCTCCGTTTTTCGCGCCCGAGAAAAACATTGGCCGCCGCCGAGAGATTCTCCACCAAGTTAAGCTCTTGATGGATGATGCGGATACCGTTCCGTTCCGCGTCGCGCGAGTCGGTGAAACGAACCGGCGAGCCCCGCAATCGAAGTTCGCCTTCGAAATCGAGAATGACGCCAGACAAGATCTTCATCAGCGTGCTTTTGCCAGCCCCGTTCTCGCCGACAACGGCGTGCAATTCACCGGGCAAAACATCGAACGAGACGCCGTCGAGAGCGACGACTCCCGGAAATCTCTTAGTGACGTTCGATATGGAGATGATCACTGTCATGGCGGTTTATGCGCAGCCGAGCGCCCTTCCAGGAATCGGCCCAGAATCAGCACCGCCAGCGCGACGACGCCGACGACTTTGCCATCGATGACTTCTTGGCCAAATAGCGTGACCAAGAGGCCTGTCAGGACGGCCAGGTTCACGGCGGTCACGATGCCGAGCGCCCCTCCAAGAAAACGCTGTCCGCGCCGCCCCGATTGCCTTAATTGAGTGAAGGCGACTGCTACCACGACGACGACGCCGACGATCAAACCCTCGTAAATGTCGGCGCTGCGCTTGATGATCTTGGCCACGCCGTCGATTACCACCCGCAGAAAGAGGACGCCAAGCACCGCGCCCGGAATTGTTCCCGAGCCACCGGTGAGGCTACAGCCCCCCACCACCGCGGCGGCAATGGCGTTCAATTCGTAACCTTTACCCAGCTTTTCTGGGTCGGCGGTCGCCACCTCGCAAGTATAAAGGATGCCGGCAAGCGCGGAGAATATCGCGCTAAGGGAGTAGGCGAGCCATTTCAAGTTGTCGGTGCGGATGCCGCTCAGCCGGGCTGCGTTCTCATTGCCGCCCAAGGCGTAGAGGTGCCGTCCGACCACGGTGCGCTCCATCAAGAGCCAAACGGCCCCTGCCAGCACGACAAACATCAATACGGGAATCCAAACCGACGTCGCGAGGTAGCGGAACTGTGCATCGAAGATCTGGATTTGGCTGCCGCCTTGTGTGACCTGCGCGACCATTGCCCGGCCCAGGCTGCGCAAGCCCACCAGCGTCGCCAGTGTGGCCACGAACGGAGGCAGGCCGATCACCGTAATCAGCCAAGTGTGTAAACTGCCAATCAAAAAGCCCACGACAAGGGTGGCGGCAATGGCGGCGACGATCACCAGCAAGCCGACCGGCAAGCCTTGTTTCATTTCATTCGGCGCCAGTTCGAGCATGACCAGCCCGCACACCGTGCCGCTGAAGGCAATGACCGAACCGCTGGAGAGATCGATACCACCGGCAATGATGACGACGGCCGCCCCCAGCGAAAAGATGCCGAGCAAGGCAGTCTGCCTCAACACATTGATCGCGCTATCGCTCGGCCGAGTAAAATAGACGTGCTGAGTGTCAATAGCGGCCGAAAGCAGCACCACCGCCACAATGGCCGCCATCAGTCCGAATTCCGTGCGCTGAAATAAGCGCTTGAAACGCTGCCACGAGGAGCGCGATGCCGCGGCCGAGGTCGTTTGAGAGGTCATATCACGAGCCGGACAAGTTGTATTTGGCCATCCACTCGCGGAACTTCGAAAATGGCATGAACTGAGTTTTCTTATCGAACATATCGGCTTTGAGCCGTGCGTCGCCGTCGGGCACAACCACTTTCAGCCCCGTGTCGTACAGATCGCCGTCGGGCTTGCCTTCGTTGGGCAGCATTTGTTTGACTGTGGCCTCATCCTTGCGGATGAGGGCGTGCATCAAGCGCACTCCCTGATAGCCCATCTCGTATGGGTTCTGCACGACCATCGCGTCGATCATGCCCTCGCTCATGCCGGCGATCGCCAGCGGTTCGGCATCGAAGGTGACGACGAGATGGTCTTTGCGAGCTTCGGCGTCCTTCTTGACCACATCCACAATGGCGGGAGCGTTATAGGACCAAATGCCGATGAGGGCATTGAGGTTCTGCTTGTGATTGGAAATGGCGTTGCGAACGTTTTCGCGGGCGACGTTGCGATCGACGTCGTCGCCCATGCAATCGAGCGGTTTCCATTTATCTCCGGCGCCCTCGCCGACGCCTTGAATGCGGTCCATCGCGTTCTGCGCGCCCTTGCGACCGACGAACGTGATGTAGCCGCCGCCCTCGGGACGAAATCCTTTGAGGCACTTGCCCAGTTCGCGGCCGGCGGCCAGGTTGTCGGTGCCGACGAAGGCGAATCGGCATTCGCGCAGTTTGGACCGATCGACATCGGAATCGATGGTGATGACGTGAATGCCCCGATTTTTGAGATTGCGCATTTCATCGGCGACAGCTACATTCGCCGCGTCGCACGGTGAAATGCCGATGGCCACGATGTCGGACTGACTGGCAAACTGGCGCAGTTTCTCGAGCTGGCCTTGCGGGGTATTGTCGTTGCTTTCCACGACAGCCTTCAGCTTGGCGTCCGCCAATTTGAAATCTTTTTCCGCCTCGCCCACGCCGACGCGGCACGCATCCCAGTACGGCGACTCGCCATTGATGAGGATGATGATCCGCTTGGTTTCGGAACTGCTGCTGTTACCCTTGCAGCCCAAGAAGAGACCTGTCGCGATAAGCCCGATAAGGGTTACTGCGAGAGCTCGTGAGAAAGATAGACACGGGTGCATGTTGATTCCAAGGTGTGCCCGGCCGACCCACCTCTTGCTGGCTGGCGCTGCAGGCGAGTGATCCAGGAATGCCCTAGATCATACTGCTTACAAAGAAGAGAGCAAGCGCCGAATGCCCCAGCGGGCGTCAGCCGTCGCCAAGATCAGAATTCGAGAAATGTTTACACTCGGAGAAACTGACGCCTTGCACGGGCGAGGCGCCCAGCCCCTCTCACTTGATCTAGGCCATAGACGCAATCCTGGATCGAAGCGTGGGCAATCCGCGGGGCGGCGCGACGGCCGCGCTCCGATTTCGCCACCCTGCGCCACTTGTGCAAGGTATAATTCAGTTGCCGGCAAATCCCTCTTTCACGGACGGAGTGTTACCATGTCTGACAATCGAAAGTGGACCGACAACGCGGTTCAATGGGCCAGGAGACTTGCCAATGAAGGCTGGCGGTCTGCGGTCAGCGTGCGAACCGTCGAAGAGGATGCCGACGTCTTCGCCGTGATCGGTCCCGTCGCGGAATTCCAAACGACGATCAAACGGCTCTCGACTGCCAAGCTCACGACGCTCGGCATCGGCCAAAGTTGGCCGGCCGTGTTCATCATGTTCGTTCGAGCCAACAGCCAAGCCGCCGTCGAATCGGCAGTGTGCGAGCCAGCTTCAATCTCTCCATCTTGACCGGCAACGCGGCCGAACGCTTCTGTGATGCTGACGGTTCTCAGTCAGGCCGTATTGCTCCACCGATGCCACCTTCACCCGTGAAAGGAGCCGCCGTTGTGTCTGCATGGCAAGCGCCGGCTTTACCGGGGTCGCTGCATCAACCTTGTTACCGAACCATTACACAACTGGTTCGAGTACGCGGTAAAATGAACTGCAAATAAGCCGGTCTTCGATTTTTCGAGGTTTCGATGCAACGTGGCATGGTGTTGAGTTTGTGCTTCGCCTTGTCGGCGCCGTCGGCATATTCACAGCATTTCGGCACGGGTCGATCGCTGGCTGGCTGGTACGACCTGTTCCCGCCATATCAGAAGCACTTCTATCCGATGTACGCTCATCCCGTCGTCGGCAAGATGAAGGGAGAAGACAAGACATATTCGCAAACGGTCCGATTCGACGAAGCGACCGGCTTGGTACGTGCCTTCAGCGCGACCGTCGCCCGCGACCCCAACTTCAAGGAGCGATTCAGCCATGAAGCGATGAAGGACGCCCCAGCGACTACATCTGAAATCGGCAAGCGCACTGCGTGGGTCTGGAACGACAATAAAAAGGTGGTCGTGCTGGTCGGCGACGACAAGGTGGTTCTGCTTGAGGTTGATCCGAATTCTGAAGGGATGGCGTTGGTCGATTACGCCAAATCACTCGACTACGACAGAATCGAAAAGGCGCTAGCCAAACCACCGCGAATCGATTTTTCATTGACTGTCGAGACCTTCTCTGTCTTCAAGAAAGGCGAAAACGTCTTTACTTTGCAGGATTGGGCCGGAATAGCGAAGTCTCACGAACAGGTGGGCAAAAAGGTGGATGATCGCATCCGCTGGGTGTATGCGCTCAAGGACGGCACGGACATTGTCGTCACCACGGTCGCATGGCGTATTGAGGCAATCACTCACAAGGCCGCAGACGGGAAACTGGTCGAATTGTTGAAGTGAGCAAGTCTGTCAAATGAGTTGGTTCGTTTTCTCAGACCGCCGCAAGCATTGTCACTTCGGTAGCTGGCGTTCCGGTTTCTCAAGCATTGCGTGCGTGTCTCGTCGACCGATCGATCGCGATTGTGCAGATTTCGCGACATCCTCAAGAGATCAACTCCGAGCCCGGAGCGTTCAAACCTTCACTCCCGACCCGCAGCCGAACACCGTCCGATCCGATGATGGCCGAATCCTGGCCATGCCGGGGGCTGGATTCTCTTGCCGCCTCAGAGCGCCGAGTCAAAATGAACCCCGTCCGACTTAATGATCCAACCTCCGCCGACAACCGGAAGTTGAACACTCGCCTTGCCGCCCAAGCGGCGATAAGTGTCTTCGAATATACGCGGGTCGAGCGTTTCGCCGGGCTCCGGTTCCTTCGCCCAAAGCTGATGGTGGTGGGGGATGAGACTGCAAGCGTCGAGATGCCATGCGAGAAGCGCGGCCTCGCGGGCATTCATATTCCCGCCAGAGCCATTGATACAAAGCGTCGCAAGCGCCAACTTCGTCGAAGCGAGAGCGCGGTAGATGCGTGCGTCATACTCCGTGTCGCCCGTATGAAATACGCGCACGCCCCCAAAATCGAGCATGATTCCAAGCGCATCGGGAACCTCCCAGCCCGCCACCGTCACCTCATGTCGCGCAAAGATCGCCGTAAGCTTGATCTCTCCCAGTTCGACGATTTGCCCTCGGCTGAACGGAATGATCTGGGTCCGTGGAAGCCCCCATGAAAGCGCGCGAGCCATCGCGCTCGGCGGCATGACAAACGTCGCTCCGGGGCGCTTCCGCGCCAGTTCGGGAATGCTGCCCGGATCGAGATGATCCTCGTGCCAGTGCGTGCAGACGACAACGTCTGGCGCCGCATCGGCAGTAAGGATTGGTGAAGGAAACGCGCGGCCGACTCCGAATATCGTGCGCACGACATCGGAAAGGTACGGATCGATCCAAACCTGTTGGCCTGTGGATGTCTTGAAAACGAATCCCGAACCGCCGAGCCACCAGGCAGCGATCGAGTTGGGGGCTGGGCGGGCTTCGATAATGCGATCAACTAATGGCTTCATTGGGTTCACTAGAGGCGAGATACGCGTCGAAGGATATTGGGACGGGCAAGAAAATCATCGCGTAACTGAACGCCGAATCCGGGGCCGAACCCATCGAGCATCGCTCGACCGTCGCGAATGGGCACTGCCGGCATCGCGACTTCGCGGTAGTATCCCTCGCAGAAGCCGCGCACCATTTCCATGATCATGGCATTAGGCACGGCGGCACAAAGATGCAGGCAGGCGAAGAGGTTGATCGGACCCGTGCAGTCGTGCGGCGCAATGGAGAGGTGATGAGTGTCCGCCAGAGTCGCAATCTTTAGCGCCTCGCTCAATCCGCCGGTCCAGATGATATCGGGCATTACGACATGCGCCGCCTGGGCGTCAAGGATGCGACGGTAAGCGTGCCGTGTAAAGAGCCGTTCGCTGACTGTTTGCGGGACGCGCGACTCGCGCACGAGACGAGCAAGATCGGCGGGGCTCTCTGGTTGCAGGAAGTCCTCCATCCACATTACATCGAACGGCTCAAGCGCTCGCGCAATGCGAAGCGAGCAATTCAGGTCCCATCGCGAGTGTCCTTCGATTGCGATCTGCATCTTGTCGCCGACAGCGTGGCGAATCTCCTCAACAGTCCAGAGTCCGTGTGCCAGTTGATCAGGCCGCAGATCGTGCCCAACCAGACCGATAGCAGACCAACCGGCCGGACCGGTCACGACCGACGAGGCAATCTGCGGAGCGAACTGGTCCCACGGCCAGACCTTCATGGCCGTGATCCCCTGCGCTAGCAATGACTCGGCCAGTTCACCGGGCGATTCAAGAAATCCGGATTGGTCGGCATAGAGCGGCGTGTTAACGCAGGTGTTGTAGACGCGGATTGAATCACGCGTCTGACCACCGAGCAGGTTCATTACGGGTTCGCCGGTCCGCCGACCTAACAAGTCCCACAGAGCAATATCGATTGCCGAGATTGCGCGCATTTCGGCGCCGGCATGACCAAAGAAATTTGCGTAACAAAACAGAGTTTGCCAGAGTCGTTCGCGATCGTATGCCGATTGGCCGAGCAAAAGCGGCGCTGCGAAATCGTGAATTACAGACTCGACGGCAGCCGGGATATAAAACGTTTCGCCCAAACCGACCAGTCCACTCGAAGTGTGCAGCTGCACCCAGATGAGATTGGGAAAATCGGGCGAGCGAATCGTCTCGATGCTGGTGAGTTTCATAGGCGCCGTCGGACTAGCTTAAGACTTCTCGTGCGGCGCTCGCGACATGCGTCGCGGTCAGGCCATAGCGCTCGGCGAGATAGGGCAGTGAGCCGCTTGCACAAAAGCGATCGGGAATCCCCACTCGCTTGAGTCGGATGGTCAGCCGTTCGTCAACGGCAAGGTCCGCCACCGCGCTCGCCAATCCGCCAACGACGGCGTGATTTTCCGCTGTAACCACGCGTGGCACTCGCGCCAAAAGCGCCGACACGGTGGCGCGGTCGAAGGGCTTCAGGGTGCTCGCATGAAGCACCGCTGTGCGAATTCCGTCAGCCTCAAGTTGGCTTGCAGCATCCAGTGCACGAGGCGTCATGATGCCTGAACTGATGATTGCAACGTCGGCGCCATCGCGCAGAAGTTGCGCTCGTCCAAGTACAAAGCGGTAATCCGCAGGATCGAGAACGATCGGCACCTCGCCACGCAGGAGCCGCATGTAAACGGGACCATCGTAATTCGCAATTGCGATGACGGCCTGCGCCAGTTCTGTCGCGTCGCAAGGATCGATCACGGTCAGGCCAGGTACGCTGCGCATGAGCGCGAGGTCCTCAATTCCCTGATGCGTGCCGCCGTAACCGGTCGTGAGACCAGGCAGTCCGGCAATAATTTTGACGTTCGCACGCCCGAGTGCCGCGCCGATCGCAATAAAATCGTAAGCGCGTCTGGTGGCAAATACGCAATAGGTCGTCGCAAACGGAACGCAGCCGGTGCGCGCCAGCCCACAGGCAGCGCCGATCAGACTTTGTTCAGCCATCCCCATCTGAAAAAACCGATTGGGAAATTTCTCGGCAAAGACATGAATGTCCGTGTATTTGCCGAGGTCGGCGGTGAGTCCAACGATGCGAACGTCTTGTTGCGCGGCGCGGATCAACGCATGGCCGAATGGCGCCGCTTCGGTTTTTTGCGCGCCGCCGACATCGGAGATGAGCATATTGCCCGTGACGCCAGGCGCGGTAGTCTTGGCACTCATGGAGTTTCCTCCAACTGCCGGTGTGCGACTTCCCACTCATGGGCTTCGACGCGGATGAAATGATTTTTTTCTCGCTCTTCAAACATCCGCAAGCCGCGCCCCATGAGCGTGTCCACGATGATGGCCTGGGGAACACCGGTTGATTCGCGCGCTTTGGCAAATGCGGCGAGCAAAGCGACGACGTCGTTGCCATCGACTCGCTGTGTAAACCAGCCAAATGCCGACCATTTCTTTTCCAAGGGTTCGATGCCCATTACTCTCGAAGGCGGGCCATCGGCTTGCTGATTGTTGCAATCGATGATCGCCGTCAGACGGTCCAGACCGTGATGGGGAGCGGCCATTGCCGCCTCCCAGGTCGAACCCTCCTGACACTCGCCGTCCGAAAGAAGGTTAAAAACGCGTGCATCGCGGTTTTGCAGCCGCAATCCCAGAGCCATGCCGACTGATTGAACGAGTCCGTGACCAAGCGAGCCCCCCGTCATCTCGACTCCTGGAGTCGTCTCGGGGGCTGACATCTCCAAACGCGATTCATCGGCGCCGTATGTGTCGAGCTCCGCAGTTGGGATGACGCCGGCTTCGGCAAGCGCCGCATACAGGCCAATCGCATAATGGCCAATCGACAGTACAAAGCGATCCCGATCGGGCCAAAACGGCTCGTTGGGGCGCGTGCGAAGTTGGGAAAAATAAATCACGGCGAGCACATCGGCTATTCCGAGTCCTTGTCCGACATATCCCTGTCCGACGACCTGGGCCATTCGCAACACATGATGGCGCATCGATTTGGCATGACGACGAAGCGTCGCTGGATCATTTGTAAGTGAAATGCAGTCCGCGCTTGAAGCTCGTTGAGTCTTCGTGGTGCTGGTTGACATCAGGACAACTCCATCCCACCCGTGAAATTGAATCGCTCGGCGGTGACATAGCCAGCGGCATCGCTGGCGAGCCAAACAGCCGCATTCGCGACTTCGCTTGGATCAACACGTCGCTGCATCGGCAGACTTTGCGTCCGTTTCGCGACGATCGTCGCGGGATCTTCGCCCGTGATTCGGGCCAGATCGCGGTCGAGTCCCTCGATCATGCCTCCTGTCATTCGTCCCGGCGCGATGCAATTGACGGTGATCCCTTCGGTTGCCCAAGCGACGGCACACGATCTCGTAAAGCTGTCCACCGCGGCTTTACTTGCCGCATATGTCGCAAAATTGGGAGTCGCAAGTCGCGACGCCGGGGTCGAGATTGTGATGATCCGGCCAAATTTCAGCGGGAGCATCGCTTCGGCAGCGATGGTCATGCAATAGAACGCTCCACGCGCATTGATGTCGAACACCTGATCCCAACGATCGGGCGTGACTTCGAACAGCGGATCGACGAGACAGATCGCGGCGCAGTTCACCATGATTTCGAGTCGACCGAAACGACTGACAACTTCGCCTACTCCGACACGAATCTCTTCCGGATGCGCGACGTTCATTGCCAATGCCAAACCATCGGCGTTTTGGCCCGCTTGAGCGAGAGTTTCCGCCGCAGAAACTTTGTTGAGGTCGGCGACCGCTAACCGCGCCCCTTCCCTGGCAAAGGCGATTGCAATCGCTCGGCCCAGACCCGCGCCGCCCCCAACAATTAGCGCGGTTCGATTTTTCAAAAGCATGCTGTGCTCGTCTTGTTCAAGTCCAACGGGAACCTTGAATCCGAAGTTGAATTCGACGTCGCCTTCACGTACCGTCGTTCATTTCCACGAAGCAGCGATCGCCTCGAGACTTCTCCCTTTCGTTTCTGGAACCAGTCGCCAGCAAAATAACATTGCAAACAGCGAGACACCCGAGAAAAGCCAGAAAACTCCGGCTGGAGAACCGTATTCGCGTTCAAAATAGAGACGTAGGTACGGAAAGAACTGGCTTGTCGCAAAAAAGGCTATCCAAAGTGAAATTCCGGCAATTGACATCGCTCTCCCGCGCACTCGCGTCGGAAATATCTCGGACATGATCAACCATGCGAGCGGGGCCAAACTGCCCACGAACGCCCCAACGCACAAAAACATCATGACCACGACCGCGTAACCCGTCCAATGATAATGAAAGCAAAGGCCCATGAAAACCAAACCCACGGCCATGGCCGCAGTACCGGTGAGCAGGAGCGGACGACGTCCCCAACGATCCACGAGCCAAAAAGCAGTTGCAGTGCAGATGATATTCCAGATGTTGAGCGGAATCGCCTGCCAAATGGCGTCGGAAGGAAGGTTGAATCCGGCACTCATAAAAATCGTCGGTGCATACACGAGCAAGATGCTAACACCGGTCACTTGCTGAAAAATGGCGAGCATCACCGCAACGAGCAACGCGACGCGGGTCCCCGGTTGAAACAACTCCGACCAGCCTCCCACTTCTTCGCGTAGTGATTCCTTGATCTCTTCCAGCGCTGCACCTGATTGCTCGACTCCTTCACTCTTGGTAAGCAACCCAAGGGCCGCGGCATCACGGCCCTTTTCGACGAGCCAGCGCGGACTCTCCGGTAAGGCAAATAACAATCCCAGCCATGCCAGGGCTGGCAAGCATTCGGACCCGAACATCCACCGCCAGTTCCCACTGAACGAAAACCAGTAGGAAACCACGATCGCAAGGAACAACCCGGTCACGATCGCGAGTTGATTAACGGAAACCAACCGTCCGCGAAGCCGAGCCGGCGCCATTTCCGCGATGTACATCGGAGTGACGACCGACGCCAATCCGACTCCAACACCGCCGAGAATCCGAAATGCGTTGAACGTAATCATGTCGTTGGGAAGAGCTGTTCCCAGCGAGGCGACAAAAAGCAGAATCGCCGACACGACGAGCGTGCCGCGCCGTCCAATCTTGTCGCTGAGCGCCGCGGCAACCAACGGCCCCAAGATGCAGCCCAATGCCGCGCTGCTGACCGCGAACCCTTCCTGGTATGGATCCAGCGAAAACTCAGACTTGAGAAAAATCAATGCCCCGGAAATGATCGAGATATCGTAACCAAACAAGAATCCACCGATCGCGGCCGCCATCGCGATGCGAAAAGCATATCGATTGAGGTTAGACTCGTCGCGAGGGCTTGATACTGAATACGGCGGGATGTACGGATTCTGGCCTGATGGGGTTTGAGCCACGGGGTTGGATTCCAGTACGTGTTGGCCGTCATTGATTCGCAGGAGCTCGGCCTTGGTTCGAACTCAGTATATCGAACGGGCTCGGGTGGACGGCGGCTAGTTGGCTAAGCCGGAGATATGGATGAGCATGCCTGGGCCGATGGCCGAGCTTTGTACAAAGAAGTTGCCGAACCTGTTGGCCGCCGACAAGCCGCTACGTCCGTTGTAGTGGTGTCGCGACACCCGCAAGTTCTCGATCGTCGAGCCAAAACGATTCGCATCCATTCTGCACGAACCGAGTTCTTTCAAATTTGGGTTCGCGCGACCGAGCACGATTATCCCAATCGAGTAAGCTGATTGATCCTGAACTTGACTCGGCTCACACAATGAAATTTCTTATTGCGACTATGGATCGGATTGTGCAACCGCCTCCGATTGATCCGAGGGGCTCCCAGATTCCCGAACTGCCTCTTAATGCTCACCACGCGGAAAGTCGTCCTGACTTTACTCCGAAGAGGAGAAAATCCATCGGAGAATCCTGCGCGCTGTTCTCTTGTAAGAACCAAGACCAACGGGATAGTTCAACCAACTTTTGGCGCGATTGCCCTGTCATCCCTCCGAGAACTGTTGAGTTGTCAGCCCATCCGGGGGCAGGAAATAACAAGCCGCTTCCTCAGACGCTTTCACGACCAATCCGCGTAGCCAGCCGGCGAACCCAGGATGCCGGCGAGAACGGCCTGATCACTCATGCCGTTTTGCAAGGCCCCTACCCAGCCCGACAAAATGGCCGGCTGAGCCGCCTCGTGCAGGAACTCTGGGTAGAAGCCTTGCCACATCGGCGCGTAGTTAAAGGTCCCGCCGTTCACTAGGTCCGTGTCATACTCGCGTGAAGTCAGGAAGCTCAGGGCTGCCTGTTTCGGTGTCAGCCGGTTGCCATCAAGGGCTGCGGTCCAGGTTGCCCACTCCGCAGGCGAGCCGGATCGACCCAGCACTTGCTGATACAGACCCTGGACGAAGCCGAGGTAGGGCGATTGGCCCGGTGCGGGCGTGAGGTGGTGTTTGGCCAAATATTCCGGCGATGCGAGGATGTTGGCCGTGACTTGCTCCACGGAAACCCCCGCCGCCAATGCGGCGGAACAGTTCGCTAAACCTGTCGGATCGGCTGCTCGTCCCAGGTAATGCTGATATAGCCCCTCGACCAAGTCGCCCAAGTACTCGTGGCTGGCTTCAATGCCGCGAACCACGGTCGAGGGAGATGTCCCGCGATTGAGCAGGCCAAGCCAGTATTGGAAGCCGGCCACGTCAGGCGCCCGATTCAGGAGAAGCTGGTAGCAGTTGGTCACGAACACCGCATTCGGGTCGGGGTTGATCGTGAGGCTGACCGCTCCCGGACTTCCGGCCAAAGCGTTGGTCACGCTGCCGAGGCTGACCGTCACCGTTTGCGGCAACGCGCCGAAGTTGGGACTGTTCGCTCCGGTCAGTGTGATGTTGCCGGTGGTTTTTCCCGCCGCGATGGTAATGCCGGCAGCGGATGTGGTATAGCCGCCGCTTGGAGCCGTTCCGCCGAAGGTTAGAGGAATGGTCACGGTTTGGTTGGAAATCGCGTTCAGTGTAGCGGTCACGGTTACCCGGCCGCCTTTCTCGGCGAACGTGCTGCCCGATACGCTGAGCGAAACAAGCGGGAGCACCGTGAGCGTGCCGCTCCGACTCAGGACAGAGTCGGTCGCGGTGATCGATTGCGTCCCGACGGTCTTGAGCGTGACGCTGAAGTTGCCCACTCCGTTGGTCAGTGTCACGCCATTGAGCGGAAAGACCGCCTTGGCGTCGCTACTCGTGAAGTGGACCGTGCCAGCGTACTGCGGCGTCACGTTCCCGGCAGAGTCCTCGGCCTTAACGGTGAAGTTCATCGACACCCCCGCCGCAGTCACGCTCGGGAGGCCGGTGAGGACGAGCTGGCTGGTCTGCCCGGTGACCAGCACATCCTGGGCGAACTGAGAGGTGCTGTTGCCGGCATCGGTCGCCGTAGCGCTGACGAACTGGCCGAGTGAAACCACCGGCAAACTGCTGAGCGTAAAGGTAGCGCTCCCTCCGCCGTTCGTTGTTACAGTCGTAAAACCGAGGAAAGTCTTCCCTTGGCCGCCACTTGGATCCTTGGTGGGGCTGGCGAAGAACTCGATCCGGAACGTCGTATTCGCCACGCTGCTGAGCGAGCCGCTCACTGTGGTGCCGCCAGCCGTGGAAAATGCGTAAGCGAGTACCGGCGGCGGTTCGGTCGCGCTGTTGTTGCCTCCGTTCGTGAGGGAGATGCCGGGACTGCCGTTGTTGAAAATGCTGTTGCATTCGATGGCATTGCCGGTGGTCGTACCCAACGTGCCGTCGACCTGTAGACCCAAAATGACGTTGTCCTGAATGACATTGCCCTGGCCCGCATTCGTGCCACCGATCACATTGTTGCTGCCGCCGGCATCGATCAGGCCGCCAACGAGGTTGCCCAAGGCAGTCTGGCCGTCAGACCCCACGCCGATGAAATTTCCTTCAACTGCGTTGTCGTTACCTCGGAGCTCGAAGCCAAATAGCGCGTTGCCAGAGAGAATATTTCGGGCTGAGGGAGTCGCGCCGCCGATACTGTTACCGCCGGCGCCGCCGGTCTCAAGGATGCCGTCGAAGTCGGCGTCAGCGGTCTGTCCATTGGGCATAGCTCCAAGGAAGTTGCCCCAAATCGCATTTCCAGTCGATGACCCGCCGGCGAGCATGATTCCCGCGCCGGCAGACGTGCCGGAGTGCAGGCCGACGATCGAAAGGCCGTCGATCACACAGCCGGACACATTAGACAGATTGAGCCCGTCCATATCTTGATTTTGGCCGTTGATCTCAATGTTGATGGCCGCGTTATCGGCGTTGGTGAGCGTGTTGGGCGAGGAACCGGGCTGAGAATAACCGTCGACCGTCACGGTGTCGGTGATGCTCGGCAAGGTCGAGCTCGGCTGGATAACGTGAACTCCGGCGCCTGGGATCGCGAACGTGATCAGGTCGTCTCCCGGGTGAGCGTTCGTGTCCAGGATGGCCTGCCGCAACGAGCCAGGGCCAGAGTCGCTCGTGTTCGTCACCACGGCATTCAGAAACTGCACAGCCCCAATGTCGACGGGCGTCAAACGAGGGTCGCCGCGCTGGTCGGTGACCGGAGCGCCGGAACTGGAGCCGTCACCCAGGGCCGGACTGCCCTGCAGCAGCGGCACGACGGGCGTGAGGCCGCCGTAATTGCCAAAGTTACCGAGACGGGCCAATAGTGGGCTGGCGATGGTACCAGTTAGGTCACTGCCGATGTAACCGGACGACCCGTCTGTCTCACCAATGAGGTTATGCCCCAGCGAGTTCACGGGGCCGGAGATGTCGGGACCGCTGCTCGCGCTGTTTCCAGCGACGATGGTGTTCAGCAGAGTGATTGAGCCGCCGATGATGCAAAAGCCGCCACCCGCGACTGCGGAATTGTCCGCCACCGTGCAGTTCACCAAGCTGTAGTTGGCGTTGAAGTCGGAAAAGATTGCGCCGGCTTCGGACTGCGCCGAGTTGCCAAAGAAGGTCGAGTTCGCAATCGACACGCCGTCATTGCCGATCGAAATGGCGCCGCCGTTGCCCGCCGAATTGCCGGAAAACGTCGAGCCGGTCACGGTCAGGAAAACGCCCGGCGAGTCGATCGCTCCACCGTTGAGCGACGCGGAACAGTTCGTGAAGCAGCAATCGGTAACGTTCATCGCGCCGTCACCGGTAATTTCCACGGCGCCGCCGTTGCCGAATGATTGGTCGTTGCTAAAGACGCAGTTCGACAGTGAGAGGGTTTTCGAAGGGTCGGCGAACATGGCGATTGCGCCGCCGGAAGACCCGGACACGCTATTCGCGATTGTCAGGCCCGAGAGGTCGACGTTAACGTCACCGATTTCAAAAACCTGGCCGGCGCTGTTGCCGCTGACGGTCAGCCTGGATGCGCCGGGGCCGATGATGTTCAGGTCCTGGTTGATAAACACAGGTCCGCTGGTCAGGGTAATTTGGCCACTGACGGCAAAGTTAATCGTGTCGCCGGACGATGCGCTCAGGACAGCCTGGCGGAGCGAGCCGGCGCCGCTGTCGTTCAGGTTCAGAACGGTGAGCGTCGAGGGCAGCGCGCGTGATTCGAGTTGCTCGAGCCAGGGTCGGACGCGGCGCGGAGTCGGCGCGGCGTTGCCTCGGCGGCGGGGCAAGTGCGATGGCGTAGTCATGTCTTCTTGTTCCCAGAGAGATTTCGCAATCGATGCCGAAATGCTTCATCAACCGGTCGATCCATCGTGCTGGAGCGAGCGCACCCAGCACTCGGGGAAGGTGGAAATCGACAATTTCGGAAGGCTTTTCGCTGCCCAACCATATGCCACAAACAGGCGAGATTCAACCGATTGCCGATGTGATTTTCGCGCTTAACATGATGCCGATGGGTTCCGCTGAGACTCCGACCCATCGGCATCATGTTAAGGCATAGAGCGGCATCAAAGCCTCCGCTCTCGGGCATCTAGTTAAGGCGAAGAGTGGCATCAAAGCCTCCGCTCTCGGGCATCTAGTTAAGGCGGAGAGCGGCATCAAAGCCTCCGCTCTCGGGCATCTAGTTAAGGCGGAGAGTGGCGTTTTTTCTTCTCCCTCGCCCCGGCTTTGCGGGGAGAGGGTTGGGGTGAGGGGTCTTCGCGTCGCAAGGGGCGCTCCGAGAAATCCCCTCAAGCCAAATCATGGCACGACGAGGCGGGCGCTCCGGGCTGCGATGCCGATGGTGGCGATCGTGCCGGCGTTGAACTCCAGGGCATCCGCTTCGACGCCGTCCGAAAAAATGACTCCGTTCTCCGGCGTCATCGATTCAATCGTTATCACGGCGCTACTGTCGAGCGTGCCGCACACCATCCCTGCCTGGCTCGTGCGGCTCACGAACGGCTCGCGCACAGCCCACAGCAACTGCGGAGAGTCCCAGGTCAGCCGCGGCGGCTCGATCGGTTTCCGATCGTGCACCTTCGCAATTCCCGACGCCATATTGAAAACAGAAGACATCCAGCCCGTCGACCCAGCACCCGTCGAAATCAGCACTCCGCTCGACGAATGCGTTTCCGTGCGACCGTTCACCGTGATCTTGTAGCGGGCTGAAACATGACTTCGCACTCCAATAAATAGATCGTTGAACGCCAGCATCTGCTGGCCGTCCTGCAGTTTCACCTCGGCGAGCGTGACCTTGCGGACTTTTCCCTTTCCCGCCAGCACGGTGCGGAGGGCTTTCTGGGCGTCCGATATTCGGAACGGCAGCAATACGCCGTCGAACCGTGCCGGGTCGGGATTCACGCCGATGATCGGCACATCGCCCACATACTTCGCCGCGTTAGCGACCAGACCATCTTGGCCCAGTACCACCACGGCGGTGCTCATCGAGAAGTCGTAATTGGGGACAAAAGAGCGGTCGATGGCCTGCACCGGCACGCCGACATCGAGATCGCGCGTCACTCGGCGAACGGCGTCGTGGTAAACATCGTCTTCGGTTTCGAGCAGCGCAAAATCGACATCCTCGATCTGCCTTTGCACCGCGACCGCTTCTTCGAGATTGCCGACGCGAGCAAACGCGGCCGCCTTGTTGGCCTTGAAGCGAAAACCCGCTTGCCCACGCGTCCCCCAGCGCTGCAAGAGGCCCGCCAGCCGCGTCGGCCGCGTAATGAGCGTCACTCGCTCGGTCACACGCATCATAATGCACCTGTCGATTAAGGCTTGCCGCCCTTCGGGGCCTGCGGAGACGGTTTCGCCAGCAGCGATTGCAATAGGTCGGGTGTGATATTCAATTGACCGATCTTCTCCGCGTTCCGTGCCAATTGCTCGAAGGCCGAGGAAATCATCGTTTCGGCGTGAGCATTTCCCTGCACGGCGAGAAGCACCCGCCAATCGACATCGCGCACCGGCGCGAGGATCGCTTTCAGGCCAGCCCCGCGGGCTTCGGCTTCCTTGCGCTCGTTTTCCGCCTTCGTCTCCACCAATTGGGAACGCTGCTGCTCCACCGCGATGTCGCCCGCCATCTTCGTCTCGTTCACCAGCCGCTGTTTCTCGGCAATGGTGGTCTCGGTCTTGAACTCGTTCTCCTTGATGGTCCGCTCGAGTTCGACGGACGCGTTGCGGCGCGCGTAGATCGCCTCGTCGGCTTGCTTGAGCAATTGCTCCCGCGCCTCGGCCTGGAGGGCTTTCGCCATCTCAGGGTCGGCCTTGATCGAACCGACGCTCACGTCCAGCACTTCGACGCCGAGTTGCAGGACCGTCTCCGAGCTTTGCATTGCCTGGCGGATGGCGTCAACGAGTTGCGCGGACGACGTGAGCAGGGCACGCAGTTTCTGGCTCTGGATGAAGACTCGCGCCGCGGTCTGCATCGACTGGATCAGGCGTTCGCCAACTTTGGTGGGGTCCGTGCTCTTGTAGCGGCCGTGCTGATCGACGGTGTAATCGAGCAGCGCCGCCAACTTTTCCGGATTGGCGATCCGATAGGTGAGGTTGCCCTGAACGGTGGTTTCCTGGAAATCGGCCGTGGTCTCCGTAAACGCAAACGGCATATCGACGCTCGTGACTGGCACCTGAACCAGCACGGACGTCGGCGCAAAGTAGAAAAACGATAGCCCCTTGCCGCTCCGAACAACCTTGCCATTGCGATACAGCATCACAAACGTCGTTGCAGGCAATTTCAGATACCGGATGCCAAGCATGATGCGAACTCCCAGCAGTGTATTGGCGCGAAGATGTTGTACACCCAACGGCTCCCTTAAGCACTGGACATCCTAGAAGATAGGTTATTTAGGAAAAATAAACCGACTCAATTGGCTATTGAAGCCATGGTAATACACTGCCGACGGTCCAGATTGAAGCTCTCAAGCATGATCAACTCATCGCGGAAATTGGACAGGCATGGCGCTCGGCATTTTACCCGCGATACGTTTTGTGGCTTTGAGCATTCATGACGCACCACTTGGCCTATCTTGGAGTTGCGACACGTCGAGAAATCGCGGAAATGAAAAAACCGGACATCGTTGGGGCTTTGCAATGCATTTAGATTTTAGCCGCCAAATGCGTTGCAGGCATCTTCAATACGTTGCACTCGGTTTCGTCCTTCCAGAAAATCGGGGCGATACCGAGCGATTCCTGTTCCTGAATCAGGCAGGTCAAGTTGTGCGCGATGAACTTGCAGAGAACTTCCGCTTTCATTGCGGCATCCGTCTTTGATCGAACCGAGTCCCCGAACTTCCTCTTCACTGCCGAAAACGTGGACTCGACGTTTGACCGCTTGTGATAGTGCGATAGGTACTCTTCGCGTTGGAAGTGAAAGTAGTGCAGCGTCTTTTCGAGCAACCCACCTTGTCCGCCAGTGCTGTTCGACTTGAACAGCGGGAAGAATGCCGCGCCGGTTTCCGCGACCGCTTCGAAGTTCACGTAACTGACATAGGCTTTGTCGGCGCTGACTTCCTTGACGTCAAAGTTTTCAGCCGTCTTTGCCACGAGCGCCGGAAGCTCAGGGCAATCGCCTGAGTTCTTTTCCAGAATCCGCACTGCGGTAATCACGTTCGTTTTCGTCCCGACCGCGACATGCGCTTTGACCCACACATTGAGCGAGCGCTGGGTGCCGTGCTTTTCGTCGTGCCATGTTTCGTATCGGCTCGTGCCGAATCCGGTGCTATCGACTGCAAAGTCAGATTCGACGGCCGCGAGCGGGGCAGCGCTCTTCGCGACCAGTTCGGCGAGAATCGGCAACAGCGATTCATCTTCCATGAACGCGGTGACTTTCATTCCCGGAATCAGGCGACTCGTCAGACCACGTCCAAAGGCGTCCTCAAGATCGCAGGAGAATCGACGAGCGGAGAACCCGCAATAAACCTTGTAGACGGAAGCGAACACGCGATCGCGCAGTAAATGAGCCTTCGGCCCGCGCCGCTTTGATTGATCCTCTTCCGGCAGATTGCGGCAGAGGTCGGCAAGCAGAACTTCGAAGCGGCGCTTCTCGGTCGATTGCGCTTCGTTGTACGCTGGCCAATTCTGGCGATAGGTGGTCCTCTTCACGGTAATCGATTCCGCCGTCGTCGTGACTGATCCGTCCGCGTGCTGTTCCTGAGTGATGCGCGAGAGCGTGATTTCGCAAGCAAAGATGTGCTTGCACTTATGGCCGTTGTCGTGGTCGGGGCAAGAACAATAGGGCTCTTTGCCGAGAGCGACTGTATATTTCTGGCTCTTGTCGGTCTGCGAGCGAACGACATAGACCGCGTTTCGCTTCTCGACGTTGCCGGACTCGACCAATTGCAGACCGCGTTGCTCTCGGGGATTCATGCCACACCATGCCTTGATCTTGGTTCCCGTCATGTCTGTTCTTATGGTAATAATAATGACATAGACAGTCAAGGCCGATTTGACATTTGTTCGCATTTTTATTACCATACTAAACATGGCAAGACCACACAAAGACAAAAAACTGCTGATGAACATCCCCCTGCGCATCATGCTGACCGCAGAGCAGAGGGATTTAATCGAAGAAGCGGCTAAGAGCGTCGGAGCGGATATGACCGCCTGGGCGCGGCCAATCCTGATTCGAGAGGCCAAGAGAAGTGCATCTAAGTCAAATGGTGAGCGCAACGGATCATGATTGCATTCCTGTCTTTCAATATCGAATGACACGCCACGTTTGAACTAGGTTCGAATCGGATTGCATGACTCTAATCATTACCTTGGCAACTCGCAATCGGGTGATTCAGGTGTCTGACCGACGAATTACCTATCGGCACGGCGGGAATGTCTTTATTCGCCAACACCTGAATAATCTAGGTGACTATGGTGACGAAGACACGGTCAAGACAGTCTATGCAAAATGTTTCGACGCGCATTTTGCTGTGTCGTTTACCGGGTTGGCCGAAATAAATGGCCGGCCGACGGCCGATTTTTTAGCTGCAGAATTAGCCGGTGTTTGTGACGGACCAATGGAGTCAGTATTCGAGCATTTCGAAGAACGTATCGTCCCAGATTTTCAGCGGAGTTCGATACTGACCGCTTTTGTGCTGTCCGGTTATTCGTATTGGAAAACGGACAATGATCCCCACGTAAAAAATACCTTGTTCGTATGGTCATGCTACACGACCGAGCCGCGATCATTACAGGGAGGTCGCCCCCATGACATTTTTTGGAGTATTGATGGTTCGATACCTAAAGACTCACAGGACAGTTTATTTTCTGAACTTCAGAAAGAACTAAACGCAATATGTGCAATTCGCGGGAAAGGCCAAATTGATCGAAGATCGGTTGGAAGCGCCGTGGAAATGTTGGTGCGAGCCATCAGACGTGCGGCAAACCATTGCGAGGTCGGCTCTGGTATTGGTCAGAATTGCACTTCCATCGTTCTATTCCCAAATGCCAGATGGGTATTTACAGGTCATCATAAGCCACGAGAAATTACACAGGGGTATTCGCCTCCGATGGTGCTTGGGAAAACCATTCTCAAGGCGCTTATGGTTGCCAAACAGGGAACGGTTTTGCCGAACGGGACCGGAATGTTCCGATTCGGTTTTCACGAGAACAATCAAGTAACTATGGATCAGGTAACTCGTTGGTGATCGGGCATCGCCAACGCAAGCAAAGCTGCACGACATTTCTGACCCGCATCGGCATGAATGATCGACCATAGACGCTCGATCGTACCGGCCCCAGGATAAATCTCACCGCAAAATGGCGCGACCTGCCAAAGGGCGTCTTGGTAATGAACTTCTCTACCGTTGCGATACAGTTCATCTTCAATTCGTGCGACCTCGTTCAAATCGCGTGACGGCGCGGTCAAGTTCAACCCCGGAAAAGCTTTCACAATCAAATCATCTAGCTCCGGTCCAGCGCCAGGCAAACCAGCTAGAAATTCCTTTGCGTCATTCACGGCCGCACCGCCTTCCGGCGGTCGCCGTGCCGAATTGCGTTGCAGCCCGGCGCAATTCGTTGCAGGCCGGAAATGCATTGCAAAGCCCAAAAAGTGCCCCTTAACACGCCAAAACAAGACAAAGTCAGACAACCTCCCTGCCCCGTCCAAACTTCTTCCCGGCCGTGCGAACGCCTTGATGCAGTCGCTCGGGGTGCGGGCGCCATTGCTTGCGGTCGGCCTCCATGGCTGTCGTTGAGGAAGCGCCCGGCACCGATAGCGCGGGTCGGCCACATCGACTCGTGCGGGACCGAAACGGCCGTTGTGGGAGGTTGAGCACTCGGCCTTCCTGTGATCGGTCGCGGTTTCGTAGAATCACCTCGAACCAATGCCGTGGTCCGTCGAGCCAATTTCGTTTGACCTGAGGTTCCTACCGCCGATGGCGATTCTGCTTCAAATTACCAACGCTTACAAGAATTACGGCGATCAGGTTCTTCTAGACGGGGCTGAGGCCAGTCTGAGCGACAACGCCAAGGTCGGCTTCATCGGCCGAAACGGCGCCGGCAAGAGCACGCTCTTACGAATCCTGCTCGGCGAGGAAGAGCTCGACCGCGGCGACGTCATTCGCCATCCGAGTCTGCGCCTGGGATATCTGCGTCAGCACGACCCGTTTTTGCCCGAGGAGTCAGCCCTCGATTACCTCAAGCGCGACAGCGGCGAACCGGACTGGAAGTGCGGCGAAGTCGCCGGAGAGTTCGAGTTGAAGGGGGACTACCTGAATGGTCCCATCGCCAAATTGTCGGGCGGCTGGCAGACACGCGTCAAGTTGGCGGCGCTGCTGTTGCATGAGCCGAATCTCCTGCTGCTCGACGAGCCGACGAACTTCCTTGACCTGCGAACGCAGATCCTGCTGGAGCATTTCCTGCAGAATCACCGGGCTGGGTGCCTGATCGTGTCGCACGACCGGGCGTTCCTGGGGGCCACGTGCGACCACACGATGGACCTGTCCTGCGGCAAGCTGACGACGTTCCCGGGGAAGGTCGATGCGTTTCTGGAATTTCAGCGTGAGAAGCGACTCCACGACGAGCGCTCGAATGAAACGATTATGGCCAAGCGGAAGCACCTGGAGGACTTCATCGCCCGCAATCGGGCGCGGGCGGCGACTGCGACGCTGGCGCGCTCCAAGAGCAAGCAACTCGAGCGCCTGGAGCTGAACGAAATCGCGTGGGACGGTCCGACGGCCAAGATCCGCCCGCCGCAGATCGAGCCGCGGAAAGGCCCTGCCCTTCGTTGTCGCGAACTGGCCATCGGATATCCCGAGCGCCGCATCGCCGACGGAGTGGACCTGGAGATCGAACACGGCTCGCGCGCGGCGGTCGTCGGCGACAACGGGCAAGGGAAAACGACGTTCCTACGCACGCTAGTGGACTCGCTGAAGCCGCTCTCCGGCGAAGTCCGTTGGGGCCACGGTTGCCAGATCGGCGTCTATGCCCAGCATGTCTACACCAGCCTCCCGGATAAGCAAACCGTCCTCGAGTACCTCGAACGCGTCGGCAAGGGAAAGAAGATTCAGGAGATTCTCGACGTCGCCGGCGCTTTGTTGTTCCGCGGCTCGCACGTCGAGAAGAAGATCTCGGTACTCTCCGGCGGCGAACGCGCCCGGCTGTGTCTGGCGGGCCTGCTCCTCGGTAATTACAACGTGCTGATCCTCGACGAACCAGGCAACCACCTCGACGTGGACACCGTGGACGCCCTGGCTGACGCTTTGCTGGAATACGCGGGAACGGTCGTCTTCACCAGCCACGACCGGCATTTCACGAAACGGGTGGCGACCTGCATCATCGAGGTGCGCGACGGCCGCGTGACGAATTACAACGGCGGTTACGAAGCGTACGTGTACAAGGTGAACAAGGAGATCGAGGACGGCGAGCGCGAGTTGGCGAGCGCACGCAAGAAACTCCCCGCGGCCGCAACGAAACCGGCGAATCCCAACCCCGCCCGCCGCGCCCAGCGCGGCGAGAAGGAGGTCCGCAAGGAGATGAAGGCGCTGGAGCGTTCGATCGCTCAGCTCGACGAACAGAAGCGCGCCCTGGTGGACCAGTCGCTGCAGCCGACGGACGCCGCCGAAGCGCTCCGCCTTCACAATGAAGTCGTTGCTCTCACGGCCGAACTGAGCGCTGCCGAGGAGCGCTGGTGCGAGCTCCAAGCGGAGATCGACGGAGCGGATTGATACGGATTGTGTCTCCTGTAAGGTTTCTTCTCACTTATCATTTCGAAGTTGCAAGTCGGAGCGTCGCGGGCGTTGATCCCATCGACTGGCCCATCAAACGACTTGCGTATTTGGATAGCACTCAACGCGGTCGCTTAGGGTGTCGCATCAAAGCGTTACGGCCAATATGCGCTGTGCGGCCTCCAAGCATGCGGATTGCATTTTGCCAAATCGATGGCGGTTCAAACGCCGAGCGGAACTCATCCAAGTGGCGGAGAAGAGGACTTCAAACTGCACATCTTGGAGGCTGATCAATGATCGACCGACTGAAGAAGTGGTTGCGCGCGGATTCGCCCAAACCGGCCAAGCATCGTGCGCGGTTGGCTCTGGATTGCCTTGATTCCCGAATCACTCCGTCAGCGGGGGCATTGCGCGACCGACTCGGCCAGATCGTCATCGAAGGCACCACGGGCAACGATTCGGCAAGCGTAACTCAAAGCGGCAAGAACATTGTCGTCAATCTGAACGGCGCTAAGACGAATTTCGCCAAGAACCAAGTAAACGGAATCGTATTCGTCGGCGATGGCGGTAAAGACAAATTATCCAACCAATCGTCGTTGAAAGTCCAATTCAACAATGGAACAATGTGCGGCAACGGCGCTGTCGAGGCCGATGGCACCGTCACCGCAATTGATGCGACAGCTGGCACGCTGACTTTTTTGGAGCAGTCGGGAACATCGGTCACGGTGACCATCGCATCGACGACCTCGCTGGAACGAAATGAGGCCGCGGCAACGCTTGCTAGTTTCGTCGTCGGCGACGCGGTCGAGGTGAAGTACGATCCCAACACCCTGGTCGCAGCCAAGATCGAAGCCGGCGAAGCGGAAAACACCGGAACTGAGGCAAAAGGAACGATCACCGCGATCGACACGACTGCCGGAACCGTGACGTTCCAATCGAAAAGCGGGACCTCGGTCACAGTCACGGTGAACGCCTCGACGGTTCTCGAGCGAAATGGGGCTGTCGCGACACTGTCGAGTTTCGCCGTCGGCGATTCAATCAAGGTCAAATACGACCCGACCACCTTGATCGCAACGAAGGTTGAAGCCAAAGACCATTCGGGAGTCGAGTCGAAGGGCACGATCACGGCAATCGATACCACCGCCGGAACTTTGACTTTCCAGCGGCGCGACGGCACTTCGATCACGATCAGTGTGACGGCGACCACGGTCCTCGCGCGGAACGGCGCCACAGCGACGCTATCCAGTTTCGTGGTCGGAGACACAGTCGAGGTCAAATACAACCCGACCACGTTGGTCGCCACCAAAGTCGAGTCGGAAAATGACTCGTGCAACCAGGGCACTCGTGCGAGCGGCACAGTTACCGCTGTCGACACCACGGCTGGGACATTGACCTTTCAGACCGCGGCTGGCGCGTCGATCACCGTCAATGTAAACGCTTCCACGGTGTTCGAGCAGAATTGCGCGAGCACGACGCTGGCCAGTGTGGTCGTCGGTGATTCTGTGACTGTGAAATATGACGCCAATACATTGATCGCCACGAAGGTGGAAATCAACGCAGCGCCGACGGGTTCTAGTGGATCGAATACTTAAGGAACTCGGATGAAAGGCAGGAATGCCGAAACGGCACGGCAGTCGCCCAAGGAGAGTTCAAGAGGCCCGCGAGCAAGAAGTCGCGGGCCTCTTGGCACATTGAAAGTGGTGCGGTGGCCCAATTTGTCCGCAGAGCCACAACGTCGACTGCTCTACGAATGGCATTCACTCTTAAGTCACGTCGGGGCGCCGTCAAAGGTCCGCCGGGTTGGCTTTCGGCAACAAGCTCAAATCGTGGCGCGCCGGTCCATCGATCACAGGTTGAGCAATGCCCACAAATAGGCCTGAGTTGTAACCGTACCCGTGGGATAGGTGTAGGTACCGGGGTTGCCTGGCGTAATGAACTTGGGCTGAGTGGTGGGATCGCCCGCGATCGGGCCAATCGGATCGATCAGCGCCGTGCTGTAAGCCGAATAAAGAGCATCTGCGGGCAACGTTGTGCCGTCGCCCACCGATGTAAATTGGACTTGATAAGTGCCGGGTTTCAGTAGCAATACCGAACCGCTGACCGTCATGCCCGTCGCTGCCGTCAAGCTACCGATAACGTTGTAGTTTGCATCGAGCACGGTCATTTGTACTGGTCCGCCCGTCGCATTGAGTAGAAGCTGAAATAGTTGCGTTTGTGCGACGAACAGATTGTAGTTTTGAGTCGGCGCTGCCGCTGTCAAGTGGCCCGCCGCCGAAGCGCACTACAAATTTCGTGTCGTCTTCAAGTCTCAAGAATGGAAATTCGATCACGGTAGATCAATGATCAGCACAATTCGCATCGCCCGCACTTCTTATTTGAGCAGTCGGCGCGCCGCTTCGATCAGGGCGCGAAAATCGCTGTCGTTCTTGAGGGGGCCGAAATCCGGATCTGTCGCAATCAATTCCAACAATTTCGGATCGCGCCGCACCGCCTCGGAAAGATGCTTGAGGGCTTGGCGACGATCGTCAGAACATTTGACCGAGGTCAGCGCGAAAACATTTGCTACCTGGTAAACAATAATGGGTCGAGGGTCCAATTCCAATGCCCGGTGAGCATCGTGGAGAGCAGCGTCACGGTTGCCAAGCCTTGCCCTCAAAACAGCTCTGCCTGCCCAGGCATCGACCGCCGCCGGATGCTTTTCAATTTCGTGCGACAACACGGCGATCGCGTCTGCCGGTCGATTGAGTCGCTCGGACAGCGTCTCGGCTTTCTTCTGAAGGGTCGCCAAGTGGTCCGGGTCGCGCTTCAGCGCTTCGTCGAGATCAGCAAGCGAGTTCTTGGCATCGACCTGGTTCATCGCTCGAGCCAACCAGCCCTCGACGCTCGTCGGCGTACTCGAGATCAATGTATCCAGATCCTTTTTTGCTCCGCCGACGTCGCCCCTGAGTCGCCGCACCCGAGCCCGTTGATGCAGCGTCTCGACTCGCTCAGGGGCAAGATTCAGAAGATCAGTCAGGTCGCTTTCGGCTCCGTCGAGGTCGCCGGCGTTTTCGCGTGCAATCGCGCGGTTGTACAACGCGTGGTCCCAGCCGGGCTTCAACTCGAGGGCTCGATCGAGATCCCGAACGGCTCGGGACGGCTCGCCCATGACGATCAATACTTCGCCGCGGGCGGAGCAGGTCCAAGCCTGGTCTCGATTGAGGCCGAGGCTGGTATTGAAGCAGGAAACGGCACGGTCATGTCGTCCTGCGTCGCGCCAGGCAAGGCCTAGCCAAAACCACATGAACGCGTCTCCATCGATTAGCCGCTCGGCATCTTCCAGCAGCGCGGGGATTTTTGCACGATCCTCCTGGACCGTTGCCTCCAACAAATAGTCACGCGCGCTCGCGAGCGGGATCTGTTTCGCTTCTTCGAACTCCGCTTGCGCAGCCCGCAAATTTCCAACAGCGGTCAGGAACTCGTCCCGACGATTCAACAACGCATGCCAGATTCCGCCCTGGCCAAAGTTATTCGCCAGATAGAAATGAATTGCAGCCTGCTGCTCGCGCACCGCGCGCGGGACGCGGCCCGCCGGGAATGCAGCCTCGGCTCGCAGGTTGTAATTCAGAGCCTGGTTCAACTGCTCGCTGCGATTCTGTGGATCTCGTAGAGCTTTCTGGTGAGTATTGCGCGCAAGCATGTATAACGACTCGCCGATGCCACGCTGCATCTCCGTGCGATCGGGATCGGGCAAGCGGCGAACCGCTCGCGCCGACATCCATTCGGCGTCCTCCAGCACGCGATATCGACCAAGAAGCTCGGTCAATTGCCGGACGCCCAGCTCCAATTGATCTCGGTCTGCGCCCGAATTGTGCTGAGCCAAAATCGCGGATTGCGCATCATGGAATTGGTGCCATTGGTCTCGAGCTTCATGGGTCAATGCTCGTTGTCGCCAAAGCGCTGCGCATGCAACGAGAATGCTCATCATCAATCCCACGGCGATTCCGATCCGGGTGACGGACAGCAGACCAGGATTGCGGCGGAAAATTTTGCGCAGGCGCTCGCGGAGCGATGGCTCTCGCAAGTGCAGCAAAGGCCGATTCTCGAATTGGCGCTGCAAATCGTCTTGGAGCTCGCGCGCGGTTCGGTATCGCTTCGCGGGGTCCGGTTCGATGCATTTGCGAACGATCGCCTCGACGGCCGGCGTCACGGCCGGATTGATCGACCGAAGCCGCGGGGGCGGACCGTGGCGATCCGCAATCATGCGATTCACCATCGCTTGCCATTCGCCGGTTCGATCGGGGAACGGTTGACGCTGCGTCAGCAATTCAAAGAGTATCAGACCGAGCGCATAGACGTCGCCTCGCGGATCCGAGAATTGCTGGCGGTCGAGGAATGCCTGCAGATGTTCCGGCGCCATATACGGAAGTGTTCCACCGAGAAAGGCTCGCTCGCCCGCGGGGAGATTTGGATCGTCGGCGAGGTTGAAGTCGAGGATCAGCGGCTGACCTTCCGCCGTCAACAGGATATTGGCCGGCTTCAAGTCGCGATGGACTATTCCGCGCTCGTGGGCATGGGCCAAGCCGTCGGCCAGGCGAGCGCCGATCCAAACAACGGCCTCCACGCAATCGCGATCGCAAAGCGGAGCCCATAGCACCTCCGGCTTTGTTGGCGTCGGCGTCGTCGGTTCGGCGTCGTTGCGGTATGAATGGTCGCGAATCGTCTCCATCAATGCCAATGCCGATTGCGGCACGGTCTCGCGCGCCGCGATATCTCGCGAGAGATTTGCCAGAGTCACCGACGGAAAATACGGCATGCACACAGCTTGAAATGGCGGAGCGTGGTGTACCGAGTGAATTGGCATGACGTTGGTATGTTGCAATCGGGCCAGCGTCTGCGATTCAACGGTAGCATTGTGCGAAATCTTGAGCGCCACCAACCGGTCGGCCAAATCGCCTTGTCTAGCAAGGTAAACACGGCCAAACGCTCCGCGACCAAGCACGGCAATCAATTGAAATCCAAGAAACTCGTCGCCGACCTTCGGAAACTCGACGGAATCCGGAGGGGTCTGAAGTCTGGTCGAATGGGAATCAATGCCATTTGCCGAGACCACGCGCGATGCGATTGCCGGATCGCCGACAGGCCAGTTGTCGACATCGATACCGTAACGATCCTTGTATTCGGCCGGCGTCGTTCGCTCGCCGGCCAGCATGCGCATGCGATATTCTTCAAAAGCCACATCGCGCAGCCGCCCCAGGTCGCCAAACAATTCCGGGTAGCGCGGTCGATAGTCGTCGAGTTGTTTGTGAATGCCTTCGCGCCAGGCGTATTCCATTTCGACGCGCGCAAGCTCCGCAAGGGCTGGGAGAAAAAGCGGATCGGAGCGGGACGGCAAGAACTCATCGAGTGAGACTTGCTGACTATCGCAGCGAGCGGATTCGTACGCCTCGACCAATGCCTCGACGGGGTCGGCGGACGGGGCTGATGCCCACGCCATATTTACGCCTCCTCGGAAAGCTGGTCGCTCAGCCGCTTTCGAAAGTCCTGCAGGGTGCGTTCGACGGTGCGCAAGGAACGCCGGGTCGCGCGAGCTATTTCGGCGACCATGTGTCCTGCAATGCGCATCTCGACTATCTCCGCCGACTTAGGGGGAAGCGCGGCAAGCAACTCACCGATCACCAGTTGCAACTCTCCAAGCGCGGCCTCATCTGAGTCTGACATCGCAGGTTCGAATTCAGGGAATTCGCCCGGTACATTCCTCCGCACATCGCGTCGCGCAGCCCGGAAGTAATTTCCCTTGGCTCGAATCTTGTTGATCGTGATGACTAGCAACAGATTCCAAAGCTCTTCACCCTCGGGCACGTCGTACATGCCGTGGGCGGCTTTACGGAAGAAGCTGAGAAAGACCGATTGCACGATGTCCTCAGCCTCGACCTGTCGTCTTACCTCCGACGAAGATTCGGCGCGAGTCAGAGCGAGCAGGCGCCGCGCATAGCGCACGTATAGCGTGGTCGCCGCATCGCCATCGCCACGGCGGAGACGACGCAATAGGGAACTGTCCGTGCGATCCTGCAAGGAAAGGCCATCCGCCAGTTCGCGCGCTTCGTCGACCCGTTCGGGCATTCTGACTCCGCGTTTCGGGCACAAATGATCTTCTGACGCAGTTGGTCTTGCGGTTGGTCACGAGCCCGTCTTACCGTGCCCTAGTCAGACAAGTTCTGGACGACCCCAAAACCCGCCAAATGTCAGCGTTTCGATTGTGCAATTCCGTCTTTACGGCCTGATTTGATGCCAAAGGTGTAGCGAATTCGGGCAAGAGCAGTCCATGCCCGCAGCCTTGGGCCGATTCCGCGTCGGCATGTAACACGACGAGACTTGCTCGAGTAAACGTTTTTTCGGACCCGTTCGAAAGAATGATGCAGTTTTGACCAATTGAACATCAACCGGCAGTGCCGAAGGATGATTTTGATCCTTCGCCCTTTCAAAGTCAACGATTTTTCGTCGAGATCGAGCTTCGATCGTCACGTCCTCGCAATTGGCGAACGCCGCGAGACAGTATCCGTCGCAGACATCAAGGTGATTGCGCCTCGAGCCATCGATTTACGCCTTTGCACGCCTTGTTCATTCGTTGTCCTTGGCCTCCACAGTTGCCCGCACCGCGATTCGTCAGTTTTCTCACTCCGTCGCCGAATAACTGCTTCAGTCAGAATCCGAGCGTAGCCGCTAACGATCTACGCGGTTTGGTCGGCACTCGTCGGTCGGACGAATCGGCGAATTAACGAAGCGATGACACACGCAAGACATAGTAATAGGACGAGCGCCCCTTGCACCATGAGCGCGAAAATGGACACAAAGCCGCTGAAATATGCCGTGCTTGCGGTGTTGACATCGAGAATCAGAATTGGCAGGCCAACGGCCGATACGAGAATGCTGGTCGCCAGAATGACGCTGCCCTCGATCGTGTGCCGAGAACAAAAGCGCGCCAATACAATCAGGACGGCGTAGGGACAGAGAAAGAGAGATACGATCCAGCGGTCGTCGGAGTTCGCAATTGACGGGGTGGAGAGCAGCAGCCCGGCAGTGGCAAAGGCGGCAAAAACATTGATGGCGCAAGCCAGCCAACTTACGATGCGCATCGGTTCGATCTCCTTCGGTACAAGCATGATCTCAAACGAGCTTGCGCCGCATTAACGCACCGACAACAGTAATCGCGCCGACTAGCGGCGATTGAAAGGCCATGACGCAACGAATGATGGGTCAGTGTCAGGTTGCACCATCGTTCAGCGCAAAACTCATCGTGCCAAATCGTGTCTGATGACAGAGGATAAAAGTCTTCAGAGTCTTTCGATTCCGCGACCTGATTTTCTCGGTCGTCGGCAAGCAGTTTGGCCACGCATGCCAAAACGAGATGTGCTGCAATTGACCATCGCAGACGAACGTCGCGAGCTCGTCGAAACTGCTGCGCGAGAACGCTACGCTGATTTCCTATGGATTCTTGTAGCCCTGCCAGACCCACTCCAAGGCTTCCGGGAGTGTTTGCCGAGTGACTCTCCCGTCCGTGTGGCGAGCCCCCTTTGCGAACACGTACCGATAATGGTACCCCTTGGCCTTCAGAGCAGCAGCCATTCGCTGATTTGCGAGCACCCAGTTGTGAAGGCTGGCCTCGTCGCGATTTGACCCGTTGTCGTTCTCGCTGACCTCCAACCAGACTCGCAGTGGCTTCGGCTCGCTCTTGGGGATTAGATTCTCGTGATACTCCCACGCACCGTGCGGCGACATTGGGTTCACTGGAGATTGCTGATTCACGTAAGTCCCCGAGTAGGTCAGAACACGGCGATATAGATCAGGTCGGAACCACGCCATCGTGAATGCGCACGCTCCACCGGAACTCCCGCCCATAGTCGCCCGTCCGTCGGGGTCGGTCGTGAATTTGACGTTCGCTTCCTTGCAAGCCCGCGGTAGGACTTCGGTCTCGACGAAGCCGGCGTAAACGTCGGACACCGTGTCATACTCAAGGCCACGCTGACTTCCTTGGGCATCGCCGCCGCCCGAGTCGATCAGGATCGCCGCGATGACCGGAATTCGCTGCTCGTGAATCAGGGTGTCGAGTATGGGAATAAGCGTTTTGACATACCCGCCGCCGTCTTGAGCGATGATAAACGGTACCGCCGTCCCGGCAACGTATTGCTTCGGGACGTATACCCACACCTTCCGCATGTACGGGACAACCCCGGTCCGATTTTTGGCGATCCCCGGGTAAACCTTGGAATCTTCGGAATTCATGACGAACTGCGTGACCACGCCTCGGGGCACGCCGTCCTTGACGGCCAACTCGGCCGCGTTCGTGTAGGTCGGCCCGATGGTGAAATCGCCGTCAGCCCACTTGCCATCGGCCGCTTTGCCCGGAACCGGTTTCGAGTCGTCGGCCGACGATATGGTCAGCGAAACCGCGACGGTCACCGCGGCAAGAACAGTCCGGCAAAGCGTGTGACGAATTATCATCGCGTTGTCCTCTCAGAAGTTGCTCGTCGCCCATCCGAATTTGCGACGATCGCTTGTGGGCGCCCGCCTGAACCGAATCGTGCATTCCGTACATTTCAGCGCTTGGTCGCCGTTACTTTCGTTATACCTTTGCGGATCCTATTCATTGGCGTGAAGCTACTCGTTGCACGCGTTCATAGCAAAGATTTTTCGGCTAGCCCCCTGCCCGTTTGACCTTGTAACCGAGTTTTTCAAGTTCGGCGACGATTCTTTCGCGCTGATCGCCCTGAATTTCGATGCGTCCGTCTTTGACCGTGCCGCCGGTGCCGCAGCGCTGCTTGAGCTTGGTGGCGAGTTCATGCATGGCGCTCGCGTCCAGGGACAGATCGAATACAGTCGTCACGCCTTTGCCGCGCCGACCGGCAGTCTCGCGACCGACCTTGGCGGTCGGTTGTTTCCTGTTTTTTGACTTCTCCGTCGGCGGTGCAGTTGGGGCCGCTGGTTCTGAAGGATTGCCCCCGCCTCCAACAAGCCGGGCAATCAGACTCAGCACTTCAGTCTCAATTGGCGGCAGTGCCTGAGGATCGTCATTCACATCCCAGAACTCCACCCTCTCGGCCCATCCTGGATATCGCTCGTCCAACAATGGCCGATGCTCGGCTTGCTTCAGCGCAATGATGTGAGTGGCCTGTTGCAACTCCTCTACCGTCAATTTGGTCGGCATGCGGTTGGTTGCTTCGATTGCTCGAATGTTTTTTGCTTCAAGGGCCTCGATCGCCAGCCGCGCCATCGGTCCGACATTGTGCGTGCCGCGTTCGAGGCCAATTCCGCGCGACGTCGCTCGCCACGGCAGGCTGAGCTTCTCGGCGATCGAGTTGAACAAGACCTCGGCGAAGCGGCTGCGATAGTAATTGCCGGTGCAAAGAAACAAGACGATCTTGTGATTGTGGTGCGCCATACCCTTTCTCGGAATGTCATTGACTGGATTCGGACTTGTCTTCGGTTATGGCCTGATATCCCCGGCAGCGCACGATCGGCTGCGGTGGATATTTCGCGAACGCCGAATCGACTGTTGAAAGCTGGCAGAGCAGGAATCGCGAACCCTTCGCACTGACGACTTCGCGCATGGAATTGCACGATTCACAAAGGGAGTTTGTCAGCGGAATTTGCCTGTCAATCATGGGGCGACCGCCAACGGAACATCCAACAAGAATCGTGTTTTGTCATTCCAATGTGCGGATAATACGATTCCGCCTTGGGCGCTGCGACCAGAAACAAAGTGGTGGACAAGCCCGCGGCTTCATGGGTTCGGCGGATCAATTCTCGCCCGATGCCTTGTCGCTGAAATTGCTGGTCTACGGCGAGGTCGGAGAGGTAGGTACAAAATGCGAAGTCTGAAATGGCGCGTGAAGCGCCGACAAGTTGGGCGCCCATGCGGGCGGTCAGGATCACGTCGGCGTTCTCGAGCATCGCGGCGATCAGGTCAGGCTTGTCGATTGGCCTGCGTTCGGCAAGCGTCGAGCGCACGAGCAGATCGATGAACTCTTCGGAGGATAGCCTCGGCTCTAGATTGTAGAGCACGTTTGACACCGTCTGCCCTCCTGCGCTCAATTGCTATCCTTCGGGCGCCAAGTCAGAATCTCTCCCTTGCCGGGGACCGACGTGTCACCGGTGAACCGCTGATACGAACCAGACGCGGCGTCGTACGGAATGGCGACGCCCAAGCTCGCCAAGTGCTTTGCGTAGATGCCCATGAAGGCTGGATTGTATGCACATGCGAAACAGAACGTCGGCAATAGTTGGACGGGCTTCAGAGTGACAATCGTTCCGCGAATCATCCAGGCGCCCGTTCGAATCTCGGCACCGGAGAGAAGGAAGATTGTGCCACCTTTCATTTGCAGGCCCGCGAAATCGCGGGCGGGCCCTTTCACGACGATGACTCCGCGCTTCATGCGCATGCCAATCTCGAGGCCGACCGAGCCGCCGACAATGATTGTCCCGCCGCGCATGCCCGCCAGACTGCCGCGATAGGCGGCACCGACCTGCCCGCCTGCGTTGCCGCCCACGCGAATCATGCCGCCGGTCATTTCCGCGCCAATCCAATCCGAGGCATTGCCGGAAACGTCGATCGTTCCGCCCTTCATATAAGCGCCCAGGTGCATGCCGGCATTCCCAACCACGTTGATTCGGCCTCGCGTCATCTCGCGCCCGATCCACTTGACCTTGGCCGCGTCGCCGTGAATCTCGATTCGATCGCTTTGAGCGCCGTCAACTTCAAAAAAATCATCAATGCGGCAATGGCGCTTGCCCAAATACACCGGCAGCCCCCGGATCGCATCGCGCGTCAGCGTCGCCATCACGTCCGGCGAAATTGACTCCGCCTCGAGCGGGACATTCGGCTGCTCTTTGAGCGTGAGCGTGATCATCGAGTCTCATCTTCCTTCACTTGCACATGCGAATTTCGGACCGCTCGATGCGCTCGAGTTCGACCGGATAATTCTCGAACGACATCGTGTATTGTTGCTCGAAAACCGGCTGCAGGTATTTCTCAATCGACGGATCGAACGTGGGCTTGACCAGAAACTCGCGGCCTTCCGCCGAGCTACGGATATCGCCTTCCTCGACGACGACTTCGCCCGCCTTGAGGACGTAGCGCGGATAGCGGAACATGTGCTCGCCATCGGGATTTTGGTTGTAAATCGTAATGTCGGCGTCGGCTCCAATCCCCAGGTTTCCTTTATTCGTCAGGCCGAGCGCTCGCGCCGGGCCAGCCGATGTGATGGTTGCGATTTCGAATAGCGAGTATTGTCGGTCGAGATCCGCAAGCACGATGCGGCTGAGCGCCTTCGGCGGCAATGCGCGAACGCGCTCGCGCCGGAAGTCCGCGTTCATCAGAAGGTGAATGATCTCCGGATAGCGCCAGAAGCACGCGCCGTTGGGATGGTCCGTCGTCAGGAAAATTCGCCACGGATCGTTGATCAAGAGCAATAGTTCCAGTCCAACCGCCCACTGCACCGCATTGACCAGATTACTTCCCTTATACGTGTAAGGGACGATTCCGCAGCCAGTCTCGTTCTCGACATCCAGGTTGCCCCATTTGCGCCCGGTCAATTGATAAAGCAAATGCTGCCAGGGACCATCGGCTGTGATCGTCACGGCATTGCCGAAGAGAATCGCGCCGGCGTCAGCGGTCAAATTCGGATGAGAGTTGAAATAGTCGGCGATCGCCGTCGCTTCCGATCGAAGTGTGTGCCAGTCGGTGCCGCCATACGAGTGAAACTGCAAGTGAGCCATGTGGGCGCGGTTATTCTCCAGCACCTTCATCGTTTCGAGCGTCGTGCTGACATTTCCCGGCGCGCCGAGATTGTTGCAATGCAAATGAAGCGGATGCGGCAGACCAAGTTGATCGATCATTTGAGCCAAATTCGAAATGATCACCGCGGGCGTCACCTTGCTGTATCCGATAACTGGATCGAACAGCGTCTTCGCATCTTTGCCCCACTTCCATGCCGTCACGCCGCCTGGGTTGACCGCCTTTACCCCATATGCTTTCGCGGCCCAGATCAACCAGGCGACAACGTCCTTGGCCCGCTCAACCTCGCCCGCTTCAAGCAGGTCCATCACCATTTCGTTATTGGCCATCAAGACGCAACATGCCTTGTCGACAATCGGCGTGTCGCGCAATTCCTCGTGCGTGTGCTTGGCTGAAAGCACCGGAACCGCCGCCTCGACCACAGTCGTGTAGCCCATTCCCGCGTAAAGATAGCCGGTCGCAAAGGTCGTCGGCGTCGGCCCGCCGATGCCGGTGCGGCGCTTCGCGGTATGGAGAAACTTGACGGCCTGGCGCTGATTCTCAGGCGTCATCGCCCGTGCGAAATTGAGCGCCGCACCGGCGACGTGCGTGTGAATGTCGACGCCGCCCGGAAAAATGACCATGCCCGTCGCATCGATCGTCGTGCCGCCCTGCACGTCAGCGACAATCCGGCCGTCGGAAATGCAAATATCCTTGACGACGCCATCGACGTTATTGGCAGGATCGTAAACTCGCCCACCCTTGATGCGAAGCATGTCCACTCCGTGCGGCATCCGACGACTTTTCTATCAACATATGTTATTGGCGAGTCGAGCGATTATGGGCTGAGTGGATCAATTCGTCAAAGCAGCCTTTTCGATGGGGCCGGCCTGAAGAGCTAGACAGTCGCCTTCTGAACTGCGAAGCGAAGCCGGCGAATCAACTCCTCGTCGGTCTGGAATCGTGATGTCAGCGCCCGGCGGAGGGGAATTGGCACGCGGTCCATGCGGTAGGCGGTCCCGGTCGCGCTGATTCCCGTCACGGCCGTCGGCAAATGGACTCTCGCAATCCGGCTCGTCGCCGTCGTTTTCGGGTCAAGGACTATGGTCGGAATGCGGGCTAAGTATTCAGCGGCGCGCCGCGGCATCGTCGCCGCGGGATCGGCGCCAACGATGAGCGCTGCATCGACTTCGCCGCGCGCGAGCAAATCGGCGCAAGTAAATTCGCCCGGATTGGAGCGCGGATAGCCGCGGTTGAAGCTGACGGCCATCGGATAACCCGTCGTCATGCTGAAGATCATGTCCGCGCCCGCCTCGTTGCCGTGAACGCGCATTGGCATGATGACGAATTTCGTGAATTCGTTCAACTCGGCTACGAGCTTCAATACGGCCGCCGCATTCACATGCTTGCCACGGGTTGCGGTGAGCCCCTGCCCAAAGAAGATCGCGCCATAGCGAGCAGATTTCATCCGATTCGCCAGGTCGCGCAGCTGGTCAAGTCCCAATCCGGTGGCATGAGAGAGCCGGGAGTCGACGTCAAAGCCCTTGATAATCGCTCGAAGCGACGTCAGAGCCTCGAAGTCGCGATTGGGCTGAATTTGCAAGAATAGATCGGCTTGTTCCGCGCTCGGAGTTTCGCGCACGTCAACGACGACCGCGGTCCGCCCCATTCGGCCGTTGCGAACGAACTTGCCGACCGGATCGAGCGCACAGCGCGAGAACATTCGTGGGTGCGACTCGGCGGGATTGACACCCCAAAAGATCACGAGATCGGCGCGATTCCGAATTTCGCCGAGCGTGGAGGTCACTTTGCCGACAAGTTGCACGCCGATTTTGGTCGGGCCGTGCGTGATTGACGTGTGACTATCAATGACTCCACCGATGTCCTGGGCGAGGAAGAGCGCCTCGCGCTGAGCCTCGCACGTGACATTACCCAAGCCATAAATCAGCGGCATATCGGCGCGGGTCAAAGTCTCTGCGGCCGTTTGAATTGCCGATTCAAGCGGGGCCGGCTCACCGTCGATGAGGGCTTCGGGCAAGTCGTGGTCGGAGTGATTGCGGAACCATGCCTCGCCAAGGCTGCACGCATTGCGAGACTCGGTGATCTGACGGCCGTCGGTGTGCAATTGAATGTCGTCGCAGACGCACCCGCAGAAGGTACACGTGGCGCTGTTGACGACGCTGGCGCTCAAAGCATGTCCTTCAAACCAACGGCGGCGTCCGAGATATGCCCGTTTGTGCTGGGCATCCGCGCCAGCCGACTGGCCACGGCATGCGAAATTCGACGCACGACATCTTCGTCCGTCGGGTATGGCGACTTAAGGGCTGGGCGAAGCGGCAGCGGGATCTCGTCCATGCGGTAAACGGTGCCGGGAGCGCTCACGCCGGTCGCGGCGGTCGTGATATGAACGCGGGCAATGCGGCTCGTGTGCGTGACTTTGGGATCAAGGACAATTGTGGGAATTCTGGCGAGGTGGTCGATCCCGGGCTGGGGCATGGTTGCGCCCGGATCGGCGCCGAGAACGAGTGCCGCATCGACGTCGCCGCGCACGATCAAGTCGACCGTCGAGAATTCGCCTGGATTGAAGCGCGGGTAGCCCCGGCACAAGTTGACGCCGAACGGATAGCCGGTGGTCCAGCGCATGACCATGTCCGATCCCGTGACATTACCGTGGCCGCGCATGGGCATTGCCACGAATTTCGTGAACGCGTTCAACTCGGTGACAAGTGTCAGCACAGCCGCCGAGTTCATGTGCTTGCCACGCGTCATCGACAAGCCCATGCCGAAGAACAGCACGCCGAATCTTGCCTTCTTCATCCGGTCGGCAAAGTCTTGCAACTGCTCGACGGTCAGTCCCGTCTCGGCGACGAGAGCCGGGTCAACGCGCTGGCCTTTGACGAGGGCTCGCAACGTCGTCACCATTTCGAAGTCTTTGCCCGGCCGCACTTGCAAAAAGATGTCGGCCGCTTTTTCGCTTGGCGTCTCGCGGATGTCGACCAGCACCATCGTCCGGGACTTCCGGTTGGTCACGAACTTGCCCTTCTGCATGATCGTGTACTTGGTGAAATGCCGCGGATGGCACTCGGCCGGATTTCCTCCCCAGTAAATAATCAGGTCCGCTCGATTCTTGACTTCGCCCAGCGTACAGGACACTTTGCCACCCAACTGGGCGGCGATCTCGGTTGGACCGTGTCAAAGCGATGTATGGCTATCGATGACGCCGCCGACGAGTTCGGCAAGCGAAACCGCCTCGCGCTGAGCTTCGCACGTGATATTGCTCATGCCGTAGACGAGCGGCATGTCGGCGCGGACGAGATAGTCGGCAGCGGCCTCGACGGCTTCGTCGACCGTCGCGGTCTTGCCGTCAATCAAGGCGTCGGGATAAAGGTGTTCGGCTGTATGATAGCGAAACCAGGCGTCGCCAAGGCTGCACGCGTGCTTGGCTTTGACGATGCGGTCGCCTTCCGCGTGCAATTCAATGTCGTCGCAGACGCAGCCACAAAAGGTGCAGGTCGCATTCTTGACCACGGTGAGATTCATCGGGCGTCTCGGTTCTCTTTCGGACCACCCGGACCGGGTGGAAGCGTAAACGTTCAGCCGAGCACTCGTCCCCGGCAGCTACCGCGAATCCGCCGCGGCATGTACCTGCCCGCTTCAATCTGCTCCCAGGCTAGAGCTTCTTCCTCGCCACCAATCGGTGCTTGCGATGAGGAGCCGTCCGGCCCAGGCACGTCGCGATGAGTTTCAAACTGCGCCATAATGACTTCCCTCGAACGAATCAATTTCGATCGCGATCATCACGCCTTTGGCCCGGTGGATGCTATCGGTTCGACCTCGACTTCCCAGCCCTTTGACGTCGGCATGCCCGTGCCGTCGGTCGTTTGTCCCATCAGTCGGCAGGTCGGAGGGCCGTATGGGACAAAGATCATGCCACGCGGCACCTTGCCATCCTTGCACAGAAATGTCGCTTCACCATCGTCGGAGCGCACGAGTACATTGGTGCCGGAGGTGATGCCGGCTTCCTTCATGTCTTCCGCGTTCATCGTGATGGTATTGACAAGAGCCTGGTATTCGGGAGAATCCTTGCCGGCGTTGATCTGCTGTCCTTGCTTTGTCGTCCGCCCTGCGTTCATCAGATACCGCTTGCCGGCCACTCGTGTTCTCCCCAGTTGATTTGATCCTCCGCAAACGCGCGACCAAGCTAGTCTAGCCGCGCGCCCGCAACTAGCAAGTATCGGCCATTCATCGCCTTGGTACTCAGATAATTCCAAAGAATTCGAAATTCACACGATCACCATAAGGCTCTCATTAGTGTCTCACCGATATTCAGGTACTGTTGAATTTCGACGACGGTTCACTGGAACGAGTGGAGGTGATTCAATGTCGATCCAAGCACGTTGCCCATCCTGCCGCAATCCTGTCAAGGTGCCCGATATCGCCGCGGGCCGAAATGTTCGCTGTCCGAAATGCTACGCGTCGATCACCATTCCCGGCTCGAACTATTCGAGCGGCAGCGCCATCCGCCGGATCAAATCGATCTTTGGCATCAAGTAACACATTGTTTTGGCGACCGCGAAAGTCGCCGCTAATTCATTCCTTCTGGCAAGAAAAATTACTGACTTTCCAACCGCTTCAATGCCTCGGAGCAATCCTTGGCAAGCGGTGTCGAATTGTCTTCTGCCAGCCGGCGAATCAATTCGCGGGCTTGCGGCGTTCGAATTGCCTCGAGCAATTCGACGGCGCGCCGCACTTGCAGTCGGACTCCCTGACAAACACGCGCGGACCGCACAATTCCGAAATGAGTGTGTAAAGAAGTAACGTGGCCTGGCGGGCGAATGGAACGGTTTATTCGAAAATCTCAACTGGCCGGTTTGTCGGCGGCGAAACTTGGGATGGGGCTGTCGAGGCTTGAGCAGATGGCACGGATGAGGTCGGCCTCGCTGTGCGTAATCTTGCCGTCAGAGCGAATGCAGGCGACGCAGCCGCGGATCAGCGTCTGTTTCACGAGCGACGCCGAATGCCGGAACTGATTGATCGCGGAACTGAATTGCTCCAGTTCAACCTGGCCGTTTGGCGGCAACTCGGGGAGGCTGACGTCGCCCATCGTTTCTCGCCAGCCGTCGTTGAACGCCTTGCGAACGGCATTCGGATCGTTGCTTCCATTCCACGCCAAGGTTGCCAGGATCGAAACGACCGCGTCGGCGAGCGCGGAGATGTTTCGATAGCGAACCGTCGGCGGCCGACGAAGGCCGAACGCGCCGTTGAGCTGATAAATGACGAGGCTGTGCAAGCAAAACTCGAACAGACTGATCTTTTCATCGGCCAGCACGAGTTGATCCACGTGATCGCGAAACCTCTGGTACTGTTCAACCGACATTTGCCGCAGCGCCGGCCGCGTCCGCTGGGCAACGATCATGCGCTGGCCTTCCGGAATCGCGCGTACGTCGTTGGCAAGGCGATTCAGTTCTGCGATGTCTCTCGGATCGCTATTCGACTGGAGACTCGCAAGCTGCTTATTTCGAACCGCTTCATTCGAATCGAGCAAAAGTCCATAAATCACAGCGCGTGCCGAGAATGGTTCCTTGATCGCCTCAAAAAGGCTGGCTGAAATCGTGGGCTGGGGCGCTCGTTGAACGTCGCGAACGACTTGAACGTCATCGACCGGCCGAGCCTCATCCGCAAGACCGAGCACGGGAATGGGTAGTTGCGGTAATCCAGGAATCCCGGGCAGCGATCCGAACGCACGATGCGGCCGCTTAATGTCCTTGCTGTGCTCTTGTTCCTGATCCAGTTCTCTTGTGAGCGTAAATTCGCCGTCCCAGTGCGGGTCGACGCAGCGGATCCGCGCTTCGAGCGGTGGGTGCGTCGCGAACAGCTGGGCAAACGCCGATACGGTCCCGTCGGCGAAGAACATGTGGGCAAGTTCACTCGAGCCAGCGTGTTCGACTTTCGAGCCGGCCTGCAAACCGCCTATCTTCTTGAGCGCGCCGCCGATGCCGTCTGGATTGCGCGTGAATTGAACAGAACTCGCGTCCGCTAAGAATTCTCTCTGTCGCGATACGGCGGCCCGAATCATTTGACCGAAGAATGCTCCGCCGACGCCGAGGATATACAGTCCAACGCCGAGCAAAAGGGCGACGATCGCTCCCTTATTGTCGCGCCGCGACGAACTCGTGGAGCCAGCAGAACGCAAGATGAAATAGCCGACCAGCGAAATGACCGTGATTCCGAAAATCAGCGCCATCAGACGAATATTCAGGCGCATGTCGCCGTTGAGGATGTGGCTGAACTCGTGGCCGATGACGCCCTGCAATTCGTCGCGATTGAGGTATTTCAAACAGCCACGCGACACGGCGACGATTGCATCGCTTGGCGAGTGGCCGGCGGCGAAGGCGTTGATCCCCTCTTCTTCCAGGATGTAGACCGGTGGAACCGGCAGGCCCGACGCGATCGCCATTTCCTCGACGACATTCAACAATCGCTTTTCCGCGAAGTCGGTCGTCGAGGGCGAAATTTGCCGACCGCCAACCAGCAGCGCGACGGATTGTCCTCCGCCCGAAAGTTCGGACGCCTTGTACAGACTTCCGCCGGTAATGATTAGCAGCATACCCGCTGCGACGGCCAGCAGGATCAGCGGGTGCCAGGTGCCCGACCCGACCACGTGCGTGCCGTAGCGGACGCCATAGAACTGTAGGAGAACGACGAGTAGGGCGTAGGTCAACGCAATCAGGAAGACGACGCCCAGCGAGAAGAGCACGAGGAGGCGGCCGGTTTTCTTCCGCGCCTGGGTCTGCTGCTGAAAGAAATCCATGTTCGTTGCCGATTGACAATTTGAATTGGCGAGAACCGCTTATTTGAACGACACCTTGGGAGCCTCGCGTGCCGCGGCCTCTGTCTCCAGTAGTTGAGCTTCCGTGAAGCCAAACATGCCGGCGATGATTGAGTTCGGGAACACAGCCCGTTGGTTGTTGTAACTCGTCACCGAGTCGTTGAAGGCCTGGCGCGCGAAACCGACTTTGTTCTCGGTCGACGTCAGCTCTTCCTGGAGGGCCATCATGTTCGTGTTCGCCTTCAGGTCCGGATACGCTTCTGAAATCGCGAGCAGCCGTCCCAGCCCCGCGCCCAGCTGAGTCTCCGCCTGATTGAGATCCTTGATCGCTTGCGAATTGGACGGGTCGCTCGCAGCCCGCTTGCCGGCTTCGTAAGCGACGTTGCGGGCCTTGATGACGGCATCCAGCGTCTCGCGCTCGTGCGTCATGTACCCCTTGACGCATTCAACCAGATTCGGAATCAGGTCATAGCGCCGTTTCAGCTGCACGTCGATTTGTGCGAAGGCATTCTTGAACTGGTTACGCAGAACAACGAGCCCGTTGTACATGGAGACAAACCAGAGCACGATCATCGCCAGAACCGCGAAGATGACCACGAGCACAATAATGGCGGTAATCATGGTGTACACTCAGGCAGAAGGTGTCTGAACCGGACAGTGCGAACAATAGGTTATTCGCAGGCAGCGAGCCGCATTTAGTGGTGATCTTCGACAATTGACCGACCGAAGTCAAGGTGCGGCGTCGATTTGCCCGCCCGCGCTAGACATGTGCAAATGAAGTCTCCAAGTCGCCGCTGGTATTCATCGCGATACCGTTGCCGCACGTTGTAATGTGTCGCATCCTCCACCCACCAGCATTGCTTGGGACCACGATCACAGTCGTATAAGGTTTGTCCTTCGCTCAGCGGGACAAGTTCATCCTTCCGGCCATGACAGAACGATATCGGCACATCGTCGCGCGTCAAACCGTCGACGGGATTCACGCGCGGCGCCCACATTCTGCAGTCGATCCAACCGAGAAGGTAGTACATCCGTTCGACCGGAATTCGTAGTGCATGAGGCAACCATTGAAATTCGTGATCGATTTCATGATCGAGTCGAGCGAACGCACCTTCGCTCCAAACGCCGTCAACCTGTCCGAGCTCGGGTAACGATTTCAACGACACAGCCGCACCCAGTGATACGCCGGCCAATATAAGCGGCCGCCCCGGGAATCGCTCGCGCACATATCGAGTCGCCGCGCGCAAATCCGCGACTTCGCGATCGCCCAATGTCGATACGTGCCCCTCGCTATCGCCATGCCCTCGGAAGTCGAAGGCCAGCACATTCAGGTCGAGCGAGTGATAGAGGGGAAGCAAGCTCAGAGCCTGTCCTCGGCATCGGCCGTGTCCGTGACAAAAGATAATGTTTCCGCGAGCATGTTCGGCCGGTATGAGCCAGCCGGCGAGCTTGGTTCCATCGTCCGACGAGAATCGCACATCCTCAAACGCCAACCCGAGCGATTCCGGCCCTCGCTTCGGAACGGTGTGAAGCGGATGGAGAAAGACGACGGCCGGAGAAATTGCAACGATCGAAGCGCCAACAATACCGATGCCGACCCAGCGGCTCCGAAGGAGTTCGCCAATCCACAGAGACAACTGCTCGGCGATGGCGCAGGCGAAGCAAGTCATCACGCCACGGTATATCGCTTCACCAGTCGGAACGATGCCCGGCCGGATGAAATAGAAAAACAGAGAGCCCACGACAAACGACCCGACGCGTAGTCCGATCTCTCGTTTCCATGAAATGGGTCGCCAGCGAAAAACTCGAACGATGTAGCGATCAAGTAGAAGAGAGAGACCGAATCCGGCAACGAGGAATTCGCTGGTGGAGTGGCTATTGCCGATAACAGCAGCAAAAATGGGCAGATGGCAGAGAATTGCAATCGTTCGATTCACGGCCGGCTCACTGCGCAAATCGGCGGCATTCCACCGACTGAGCTTCGAATAGAAACTGAGCGCGGGCGAGTCGTTACCACTGCCGGCGCTCAGCTCGATTTAGGGCCTGGTCGATTGCGTCTGCATCCGTGTCTGATTCGCTCGTAATACTGTGGCGCTCACCGTTCGCGGTGGGCACGACGATGGTGAAACGGAAGCCGTTTGACAGCTTTTGGAGATGGAAGCTGGTGATCGATTGCGCGGCGAGCCGACGGTGGACGTCAGTCCAATCGACTTCGACGATGCGATTTTTCGCTCCCAAGCCAAAACGGTCGGGTGAAGGCACTTCCAATCGCGGCAATTCACGGCGCGACGCCGGTTCATCAGCCGCTTGCATGCGGAACTGGCCCATGTTTGGCGCTGTTTGAGTCGAGCGAACAAGGCTGGTGCGATTGGCGGACGGCTGCTGCTGTGCCGGGTACGTCTGGTATGACGGCTGGGCCGGGTAGGTGCCGGGGTAGTACGGAGACTCGATCGGCGAACCGCCGATCATGACGGGGCCGCACCCCGTTGGGCTTCAGCCAGCCCACGCGCGAGCCGGATGCAGCAGCATGCCGACGCTAAGCGCCGCCAATCCTACTCCAAGCACATCCTTGCGCATGAGCGAGCTCCGAGTGATTCGAAACCGCGAAACATCTTGCTTCGCGAGTCGGCGCCGGGCGTTCGCTGCCGGCGAGAGCGGAGCTATAGCGATGGAGCAAAATAAGAAAAAGGTCAACTCTCCGCGAGCGGCAGCGGTTGTAAAAGATGCGTCGAGAGGGAAAGACTTACACTCGTTTTTTGAAGAATTTGGATCGAAAACCGGCACCGATCGCTCGCGCACGTAAACATCGGAAACGAAAACAGCCGCGATCCAGCCACGAATGGCCAGACCGCGGCCGTCGCCGGCTCAACTGAGTGTCAGTTATTGACGCGCATCGAGGCGTTGAGGGCTTTCGCTATGCGCTCCTTGCATTCCTCGAGGTGCGCTCGCGTCGTGTCGTCGCTCGCGATGGACGAATCGGCGAGCGCCGCGTCGACGCGCTTCGCGGTATCGCGAAGGTGCATCCGAGCCAGACTCCTGGCGTCCTCCGGCACCGGACTGACCATCGCCAGCATGAACGAGAACTCGTCTTCGTTGCCTTGAGATCCGAGGACGAGCCGCGTTAGCCGCTCCAGGTATTCGCGCTGCAGGTTCCGCCGAATGATCGACGACGCCGTCGCGGACGATTTATCAGTGCGGTTCAAGTCGCCCCAGACGCAGTCCGTGAGGCACCGGAAAATATCCGCTATTTGCAGCGGATGATCGTCTTTTGCCCCGCGAATCGAATTGTTTTGGACTCGTCCGAGCGTCGATGGGCTCATGAGTTCGTCCAGGACCACGCGCTGAATGCGAAGGACTCGATCGTACAGTGAAAAGTCGACGCCGCGCATGACGTTTTGCTCGTTGCCCCAATGCATCCAGCGGTCGGCCGCGAGCTTTCGCAGTAGCTCCGGCGGGAAATTGAACGGCTTATCGGTCAAAATGTGCTGTTGCAGGAATTTCAGGGCATCGCGCTGTTTGGCCGAATTGATCGGCTCGAACGGATCGCGGCCGTTCGGGTCGCCCTTGTGGTCGCGATGAATCTGCAAGCCGCCGACATAACGCGACACGAGATATGCGCCGTCGCCGTATTGCCGAAGCAGAGTGCCAAACGCGCCGCGAGTCTGCTGATATCCGTCTCCCGATTCGGTCACTCGATCGGCCAGTCCCTTCATCAACTCTTCCGCCAGTAAGATGCGGTCCTGAGCGTATCGCATCGGATCAGAACCGAGATCCCACATGTTGACAAGCGGGTCAGGCCCGGCCATCAGGTCTTCGTCGGTCGCGTAGTCGAGTCCGGGCTGGGCGGATTTGTTGGCGATCTTCTTGAGTTCCTCGTGCTCGCCGTCGGTCCCTCCGGTGAGCGGCTTGTATCCGTATTCGATCGCCCAATAGTCATACGGGCCGATGGTCGAGCTAAAGTAATCGCCCTGTTTGACACCCTTCGGAGCGATGTTGACCGGATTGTAATCCATCACGCTGCCGACGAGGCCCTTCTTGCGCGTGATCGCAGTGTCATTCAACTGTTCGGCCTTGAGCATGGTGCTGGCTTTGAAGTTGTGCCGCAGGCCGAGCGTGTGACCGACCTCGTGCATGACGGTTTCTTTGATCGACTGGAAGATCACCTCATCGGGCACTTTCTCGCCCGGATTGCGAATCATCCAACTTGTGGCCGCCAAGCCCAGTTCGTAGCGCTTCTGCGAAGCGCACTGGCACATTCCCTGGCGGAACATCTGGAATTGCAGCCGTAGCCGTTGCTCAGGGTCGGCCGATTCGCGATTGTTCCACCCCCCGTGGCCGATCGCCAGGCTTGGGCGCGGCATCAACCAACCGTGCTGAGCGGCTTGAATCAGGCTGGCCGGCTCTTCGAATCCCTTCCCTTGCTTGTAGATCAAATGGCTCATCTTGAGATAGCGCACCATGCTGGCATCGAATAGGATGTCGGCATCGAGGATTTCGCCATTCATGGGATTGGCGCGCGAAGGGCCAATCGCGTAGCCCATGTCATGCGTCGTCCAGCGAAGCGTATTGTAATTGATGTCTTCTGGATCGAAGTCTTCATTCTCCTGCTGTCGAACTTCGATTGCATCGCGGAAGCCGATCGCCTCGAACGCTCTGTTCCACTCCAAGATGCCCTCGCGAACAGCCGCGCGATACTCATCCGGAACCGATTTCTCGATCCAAAAAACGATCTTCTTTTTTGGCGGAACGAGCTTGGCGCCATCCTTCCACGGCGACCCATCAACGCGCTCAAGTCGCCATCGATTGATGTAGCGCACGAAGGCAGTCTCTCGATTGTCGCTGGAGAAATCCTTGACCGCGGTGAGGAAATAGCCGATTCGATCGTCGGCCAAGCGTGGTTGATATCCATCTGGCAACTCGACGAGGCCGTAGTGAATCACAACGGTTTTGCCGCGCGCGTCGATCGCCCCGCTGTCGCCTCCGCCCGTGTAAGTCGCCGCAATCTCAAGCTCGATGTTCTTCGGGTAGCCCTTCACCTTCTGCCAAACGGTGCGACTGGTATCGAGCGAGCCCAAATTAAGCTCGGGAAAATCGGTGAAAAATATCTCATTCAAATCGATGATGACTCCATTGCGCATCGGATCGATGGCCTGGATCTTGAGCGACATCAAGATCGAGTCGGCGTAAGTCGTTTCGACCGCGTGAGCGGCCGGCGTATTGGGATTCGCCTTGTAGTGCACGTTGCGGCGCACCAGATGGATCTTGTCGCCCACTCGCCGGAAGAATAGGACCCATTGCTCCTCATCGTTCAACGTGCTGCCGCCAGAGCCGAGGCCGCGGGCGATCGCAATCGGGGCCAGGAGCATCCGCTCATACTGATGCTGCTGGATTTCCATGTAGACGTGGTCGTCTTTTTGGTAAAGCTTGAAGAGCCCGTCGACTTCCCGCGCACCCTTGACGAGCTTGGTGAAGTCGCCGAATTTCTTTTCGGGCGCTTCTTCGGCGGGCTGAGCTTTGACCGCGGGCGCGGCAAACAAAACGAACGACATCACGAGCGCTATTGGCAAAACGCGGCACATGGTTTTCCTTTCGATAGGCTGTACAGCCACTATAACCGACGAGCCTTTCCCAGACTACGTGATTTCGCTACTCGACGCCAAGAACGCCATCGACCGTGAGTGTCTGAACTCGAAAGATTGGGGGAAGAATAACGAATAATCCGGATCTAGCATTTTGAACGGTCGAGTCGGAGTGACTTCCGCGAAAATGCTCGTCGTAGCGAAAATGGAGTGAAGCCCGTTTATCAGTTCACGATTTGGCGCTGATCCTGCGGCTTGCCCTACAAATCGCTTGGCCCGACCGAGCCGTGCAGGTAAACTGGGTATTGTGCTTCATCTTTCCATCGGGGGCTTGGTGATGCGCTTTTTGTCGCCCTTTTTGCTGTCGCTTTTGATTGGCGCACCGTTGTTCGCTCAGCCGCCGCAGCCGCCGACATTGCCTGGGGCTGCTTCGGGTGCCGGCGATTCGGGTTCGATTACTCGCCAGTATACAGACCTGATTCCGGAATTGATTGCTTCGCTCAAGGATTCGGACGCCGACGTTCGACAGCACGCCGCCATGGCGTTGGCGACGCTTGGCGCCGACGCGCTCAAGCCGCTGACCGAATCGCTTAGCGATCCTGTCAAGGAAAAGAGGGCCGCCGCGGCATATGCGTTGGGTCACATGGGCTACGAAGGCCGGGACTCGATGCCAGCACTGTTGAAAACGCTCAAGGATGAGGACCCGTCGGTCCGGCGAGCAGCATCGCAAGCCATCAGCCGAATCGTCAGCGACGAAATGATCGAGCCGTCACGTACTTCGCCGCGATACCGTGGTCGAAGCGGCAGCGTTCTGCCAAGACTCACCGTGCCGGGCACGCAAACTGGCCCCCTGCCGCCGCTCGATCCAGTTCCCAACCCGACGACGCCCAAGACCGACCAATCCAGGAAATCTGAACCACCGAAATGACGCAAGTTCGGCTGATTCTGATTTGCTCGCTCGTGACCATCCCTGTATCCGCGGTTTTGGGTCAGGGCCAAGGATCGCACGTCCGCCTGCCGAACTGGGACGCTGGCAGCAATCCGGCAAACGCAAATGCCATGAGCCAGCAGCTCCGTGATCGACTCGGCGTAACCATGCCGCCTTCGATCGATCCGGATCTAATGTCGCGCTTGCATCAATACCTAAATGGCCGAAATACCGCTGATGCAGTGAAAGCGGTCCGGAATGACCCCGATTTGATGCGCCGCCTGCAGGCATACGCCAACGACCATCCTGATATAAAAGAGAAGATTCGTGAAAACCTCTCCGGGGCTTCGGGCGCTCAAGGGAACAGCAAGTTCGATGACTTCGTGAAGAAATTGCCGATCGAAGCGAGCAATCGAAACGACCAGTTTCCGGACGGCACTCCTCGCCTGCCTGACGGAACACCTGCGAATCAGTCGTCAACAAACCCGGACGATCGAAGGTCGTCAAAATTCAATCAAAATCCCCCGCGCTGGATGGATGAAATCCGGCCGCCTTCAAAGAGCGACTCGGCCAATTCGGAGCGGTTTCGGGAATTCATGAATCGCATGAGCCGCTACCTACCGAAATCGATGGCGAACTCGGATGCCGTAAAGCGCCTTAGCCAAAGCTTTGATCGCATCGACTGGGGCAAGACAACGA
>Ga0207125_10006_pt1 | contig 57667 bp, 56 predicted proteins | sample Alteio_BWMinHeat_19_FD_153556 | JGI IMG/M metagenome (GOLD analysis project Ga0207125, IMG submission 153556) | Enriched cells from forest soil in Barre Woods Harvard Forest LTER site, Petersham, Massachusetts, United States -... | ecosystem: Environmental > Terrestrial > Soil > Temperate forest >...
GAAAAGGAACCAGCTGAGTGGCCCTATCCGGACGGTTCCGAGGTGCTCCGCCTGGAAAAGACGGGGCAACTGAGGCTCGAAGGAAGACGCTGGCAGGTAAGCGGACCCCTTGCCGGTGAACGCGTCCAACTCGTACGCATAGAACACCGCGTCCTGGTCTTCTTTTGCAATACCCTGATCCGCGAACTCGATCTTGCTAACCAGGGTTCGACCATGGTCGAACCCTGGTTAGCAAAACCCAAACTGTAAAGGATGTCCCGGAACAATCTGTAAAGGATGTCGTGGAACTTGACAACTGAAGTCCCGCCCCTTCAAAGCCAGAACTTATTCAGGCGTTCCCTAGCGAACCTTGATTTTCCAGTCGACCCGCACGATGGGCTACGATAGCTTCATTCCCGCAGTCTCCCCGGAGGAGTCTTCCATGCAGCTACCAGCACGCCTCGGTATCGTCCTTGCCCTCTGCACCGCCGTCCCCACCCTCGCTATTGCCCAGCAGGCTTACCAGCCGGCTCCAGGACGCACTCTCCTCCGCGCCGGCCATGTCCTTGACGTCCACACCGGCAAAGAAGCAGCAGCACAGACGATCATCGTCGAAGGCGACCACATCGTTGCAATAGCTCCCACTGTGTCCACACCTGCCAAAAGCGGCGACCGCGAGATCGATCTCACTGCCGACACCGTTCTGCCCGGCCTCATCGACGTCCACACGCACCTCACCATGTCCACCAACTTCGACCCCTACTTTGAACTGTCCATGACCGACGGCAAAGAGGCCATCATCGGCGTCGAGAATGCGAAGACTACGCTCGAAGCCGGCTTCACCAGCGTCCGCAATGTCGGCGCCGGTGGCTTCACGGATGTCGCTCTCCGCGACGAGATCAACGCCGGACACATCCCCGGCCCGCACATGCAGGTCTCCGGCCCCGCGCTCGGCATCACCGGCGGACACATGGACGAGAACCTGCTGCCTCAGCAGTACCACGTCACCGGCGAAGGCGTGGCTGATGGCATTCCTGCTGTCCAGCACATGGTCCGCCAGAACATCAAGTACGGCGCCGACCTCATCAAGATCGGGGCATCCGGCGGCGTGCTCTCCAAGGGAGACGACCCGCAAGCTTCGCAGTACACCCTCGAAGAAATGCAGGCCATCGTCGCCGACGCCCACCGTCTCGGACGCAAAGTCGCCGCGCACGCCCACGGTGCTCAAGCCATCCTTTGGGCGAGTGAAGCGGGCGTCGACTCCATCGAGCACGGAAGCTATCTCGACGACGCCGGCATTGCCATGATGAAGAAGCACGGCACCTACCTCGTACCCACCGCCTACCTGATCGACTGGATGCAGACGAACGGCCACCTGCCCGCCTTCTATCAGCAGAAGATGCATGACGTCAGCGCTGTCGAAAAACAGAACGCCATCAAGGCCATCAAGGCCGGCGTCAAAGTCGCTCTCGGCACCGATGCGGCCGTATATCCGCACGGCCTCAACGCTCACGAGCTCGATGTCTACGTCAACCAGTTCGGCATGTCACCGCTTGCGGCCATCCAGACCGGCACCATCAACGCCGCCGACCTGATGGGGTGGACCGACCACACCGGCTCGCTCGATCCAGGCAAGTGGGCCGACATCATCGCCGTCTCCGGCGACCCGCTCGCCGACGTTCGCATCCTGCAGCATGTCCCCTTCGTCATGAAGGGCGGCGTGATCTACAAGGACGAGGCCAACCCCGCCGCCATCGACAAGCTCCAGGCCTCCACGCCTTCATCCCCGACAACACAGGTACCAGCGTTCTGATGAAATCCGCTCCTCTCGACTATCGTTTTCGTTTCGCCATCCATGGCCTGCTGTACTTCTGCGGCTTCGCCTTTTACTGGATCCCCAGCGCGCACGAGTCCACCTGGCTCGTTCTCACGCCTCAGCTCGAACGCACTGGCCTGTTCACCTTCACCTCTGCGACCATCACGCTGCTGGTGCTCGCTATCATCCTCTCCGGCATCGGCGCCTTGCTGCGCACCTGGGGAGCGGCTTACATCGGCGCCGGCATCGTGCGGTCGCAGGACATGCACGGCAACTCCGTTCTGGCCGACGGTCCCTTTCGCCACAGCCGCAACCCGCTTTACCTCGGCACCTTCCTTCACACCTTCGCGCTCGCGCTGCTGATGTCTCCCTACGGCGCGCTCTTCACGATCATTACCATCGGCCTCTTCCAGATCCGCCTCATCCTCGTCGAAGAGCCGTTCCTCGCCGGGCGACTCGGCCAGCCATACCTCGACTATTGCAAGCGGGTCCCGCGCATCCTTCCCGCCTTCACGCCCCGCGTTCCACCTTCGGGCGCACATCCCCGCTGGCTGCAAGCCGTCCTCGGAGAAATCTACATGATCGGCGTTCCGGTTTGCTTCGCCATCTTCGGCTGGCGCTACAACGCATTTCTCCTCACCAAATGCGTCATCATCTGCCTGGGAGTGTCTCTCGTCGTCCGCGCCTTTGCGCCGAAAACTGCGCAAGCAACGTAGCGCAACACCGGCCTTACGAAGTCGCACCACGAAAGCGCCAACGGCGCGACCTCTACCAGCCCTGGGTTAGGAGCAGAGAGAAATTGAGGGCTGAAGGCCCGATCTATAAATTCACGGATTAACTACACCGGACGCTTTGGCTTTTCTCGCTCCGATGTTCCTGATCGCGCATCTATAGGTCGCGCCTTCAGCGCTCTTCACCTGTAATGGCCCCGTACCTGGGGCTAGCGCCCCAGGCTGGTATAGGACGCGCTTTCAGCGCTTGAAACCAAAACGAACCATAGCTGACGGTGGATCCCTCTGATTATCCGAACACGGGATCACCATCGATGCGTCCTCTCTGCGCATTAACGCCATTGCTCAACGTAGACACCGCCTGTCCGTACTCTTCCTTTGCCCGACAATTCAACGTACCCTCAACACCGAATCGTCTTCCGTTTCTTCCCCACCTTCCCCGCCGCCTCCACCTTCGCAATCGTGTCCGAAGCCTGACGCACCGTGCAGTCCGTATCGCCGACATCGACGGAAACCACACCCATCTCCTTCGCCGCTGCCTTCGCCTGCTTCAGCAATGGAGCCACATACGTCGCCACAGAAATCACAAAGCCCTTCATCGTCGCGCGCACCCGGTTTGGCGCACTGTGAATCCTTGCAGGAACCGTCTTCAGCAGTCCCTCAATCTCTTTCAGGTCGAGCGCATCATCCGCGGTCGTCGCAAGCAGACCGGTGTACGTGCACCACCCCGCCGACGCCACCTGCTCCTGCTTCGACTTCATCCACTCCAACGCCAGCTCGCGTCCCGCGGCATTTTCAACGGCGACCCACGGCACCGTAAACTCCGCGATCATCGGCATATCCGCAGCGCCATCCGCCCAGGCCTGCAACTGTTTCTTCGTCATCTGCGAACCATCGGCGACGATGCCCGCCAGATACATCGCATCCATCACGCCCGTGTCGTACAGCTCCAGCGCCAGCGCCTGCTGCTTCCTGATGGTCTTCGCGATCACTTTCAGATCGGCATTACTCACGCCGAACGTGCGATCGATCGGGATCCCGTGGCGCGCATAGATCGCTCGCGTGTTCTCTTTGCCCTTGGTCTTCAGTTCGGCCATCACACTCTTCACGGTGCTCATCGGCATCCCCTCTCAGGTCCTGTTAGAAACTTGGATTCTCCTTGCGCGCATACCTTGTTCCATCCCAACGAGACCAGGTCCCGGGGGCTGAAGCCCCAATTTTGCGGCGGCTACGGATGTCCGGGATAAATCCCGGCCCTATCTCAGAGACAAAAACAACGGCGCATTTCACCAAAGAAAGTATTCATCCAGGTTCTCAGGTCTCACGGCAGAAACACAAAGGGCCGAAGCAATCGCTTCGGCCCTTTGCCATTCCACAATCCCAAACTACTTCTTGGGCGGAGCGATCGTGTCCTTAGCGACCTTCGCCACGCGGAACTTGACCACGGTCTTGGCCTTGATCTTGATGGCTTCGCCGGTCTGCGGATTGCGGCCGGTGCGGGCCTTGCGCTCTGCCTTTACCAGCTTGCCGATGCCGGGGATGGTGAACTCGCCGTTCTTCTTCGTTTCCTTGACGGCCGTATCAGCCAGACCTTCGAGGAAAGCTGCTGCCTGCTTGTTGGTGAGCTCGTGCTTTTCCGCCATTGCGCGAACGAGCTGTGTCTTCGTCATTCCCTTTGCCATGTGTGACTCCTTCTTTCGATAAAAAATTAAACAACTGAAACTTGAAACGCTTTCAAGCCAAAATCCAGGCATGGGCTTTTCGCCCATCACCCTCACTCGCCACCCGACCGAAATCGCCAGTGTTCATGCGGGTGCGGAGAACCGCGCCGCCATTCACCTTCAACCCTTCGCAAGGCTTTGTCAACGGTTAAATTAGGCTTTTCACCTGTTTTCTTCGGTTTTTTGAGGAAATGTGCCCAATTTGGGTCCAAAACCGCAATTTTCCTGTGCAAATCCTTCAAAATCTGACCTGCGGACGGCGCTCTTCGCGCACGATCGGAGCATTCAGCATCTCGACCAAGGGCGCCGCCAGCTTGAAGCGCTTCACAATTTCGCGCAGCAAAGCCGGCCCTTCCGCAACCGACGGAGGCAGAGTTGCATGCACGCCCCAGTTACGCGCCCGCACCAACTCATCCGCCGGATCGTCCTTCGCAAAGCCCTTCGGCATCCGCGTCAGCAGAGCGCCGTCGATGTCGGTCATCGACATTCCCTTCGCCTTCACAATCTTTTTATGCAGCGCGCGGTACTCATCGGCATGACCGGAAAGATGCCGGCGGATCGCCAGCAACTGGTCGCGTTCCGGCATATACACGCCGCACGAAACCAGTACTTCCTCGGGATGGATATGCAGATAAAACCCGCCGCCTGAAGTCTTCTCCATCCCGCGCCGCGCCCACCACGCCGACACCTGCCGCTTGTACGGACGCTTATCTTTCGCGAAACGAATATCGCGATAAATCCGCATCATGATCTTGTGCGGGGGCCGCACATGCTCCGGCGCAAACTCTGCCATCGCATGATTGATCTCGTCGATCAGCGCGAGCATCGGCTCTTTCAGCGCCCGCTCATAGATCGCCCGCCGCGGCTCAAACCACTCGCGATCATTGTGCCTGGCCAGTCCCCGCAAAAATTTCAAAGCTTCCGGTTGAAAATGTGTCGGCATACAACTTCGATGCTACTCAATCGACTGTGCAAATGCCGCGCAGCAGGCGCAAAATAGAGATGCAAGGAGGCCCGCCATGCGTCTGACTGTCCTGACTTTCTTCGCTCTCCCGGTGCTCGCCGCACTCACTGAGCTCACCTCTCCCCCGCCGCCACCGCAGCGCGTCGCCGTACAAACCCGTGCCACCGGCACCTGCCCGGTCGGATTGATGGCCCAGCGCCGTGACGACGGTCAGACGATGTGGGTCGTCTCGCTTGAAGACGAAGCGAAACCGAACCACGCCACCACACCCAAACCCGGCAGCGCCGGCGTCCGCGTCAGCCTCACCGCTTCGGAGAGGTCCACCATTCGCCAGGCCGAACTGGCGGTGTACTTCGTCCCTCCCGGTACACGCGTACTGCCCGTGAACCAGTACAGTCAATACCCTCCTAAACTGCCCAAGGCACCCGCCGAACAGAAGAAGACGTTCCACGTCGCGGCCTCGGATGACAACTCCCAGCAGCTCACCGCCGACCTCCTTGTTGGTCCCGCCTCCGGCATCACCCACATCCATATCCTCAGCATGAACTACGCCGACGGCACCACGTGGACGGCCCCCAACAAAACCGCCTGCACCGTAGAACCCAACGGCCTGCTGCTCGTAGGCACACCCTAAGGAAGGTCTGAATAACTCTCTTTTGCTTCTAAGGGTGTCATCTCGACCGGAGCGCAGCGCAGTGGAGAGATCGCGGCATTTTCTGGCCCAGCGAGAATGTGTAGCCGCAGCCACCGAATGCGAGGATCTCTCCACTACGCATCGCAAAAGGCCGCGATGCTCCGGTCGAGATGACAGTTGCAAAACAGGACGAACATCACATCCGTGGACTTAATCAGACCTTCCGTAAGCCCAAGCAGGGGTGACTGGTCTTCACATGCCCGTCACAAGAAACTGAAAGGATCAAGCAAGCCCGGCCAACCAGCCGGGTGTTTCGCTTTAACGAGGGCACCCGCCAAAGGCAAAGGGCGGAGACCGAGGTCCCCGCCCTTGAAGCAAACCAGACTAAGTTACTGCGGACGTCCCCGACGGCCACCATTCTCCGCGCCAGCCGGCGGCTCGACAGCATTCGGATAGATCCCCGGAATCGGCGCACTCAACTGGCGCTCATTCTCAGGATGCGGAAACGGCTTGCGCGGCATCATGGCCTCTCTCTGCGACGTGTTCCACAGGAAGATCGCCTCGACGATTGCAGCCTGCTCCAAGTCGGCCTGATGCAAGCGGTCGTAGGTGTCCATGTCCGAGTGGTGGGTCCGGGTCTCATAGTCCATCGGGTCCTGGATGAACTGGAAGCCCGGCAGCCCGACACCGTCGAAGGACAAATGATCGGTGCCACCCGTGTCGCGATAGCTGATCGTGGTCACGCCCAGATCCTTGAGCGGCGCAATCCACTGAGCAAAAATCGGCCCGATGTTCCAGTTCCCCTGCGTATACACGCCGCGAACCTTGCCCGTGCCGTTGTCGAGGTTGTAGTAAGCGTCCAGCGTCTCCCACTCCTTGGTGGTCTGCAGCGGGCCGCGGTTGCGGCTCATAAACGCGGGCGTGCCAGCCGGATCCGGTGTCGCTGCCGGGGCAAACGTACCGAAGTGCTGCTTCACATAGCCCTGCGAACCGAACAGGCCTTCTTCCTCACCGCTCCACAGCGCAATGCGGATCGTCCGCTTCGGATGAAGGTCGAGCGCCTTCAGAATGCGCACCGCCTCCATCGCCACAATCGACCCCGCGCCGTTGTCGGTCGCGCCCGTTCCGGAGATCCAGCTATCGAGATGTCCGCCGACCATCACAACCTGGTCCTTCAGTTTCGGATCGCTGCCCGGAATCTCCGCAACGGTGTCAAACCCATGCTCGTGGTCGCCGGTAAACTTCGTATCGATGTTCACTTCAACCTGCACCGGAACGCCGGCCGAAACCATGCGCGCCAACCGGTTGTAGTGCTCGATCATCATCACGGCGTTTGGAATGGTCACCGCACTCTCGCGCAACTGCGCATTGCGGCTGATGTTGGCTCCGTTGTCGTCGAAGATAATGCCCGTTCCGCCGCCGTCTCCGCCATCGCGGCTGGGAGTAATGATCGCTGCAACACCTTCGTCGGCCATCATCTTGAGCGCCTGTGTCCGCAATGCAGTGAGCCGCGCACGATCGGCCAGCAACTGCTGGATGTTCAGCACAGGAGCGACGCGTCGTCCGGCAGCATCAGGAGCGCTTTCCATCTCCTTCAGTTCTTCATCCGTATAGCGGTGAAACAGAGGTTCGGTGATATCCGGCGTCGGCCGCATGGCGCCCAGCAGCACGATCTTGCCGGCCAGCGTGCCCTTGAGCTTGTCCAGATTGGCGTTCGCCAGGTCGACATACACCACGTCGCCGCTCACCGGCCCTTTGGTGGCAGGGCTCCACGGGGCTGCCTGCAGCCAGAGAGGTTCAGGGTCAGGAGACACCATCCGCGCCCAGGTGTTGATCTGCTGCCACCCCATCCCGAACTCGCCCCAATCCTCCAGGTGTGCGTTCTCCAGCCCAATCTTGGTCAGCGTATCGCGGGTCCACGCATTGGCCTTCGCCATGTTCGGTGAGCCCGTCAGCCGCGGCCCAATGCCATCGGCCAGTGCCGCGCCGAACTGCATCACCTTGCCATGTGTCAGGCCCTCGGTGCGGATGCGCGAGTACATCGTCAGGTCGATGTTCTCGGTGCCAGGCTGGGCGCCATAATACCCGCCCGGCTGGTCACCCTTATGCTCAACCTGCGCTTCGGTCTTTGGTTCCGGCGCGGCAGCCTTCTTCTTCTGTGCCGATGCGGTTGGAATACCAGCGGAAAGCAATGCTGCGGCCACGGTCGTGGCCAAGCTACAACGCAGCAGGGTACGTGCGAATGTCATGCGGAGAACTCCTCGAGCAAATCTTGAGTTGCGGATGACTAAAGAATACGCGCCACAACCTCGATTCGTCTCGCGCGGGCCTTATCCTTTGCGCAGCTTCCGCTTCACCCACAGCGATCCCAGGTACGCCAGCGACACTACCAGCACCACCAGCCCCACCGGCAATCCCGCGTCTTTATAGCTCAACGCAAAGTCCGGATGCTTGCTCGTGACCATCATGTACACCAGCAACGACATGATCGCCAGGAACGTCGTGGCGAAGAACGCCGCGAAGCCGGTGGCAAAGCTCATCAGCAGCGTCTGGAACCAGCCCAGCTCGCCTAGGGGAATTCCCAGCAGCATTCCGTCGCGCCTTGCGCGTTCTACTCCATGTATAGTCGTCATCTCATTTAGAATAACTGGATGGCCGAAAGCATGCAGACGGGACTGATACGGGCGGTGCAGGTTGCTCGCGATGTCGAGGAGCGAAGTTCCGTCAACGGGCTGCGTTTTGCCACGTTCGGCGAGACCGGCGTTCCCGCCCCCGATCTCCAGAGCATGATTGAAGCCGTGCCCCCGGCCATTACCGCCGCTCTCAAGGCCAACACCTACTTCTTCGTCCCGCTGGCCCTGCGTGAGCCCGCCGAGTCGGACGCCACTGCTCCGAAGTCATCCGACCAGGCGATGGTTGCTTCCACCTACTCTGCCGAGTTCGACGACGAAGCCATCTGCCACCGCAACGTCTCGCTGGGCACCGACCATCAGGGCATCTTCATCTCCACCCGCCTGATGGGCGACCGCTTTGCGCTCTGCTTCGAGTTCTTCATCAACATCGCGCACGCCTTCGTCGACGAAACCGGCGTCCCGCAGGCCTTCGCCGACCTCTGCTGGCAGCAGGCGGTCACCAACGTCCGCGGCGAAACCAGCATGGACGCCTGGGAATCCCGCAACCTGGCCCTCGGTCGCCCGATGCACGACGAGGGGCACACACCCGAGCCCATGCAAAGCCGGCGCGGCCGCGGATACACCAGCACCTCCGCCTCAGCCGCGCAGACGGCACACATCGACGAGAAGGAGCGCGGCCTGTTCGTCGCCGCCGCCTTCTCCGACGCGCTGGCAATTTATTTGCTCTCGCTCGCCGTCGACTTCGACTACACCGAGCTCCGCGAGCGCGAATATCCTCTTCTCAACCCTACGGCCCTGGCCGCACGTCTCCGCATGATCGCCGAACTCTTCCCGCCGAATGCGGGATACGAGTTTGCCGTCCGCTACCGCCGCCGCGCTTAGCCGCCTACCAATCAAGAGTCGTCTTTTCGGTTGCGATGGGTAACTCCGCGAAAACATTATCGGTGTGTACACGAAGCAGTTGCTGAATCTCTATCGGCAAAATATCAAGATGCAGTGGAGTTTCTGGCGTTGCCACCAGGAAGTATTCGGCGACCACCATATCCGTGTCGTAAGAATACAAACCGCGTGAGGCGGCAGCTGCAAATGAGCGCAGATACCATTCCTTGTCGCGAGATTCAGCAAGCACCTTTTGAACCTTTGCGCTCGAAGAGACTTCCACTTGTGATGTTGGTTGTGAGCCATCAAAGAAGTGTATGAGCCGGATTGCACTCTCGCGATCTTGTTTTACAGCGGGCGGGAGCGGGCGAAGACCAGCCGTCGTGAAGTGAGCGATACAGCCTATCGAATCTACTGCGTACCAGTCCCAATCACGATCTCGCCCTTCCTCCGCAGAAATCGCCACCATCGCTACTTCACCGCCGCCATTGCCGCTCTGAACAGCCGTTCAAAATCCAGCCCATCCCCCGCATCCTTGGCCGCATTCTCCACCGCCTTCTGCGCTACCGGCCGCGGATACCCCAGGTTCACCAGCGCGCTCAGCACGTCGTCGGCGACCGCACCCAGCGAACGAGGAGCGGAAGCTTCTGGCACAAAGCCCACCATGTCGTCGAGCTTGTCTTTCAGCTCCAGCACCACACGCTCGGCCGTCTTCTTGCCGATTCCGGGAATCCGTGTCAGTGTCGCGTGGTCCTGCCCGCGAATCGCGCCAACCAGCCGCTCGGCCGAAATACCACTCAACACCGTTATCGCCAGCTTCGGGCCGATTCCGGAGATCGTCAGCAGTTTCTCGAACAGCCGCTTCTCTGCCAGCTCTGCAAACCCAAACAACGCCAGCGCATCCTCGCGCACGTGCGTATGGATAAACAGCGAAGCCTCGCTGCCTTCCGCAGGCAGCGCCGTAAACGTCGAAACAGAAATAGAGACGTCATACCCCACGCCTCCACACTCCACCACCACCGTGCTCGGCGTCTTCGCGAACACCCGTCCTCGTAAATGTGCAATCACAAGGCGATTCTAGAGCAATTTACCTGTTACTGGGTTTCCCGAAACAGCCGTGCAGCGGCCTTTTCTTTGCGGAAAACGCCCATGAACGTTGCGGCGCCGAACTACACCTACAGGTAAATCGCTCTACCCATGCTCCGCCACATACGTCGCATGGATCACGGCGAACACCCGCTGCGTAAGCTCATCCGCTTCTTTCGTCGTCATCCCCACCGTCGAAATCGGCTCGCCGACAATCAGCTTCAGAGGCCTTGGGCGCAGCGCATACACATGGATCGGCAACAGCTCATACGTTCCTATCAGCGTCAGCGGAACCAGCGGTACCTGCGCCTTGATCGCCATCCACGCTGCGCCCGACACCATCCGCTGTAGTTCGCCATTCCATGCGCGACCACCCTCAGGAAACACCACCAGCGGCATCCCGGCTTTCAGCGTCGCCACCCCCCGGCCCAGGCTCGCAACCGACGCACGCGCCGAGCTCTGATCTACCGACACCTGTCCCGACCGCTCCAGGTACCACCCGATAAACGGAATCTTCCACAGCGGTGCTTTCGCCAGAATCCGGAACTGAAATGGCAGCTTCGCAAACAGTACCGGCGTGTCGTAATAGCTCAGATGATTGCTCGCATACACGGCCGTCTCATGCTCGTGCAGCCGCTCCGCATGCTCCAGCTTCACCGGAGAAAGCGCAATCCGCAGCAGCACTCTCGCCCACATCCGCGCGACTGCGTGTTGCTGGCCGCCGGACTTGTCCCAAACACCGCACAGCAGCGACACGCACCCAAACCCAATCGTCGCCAACCCCACCATCGGCAGAAAGAAGAGGTAATTGGCCCACCGCATCGCAAACGAAAAATGTGGATGCGGCACAGCCTGCCTCGGCACATGCTCTTCCGGCTGCACAATTTCTTTCGTCTCAGGCATCAACGCCTATGTTAACCCGTCTTTGCTCGCAGCTCGTAGCTCGCGGCTCATAGCTGAAATCAAATCCTGGGATGAACGCCAAGCCACTACTCCCCATCCAACGTCAGCGCTCTCAACTCACCCACCAGAAACACCGACCCTGTCGCCACAATGATCCCCTCCGGCGGCGTGATGGCCCATGCCTGCGCCAGCGCACCCGGCAGATGCGGAGCAGCATGCGCCGGCACATCCAGGCGGGCCGCGGCCTCCAGCAACTCATCCACCGTCGCCGCCCTCGGGTTCTGAATCGGCGCCAGCACAATATGGTCGCGCGCGCGCAGCGGATCCCCCGAAGTCGAATCGAACAGCGGAAACAACACCTGCGCCAGCTCCGCAATCTGCTTGTCTTTCAGACACGAAAAGATCAGGGTCCTCGGCCGTTCCTCCGGCAACTGCGCCAGAGCCGCACGCAGCGTCCACGCACCCGCAGGATTATGCGCCACATCCAACAGCAGCGGAGCATGCGAGGCATCGGCCTGCACAATCCACTCCAGCCGCCCCGGCCACACTGTATCGCGCACACCTTTCTCGATCGCCGCATTCGGAATAGCAAACCAGTGGTTTGTCCGCAGCTCCACCGCCGTCGCCACCGCCAAGGCAATATTCCTCTGTTGATGCTGCCCGGCAAGCGGTGAGTCAATCATCACCACCTCGCCACCCACCGAAAGCTCATACCGGTTCCGAGCCAGCAACGTTTCGCCCTCTGGACCCTGGGCCCTGGGCCCTGGACCCTCCCCGCGCGACGGCGGCAGAAACCTTGCCGCGTCCACTCCCCGCACATTCAACTCCATCGCCTTCTCGCCAATCGCCTGGTTGGCCTGCGGATGTTGCGACAGCGTCACCAACACGCCGTTCTCGCGCAAGATTCCAGCTTTCTCACGCGCAATTTCGGGAAGCGTGTTGCCGAGATAGTCCATGTGATCAAGCGCGATATCGGTAATCACCGACACGATCGGTTCCACCGAATTCGTCGCATCCAGCCGCCCACCCAGCCCTACTTCGAGCACCGCAAGGGCAACTTCGCGCTCCGCAAAGTAGACAAACGCCATCGCCGTCAGCAACTCGAAAAAGCTTGGATAGTGCGGCAGGATTTCACTCTCAACAAGCTCGCGTGCGAGCTCATCCACGATCGCAAATACCCGCGCAAAATCGATATCGCCAATCTCGGCAAGCACTCCGCCATCCGACACCCGAATGCGCTCATTCACACGCAGCAGATGCGGCGATGTATACAGTCCCGTGCGCAAACCAGCGGCATTCGCGATGCTGGCCAGAGTCGCTGCGGTCGACCCTTTGCCATTTGTCCCGGCAATCAGAACCGACGAGAATTTCTTCTGCGGATTCTCCAGAGCGCCCAGCAGCGCGCGAATATGCGCCAGCGTAAACTTCCGCGCCGGCCCCTTCGCGGACATCTCCGGCCCCATGGCCGCAAGCCGTTCCAACGCCTCGTCGTACGTCATGAAATTCTCAGGAGCCATCACTTATTAGAGCGTTCAGCCGCCCACCCGATTCTAAGTCACCGAACTTCTCTTCGCAGCCACCCCAACGAGGTCACCCAACTCTGCCACCCCAACGTTGTCATCTCGACCGAAGTCTCGCGGCTTCATGCGAGACGCAGTGGAGAGATCGCAGCATTCTTCTCTTTCGCCCAAAATGTGTAGCCGGGCCACGGAATGCAGGGATCTCTCCACTGCGTCTTCGCAAAAGCGCGAAGACTCCGGTCGAGATGACAGAGGTTAGGCATCGCAAAAGGCCGCGATGCTCCGGTCGAGATGACAGCTGTAAATGGGACGAACACGACATCCGTGGAGCTTGCGCAGACTCTCAGTTAGCGAACGTCACCGCATGACAAACCCTTCCACCCTTGCCGCGCAGCAACAATCCATCTCGACGCCCCATCAAGATCCTCAACAACCTCCAGCCCCGCAGCGTGCAACTCCTGCCTCAACTCCTCCGGCATAAAGAACAACCGAAACGGCTCCCCCGCCAACCTCACCCGATCCATCATTGAGTCCAGCATCAACTGCTCTCGCTCCGGCAGCGCCTCACGCGGCAAAGAGTAATCGAACACCACACCGCTTCTGCCACCAAAACTTCGCAGCAATTGCACAGTCGCCCGAAACGCCTCGCGCGTCAGATACGGCACGACTCCCAGCCACGCCGTCATTGTCGGAGCCGCAAAATCGAAACCCGCGGCAGCTAACTCTTCCCGCAACGACTGTTGCTCAAAGTCCACAGCCACGTGCGTCACACTCGAAGGAACCGCAATCGCAGCCGCAGCCAGCATCTCTCGCTTCCACGCCTGCGTCGCCGGATGGTCCACCTCAAACACCCTCACATCCGCATAAGGGTTCCGATAGGCAAACGTATCCAGTCCTGCTCCCAGCACCAGATACTGCCGCACTCCATCGTCGCGATAGCCAGCAGCGAGCGCGTCCTCCGCCAGCCTGGCGCGAGCCACCATAAACGCCCGCAGCGCCGCTGAAAACGGCCGCCGCTCTGCATCCGGAGTATTCGCCAGCTCCTGCGCATACTCCGGCCCCAGTATCCGCACAGCCAGCGGATCGTCGAACACCAGCGGCTGCGCATCATGCAGTTGGTGTGCCGCACGCCGTAACGCCACCCGCAATGCCGTCCTGGACGGCTGCGCCTCAATCATCTTGGTCTCAATCCTCCAGGGAAGGTCTGATTAAGACTTCGGCATTCCCTCAGCGGCTAAAGCCGCAGTGTTATTGCGACACTTACGGCGGGACTGAAGAGCTTGCGGAAAAAGTTCTTTGCAGCCTTCGGGCAGTCCCTCAGTGGCTAAAGCCACAGTGAAACCAAGCCACTTATGTACGAGCTAAAGCTCGTACCCTTCAAAGCAAAGACTTTTTCTTCAGCCTCTGAAGTCCCGCCCCTTCAAAACAAAAACTTATTCAGAGCTTTCCTAGGACTGCCCGGCAAGCGCCTTGATACGCGCCTGCGCCAGCACATACGTATCCACAGGATCGACATACGTGTGGTCGTCCAGTTCATGCGCCTGCACCTTGCGATACGCGCTCAGCGCCGCATCTTTCGCACCATACTGCTCATAAATGGATCCCAGCGCGTACCACACAGCCGAGTTCGGCTGCGCCTGGCTGCCCGCATACATTGCCTGGTCGAGCACCTGCCGCGCCTCGGTAATCTTTCCCTGCGCCGCATACACACAGGCCATCGTATGCAGGTCGGAGAAGCTACCATTCTTGCTCAGCATGTTCGACTGCTGCGCTGCCTTGGTCGCATCGTCGCCCAGATGGTTATCGAAGAGCGCCAGCCACGCATAGTTGTTGTAGCTGTTCGAATCGGCCTTACCTGAATCCAGCACCTTCTGGCTTGCAATGCGCGCATTGGCAAAGTCATGCGCCGTCTCGTACGCGTGCGCCTGCTCCATCAGCAGGTCCTTGTCCTTCGGCTTCTTCGCGAGCTTCTCGCTGAGCAGCGCGAGCCACTCTTTCGTATTGCCCTGGTACGCATACGCCTGTCCCGCATAACGGATCGCCGTAATCGAATCCGGCTCCTGCTCCAAAAGTCTCTTCGTCGCTTCGAGTCCCGGACCGGGCATCTCCGCTCCAATCGCCAGCGTGGCCAGCAATAGATCCAGGTCCTCAACCCGTTGCGCCTGTGCCACACTCGGCTTGTCCGCCGCAGCCTGCTCGCGGGCCTTCGCGATCTCATCCAGATAGGTCTTCGCCTCCATCGTGCCCGCAACCAGCGAGATCGCCGCAAGCCGCATGGCTGCGGGAGAATCCGCTCCCGGCTTCGAGCTTCCCACCGTCCAGAAGCGCGTCAGCAGCGGCCCTGAAAACGCATCGTCGCCGCCTTCCTTGTGCAACTGGTCGCGCTTCCAGTCCAGCATCGCCTTCGCCAGAACAGCATTATTTTGTCCCAACGCATAGAGGACCGCATCGCCCACTTCGGCGAGGTCACGGTCGTCCGCGACTACGCGAAATGCACCATTTTCCTGCACGACAAAGAAGTGAGTGTCTTCCTGGCCCGGGGACTGCGACAGCACAACCCAGCCGGTCTCCTTCGATCCTGTGGAGCTGTATTTCACATTTCCAGCAAGCAAATCCAGCAGCACTGGCTCGGTAAAATCCGACTTCTCCGCAACCGCACGCAGAAACCCGGATTGCAGAAGATTCTTCTGCACCGCACGCTCCAGCGACTCCGGCGATCCGTACGCGTGGTGGCTCAGGGCCGCAACCGCCTGTTCGTGAGTCAACGTTCCGGCCATCACGCCCAACACCAACGTTTGAACCGGGCTGGCCGGATCGGTCGCCGGCAGCGGGCTTAGCGAAGCCTTGTGCAGGCTGCGATACATCTCGATCTGCCGCGCGATCGTCGGTGCATCCGCATCGCCCTGGATGCCTGCCTCCAGCAAATCCGCCGCGACGGGATACTGCTCCAACTGCGCCAACTCATTCGCAGCCGCGCGCAGGTTCTTATTGCGAACGTCGGTCGACCCACTGCCTTTATCCGCGCGTGCAATGCCCGCCTTCGAACCCTGCTGCGCCGCTACAGAGCTGATCGCCAGTACAGCCCGGGCGGGATCGTCCGGCAAACTCCCCAGCATCTGGTCCAGCTCTTTGAACTGCCGCGCAAACAGCATCGCGTACATCATGTTGTCGGTGTATTGATTGAACCGCGCCTCGTCTTTTCCTTTCACGCGCTCGGCCAGGTCTTTATAGGTCGCAATCGCGGAAGGCAAATCCGCGTCGGCGGCATAGCGAATTCCCCGCGCATTGAACTCGTACAGAATCGCCAGATCGAACCGCGGATCGTTGTCCTCCGCATCCAGCTCCGCTGCACGCTTCAGCGCCGCGATCGCACCGGCGCGGTCGAAGCCTTTGCCAAACCTCACACCCAGGCTGTCGAACTCCAGAATCCATCCCAGGCTCGCAAACGCCGCCGAAGACTTCGGGTCGAGCTCCGTCGCCTTCAACGCCTCCGCCCTGGCCGCATCGCCGATACCTGCATCCAGCAGCGCACGCGCCAGCCGCGTATGCCGCAACGCATCGTTCGGTTGCGACGCAATCAGCGCACGGTCCGCATCCAGCGCCTCGCGAATCTTCCCCGCAGCCAGCAGCTTCGCTCCGGTCTGGTCAAACAAAATTTCAATCACATCGCGCTTATGCAGTTCGACAATCGCCGTCCGCATGTCCAGCGCCTGCTGCGTGGTCAACACGCCCGGCCCACTGTTGAAGTGGAACGTCGCCGTTACCACACCCTTCTCTGCATCGCTGTATGTTTCGGTCAGAGTCGCCAACCCCAACAGCGTCGTCTTCGCCGCCGGCAGCGAGCGCAGTGTATATCCATCGGGTACAAGAATTCGATAACGCTGCTCCGTGATAAACGGTGGAAACGTATAGCTCGCGAGGCGTGCTTTCGCTGCCATCTCGACGAGGTGACGGTCCTGCTCCGAGGTCTCCGGCCCAACCACAAACGGCGGCTGCGAGAACCACGGCGGCAGACTCGACGATGTAGACGCCGGAAAAATCGCCACCGCCGCATCCACCAGCGACGACGACCCGCGTTTCACACCATCCATATCCAGCGTCAGGTGGAACGGCTGCGACAGGTCCGCCCCATCGCCGTGCGTCATGCTCAGCAGCGTGCGAGCGAGGTACGCGTTACGCGCATACCCTTCCAGGTCGCTGCGCAACTTCGGGGTCTCCGGCCCGCCATAGATCGCGCGATAGCTCGCGTCGATCCCGCCATGCGTCTCCGACGCTTCCGTCGCCTTCGACGGCCCATTCTGGGCCAGCGTAAACGTCCGCGTCTCCACCAGCACCGAGTCTTCGGGCTTCGCCGGCGGTATCTGGGTCAGGCTCTTCGTTTCCGGAGAAACAATCAGCGCCATACGCCCCTGGTCGTCATACGGCAGCGACCCAACCTGGAAAAACTCCGCCGTCGCATCGATCCATATCGCCGGATCGCCCTTGCTCTTGCCTGCCGGAACGTACACGATCGCGTGATCAAACTCATTCATGCCCGGCAGGTCGGGAGTCACATCCATGCCCGGCCCCACCGATAGCAGCGCCAGGTTCGCGGGAATCCCCGCTGCGCGCAGCATGGCGACCAGCAGCGTCGCTTTGTCCTTGCAATCGCCGTAGTGCCGGCTAATCACTTCCGACGGCCGCTGCGGCATCAATCGCGCCGCGCCAAACTCCACGCCGGTATAGCGGACCTCATGATGCAGCTTCTGCACGATCGCCCGGATACGTTCCACCCGGTTGCTCGACAGGTCCGCCGGCAAAAACGGCAGCGCATCCGCCGTCACCGTCTGCGGATCGGCCAGCGCTGCATATCCACTCGCAATCGACGCCCACGATGCTCCGGTGGCAAACTCCACCATCTGCGTCTCCAGCGCATTGCTGTTCAGGTTGATGTCCGAATTGAACCGCGGCTGCACATTCGACGCGCTATACACCACATGCCGCACGCCACCTTCTTCCGACCGCACAACGTCGATCCCGACCGGATTCTGCACATGGTCTTTAAACGAAGTGGTCGAGGGCATCTCGACCAATACCCTCTCGCGCGCTACCGGAACGCCGAACTGAAAATTGAACCGGTAGATGCCCCCTCCCGCGAAGTACGGCGTCTTCTCCTCAACTTCCTCCACCTGTTCCACAATCGCGCCGACGGTTACTCCCGGCAGCGGAGCCCGCCGCACATGCGACGACGAAAACGTCTCCGAGTCCTCCGCATTGATCGGCGCATCGGTAATCGTCTTCTGGTCAAGCTCTACAAACTGTCCATTGGGCTGCAAAACGCGGGCATGCAGCTGCACCGGCTTCTGGTTCCAGGGGTCCCAGTTGGAAGAAATCTCGGCCCACCCCTTGACGCCTTCGGCCGAGTCCACCCGATAGACCAGGCGATGCCGATAATCCAGCGTCCCATCCGCGGCAATCTTATAGCTGCCTTCGGCATACAGCACGATCGCGGGGAACTGCTTGTCCGACGGCGCCGCCGCCGATGCCGCATTCAGTTGAGCGGCAGTCGCCGTAAACGGCTCAGCCTCAAAGGGCGCGGAGGGAGATCCAGTCTGAGCAAGAGAAGAAGATGCGGCGAGAACGCCAAAGAGGAGTGGAACAAGAGAAAAACGCATAAATCAGGCCTTTATGAAACTCGAGGAATCGTGGGAAAAAGGTATCACGTAGCTCCCGCCACGACGAAATCACTCATCCCAAACTGAAGCACGTCTCCAGGCAACGTCTCCGCAGTTGTAGGTATAGGCAGGCTCGGGTGCGCATCGAATTTCGCGCTGTTCCGGGCGCTGCTGTCCTCCACGGCTGCAAAGCCAAGCCCGACCAAGCAAACTATGACTGCCGCTACCAGCAACAGACGCCCAAACCTTCTGACATTTTGACAAGCGAAAAGGGGAATATATGCTCGACCTGGGCGTATGAATGCTGTAATCTTGGTAGGAATTATTCGTACCGGAGCCTTATGCCGTCATCGATCGAAAAAATTTCTATTGCACTTCCTCCTGAAATGGTCGCCTCGCTGCGCCAGGCCGTTGATGCTGGCGAGTATTCTTCTTCGAGCGAGGTTGTGCGCGAGGCCCTGCGCGACTGGAGCCACAAACGCCAGCTACAGCAGAACGGTATCGAAGAATTGCGCAAGGTCTGGAAGACCGCCCGCGAGAAGAATGGCCCATACGTGCCGGCCGGCGAAGTTATGGATCGGCTCGAACGCAAGTATCAGGCGATCGCTGACGCGGCAGGTGCGACGGACTGATGCGCGTTGAATACTCGCTAGACGTAGAAGACGATCTGGACGAAATCGCGGCCTATATCGCGGCCGACAACCCGCGCCGCGCTGTGACCTTCATTCGGGAAATACGCGAAGAAATTGATCGCATCGGCGAAGGGCCGCTTCTATACCAACTGCGCCCTGATGTTGGCGAAGATGCACGGCTGGCCGTCGTCGGCCGCTATGTCATCTTGTTTTGGATCGATGACGACGTTGTGCGTATCGAGCGTGTGGTCCAAGGCAACAGACTTCTTCCTGGGCTTTTCCAGTAGTCCGCTATAAATTGGCTCGATGGAAACTGGCAGTTGTACATTGATGCGCAGTTACCAAAACCGAGCCCCAATCCAGGCGGTCAGTCACCGTGATCCGGCGATGCTTCCTTTGTTTCCCCCATCCACCCCAGCGCCTGGATCAGATACCCCTTCAGGTCCTTCCGCTGCACCACCGCGTCCAGAAACCCATGCTCCAGCAAAAACTCCGACCGCTGAAAACCCGGCGGCAGCTTCTGCCGTATCGTCTGCTCAATCACCCGAGGCCCGGCAAATCCGATCAACGCTCCCGGCTCCGCAATATTCAGGTCGCCCAACATCGCAAAGCTCGCGGTAACGCCGCCAGTCGTCGGATCGGTCATCAGTGAAATATAAGGAATCTTCGCATCGTCCATGCGCGCAAGCCCTGCCGAAACCTTCGCCAACTGCATCAGCGAAGCGATCCCTTCCATCATCCGCGCGCCGCCCGAAGCCGAAATAATAATCAGCGGATGCCGCGTGGCCAGCGACCGGTCGACCGCGCGAGCAATCGTCTCGCCGACTACCGCGCCCATCGACCCGCCAATAAACGCATACTCCATCACCGACAGCACCACGTCGTGTGGGCCCATCTTGCCGATGGCGTTGATGATGGCGTCATTCAGGCCGGTCTTCTGCTGCGCCTGCTGCAACCGCCGCTTATAGGGCTTCAAATCGCAAAACGTCAGCGGATCGGTCGACCGCAGCTCCAGGTCGACCAGCTCATACCCCGGCTCCAGCAGGTTCTCGATCCGAGACCGTGCGTCGAACTTGAAGTGCTGACCGCAGTGCGGACAAACCTGCAGGTTGGCATCGAGTTCGGCCTTGAAGAGCACCTTGCCGCATTTGTCGCACTTGGTCCACAGTCCTTCGGTGCGGACCTCATGGCCCTCCGTCGGAACGATCTGATGGCTTTCGCGCTTGAACCAACTCATAGGCAGGAGCCCGCTTCCTTAGTTGACCCGATTAAATAACGCGGGCCTCCGATATTGTATCGAAGGCCCGCATCCGTCTGTCGAATCAGTCTCTTTATAGGACCGCCCGAGCCGGAACATTTCCCGACAGCGCGACAGGCAAAGCGCACGCTTCTCCGCCCCATTCCGGAACAGTGAACCCGGAAGCCGGATGCGCATCGGCGCTGTCGACGTCTTTATGGTGACCGCGCAAGGTCTGCATCATCCCATCGCGCGCAAAGCTCCGCTCGGTGGTAGAAGTGCGTGTCCAGTACACCAGGAAGCCCTGGCCGCAAATATTGCAACGAATATAGGCGGCGGTATTGGGAGCCTTGCAACGTACCTGCATTGAAACTTTCCTTCGCGGTCCTTGCGGGCCGCTCTCGCTCTTATTGGCGGGTTAAGGCAAGCTTAGAAGCGCTTCTCTGCGTCGTCCATGACCCTTTAGAACCACTCTTGTACCAAGCGCAACGGGTCTACTGGGAAAGACCTGAAAGCTGTCCGCCCACAACAAATTTGTCATCTCGACCGAAGCATCGCGCTTTTTGCGATGCGCAGTGGAGAGACCTGCTTCTTCTGTTGCCGTTGCCCGTTTTCGTTCGAACTCGGACTATCTTGTTCGACGCTCGCTCCCTACAATTCACCCATGGAAACCACCGCGCAACCGGTCCACCATGAGCACCACGCCGACTCCGGCGCCGTCATCCGCGACATGGTCATCGGCCTGGCGGACGGGCTCACCGTCCCATTCGCCCTCGCGGCCGGCCTTTCAGGAGCACTCCAGTCCACCCGTCTGGTCGTGCTGGCTGGTCTTGCTGAAATCGCCGCCGGATCGATTGCCATGGGCCTCGGCGGCTACCTCGCCGCCCGTGGAGAAGCCGAGCACTACGCCTCCGAAAAACTTCGCGAGCAGCGCGAAGTGGTCACCATGCCCGAGGACGAGGCCGAAGAAATCTACGAAGTCTTCACCCGCTACGGCATCTCGCGCGAAGCCGCCGCACCTGTCCTCGCCGAGCTCCAACAGCAACCCGCACAATACGTCGACTTCATGATGCGCTTCGAACTGGGCCTCGAAGAGCCAGACCCCAACCGCGCCTGGCGCTCCGCCCTCACCATCGCGCTTTCGTATATCGTCGGCGGCGCCGTCCCGCTCGCGCCCTACATCCTGATGCCCCACTCGCCACTTGCCGCGCTTAAGGTCTCAGTCGCAGTCACTCTACTGGCCCTGTTCCTCTTCGGAGCCGCCAAAGGCAAAGCGCTCCAAACCGGAGTCCTCAAAAGCTCCATCCAAACCGCGCTCATCGGCGGGGCCGCTGCTGCGGCCGCCTACGCTCTCGCAAAGCTGCTAAGCGGCCACAACGTATAACCCCTCAAACTGAATCCGGGAAGCGCATTTGCCATTGCCTGCTCACGCAGAAGTCGGCAACGCCGAGGCGGCCTGCACCGGCGCCTTCTTTCTCAGCACCGCGGCGGAAATCAGCGTAATCACCAAACCCACCGGGAACGGCTCGATGAACGTGAAGGCCGCGTTGATGAGCGGGTTCTTGTACATCTTCCGGAAATTGTCGAACTCCTGCATCTTTGCCTGGACGGCAGCCGCACTGGCGCCTGAGGCCTTGAGTTGCTCGATGGCATGGTTGCCGTAGTTGTCCATGAAGTTGGGCATGAACCCGAAGTAGATGATCTCCCAGGTAACCACATAAAAGGCGCACGAGATAAGGGTAATCAGAATGCCGATGGAGAAGGCTCTGCCGAAGCTGATCTGGCCGTTGGCGACGTTGTCGCGGAAGGAGCGGATGCCGAAGAAGACGAGCAGGAACGAGAGCACCAGGGTGGTGTAGCCGACGATGTAGCCCGCATGGCCGTCGTTGTCCAGGTTGTGGACGAACGGCACGGTGCACACCATCATCAGCGAGGACAGGACGCCTGAGATCAGGCCGAATACAAGTATGGTCTTTTTCATTGTGTGCCTCCTGGGATTGGGAACGTGGACAAACCATACCGCGTTCGGCAGGGTCTTTGTCGTCATCCTTTCGAGTGATTTTGCCGGGAAGGTCGAAAATCATCCCTTTGCATGACCAAAATCAGGGCAACAAACCCAATTCCTTACCGAGCTGCACTGCCTGCGTCCGTCTCTTCGCCCCCAGTTTGTCGAAAGCGCGGCTGCAGTGGGTCTTGACGGTGTTCTCGCTGACATACAGCTTTTCGGCGATCTCGCGGTTGCTCATGCCCTGGGCAACGAGTTCAAGGATTTCCATCTCGCGGCGCGTGATGCCGAGGCTGTCCCGTTTGCTCTCGTCCGGCACGAAAGGTTCGGCCGCCGGGACCATCACTTCCTTTACCACCACCGTTTCCCGCGGCGGTCTCGTCAGCTTCAGCCCGAGCCAGATACCCAGAACGGCAAACGTCGCCGCGGTCAGTCCACCGTATATCCCGACGGCATGGTCGATCACCATGAACCGGTACTCGGTCCACTTCAGCAGAGTAATCAGGATTCCGCCGACCAGCCCGAAGATAAGCACTTGTCGCTTCATAAGGTGTTGTCGCCATAGTAATTCACGGCAACATTGCGCCAAGAAAGTTCCTGCACGAGTCTCCTGGACTTATACCGGTGTCATCTCGACCGAAGCGCAGCGGAGTGGAGAGATCGCAGCATTGGCCTACTGACGCGCCGCGAGAATGTATAGCCGCAGCCACAGAATGCGGGGATCTCTCCGCTACGCATCGCGAAAAGCCGCGATGCTCCGGTCGAGATGACACCCGTGGCGATTATGCAGACTTTCCCTAAAGCAATTACGGGAGATAGCGTCCTGCCCGCAGACCATCTAGAGCATTTCCCTGTTACTGCGCTTCTGAAGCAGCATGCGGCGGCGTTTCTTTACGGAAAACGCCCATGAAGGCTGCGGCCTCGGACTAGACCCACAGGGAAATTGCTCTATCCTTATAAGGTGAGCAACCAGATAAAGATCCAGCTTCCCGACGGTTCCGTCCGCGAAGTCCCCAGCGGCACATCCCCGCTCGACATCGCCAACAGCATCTCCCCGCGCCTCGCCGCCGTAGTTGTCGTCGCGCGCATCAAGCCGCTTGAGCCCGTCGCCGCAACTACGACCGAAGCCGCGCTCGAAGCCTCCGAAGAGGCGATGTACTCCGGCCACGCCACGCAGGCCGAGCGCGTTGTCGACCTCACTACGCCGCTCACCGAAGATGTCTCCCTCGAGCTCCTCAAGGAGAACGACCCCGCGGCTCTCCGGGTCGTCCGTCACTCGGCTGCCCATGTGATGGCGACGGCGATCCTCGAGCTCTTCCCCGAAACCAAGCTCGGCCACGGTCCTGCCACCGACAACGGTTTCTTCTACGACGTCTACCGCGAAGTCCCGTTCACCGAGTCCGACCTTGCCGCCATCGAAGCCCGCATGGCCGACGTCGTTGCGCGCGATGAGAAGTTCGAGCGCGTCGAAGAGACCCGCGGTCAAGCCCTGATGGACTATGCCGCACAAGGAGAGTTCATGAAGATCCACTTCATCGAGCGCTTCACGAAACCCGGTGAAGAGATTTCGCTGTATAAGAACGGCAACTTCACCGACTTCTGCCGCGGCCCCCATGTGCCTTCGACCGCGCGTGTCAAAGCGTTCAAGCTCACCTCACTCGCCGGCGCCTACTGGCTGGGAGACGAGAACAACCAGCAGCTCCAGCGCCTCTACGGCACTGCCTTCTTTTCGCAGAAAGACCTCGACGCCCACTTCAAGCACCTTGAAGAAATCAAGGCGCGCGACCACCGCGTTCTGGGCAAGCAGCTCGATCTGTTCAGCATCCAGGAAGTCGCCGGCGCGGGCCTCATCTTCTGGCACCCCAAGGGCGGCCTCATCCGCAAGATCATGGAAGACTGGATGCGCGAAGACTGCATCCGCCGCGGCTATCACATGGTTTTCACGCCGCACATCATGCGCCGCGAACTCTGGAAGATCTCCGGCCATGAAGAGGTCTACGCCGAAAACATGTACCCGCCCATGGAGCTGGACGACGCGGAGTACCGTCTCAAGCCCATGAACTGCCCGGGCCACATCCTCATCTACAAGAACTCGCCGAAATCCTATCGCGACCTGCCGCAGCGCTATGCCGAGCTGGGCAACGTGTACCGCTACGAACGATCTGGAACCATGCACGGACTCTTGCGAGTCCGTGGGTTTACGCAGGACGACGCCCACATCTTCTGCACCCGCGACCAGATCAACTCCGAGATTGAGGGATGTCTTGATTTCGCCGAGGCCGTGCTCAAAACTTTTGGCTTCAAGGAGTACCGCGTCGAGCTCTCGACCCACCAGCCCGGCAATCCCGACTTCATCGGCACGCCCGAAGAGTGGGCCCAGGCCGAAAGCGCTCTGCACACTGTGCTCACCAACCGCGGCCTCACGTTCCAGACCTTCCCCGGCGAAGCCGCATTCTACGGCCCCAAGATCGACATCAAACTCGTCGATGTCCTCGGCCGCCTCTGGCAGCTTTCCACCGTGCAGTTCGACTTCAAACTCCCGCAGCGCTTCGGGCTCGAGTACACCGGCGAAGACGGCCAGCACCACCAACCCGTCATGGTCCACCGGGCACTCTTTGGCTCTGTCGAGCGTTTCTTCGGTGTCCTGATCGAGCACTACGCCGGCGCCTTCCCCATGTGGCTCGCTCCGGTGCAGGTAGGCCTCGTCCCCATCAGCGAGAAGCATCTGGACTACGCGAAGACCGTACAGCAACGTCTCGAAGCTGCCGGTCTCCGTGTCGAGCTCGACGCTTCCAACAACAAGATGCAGGGCAAAATCCGCGACTTCGGCGTGCAGAAGGTTCCCTTCATCCTCATCATGGGCGACAAGGAGTCCGCCACCGACTCCGTCAGCGTCCGCGTCCGTGCCAAGGGCGATGAGGGCTCCGTCACTATCGACGCCTTCATCGAACGCGCGAAATCACTGGTCGCAGAGCATTCGACGAATCTCTAAGGAATGATCGATATCGAACAGTTCGAAAGGGAGGGCTTCGTTATGACGCCCTCCCTTTTCTCGTCTGCGGAAATCGCGCACGCCATCTCACTTATCGAAGTCCCCGCTTCCCCTGACGCCAGGCGTGGCGGCATCCGCGACATCATGCATCGTGTCCCCGAACTCCGCGGCATCGCTGATCACGCTGCGGTCCGTTCCATCGTCGAGCAGGTACTCGACCCCAACGCCTTTGTCGTCCGTTCCACGCTCTTCGACAAAACGGAAGCCGCCAACTGGAAGGTTCCCTGGCACCAGGACCTTACCATCGCCGTTCACTCACGCCGCGATACGGAAGGCTACGGCCCATGGTCGACGAAAGAAGGCATCACACACGTCCAGCCACCCACCGAAGTCCTCGCACGCATGGTCACCGTTCGCATCCACCTTGACCCTTGCCCCGTTACCAACGGCGCTCTTCGCGTCCTGCCCGGCACTCACAAGCTCGGACGCCTGAACCAGAACTACATCGACTCGCACATCGATGAAGCCCGCGCCATCACCTGCACCGCCCAGCCCGGCGAAGCCCTCGTCATGCGCCCTCTGCTTCTACATGCCTCCTCGCCATCAGCCATACCCGGACATCGCCGCGTGGTCCACTTCGACTTCGCCACTGGCGCCCTCGACAACGGTCTCGTATGGCGCATGAGGTAACTTGCCGCTTTAGGTGTCCGTTAGTATGGCCCGCCTCTGCCTATGGCTGAAGCATCCGCTCTACGACCAGCGACCAATACTCTTCAGCAACCGTAAAGAGTGGAGCGCTATGGCTGAAGGAATGAGCAGCGATGAACTCGAAACCCGATGTCGCCGCAAGTCGTTCTGCCATCTTGATGGAGAACAGGCCATCGCCGTCGCTGTGCACGATCACCACAGGAACCTCAATCCCGCCGAGGGAATCCTTCGCATGCCATATGTCGGGGATGCACCGCGTTAGCCAGCGGGGGAAGCCAATCTCCAGACCAGCTTCGCGGAGCGACGTGAATCCACTACACAGAAATACCGCCGTTGGCATCGTCGCAAGTTTGCGGATACCCGATGCGGCAACGCCCGTGCCGAGGGAATACCCTAAGACAAAGATCGGTGTTCCCGCTCCTGCACGCCGCAGCAGTTCGTCATAAGCCACCAGGAAATCTTCGCCACAATGCGAAACGCGCACCCTTCCCGTGCTTTTTCCATAGCCGGAGTAGCTGAAAACCATCGACCCGATACCACGTTTTTCGAATAGAGCCTGCACTCCATTCCATATTTTCAGCGTGTCCCCAATCCCATGGCATACCAGGACCATGGGCATACCCTTTTGACCCGGAACGAATCGCGCTTGCAAGAGCCGCGACCCGCTACGCAGCGTAAGCGTCTCCTCAAACTCTGGTCTTGGCAGTCTGGTGCCTATCAGCCGGAAGCGATTGCGCAGCGTCGACGCCCGGCGTGCAGCCCCAAGAACCAGATCGAGAAATGTCTCACGCCAATCCGAAGCCATTCCTGCAGTGTATTGGCTCCTGCTCCCAATCGGCATCCAATGACAATGAGCAAACTCACCGCACGCGTCACCCGCCAGGACCACTCGCAAGGCAAGACCAACGCGCCCTGGACGCTCGTCGAGTATGGCGACTACCAATGCCCGGCCTGCGGCGACGCTTATCCCATCGTCAAGCAGTTGCAGCAACACTTCGGCGACCAGCTACGATTCGTCTTCCGCAACTTCCCACTCGATATGCACCCCTACGCCGAGCACGCCGCCGAAGCGGCTGAGTTCGCCGCCGCTCACGGCAAATTCTGGGAGATGCACGATCTCCTCTTCGAGCACCAGCGCGATCTCCGCGACGCCGTGCTCCTCAAGTCCGCCGTCCAACTCCGGCTATCCTCAAGCCATCTCAAGCACGCACTCGCCGAAGGTACCTATGCTCCACGCGTCAAGACCGACATCGACAGCGGCATCGCGTCTGACGTGCAGGGCACACCAGCCTTCTACATCAATGGTCAACAGCACGATGGTTCGTACGACTACGACAGCATGGTCCAGGCCATCGAGAGCCACGTGAAATTGAAAACTGCCCTATAGAAATCGAGCGCTACTTCGGCACCGGCGTCACCGTCACCGTCCGGCCCTCCTTCGCACTCCGCTTCGCCGCATCCAGAATCTGCATGGTCACGATATTCGTATCCAGAGCCGACAGATCATGCGCTCCGTCGATCTGTCCGCGCTCGATCGCCGCCAGATACTCCAGTGAATTCGACTGCTCCAGCGGCACCGTCGTCGTCAGCGTATCCGGCTTGCTCTTCTCGCCAAAGCGCGTCGTCACCGTCATCGGGTCCTCTGCGATGGCATAGCCCTTGGTGCCGTACACTTCCATATCCTTGCGCCCGAACGGCCAGTCCCACGACGGCATCAGCACCGCCTGGGCCTTGGGATAACGCAGAATCATCGTCGCGTCGTCATCGACCTTTGGATACTCCTCCGGCTTGTTCGTCTGTGCGACCGCAGTCACGCTCAGCGGAGCCTCGCCATGCATCATCACCGTCATCAGGTCGGCGCCGTAGCAGCCGAAGTCGAACATCGCTCCTGCACCGTTGCCCACCGGATCTGTCAGCCACTTGAGAAACTCCGGCGGCACATGGATCTCGACCGGCCCATTGTGGCCGTCATGCACCACGATCTTATGCACCGTGCCAAGTTTGCCGTCCGCCACTTCGCGCAACACCTCGGCGTTCGATCCATACCAACTCGTCTCGTAGTTCACCAGCACCTTGGTGTGATACTTGCGCGCGGCCTCGCGCATGGCCAGCGCGTCTGCGAGCGTCGTCGCCATCGGCTTTTCCATCATGGCGTCCACACCATGCTCGGCAGCCTTCTGCACAATACCGCGATGCGCTGTTGGCCCGGAGTAGATCAGCACCGCCCGCGGCTTCACCCGCGCAAACATCGCGTCCATCGTGTCGAAGAAAAGCGCAGGGTCCAGATGGTACTTCGTGCCATACTTCGCCCGTAAATCCTTGTCCGGCTCGACGATCGCAAGCAGCTTCACGTTGCCGGTCTTCGCCAGCGTGCGGAACACGCCATCGGCGTGACCATGTTCCAGGCTGACGATCGCCACAGGGATCGGCTCGTTCTGGGCCCTCGCCGTCAGACCGGCCAGCAACGCTCCTCCAGCTATCAAGCACACTCGTAGACTCGGTTTCATCGCGCAGCTCCATTCACTTTCACAGCCTCGCCAGAATAACGCCGAAGATTTCTGCCCTCCAACGAAAAGCTGGCCACGGCCCTAAAATAAACTCCCGCAAAGCTTTAGGCGGGTGTACCTTTATCGAAATTCCCAGGAGGGTACTTTGCACAAACGCATTCGTTTCGCCCTGTCCGCCTGTCTCACTCTCGCCTCCATAGCCGCCTTCTCCCAGGCGCCCCAACCGATGGCCTATAAGGCCACCGCGACCACTAAATTCGGTAATCACCCTGCGCTTCCCGCCTGCGTCACCATCGCCGTTCAGGATGGCGATCCCGGCAAAGACCACTCGATCATCCTGTTGAAGTTCAAACCCGGCTGCGTCATCCCGTGGCACTGGCATACGCCCAACGAACGCCTCATCATCGTCAGCGGCTCAGGCAAAGCCGACATGAAGGGCATGCCGGCAACCATGGTCAAACCCGGCGACTTTCTTCTCCTGCCATCCAAGGGTATCCACCAGTTCACAGCGCTCACCAACGTCGAGCTCTTCGACATATCCGATGCACCCTTCGACATCCACTACGTCGATGCGGGCGGCAAGGAAATCAACGTCGAAACAGCCCTCAAGCCCAAAGCCGCAGCGAAATAAACTCCACACTTGCGATCTTCATGACCATGGTCATAGACTATGGTCATGAAGGTGAATACTCAAACCGAAGTTACCTCATTCCCTGCCGGCGAATTCAAGGCCAAGTGTCTCAAGCTGATGGATGAGGCCGTGGCCAAACAACAGCGTTTCGGCATCACCAAGCGAGGCAAGCTCGTCGGGCACTTTGTGCCCGCACCTGCCGAAGAAAAGCCGTTTCGTTCCGTCATTGGGCGCAGTCACGGCATCCGTATTCCCAGTGAAGCAGAGTGGACTAAGCTGAAAAAGGAGTGGGCTGACGAGTGGGATCTCTCTACTAAAAATTTTGAGTCTGGCTTTGCACACTCCAAGAGCAAAAAGCGGTGAACGGATATCTCCTCGATACGCACGTTTGGCTATGGGTACAGCTAAACGAAGCAAACAAATTCGGTTCGGAGCTACTCGCGGAGCTTGAAAAACGTCAACGCCGCCGGGAACTCTACATCTCTGCGATCTCAATCCTGGAGATTGCACGTTTGGTTGCGCTCCAGCAATATTCGCTCAGCGGTTCCATTGACGATTTTGTCTTGGAAGCGACAACCGACGACGGCTTTATCCTGCAAGAACTCTCCCCGCGCATCCTCATCGAATCCACTCGGCTGCCCGGCGACATTCATCGTGACCCGTCCGACCGTATCCTGATCGCCACCGCACGTGAACACAACCTCACACTGATCACTCGCGACAAAGACATTTTGCGCTATGCCAAACAAGGCCATGTAGATGCCCGCAAGCCATGACGTTCACGCGCGTACCAAATGGCCGCGCGACTTTCTCCGCGACCCCATCATCGAAACCACCACCATCCACGCTCCAATCGAACGTTGCTTCGCGCTTTCCACCCGCATCGAACTCGTCCAACGCACCCTCGGCATGAAACTCGTCGACAGTGGAGTCGCGGGAGGCGTCACCGCCGGACACATCACCGCCAACAGCCGCGTCGTCTGGCGAGGCTGGAAGTTTGGCCTGCTCACGAAACATCACACGCTCATCACCACATTCGATCCGCCTCACGAATATCGATTGCCTCCTCGAACGGATGCGTCTGACACGCCCATCACCTTCAAAGCGGCCTGTTTTGTCGACTCGCAGGAACGCGGGCGCTTCGCAAGCTTTCAGCACGAGCACAACTTCCGTCAGGAAGACGGCGAAGACACAGTGCTCCTCGATCGCGTCACCTTTTCTCTGCCCTTCGGACCGCTCGGCCGCCTTGCCGCAAAGTTCATCGTCGCTCCGCACATCCGCAAACAGGCCCGCCGGCGCTTCGCCATGATCAAGCACCTCGCGGAGAGCGAAGGTTGGCGCGAATGGCTGGAAAACCCTCCAGCCTGATCCGCCGCATCTCACTCCTACGAGGTGCAGCATGAAGGCAGTTGTTCTCCACGAATATGGCCCGCCGTCGAACCTGAAGTATGAAGACTTTGACGATCCCAAGCCCGGCGAGGGCGAAGTACTCGTCCGTGTCTCCGCTGCCAGCATCAATCCTGTCGATCTGAAGATGCGCAGCGGCGCCGCAAAGGAACGCTTTCCGGTAGAGTTCCCCGGAATCCTCGGCCGCGACGTCGCGGGCGTGGTCCGTGAAGTCGGTGAGGGCGTAACGGACTTCATCGCCGGAGATCGCGTCATGGCACTTGCCTGGCACACCTACGCCGAGCTCTGCATCGTCAAAGCCAGCGAACTCGCCAAAATTCCTGAAGGTGTGGAGACAACGACAGCAGCGGCTATTCCTCTGGTCTCGGTGACCGGAAATCAAATCGTCACGGACGCGGCCAAAGCCCAGTCCGGGCAGACCATTCTCATCACCGGTGCCCTCGGCAGCGTTGGCCGCTGTGCGGTCTACTCCGCCAAAGAACTCGGTGCGAAAGTCATCGCCGGGGTTCGGACAAAGCAGCTCGATGAAGCCAAAGCTCTCCCCGGGGTCGTCGAAGCCATTGCGCTGGATGACGACGATGCGCTCGCGCGTCTCGGTCTGATCGATTGCATCGCAGATACGGTAGGCGGGAACACGGCTTCAAAGCTGCTCGCCAAGGTAAAGCAGGGCGGCTGCTTCGGCAGCGTCCTCGGACCACCGAAAGATGCTGCACTCCATCCCACCGTGCAGGTTAACGCCATCATGGCGCATCCCGATCCGGCCACATATGTTCGTTACGCTGAAGCCATTAAGGCCCGCAAGTTCGAGTTGCCGATTGAATGCATGATGCCGCTGGCGGAGGCAGCAAAGGCGCACGCCGACCTCGAAAAAGGTGGCATTCGCGGCAAGGTGATTCTGGTGGCGTAGTAACGCCCTTCATTTTGAGCTTGTGTTCTAGAAACCTGTTTAAAAACATTGCGAGAGAAACAGTTGCAGGTGTCTTCTTGTTGTTATGCCCGAAGGGGATTGGCTGTCGTTCCTTGCAGTTGCCGTTGCTTTCTGAGAAATGCCCGGCATAGCCGTACGGCAAGGAGAACATGTCCCGGAGGCTAAAGCCTCATTCTGGTGGCAGGCTGAATGTCCGGGATAAATCCCGGACCTATTTCAAGAGCAACGACAACAGCAACTGAGTTCCTGCGCAGTTTTTAAACAGGTTCTAAGGCAATTGTTCGTCGCTTGGTTCTCGAAAGCAGGTCGTAGAACAAGGCCGGGTGGCCCATCCTTTGCGCTTTTGCAAAGGGTGGGGTATCGCGAAGCGACCGTCTTTCCTTTGGGATGATGATGAGGCTGGCGGAGAAGAGCGGTCGTTTGCTACCGCAAACGATACCCCGCCCTTTCGAATAAAGCCCGAAAGGACGGGCCGCCCGCCAAGGTGATTCTGGTGGCGTAGAAAGCAAATCTACAGCGGTGGTCGTTTTGAATAGTTACAGATGGAAACATCTATAGGTCGCGCCTTCAGCGCTCTGATTCCTTTTTTGGCACGGTACCTAGGGCTTCGCCCTAGGCTGGTATAGGACGGGCTTTCAGCCCTAAAAACGAAGCATACCGACGACTACCGGTATAGCCAAACGACGACCCAACGGCCCGTTTTTAATCAGAACTCGCTAGTAGCGGCCCCGCCCACCATCGCGTCGTGGGCCGCGGTTGCGGTCTCCACGTCCTCGATCGCCGCGACCAAAGCTGGGGCGCTCGACGGGAATCCTGTACCCCTTCGGATACAGAACCACATGCCTCCGCGGGCCTTCGCCGGAACTCGCCGTCTGCAGGCCTGAGTCGACCAGGAACATGTGCAGCATGCGCCGTTCGCGCGATGACATGGGCGCAAACCGGAACGGCTCGCCTGTGTCTTCCACCTCATCGATGGCGTCCTCTGCCGCGTCACGCAGTGCGCCGGCGCGTTCCGCCTTGAAGCCGTTGGCGTCGAACGAAACGCGGTCATGCTCTTCCGACTCCAGCGCCAGTATCTTCGCCGCCACATGTTCCAGCGCGCGCAGCACTTCGCCATCGTGGTCGGTCAGCAGCTCGGCATCGGGCCCTTTGCATTCCACGTAGATATCGCGGCGCTCAAACCCATCGGGATCGGCCGCACCCGCGCCCGCTGTAATGCGAAATTTCAATCGAAGGCCACCGGTCGTGGTCAGCAGCTTCATCAGCGAGGCAATTTTTTCTGCGGCTTCAGCGATATGTTCCATGGGGTAATTTTATGTGTTCCCGATGAGTTAGAGGACCTGTGTCACGGTACTAGGATTGTCACCCTGAATGCAAAGCTGCCCCGTAGGGCAGCCTGCATCAGACGTTATCTGCGCGCTTGAATCGTCTTCGGCCCGCCTGCTTTGCGTCGTGCGCGCTCTGCTGCAATCTGGCGCATTTCCTTGCCCAGCGACGTTTTATTCATCGCCGCCTGCTGCGCAATCATGATGAAGTTGCCGACCGCCCAGTAGAGCGCCAGCCCCGAAGCATAGGTCCACGTAAAATAGCCCGACACCAACGGCATCATGAACGCCATCATCTTTTGCTGCTGCGGATCCACACCCGGTGAAGGCGTATAGAACTGCACCAGGAACGACGAAGCCACCATCACGATCGGCAGGATGTGCCACGGATCGGCAGCCGAAAGGTCCGGCAGCCAGTAAAAGTGCGCCTGCCGCAGTTCAACCACGCGCGTCAGCATCGTGAAGAACGCATACAGCAGCGGCAACTGGACCAGCGACGGAATACAGCCGCCAAACATGTTGACGCCCTGGTCCTTCTGATACTGCATCACTTCGGCGTTCATCTGCGCGGCCTTCGGATCGGTCGGCTTGGGGTTCTTGTACTTCGCCTTGATGGCATCGACGCCCGGCTGGATGCGCTGCATCTTCAGCGCCGATTTCATACTCGTGTAGCGCAGCGGCAGCAATACCACGTTGATGATGACGGTAAGCAGAATGATCGCCCATCCCCACGAGCGGTCACGCGGAGTCAATGCCACCGAGCCCACCGGCGCAATCGCTTTATGGATCCAGCTCAGCACGATGAAGAGCGGCTTTCCAATCACACCGAAGAACCCGAAGTCCACCAGAGGCTTCAGGGTATCGCCGGTCGTCGACCGTATCGCACCCAGCACATCCAGCGCCTTCGGTCCGACGAATACCCGCATCTGCGTATGCCCCGAAACGTCACCCATGGCCGCGCCAAGGAAAGGCAGCGACGTCATGCCTTTGGGGGCGACACCGTCAGCAGGGATTGGAGCAAACGCCTGGTTGCGGGTTAGCGTGGAGGCGCTCCCTCCGAACCACGTCGATGGCGACAAGATCGAAAACTTCGACCCCACCTTGAGCTCAGTCATCAGTTGGTTATGCAGGGTCGCGACAGTCGCCGTCTGCGGCGCATCCGGAAGGAAGATCGTTGCAAAGTACTGGTCGCTTACGCCCGCCCAGTCGAACGGGCCATTCAGCGTATTGCCGCCGGACACCTTCTTGAAGGCTTCATGTTCGTCCTTGCCGTTTTGTGAGGTATCGATCTGCGCCGCGGCGAAGCCTTGCAGCGTCTCCTCGTCACCAAATCCGCCCGGCCACGCTACCAGCGCCCGTATCGGAGCTCCATCGCGCAACACCACAGTGTCCGCGTGGATCGTGTACGTTGCGTCGAACGTGAACGTCTTCTCGACTGTCACATTTCCTGCCGCGAACTTGAAGCTCAGGCTCGCGGGGGCCTGCAGATCGCCCGTAGCGGACGGCACATAGAGCGCATTCGCCAGGCTCTTCGTCAGGGTCGGATCGTAGGTATACAGAGACAGCGGATAGCCAAACTGCTTCGCTGCGCCTTCATGCACCATGTCCAGTGGATTGCCATCGTTGTCGCGATACTTCTTCAATATCCACGAGGTCACCTGCCCGCCGCGGTTCGAGAAAGTGATGCGATACAGTTCGTTCTCGACAACCGTCGTCGACTCCGCAGCAGCCTGAATTGCCGGCACGGGAGCAGCCGTAGCCGCCTGCGTCCCGGTGCCACCCAGCGGAGGAGCTGTCTGCGGGGCCGCTGTCGTTTGCGCAACCTGCGCCGCTGGAGGAGGCGGCGCGTCCGGATGCTTCGATTTGTAGTACTGGATGCCAACGGTGACGCCGACCAGCACAATCATCATCACCAGCAGTGAACGGTTATCCTGCGTCCCTGCGCCGCCGGCCTGATTTGGGTTTTTGAACTCTGCCAAAGAAATTCCTACGCTTTCGGGCCGCTACCAGCAGCTAGGTCTAGTGCTTTCAACATCCGGCTTCAACGTTCATGATAAATGGGGGAAGCGGCATTCGGGGAGTCACGGAACGGGATCAAGCCCGCCTTTCACAAATGGATGACAACGCAACAGCCTGCGCAGCGCCATCCACCCTCCGCGCAGCCAGCCGTACCGGGAAACCGCGACGTAGGCATACTCGCTGCACGTCGGCAGATACCGGCACTGCGTAAACCCCGCACTGTGCAGCGCCGGCGACAGCACGCTCTTGTAGAAGCGATACAGTCTCTCCTCGACACTCATGTACGCGGCCTCGCTGCTCCCGGTTCCCGCGTACCCGTCTGCCTTTCCCTCGCACCGCGGTCGAAAGCCGCCTGTACTGCCCGGAAGATCACGCCAACCTCACGCTCCAGCGCCGCGAACTCCATCTCCATGACCACACGCCGCGGATGCAGGATCACGTCTAAAGGGGCACTCAAGAGGCCGAGGTTATGCCGTACCGCCTCGCGCAGGCGCCGCTTGATGCGATTGCGATCGACCGCCCCGCCGAGCGCCTTGGGCACTGTGAGCCCCACGCGCGGCCCTGCGGTATCGCTGCGTCGATCTGCCGGACGTACCGCATGGAAGTAGGCAATATTTTTCGCAAACTGTTTTCGCCCTCTCTTGTACACAAGCTGGTAGTCGGCATGTTTGCGCAGGCGGTATGTGGTTGCTTCATTCATCCGGGTTCCGCTGCGTTCCTGGGAGGTCAGCTCTGTCCGAGCTGCTCCGCGATGCTGCGTGTGAACGGCGTTTCTTCACCGCCGGTATGCTCGGTTGAAACGGTCTCAATCAGTGCGATCCAGGTCTCTTCCCGAGCCGAAGTGTTGTGCCGCACGCCGCGGGGCACAACGAAGAACTCTCCCGCGCGCACATCGACAGGGCCGCCGTCGGCTTCGCCCCGCCCGATGCGCAAACATCCGCGCAGCACAAGGAAAAGCTCGTCTTCACGAGCATGCGCGTGCCATGGGAACTCACCCTGGACACGCGCTACTTTCACAAATTGATCGTTGACCTGACCCACCACTCGCGGCGACCACAGCTCGGGGAGAGCCTCACACGCGAGTTCCAGAGAAATCGGAAGCTTTTGCATCGGGAAAGGCGGCGACGATAAAAAACTAGTCGCGGAAGCCTGCGGATACGGCGATCTTGTGGCGGCCCTTGGCGCGGCGGCGGCTCAATACGGCGGCCCCGGCTTTAGAAGCCATGCGGACCAGGAAGCCGTGTACCTTCGAGCGGCGGCGGCGGTTGGGTTGGAATGTGCGCTTCGGCATAAGAGTGTTTCCTGTTGACTGAATTCGTACTGCGGCAGCAAGTCTTCAGTATACCCGAGCGGTGGAAAACGAGCAACGAAATTACTCCGCCTCACACCATCTGTCATGCATCCGACATCTCAAACTTATGTCGCATTCGATTCTTCACCAAGAGTGGTGCAACCTGAAAAATTCTTCCTCGCTTGCACCATTTGCCTTGCCAAAACGTCCCCTCATGCGTGCTAGTATCAGTTCCGTTCCGTGGTGCAAATGAAATGCATCGCGAAGCTGTTCCACCGACGGGCCGCATCATCCTGATCCAATTTTCTTCGGCGTGCTTTGCACATCCCACCGAAGGCTCATAGCAGCAGGCATCACACTCCTTCCCAAGGCGTATTGCCAGGAGGGATAGGGAGCCTTTTTGCGTTATTTATTTTGCAATCCCTGGCCCGGATGGCGGTAATCAGCGCACGTCTATCGAATTTAAGGAAGAGTTGAAATGTCATTTGTCCCGGTGTCGACCGCCGTTTTAAATCAGTGGGTACGCATTCTCGGTGCGCTCGAGAAGAAGATCAACCGGCAAAGTTTTGAAACATGGCTAAAGCCCACGCGCTTCTCGCATATCACCGAAAAAACCATGTTCGTACGCATTCCTTCCGCTGACTTTCAGCACGTCGGGGACCGCTACGGCGACCTCATCCAGGAAGCCATCGACAACCTCGGTCTTGAAATCGATGCCGTCGTTTTCCAGGCTCCTGCGCCCGATCCGGCTCGCGCCGTACGCGAGGATGGAGGCTTTGCGCCGCAGCCCAGCCACAGCGCCAGTGCGCCCCGCAGCCCGCGTCAGTCCAGCTCCGCCGGCGTAGGCCCGGAGCAATCGCGCTTCGACTGGACCACCGCCTCCCAGCTCAACTCGCGTTACCAGTTCGATACCTTCGTGATCGGTTCCGGCAACCAGTTCGCCCACGCCGCGGCCTCCGCCGTCGCCGAACGCCCCTCGAAGGCCTACAACCCGCTCTTCGTTTACGGCGGCGTCGGCATGGGCAAGACCCACCTGATGCACGCGATCGGTCACCTCGTAAAGCATCGGACACCTCACTCCGCGGTCAGCTACATCTCCGCCGAGAAGTTCACCAATGAAATGATCAACTCGGTGCGTTACGAGAAGATGACAACGTTCCGCGATAAATATCGCTACGTCGACGTCCTGCTCATCGACGACATCCAGTTCCTCGCCGGCAAGGAGCGCACCCAGGAGGAGTTCTTCCATACCTTCAACGCGCTGCACGATACCTCCAAACAGATCGTCATCGCCTCCGACCGCTCCCCCAAGGAGTTGCAGGACTTCGAAGACCGCCTCCGCTCCCGTTTTGAGTGGGGTCTGGTCGTCGACATTCAACCCCCCGACCTCGAAACCAAGGTCGCCATCCTGCAGCGCAAGGCCGAGCTCGAACAGACCACCCTTCCCACTGACGTCGCGCTCTTCATCGCCGGCAACGTACGCACCAACGTGCGCGAGCTGGAAGGGGCCCTGGTGCGCCTGATAGCGTGGTGCTCGATGCACGGCATCGAAATCACCCTCCCGACCGCACAGCAGTGCCTCAAGCAGTTCATCGATACGCAGGTACGTAAGATCACCATCGAGGCCATCCAGCGTGCGGTCGCCGAGCAGTTCGGCATGCGCGTCTCCGAGCTCAAACAGCGCAACAACTCGCGTCAGATCGTGGTGCCCCGCCAGATTGCGATGTATCTCGCCAAGCAGATGACCGAAGCCTCGCTGCCCGAAATCGGGCGCCAGTTCGGCGGCAAGCACCACACTACGGTGATGCACTCCATCTCCAAGATCGACGAGCACCGCCGCACCGACAAGGACCTCAACCGCACGGTCAACAAGCTGATGGAAATCCTCGGCTAAGGCAACAAGCTCGCAGCAACAGCAACAAAGAAGAGGCCGCCACCGCGGCCTCTTTCTGTGTCATCCCTCCCCTAAACTTGTCATCTCGACCGAAGCCCGCGCACTTTGCGGGCGCAGTGGAGAGACCCGCAGGTTCTTTTGTCGTTGCCTGTTCTGATAGATGCGCAACAGCCTACAGCACGCTGCGGCCACCATCGACGATCAGATTCTGCCCGGTCATGTACGAGCTCGCATCCGAGCACAGGAACAAAATCGCGCCCTGGTACTCGTCCTTATGCGCCATGCGGGCCATCGGAATCAGCGCATGCAGCTTGCTCGTAAACTCCTCGGGCTGGCCGTTGAACACGCCACCCGGCGAGATTGCATTCACCCGCACACCCTGCGCAACCCAATAGGTCGAGAGATAACGCGTCAGCCCCAACAGCGCCGTCTTCACCACGGAGTACGTCACCGGCTTCACGGGCTGCTCGTGCTCGGCAACGCCTTCCTGGCGGTACAGACGCTGGTCAGGAGCGATCACCGCGAGGTCGGAAGCAACGTTCAGAATGACGCCGCTGCCACGCTTCACCATCTCCTGCCCAAACACGCGGGAGCACAGGAAGGCGCCCGTCAGCCCGACCGCGATGTCCGCATTCCACGTGGCGAGCGGAAAGTTTTCGAGCCGCGACCACGGCTGGCCTGGCTTCTGGTCTTCGACCTTGGGATTGTTGGCTGCGTTGTTGATCAGAATATCGATGCGTCCGAACTTCTCCATCACCTGGTCGCGGACGTGCTCCAGCGACTCTTCTTTGGTGATGTCGGCAGCCAGGCCCAGACACTCGGGCCCATGCGCAAGCTGCAACTGCTCCGCGCGCAGCGCCGGGTTCGCCGCCGCGAGATCGAGCACCACAACATGCGCTCCGGCAGCCGCAAGGATCGCTCCGTGGTGATAACCCAGCAGCCCGGCCCCGCCGGTCACAATCGCGACGCGGCCAGTGAGGTCGAAGAGGGTGTGAGCGCGGTTCGGTTCGACAGTATGCATGTGGCCTTTCCGATGCTTCAGATGCTGCGAGTCTGTCCGCCGTCCACAACGTACGTTCCACCCGTTGCAAACGCCGCTGCGGGAGAACACAGCCACGCAGCCAGCGACGCAATCTCTTCCGGTTTGCCAAAGCGGTCCTGCGGAACTTCGGCCTTCAACATCGCTTCGACTGCCTCTCGACGATTCGCAAGATGCCGCTCCCACGAGCCGCCGGGAAAGTAAATGTTGCCGGGACAAATCGTGTTGACTCGAACCCCCGCGGCCGCCACCTGCCGCGAAAGGTTCTTTGCATAATTTGTCAGCGCGGCCTTGGCCGCGGAGTAGGGCAGAGGAGCCGGTGTGGCTTCGACCGCAACAATTGACGAAATGTACAGAATCGATCCCGCCTTCTGCGTCGTCATGTGCGGAAGCACAGCTTCCGTCAATCGCACGGAAGCAAAGAAGTTCAACTCAAACAGACGCGTCCAGTCTTCCGCCGGGGGGAACGGTCCCGGGGTTCCCGCACCGGCGCCAAGGTTCGCGACCAGGTGATCGATGCGCCCGAAATGCGCCACTGTCCTCTCGAAGGCAGAAGCAATCGTCGCAGCATCGGAGAAGTCGCCGGCAATCGGCAGAATGCGCTCGTACGTCTCATGTGTAGCGAGATCGGCAGTCGTACGCTCCAGCGAATCCTCATTGCGGCCTGTCAGCACCACACGAGCGCCTTCCGCCAGCAGCGCGGCGGCGATCGCGCGCCCGATGCCGCGTGAGCTTCCAGCAACGAACGCGACCTGGTCGGTGAGATTCAGATCCATAGTTAAACCGCCGTCCATCCACCATCGACGATGAGGTTCTGGCCCGTGACATACGTACTCGCATCGGACGCCAGAAACAGCAGCGCGCCGCACAATTCAATCGGCCGGCCTATCCGATTCAGCACCGTGTAGCCCTTCAGCCGCTGCACAAACGAAGAATCTTCCGCAACCGAGTTCTGCCCGGCAACATCCTCGGTGTTCGAGAATGGCCCGGGCGAAATGCAATTCGCGCGAACACCGTCGCGCCCCCAGAAACTCGCCGTATAACGGGTAAACGCCGCCAGCGCGGCCTTCGAAGCAGAGTATCCCGGCGGGTTCAGCGACGCCGTGCCCTCGTAGAGTTGAGGCCGGGGAGCCACCGTCGCATACATCGTCGCAATGTTGATGATCGAGCCCGCGCGCTGCGTCTTCATCCTGACGCCAAGCCGCTGCGTTGTCTGCACAGCCCAGTACACGCCGCCCTGCAGGTTGCGCTGCCATTGATCGAAGGTAGAGTTTTCGAGAGACCCCTCGGGAACGTTGAACCCGGTCGCTGCGCCCAACTCGTGTGCATTGTTGATCAGCACATCGATCGACTCCTCTTCCGCGGCAATGGCGTCACAGAGATCGTCGAGAGCGGCAGCGTCGTACATATCGATCTGCCGCACGGAGATCTTGTCCTCGCCAAACTCGTTCGCCCATCCGGCGGCTTCGGTCACCAGGCGCTCGCTGCGGCCAAGTGCAACCACCCGCGCTCCATTGGCCAGCAGCGCCAGCGCAAACGTGCGTCCGAGGAAGCCCGATGCACCGGTAAGTACGGCCGTCTTGCCTTCCAGTGAGAAGAGCCCGTCGCGTTGAAGGTCGGCAGAGGTGATCGGCATACGGTTACCAGTATCGCTTGACGAAGGCCAGTTGGTGGCGAATAAAGTTGACCTCGTCGCCGTCAACGCCGCGAGCCACCTGGAGTGTAAGACCCCCGGTGTAGCCAACTGATTCGATCGCCCGAAACACATCGTCGAAGTCGGCTGAGCCCGTACCCAGCGGCCGCGTTTCCACGCCGCCCTCGGGCTTCCGGTAACGGTCCTTGATGTGTACCGAGCCGATGCGATCGCCATAAGTCGCGAACTCTTCCGTCGCCACATAGCCCAGGCCAGAGGAGTTGCCGGAGTCCCAGTTGACCTTCAGCATCGGATGCGGAATCCGCTCCAGAAAAGCGGCAAACTCCTCGGGCTTGAAGTCCGCTTCCAGATGCAGCTCGACGCCGTGCTGCTCCGCAACAGGCAGCGCCCGCTTGAGGATCGCGATGACCGTCTGCTTTTCGTACTCGCCGTTTATCTTTGAGTTGTCCACGAACGGCAGCACGATTCGTTTCGCACCGATCCGCGCGGCGATCGGGACCAAATCATGAAGATGTTTTTCTCGGCGGACCCGCTCGGCAGGACTACAGCGAATCAGCGGGACATCCATGAACCAGTCGCCGCACAATGCGGGAGTCGCGATGTGATGCTCCTGCTTCAGCGCGTCGAACTCCGCCAGACCGGCTTCCGAGAAGATGGGGTTGGCGATGCGTCCGGTCTCGTCCTTGGCCTCGCCATACGCATCGTGGATCCACTCAATGTAGTCCAGGCCGGCAGCGCGGGCGCGGGCAAACTCATCCCGCCAGCTCTTGCGCGGAAAGGCCTGAAACCGCCCGTCTTCCGGCGGTGAAAGCCGGCCCTGCATGATGCCGAAGGTGTGCATAGGAGTCACTCCGGAAGCGGCTTGACGATCATGTTCGACAGGAACTCTTCGCGAGAGAGGAACGGGAACAGGTCTTCCAGAGGCTTCGAAACAAAGCTGCCGTCTTCCTTCTGATAGCTCTGCAGGCGCGGCGCCCGAACCTCATCGGGCAGTACGTTCACATCGCACAGCACCGGCCCCTGCATCGCCAGCACCTTACGCACCTCGGCCCGCAGATCGGTCTGGTCAGGTATGACATGCGTCTCCAGCCCATAGCTCGCCCCGACCTTCGACAGGTTGGGGATCGTCAGTCCGGTGTTGCGGTCCGCGCCGATACTGGCATCGCCGAAGTACGCTTTCTGCGATGCGCGAATCGACGAATATCCGTCGTTGTTCAGCACGAAAAACTTGATCGGAAGCTGCAGCCGGTGGATCGTCTCCAGCTCCTGGATGTTGAACTGGAACCCTCCATCGCCATCGACGGCGATGACCTCGCGGCCGGGATTCGCAATAGCCACGGCGATCGCCATGGGGATCGCATATCCCATCGAGCCCAGGCCAGCGGTGTGATATAGCCGCTGCGAATGCAGCGTCGGGCAGGCCAGAAGGTAAATCTCAATACCGGAACCGGAGTTGCCCACCACCAGCCTGTCCGCGGGCTTCACCTCCTCGCCCAGCACCTCGGCGAGGTTGAAGATCGACACCAGCCCTTCGGGCTTGCGGTGCTCGTCAGTCACCACCGGATAGCGTGTCTTCCAGCCCGCGCACCGGTCGAGCCAGGGCTTGAAGTCGCGCGGCTTCAGCTTGTCTTTATGCTTCAGCAGCTCCGTCAGGAAGGCCTTGGCATCCGCGCACACCGGCTGCTGCAGGTACGGATGCAGCTTGCCCAGCTCCGCGGCGTCGATGTCGACAGCGACCTTGTACGCTTCACGCGCCAGGTTCTGCGGCGCATAACCGGTAATGGCAAAATCGAGCCGAACGCCAATGGCCAGCAGGAAGTCCGAGTTCTGCAGCGCGAAGTTCGCTCCACGCGCGGCGACCGAACCCGGGCGACCGACATAGGTCGCGTCATCCGACGGCACCAGGTCCGCGGCGCACCACGTCGCGACCGTAGGCACACCGAGGTACTTCCGCAGCTCTTCGAACTCCTTCTCCGCGCGCGCCAGGCGAATGCCGTTGCCGGCAAACAGCAGGGGACGCTCGCACTGGTTGAAGGCGTCGATCACACGCTGCACTTCGGCGGGAACGTTCGCGGTCCCATGAATGTTGTCCGCATGGGCAAACTCGTTGGGGTCGAACGCCCGCAGCGACGTCTCGTCGATCGGCGAAGCCTGCACGTCCAGCGGAATATCGATCCAGACAGGACCGGGGCGGCCATTCAAAGCCAGAAAGACAGCCTTCTCCAGGTGATAGCGAATGTCTGCCGGCTCAAGCACCGTCTCCGCATACTTGGTGATCGGCCGCACGATCGAGCAGATGTCGACCTCCTGCACGCCAAGCTGCCGCATGCCCAGCGGCTTGCCGGTTATGGCGTCGAACATCCTGTCCGGACGTTTCACCTGGCCGGAGAGAAACAGCGTAGGGGTTGAATCGAGCCACGCCCCGGCGACTCCCGTGACGGCATTGGTACCGCCCGGCCCGGTGGTCACCATGCACACGCCAAGGCCATTGGTAGCCTTCGCATAGCCCTCCGCGCAGATCGCGGAAGCCTGTTCGTGTGAGTTGCAGATCGCCGTGAGGCGCGTTTCGGCACCCAGCGACTGGTTCAGGTGCATGGCACCGCCGCCCGTCACCAGGAACACGTTCTTTACACCGAGATCGGCTACAAACTTCAGTACGTAGTCGGAGAGTTTCATGTCGCCTTCCATGTTAGCCGCACAATAAGTCGAGTGCAGCTAACAGAAGTTGTATGCTCACCCCGAGCCTATCGATTACTGACTCGCCGACTACTTCGACAGATACTTCTCCGGGATCGGCGTGCCCGGACGTTCCGAGTCCCACAGAATCTGCACCACCCAGTAGCGATCGCCGTCCTTGATCAACGTGATGCTGTTGATGCCTCGCGCAAATGGCTTTTCGTCTTTGAAGTCGTGACGGCTCTCGTACGTGCTCCACACATGCGCGATATTGCCGAACGCCTCGACACGGTTGGCCACACCACGCTCGGCAAAGCCCTGGGTCAACATGCCGGGCGAGCTGCGGGCGATGTAGTCCTCCACCGTGTATGGCGCGATGTCGTTATGCTGCCGTCCTGTGCCATCAGGCCTCGGTATGCGCACCGGCATCAGCCGCGCGTCAGGAACGAACAGCGACCGGAAGCGGTCCCAGTCCCTTGCTTTGCCGGCAGGGCCTGAAATCGTATCGTAGATCGCCGCTGTGATCGCCTCGATACTCTTGACGTCTTCAGGCTTCGCCACAGGCCAGCCCGGATGCGAAGCGATCGAGCCCGGTACCGGCTTCACGGCAGGGGCTGCCGGTGCAGCGGGAGCAGTCTGTGCGGTAAGCGTCGCGCAGGGCAAAACGGCAAAGGCAATCAGGGCGAATATCGTGCGCGACATCGGCATACAGACTCCAGCAACACAACAGAATTTGGGTTCGGCTGAATGCTAGCAGAGATGTCGAATGTCCCGGTTTTCCTTCGTCACATTTACGGCTGTTGATAAGCAGCACAGCTCCGTCGCCTCTATTCACGCGGTTGCGGACGGTTTGCTCACATTGCTGCCCGCTCTTCCCGCGAAGCTCTCCTCATCGACTGTGAAGAAGTTGGATAAGCCATGACGTTTACCGAGGGTATGCACCGGCATTCCGAGCGACACGTTTCCGCGGGACACGTTTTCTAAAGCTCGCACCAGCCTCCAGGTCGCGCCAGTTGCGATCTCGTCCCCGATATCCACCTTTCCACCCTGAACGACTGTTACTACGATTAATCTTCTCTCTTTCATGTAGTTTTTTAGAAGCCTCTCGCACCCAAAGCAGCAGCCAAACCGGGCATTCCCTCGAACCACACAAAACACCTCGATATTCACACCCTGCCAGTTGACCCAAAATGCCTTCTACGCCCTAGAATCGAATCATCTGCGTGAGCACAACTTCGTCACAACCGAATTGAAGCTTCACCCGGAGGGAGATCAGACCTTGTCCACCGCACCGATTACGCCCGACGCAGCGCCAACCGGAAATCTCGAGATCACTGTTTCGCGCGCGGAACTTCTGCGCGAGCTCACCGCCGCGCAGTCGGTCGTCGAGCGCAAGACGACCATTCCCATCCTCTCGAACTTCCTCTTCGAAGCCCACGAAGGCACGCTGACCATTACGGCCACCGACCTCGATCAGAGCCTGAAGACGAGCTGCCCCGCGAAGGTCAAGAAGTCCGGAGCCTGCACCATTCCCGCGCGCAAGCTGTACGACTACATCAAGCTGCTGCCCGAGGGCGACATCTCGCTGAAGCTGATGGACAACCACTGGGTGCAGATCCGCGCCGGCCGCTCCAACACCAAGATGGTTGGCATGGCGCGCGCCAACTTCCCGCAGGTCCCGGAGTTTCCCGCGAGCGGCGGATACAAGATCAACGCCGCGTCGCTGCGCAACATGATCGCGAAGACGATCTTTGCCATCTCCAATGAGGAGTCGCGCTACACCCTCAACGGCGCTCTGCTGGTGCTCAAGGCGGAGTCGATGGCCATGGTGGCAACCGATGGCCACCGCCTCGCGCACATCGAGAAGACCGGCGAAACGCTGGAAGGCATCTCCGGCGAAAAGAAGACGCTGATCCCGCGCAAGGCGCTGGGCGAACTGGCGTCGCTGCTGTCCGGCTCGGATGCGGAGACGATCGAGTTTGCCGACGACGAGCAGACCCTGTTCTTCCGCGTGGATGGCCGCGTCCTGACCAGCCGCAAGCTGACCGGGCAATTCCCCAACTACGAAGCGGTGCTGCCGCGCGACAACAACAAATTCGTCATCGTCCGCAGCGAAGACCTGATGAGCTCACTGCAGCGCGTCGCACAGTTTGCCGACGAGCGTTCGGGCGCGATCAAGATCCGCCTCGAGCAGAACGAACTGAAACTGAGCGCGCAGTCTACCGACTCCGGCGAGTCCGAAGACATCATCGAAACCCCCTACAACTACGACCCGCTTGTCGTGGGCTTCAATTCCGCGTACCTCATCGAATTCCTCAAAGCAACGGGTGAAACCGGCGAAGTGCGCCTGGAGTTCAAGGATGCGCAATCGGCCGGCCAGATGCGGCCCGAAGACGGCAATGAGGATGTGAAGTACCGTTACATCCTGATGCCGATGAGAATCTGACGCCACCTCGGTGGCGCGACAAAGCCCGCTCCTGTAGCGGGCTTTGTCGCGCCTGGAAAAGCGTATTCGGCGGCCAACCAACATTTTCCACAGCCAGCGGCATCTCATGTTCCATCGACTATAGGGACGCGAAGTTCCCGGACGGAGTTTGGGCCATGAAACTGCAATCGTTACTGGCTGGTGTACTGTGTGTCGCTTGTTTGCCCATGACGGCCGAGCCGTTACCCTCGCGGCTGGTTGGGACATGGAAAATTACGCGGATATTGCCCACCAAAGGTGGCACGTGCTGGGACGCTTCCCAGGCAGCTCCGCTGGTCGGATCGACATTGGTCTATCGCGACGAGGCGATGAGCTGGCGCGGCGGCGATGTGCCGCTTCAGGGCGTCATCACGCGCTCGGTTAGCGCGGAAGACTTTCGCAAAGAGAACTCCACGTTCGGCGATCCGCCCGACTTCGCCGATCTGGGAATTCACGCGTCGCGAGTGACGGAAGTCGACCTGCAACACGAAGACGCAGACATCACTGGCGCTACCACCGAGGTCCCGGGCGACGCCGTATTGATCGTCGCGCCCAACCGCATCGTCGTCAGCGCCTGCGGTGTTTTCTTCGAAGCGACCCGCGCCGCCAGCGCTGCTAGGACGGTCTCAGTCGCTAGACGTTAACGTACTGAATCGTTCGTTGCATTATGTATCGGGCTTTCAGCCCTTGACGCTATCATGCCACGGTACCTAGGCCTGCGGCCTAGGCTGGTATGTCGTCGGGCCGTTGGCCATTGGAGCAGTTAAGCGAATTACTCACTCACCTCGCACATTACTGCCGCAACTCCACCATCGTCGCACCCTGGCCGCCTTCGTTTTAAGGCGGCTCGGACACTTCTGCGACATGTGGATGGTTCCTCAAAAACTCCCGCAGCGTCCTCCGCAGAATCCCCATCCCTACGCCATGCACGACGCGAATACGCGGCAGTCCGGCAAGAAAAGCGCGCTCGATAAACCGCTCCACTTCACTCTCTGCCTCATCCGCGGTGCGGCCAATCACGTTGATCTCTGACGTCATGTACTCGGCATCGTCCGAGCCTGTTGCAGTTGAAACCGTAACCCCGCCCCGCTTCCGAGCGGCCTGTACCGGCGTTTCCGCATGCACGGCGACAACTTCAGCGACGTCGGTCTTCGGCACCCGCATCTTCATCGAACCAACGGTCACTTCGAGAGTCTTGGAATCGACAACACGCGAAACCCGTCCCTCTCTCCCCAGCGATTTCAAGCGCACCAGGTCGCCCATCTTCGGGTCGCGCACGCGGTCGGCCGGTTTCGCGTCGTTCTTGTCAGCGCCGGTGTTGTGCGCAACCACCGTGGATTGAAACTGCTCTGAAAACTCACGCCGCAGCGTAGCGATACGCAACGCCGAGCTACGCGCGATCTTCTGCGCCACTGTCTTGTCGTCGATCGCCTTCACGGTGTCGCGCAACTGCGCTTCGAAGTCTTTGATCAGCGTTTCAATCTTCTCCCCGAGCTCGCGGGTGCGCGCTTTCTGCTCATTGCGGCCTTCGGTTTCAAGCCGCAGGCGCTCCTTCGCAAGTTCTTGTTCGCGCCCCGCCAGCTGCGCTCGCTCCGCCTGTGCCGCGGTCAGTTGTGCGTGCAGATCGTCGAGGAAGCGGCCAATATCCGCCGTCTGCGTGCTCATCTGCGTGCGTGCATTGGCGACGATCGCCGGGTCGAGACCCAGCCGCGCCGCAATGTTCAAGCCGGCCGAAGCCCCTGGCACACCTAGCCGTAAATCATACGTCGGCGTAAGCGTCGCCTCGTCGAAACCAACTGCCGCGTTCAGCACACCCTCATGCCGCGTGGCATACACCTTCAGCGAGGTAAGGTGGGTGGTGATCAGCGTCCATGCTCCGCGATGCAGAAAGTGCTCGGCAACAGCGACAGCCAACGCAGCGCCTTCTTCCGGGTCCGTCGCCGACCCAAGCTCATCCAGCAGCACTAGCGACTGCGCGTCCGCTACATGCGCAATCCGGTTGACGTTCACCACATGCGCCGAAAAGGTCGAAAGATTCTGCTCGATCGACTGCGCATCGCCGATGTCTGCATAGATCGCCGTAAAAAGCGGCAGCCGCGCCCGCGTCGCCGGCACCGGGACACCGGCCTGTGCCATGACTGCAAGCAGCCCCGCGGTCTTCAGGGCTACGGTCTTTCCGCCGGTATTTGGGCCGCTGACGATCATCTGTTTCTTGCCCGCCGGCAGTGCGATGGTCAGTGGAACAATGCTTCCCGCTTGCGCTCGCAGCCGCAGTTCGAGCAGAGGATGCCTGGCGTCCACCATCTCCAGCAACGCCGCAAGTTCACTATCATCGCGGCGAACACTCCTGCCCAGCCCTGACCACTCTTCCACATCCACTCGTTCATCACCGAACAAAGGACGGACGCAGTCCAAATCCTCGGCAAACTTCGCCAGCCCCTGGTGGGCATCCGCTTCGGCAAGAATCGCCGCACCCAGAGAGAGCGCTTCCGATTGCGCCGCAATCGCGCGGGTCATTGCGACCAGGATCCGATGCACCTCGGCCTGCTCTTCATCCAGCAGCCGCACCAGCTCATTGTTGTGCTCGATCGTTTCCAGCGGCTCGATAAAGACGGTCTGGCCGCTCGAACTCGACCCGTGAATGACGCCGCCGACCTTGCGCTTGAACTCAGCCTTCACCGGGATGACAAAGCGTTCGCCGCGCACGGTGATGAGGTCTTCCTGCGTGTTGCCGCCTTCAGAAAGCTTTCCCAGGGCGCGCCGCAGGCTGTCTTCGATGGCCCGATGCTGTCGCTCCAGCGCGCGCCGGATCCGCCGCAGGTCGGGAGAAGCGTCGTCGCTCAAGCTGCCATCGGCTTCAATCTTGCCCCGCAGAAAACGCAGCAGATTGCCGAGGTCATGCTCGCGCAGCGGCTCCGACAAGGCCTCCATCGCCGGCCACTTGTCGCGGACCGCATCGGGCGGTGCAAGCAGCATCTGCCGCCAGGCGGCGACGCGTTCGGCCATCTCCAGCATGGCCATCAACTCCAGCGGTTCCAGCGCGGCGCCGTCGATGCGTGCTTTGTCGAGCTGTTCCGTGGGGTCGATCAATCCGCGGAACTCGAAGCTGCTGCCGCCAGCGACAAGTCTCCGCATCTCCGCCGTCCGTTGTTGCTGTTGGTCGATCCATGCCAGCTCAGCGCTGGGCTCCAGCGCCAGCACCCATGCACGGCCCAGCGGCGACCGCGCACCGGCGGCCAGCCGCTCGCGCAACGCTTCCCACTGCAGGGCGGCGCCGCCGCGCTCGGCGAGTACCTGCGGAATTTGAGGCAATAAGTCCATTTCTTCTATTGTAGGGACTCGCACGAACGCCATGGAACCGTCGTCTGCGATCCTGCGTAGCAATAGATGCATTCGAAAAGAGGATGACCCATGAACTGCACATCCTGTGGCAATCCAATCGCTCCTGACGCTCGCTTCTGCACGCACTGCGGAACGGCGTGTGGCTTCGCTCCGCCCAGCTTCACACCGCCTCTGTACCGCGACCGCGTCGGCCGCCATCTGCAGGCGCTCGGAATTCTGTGGCTGGTCTACGGCTGCATCCGCGCAACGACCGGAGTCGTGGGTCTGGCGTTTCTGCACCGCTTTCTCGGCGGCCACAACTTTGGCTTTTTCCCCATCTGGCCATTCGCCGGCGTCTCGCTCGGCATAGGCGTCGTCGGTGCGCTGCTCACCGGCTTCGCGCTGCTGACGCGCCAACCCTGGGGACGAGTGATAGCCATCATCTTTGCCATCTTCGCCTTGATCCATCCGCTCTTTGGCACGGCGGTCGGAATTTACACGCTGTGGGTGCTGGCGCCGCAGGAAAGCGGCATCGCCTACGAGCGCGAAACGATGGTTCGCCGGACGATCTAACGCGCTGGCTAAACGAACTGGCCCAACGCACCGGGCGCGTGAGTGTGGCGCAGACGTAAAATGGCGGTATGGAATTTCCCGCCACACGCCTGCGCCGGCTCCGCAGCTCGGCAGCGATGCGCTCCCTGGTCCGCGAGACCCACCTTCACCCCGGCGCGCTCATCTATCCGTTGTTTATCCGCGAAGGCGAGGGTGTGCGCCGCGAAGTCAGCTCGATGCCCGGGGTGTTCAACCTCTCCATCGACGAGGCCGTAAAGGAAGCCGAAGCCTGTGCCGGGCTTGGAATTGGCGGGTTGCTGCTCTTCGGTGTGCCTGATACCAAGGACGAGCAGGGCAGCGGCGCCTGGGCCTCGGACGGCATCACGCAACGCGCTCTGCGAGCCATCAAGGCCACCGCCGCCGCGCAGTCACTCGTCGTCATGGCGGATGTCTGTCTTTGCGAATATACCTCGCATGGCCATTGCGGCATCGTCGCCCGCGACGGCGAGCACTACCAGATCGAGAACGACGCCAGCGTCGAGCTGCTCGCGAAAACTGCTGCGTCACTTGCCGAAGCGGGCGCCGACGTCATCGCGCCCAGTGACATGATGGACGGCCGGGTCGCCGCCATTCGCACGGCTCTTGATGCGATTGGCAAGGAAAACATCCCGGTGCTCTCTTACGCCTCAAAATTTGCCTCGGCGTTCTACGGTCCCTTCCGCGAAGCCGCCGGTTCCACGCCGCAGTTCGGCGACCGCCGAACGTATCAAATGGATGGCGCCAACCTCCGCGAAGCCATGCGCGAGATCGAACAGGACATCGCCGAAGGCGCCGACATGCTGCTGATGAAGCCGGCCATGCCGTACCTCGACGTCATCCGCGAAGCTCGCCAGCGCTTCGACCTGCCCATGGGCGCCTACCAGGTGTCGGGAGAGTACTCGATGCTGCAAGCCGCCTTCCAACGCGGTTGGCTGGACCCTGAGAGGGCGATGCTGGAAAGCTTGCTCAGCATTCGCCGGGCTGGTGCGGACTTTATCGTGACGTATTTTGCGAAGGATGCTGCTAGGGTTTTTTGATGAACCCGTACACTTACGCCACGGACGAGCCCTCAAGGCAAAAATATGTCGATGCCTGGAATCGCTTCAAAATGCTGCGCCGGTTAGGTGTCGCTTTGTTTTTGCTTTTCCTGCCGTATGAGTTGGTTTTGCCGACTTGGATCGATAATCATTTGGCGATTATGTATCTAGCGCGCGTAGGCCCTATCGCAATGGGTTGGCTATTGATCAACAAGTTAAACTCATTTCGTTGTCCCAGATGTGGCGACAAGTTCGATCCTTTGGGTACTTACAGTATGTGGAGGAACTCCTTTGGGCGTCGTTGTGCCTCCTGTAGCCTGCCGAAGTGGGGAATCGATGAACCTGAAAGCTAATTCATAGATCATCTCTTTCGCGAAGGATGCCGCAAAGGTGCTTTAAAACTCATCCAACTGAGCGAATATGTCCGCGAGCGAGATAGCAATTGGCGTTCCAGCAATTCGTAATACTCCGTCCTCAGGCTGGATGAAGCCTCTTGGCGAAGCGAAGTAACCGACCCGCTTCCAGGGATCGATCACCCAACTATCCTTCACGCCCATAGCCGCGTAATCGTCGATCCGCTCCTGCATTTCGCTAAGTCGATCATCCTTTGAAAGGATTTCGATGCACAGGAGGGGTGCGAATCCGATGATTGGATCCTTAGGGTCTGTATTCCGAATGACAGAGACGTCGGGAATGCGAAAGCGAGTCGGTGAAACTTGGACACGTGTGTCGCCGAGCGGACGGACACCCCACGCTACACGGTTATTTCGAAAAATAGTCCCAAGAATGATCTGCAGATTTCCATGCGGGTGTTCACCTACGTTCCTCTCTTTCAGCTCGCCGTCGATATAGTCACGGTCGGGACGATAGGTGGTTCGCAGGTATTCGCTTACCGGAATGAAAGGCGCAGTAGGCATGTGCAACCTCGTGTCGATATCTTAGGCTGTTGGGAAGTCACAATAGCGACTGCACCAGCATTTGTTTCCATCCCGGCACATCCAGCTCCCAGCATATTTTTACCGGCTTCTGTCGTTCCCGCGCCTCACGCCATAACGCCGCATTGCGCTGATCGCCGCTGACGTTGAGCCTGTCCACCACCGTCATTCCCCGTGTCAATTCGCTCGTCGTTTCGATCTCCACATAGTGCTCTGTGGATCGTGTGCATAACTCCGGCTGCAGCAGGATTGCCATCGCAATCGGGTCCGGCAGAGAGATTCCGCGCTCGCCTGTCTGTTCGAAGTAAGCTTCGCGGGCTCTGCTGTTGCACTTGACGGTGAAGTTAGAAAACGGAGTGTTCATTGCAAGAATCTGCTCGATTTCCTCATCGTTCACAGCGGCGCTGTAGCGCGAAAGCTCCCAGCCCACCATCTCGATCTTCAAGCCGGAGAGGAAGACCGCGCGCGCTGCTTCGGGATCGACCCAGATGTTGAATTCAGCAGCGGGAGTCACGTTGCCTTCGCAACAAGCCGCTCCACCCATCACGACGCAGCGGCTCACCAGTTCCGGCAAACGCGGCTCGCGCTCCAGCGCCAGTGCAAGGTTTGTCAGCGGCCCAAGCGTAACGATCTCCAGTCCCGGATGCGCACGCGCTGTCGCGATGATGGCATCGACCGCATGAGCTTCTTCCGGAACGCGTTTAGCAGGAGAGAAGCCGTGGTCGCCGAGTCCATCCATCCCATGAAACCACGTAGCGGAATGCAGTTCGCGCTGCAAGGGCTTCGCCGCTCCCATATACACCGGCACATCCGACCCGCACAGCTCCGCAGCATACAGCGCATTGCGCGTCGCTTGCTCCACGCCGATATTTCCCGCGACCACCGTAATCGCCGCGACCTCGACCAGAGGCGATCGCAGCGCCATCACCAGAGCGACGGCATCGTCGGAAGCAGTATCGGTGTCGATCAAAACGATACGTGGCAAAGGTCAGCTCCCGTCGGCGTTCGTAGCAACATGCTAAACCGGCGCCCACAGGCCTGAATCCCAACCGATTACCGCCGCATCGAATTCTGTTGGGCCGGCACCAACGGCGTAAACTATCCTGTCGGCATTCCCACACCCTTCACTCGAACGGAGCACACTTTGGCAGAGACGATTTACGACCTGGCGATCATCGGCGGCGGCCCCGCCGGCTACACCTGCGGCATCCGCGCCGCGCAGCTTGGCCTCAAGGTCGCCCTCATCGAAAAGACCGACCTGCTCGGTGGCACCTGCCTGCACTGGGGATGCATCCCCACCAAGGCGATGCTTTTTTCCGCCGAAGTATGGGACCACCTCAAGCATGCCGAAAGCTACGGCATCGACGGAGTTGCTGCCCCGACCCTCAACTGGAGCAACCTGCTCAAGCGCAAGAACGACATCATTGTGAAGCACACCAAGGGCCTCGACTTCCTGATGAAGAAGAACAAGATCACCGTCGTGCGTGGTCACGGCCGCCTGACCGGAGCCGCGAAGGATGGCGTCCACACGATCGATGTCACCGCCGAAGACAAGGGCAAAGGCCAGGGCGCCGAAGCGCAGACCTCAACCAAAGTCCAGGCGAAGAAGGTCGTCATCGCCACCGGCTCCGACGCCCGCATGCTGCCAGGCTATAAGGCCGACGAAACCATTCTCACCAACATCGAAATCCTCGCCATCCCGGCGCCCCCCAAGTCCCTTGTAGTCATCGGCTCCGGCGCTGTCGGCGTTGAGTTCGCTTCCATCTTCAAGAGCTTCGGCGCCGAAGTCACCATCCTCGAAGCCCTGCCGCGCATCGTCCCTGTCGAAGATGAAGACGTTTCGAAAGAACTCACCCGCCTATTCAAGAAGCGCGGCATCGACGTCAACGTTTCCTGCAAGGTCGAAAAAATCGAAAAGACCAAGGCAGGCGTAAAAGTCAGCTTCACCGACGCATCCGGCAAGCCCCAAAGCAAGGAAGCCGAAAAGGTCCTTGTCGCCGTTGGCCGCGGCCCACGCACCTACGATGCCGGCATCGACAAGACCAATATCCAACTCGACCGCGGGTTCATTCCCGTCAACGAGTGGATGGAGACCTCCGAGCCCGGCGTTTACGCCATCGGCGACATAGTTGCCGGCCTGCCGCAGCTTGCGCATGTCGGCGCGATGGAAGGCGTTGTCGTTGCCTCGAAACTTGCCGGCAAATACGCTCGTCCCGTCCGCAAAGACCGCGTCCCGGGCTGCACCTACTGCGACCCTCAAATCGGCAGCGTCGGTCTCACGGAGACGCAGGCCAAGGAGAAGGGCTACCAGGTCAAGGTCGGCAAGTTCCCGTTCGTCGGCAACTCCAAGGCCACCATCGTCGACTCGCACGACGGCTTCGTGAAGGTCGTTTCCGACGCGAAGTACGGCGAAGTCCTCGGCGTCCACATCATCGGCCCGCAGGCTACCGAGCTCATTGCGGAGTGCGTCGTCGCGCTCGAACTCGAAGCCACAGTCGAAGAGTTGATGTTCACCATCCACGCGCACCCCACGCTCGCCGAAAGCCTGCTTGATGGCTTCTCCAGCGTGGAAGGTATGGCGATTAACGTCTAAACATTCCGGTAGTCCAATACAGGAGGCCCAATATGCGACACGAATTCACGGCCATTATTGAGCGCGACGAAAAGTGGTTCATTGGTTTTTGTCCTGAAGTTCCAGGAGCTAACGGACAAGGTCTCACGCATGACGAGTGCCTTCAGAACCTGGCAGAAGCCGTATCTCTTATTCTTGAGGATCGTCTTGAAGATGGACTTCGCGGTGTTCCCCCGGATGCGATTCGCGAAGTTCTTACGATCCAATGAAACGCAACGATCTTCTTCGTCACCTACGCATCTATGGGTGTTACCTGAAGCGAGAAGGAGGTTCCCACTCGATCTGGTTCAATCCCGAAACCGGCGAACAGGAAGCCATCCCTCGCCACGCCGAAATATCGAATATCCTTTCGAGGAAAATTTGTCGCGGTTTGTCGATACCTGAAATCGGCAATGCCGGTCGCTGATGCACATCGACCTCCTCCAACTCGGCCGCATCCCCTACTCTGAAGGTCTCGCCATACAGCAGCGTGTCATCGCCGCGCGCAAGGCCGGCGAAATCGGCGACACCCTCATCCTCCTTGAACACCCTCCGGTCCTGACCCTTGGCCGCAACTCCACCCGCGCCAATATCCTCGCGACTGATGCGCTCCTCGCTCAAAAGGACGTCGAGATCCACGAAATCAATCGCGGCGGAGATGTCACGTACCACGGCCCTGGCCAACTCGTCGGCTACCCCATCTTCGATCTGCGCGGCGATCTTCCCGGGAAACGTGGTCCACATCTTGGGCCCGTCGATTTTGTCCGTCTCATGGAAGAGGCGCTGATCCTTACCTGCAAAGATTTCGGCGTGCCCGCGCAGCGCATCTGCAAACGCACCGGCGTCTGGACGCTCGCCGGAGGCACTATCGCAGAAAAAAAAATCGCCGCCATCGGCATACATGTGTCGCAGGCAATTACTTCCCATGGTTTTGCGCTCAACGTCACAACCGACCTCCGCGACTTTGACTGGATTGTCCCCTGCGGCATCACCGACCGCACCGTTACGTCGCTGGAACTGGAGTCGCCGCAGGAGCCGCCACCGTCTCTGCTTCAGTCGGCCAACCGCGTCGCCGCTAATTTCGGGCGCGTCTTCCATCGCCAGATCCTCGCCGTCGATAGTCTCGAAGAACTCTTTGCCCGCGATTGAGGCACAATGGAAGCCGCAGAGGGTGCGACTATGAACCGGCGCACGTTTCTTCAGATCGGCACAGGCGCAATCACCGCCGCGGCCTTGTCTCCGGACCTCGCATTCGCCGCGCCTCCAGCCGTTCCATCACCGGCGAAGTTCAGCTTCCTTCCGCTCGGAGAGATCCGCCCTGCAGGCTGGCTGCATCGCCAGTTGCGCATCCAGGCTGATGGCCTTGGTGGTCACCTCGACGAGTGCTGGCCCGACGTCGGGCCCAACAGCGGATGGCTCGGAGGCACCGGAGAAAGCTGGGAGCGTGGACCTTACTTCGTCGATGGCCTGCTTCCGCTCGCCTGGCAACTCGACGATGCGTCGCTCAAAGCCAAGGCCATGCGCTTCATGAACTGGACGCTCGACCACCAGGCGCCCAACGGCATGATCGGCCCGGCAAGCAATGACGATTGGTGGCCGCGCATGGTCATGCTCAAGGTACTGGCGCAGTATCACGACGCCACGGCCGACCCTCGCGTTATCCCGGTTCTCACGCGCTACTTCCACTATCAGCTTGATGCTCTGCCTGCGCGCCCGCTCAACAGTTGGGGTAAATATCGCTGGCAGGACGAAGCTCTCATCGTCGAGTGGCTGTACCGCCGCACCGGCGATCCGAAATTGTTGCAACTCGCTGACCTTCTGCAGCAACAGGGCTACGACTGGATCGCCGGCTTCAAAGATTTCCAATACACCACTCCGACTACCCGCGCATTCCTCGACGACAAACAAGCCGGCGGCAATAAAGCCGAAGGCATGCAGACGCACGGTGTGAACAACGGTCAGGCCATCAAGGCCGCCGCCGTCCGCTACCTCTGGAATCGCGATCCAGCAGAACAAGCCAACTACAACCGTCAGGTCGCGACGCTCGACCGCTTCCACGGTCTTCCCAACGGCATGTTTTCCTGCGACGAGCATCTCGCCGGTCTCGATCCCAGCCACGGTACCGAGCTTTGCACGGTCGTCGAAACGATGTTCTCGATGGAGGTCGCGCTGGCTGCATTCGGCGATCCCGCCATCGCCGATCGCATCGAGAAGATCGCCTTCAATGCCCTTCCCGGAACCTTTACCGACGATATGTGGGCCCACCAGTACGACCAGCAATCCAACCAGGTGCAGGTGGGCCTCAACTCAAAGCCCTGGACGACCAATGGTACGGAGGCCAATCTTTTCGGCCTCGAACCGAACTTCGGCTGCTGCACCGCAAACTTCCATCAGGGCTGGCCGAAGTTCACGAGCAGCCTCTGGATGCGCGGCCCCGGCGACGGTCTGGCTGCCATGTTGTATGCACCCTGCGACATCGACACGACTGTTGCAGGCCACCGCGTACACATCAAGGTCGAAACCGACTACCCATTCCGCGAGGACATTCGCATCACGGTGACTCCCGAAGTCTCCACAGCATTTCCGCTGCATCTGCGCATTCCTGCATGGGCGAAGAACGCCAGCCTACGCGTCAACGGAGCGTCTCTTCCGTCCGTGCAAATTCTTCCCGGAACATTCGCGACCGTCGAGCGCACCTGGAAACCCGGCGACGTAGTCGAACTTCGCTTTCCAATGACTCCTACAGTGACTCGTGGGTTCCATCAATCGCTCAGCATCTCTCGCGGCCCTCTCGTCTTCTCACTCGATCCCGGCGAAAGCTGGGTCAAACTCCGTGACCGTGGTCCTACTGCCGATTGGCAGGTATTTCCGAAGACGCCCTGGAACTATGCCCTCAAAATCGACGAGGCGTCGGCCCCTCACATCGAGGTCGTGGAATCTCCCGTTGGCGCAAAGCCCTTCGCGGCCTCCGACATCGCAGTACGCTTGCGAGTGGCCGGCCGCCGTCTCGATACGTGGCGCTCCGAAGATGGCGTCGCGAAACCTGTTCCTCCAGGTCCACAGCCAAGCAACGCACCGGAAGAAACGCTCACTCTCATCCCGTACGCTGCCGCGAAACTTCGCATCACCGCGTTTCCGCAGCTTCGCCCCTGAACGTCCGCTAAACGCACATTCTGCGGACATCCGGCTCATCCTCATATAATCGAATGTTGCGCAGCACCCTAACGAATCCGGAGAACCGAC